>Ga0213878_10000532_pt1 | contig 14077 bp, 18 predicted proteins | sample VelepicoBEBS_R02_FD_161053 | JGI IMG/M metagenome (GOLD analysis project Ga0213878, IMG submission 161053) | Vellozia epidendroides bulk soil microbial communities from rupestrian grasslands, the National Park of Serra do Cipo, Brazil - BS_R02 | ecosystem: Environmental > Terrestrial > Soil >... | reverse complement strand
GATGATTCTATCGTTCGCGAAAGCGCTCTGGATGTATTCGCCTGTGCGCCGCCCGAAGGTGCGCTGATATGGCAACCAACAAGACAGGATCACTAAACGAACGACGCGCCGTTGTTGAACGCCTTCGTGAGTTCATTCGATTCGGCTATGTGACCGGCGCGGAAGTGGCGCGGCGGATTGGCTTACACGACGGGACGGTCTATTCGTCGATCCAGGGCGAGTTTCTACCAGGGAACCCGAAACGACTCATCGCCTTCTTGGTTTCTCTGCCGGCTGAACGAGCCTCAGGCATTGCGCCGACCGGCTACCAGTATAGGGAATACAAGAACTGGCGAGGGATTCCTAAGTCGAGGTCGCGAGGCTGCTCGTTCTGTAAGCAAGCAGCGGGTGAGATCCGAAAAGTGTGGGGCGGCGTTCAAGGGGTGTGCCCGAATTGTGGGGCGACAGGACCGATGAGGGACAATTTCGACGAGGCGCTCCGGGCGTGGAATGGGAAGCGCTAGAATATAGAGCTGCCCAGGTCAGATCCGGACGAGCAGGAGCTCGTCCCTACCGGGGTCACGGTGACGACGGGTTCCGGCGGCCTCAAACAGCCATTTGCCATTCCGACGTCTGCAGCCTAAAGTCGTCCCTCAACAAAACCTCTTGAGGGCCTATAGCTCAGCGGTTAGAGCAGGGGACTCATAATTCTTAAAGGGCGACTTACTGGGTGTTGCGGCAGGTTGTGAGATGCTGTTCTCCCTCGTGGAAAGCGGGCCTTCGCTACATTAGGTTACAGCTCGCGACAGCGGTTTTTGAACGCGACCGGGGAAGAGGACCGGGGAAAGATCAGGCTGAGAGGCCAAATGTGCATCGAAGGGATTGTAGCGGCTTCGTCTCGAATTTCTCCCATCATCACAATGATGGCTGCTCACACAGACATACGGGTACGAAGTTGTTTCGGGCTTTCTAACTCGGAATAGATCGGACCTTTTTTTTGCATTTTGCAATGGAACGAGGCAACCTCTCTGATGAGTCGTACCGGGCGCGCCGCGTTGCTCCGTGTCGACCAATAAAGTGTTTTTGCCGCAACGGATCGACATGCGACGCGAGGGTCTGGATCCAAAGACAAAAGCAAAGAACAAACAATGACCACACAGCAAATAGAAGCCGAAGCTATCATTTCGCTTTGGCTTGCGATCCACGGCGGCGATCCCGCCCCAGACGGTATTTCGCAGGAAGTCGCGGGGAATGCGGCATGGCAAATAATTGGTGCTCTAGCTGCTTATAATGGAGGAGTAATCGCGGCTTCTAAAGAGAGCGCATTGACGACCAAAATTCTTCAAAATCTGGATCGGGTTAACCTCAAGTTTAGTCTGAGGGACGGAAGCAAGATCCAAGAAGTAACAGCGAAGGATTCAGACATTCTACTGAGGGTTGGCGAGGGTGATCAACCTCCGCCAACACGCTGCTACTGCTTTTCGTACCAAGGAAGCTCGTATTGCTATTGCTATAAGCTTCGCCCGTTCACGCCGACGTTGTAAAGATTTCAAAATAGACTAAATCCTCCAAGCAAGAGGAAGCCCGGTCAGGAAATGGCCGGGCTTTTTTGTCAAGTTCGCGGCCGACCTGACGATGATGGGTGCTCAATCAAGAGCGCGCCACGTCGCGCGTGCAAGTATTGATTACCGCTGCGGGGTGGGCGAAATTCAATTCCCGGCTTTGAAAACTGATCCTGACATACTAAGCCTCGCTGAGCTTGGTTCACTCATGACGGCCTTGGGAAACTACGGGCTCGAAGCAGAACGCTGTGCGAATGCGGGAGCGCACTTGGCAAACTGCATAATGCTAGCGGCTACAATCGAAGGGCAACTTGTGATCTGCGTAAGCAGTTTTCCAGAGGAGGCAGAAAGAGCTCTCAAGCGACTGCAGGAAAGTAATGAAATCAGTAGGAGACTTAAACTGAGCTCGGTTCTAGAGTGGGATCTAGGACAATTGTTAAAGGTCGCCAGGGAAGCGCAATGGCTTCCACCGAAGGTGGAACGTTTCCCCTTTCCCGTTGTCGACACTTCAGAGGTGCTTTCTGCGGATCACGTTCGAGAACTACGAAACCTGGTACACCCAGGTCGTCTCCTTCGAGACCGGAAGGGGCAAACGATCACCAAAGAGGAACTCGATCTCCTGTACGAGACTTGTCTCGGGGTTTCCTTGCGTCTATCGCAAAAACTCCCATCCGCAGGCGTTCGATCCGAAGATGCCCACGTTCCGAATCGAATTTGACCGCAAGTGAATCAATCGACGGTTTGGTTGCTGACGAGGGAGTTCACCGCATCCCTGGCAGAAACGCCCTGATCCGCTCCACGGTTGCCTTGCGCCCGATCGTCCTGCCGCTAAGCCAATAGTGAATCGCATCCTCGAAAGTATTGAGCCTTCGCGCCAGCTCGCACTTGGTTATTCCTTCGCGGAGCCAGAGACACTCGAGTTCCCGCATTAAGCGAGCGAACCTCTTGCGCTCTTCGTCCCGTCGGCCAGGGCGTCGCCAATAGCGTGAATCGGCCATGTCTTCGATGGCTTTAGGGAGGCTGCGCCAGTCAGTCGAGGGACAAGGCTCCTGATCGCTTAGCACCGTTACTTTTGATCGTCTTTTTTCTCGTTTGGTGGCGAAGTTCGTTTCGCCCGACGCTTCTTGAACTCGTCGAACCTATCCCGATACGTGAACACGTATTCGATAAGCGCCTCCGTGAACTGTAGGGTATCTTCAGCGTCCTCACGCAAGACGGTAAACTCGACACCGTGCGCTGCGTCGTTGCCCATAGTTCTAAGTTGATCCGCCCATTCGAAAAGCCTGTTCTCGATCACTCCTTTCTCCTTTAGCTCCTTTAGTTCGCCTGCAAGGTTCTTAGACTTCGTTCCGTGTGCCGAGCAGATGCCCTCGAGAGTCTTTCGGCACATGATTGCCGCAGCGATAAATGCTTTCGCGCGAAAACAAATGCGGGCTTCCGTAAAAGCCTCGCGTATATGCTTCGGAACGGAGGGATGCAAATTACGGTTCATCGGAGGATAAACACGCACAAACTCACCAGTCGTACCCTCATTATCGTATGCGAGCATTGGATGATTACATTTTGGACAACTCGCCAAAACGACTCTTGCATCGAACGGATACTCCGCTTCAGTCCCGTCATCCTCCGTCCATCGGAGAGGATCGTCGTAGGTGTGTTGAGCGATTTCTTTCGCATCAACGATCGCCTCGCAGTTTTTACATTCGAGCACCACTTGTGCCACGCATTGTAACACGCAGGTCAACATCTGTCTTGCGCCAGAGCGAAGACTAGTGTTCATTGGAACACTATGCCATCCTTACACCCTGACCCTGGACTCGATTACTTCTTCAAAGCCTGTCGCAAAGGCGATTCCGAAGCAAAAGCAGTGACCGTGAATGAAAGCGGCGTCCGTGCGCTTGCCGATGCCAGCGAGATTACCGGACTGCCGAGGGACAACTTTGAGGTGTGGGAAATAACGCAGGAAGAGTTTAAGGAGTTCCGGCCCGTAGTGAAGTGTAATCAGTGGCGTCAGTTGTCCGGACTGTGCCGCTTGCGCTATTCTTCCGCACCGGCAGCGTTTTGGCGTCGATAACCTCTCCAACGCCTTCGTCTCGCCCGGCCAGCCTCTGCTCGCAACTTTCTGGCCGTCACCGAATCGACGCGAAATCGCGATGTTCTCGGGCTTGCCAGGTTAAGGCGGGTAATGCTCCGCATCGTACCCTTCCGCGTAGCGCATCGCCTGTATGATAGGGTCGGTCCCTTCGGTTGGATCGAAAAACTTGTGCTTTGGATGATCGTCCGGAAAAATGTCTAATACCACTCCACCGTCTCTTATGAGAGTGATCTGGTATTTTGGCGTGTTCCCGACCTGTCGATACGAACAGAGCCGTCTGCCATTCCTGTCGCCCTGATACCAGAATGCTTCGTTGACAACAATTTGAAGGTGTTTTGCCATAATGCCCCCTAGAGAATCGGCGTCAGCCACGGTTAAAGTCGCTGACGCTTTAGCGTGAAAAATACTGGCACGGAAGAGTACTGGCACAGAAGAGGGAGCGCAACGGAGGAAGTGAGTTGTTTTATACTGCTTCTGCCAGCCATAATTAAAATATTTTTCATAACCTCCTAGTTCCGACGCGGAGAAAGAAGAAGGAAGAAAAAGCGGGTCGGGCGGAAGCAACACGTGATCGTCCCATCGCATTGGGTTTGACTCACGGTGGCTACTACTCACTCGAAATTATGTCGTCGGCAGCAATGCCGCAAAGCTAGTCGCTAAAGCGGTTCGGATTTGTGCGTCAGTCAAGGGTAGTTTCCCTGCCGCCGCTCTTGTTGCGTTTACTTGTTGGATCGCCAGAGTGAGACAGTTAAGTGCTCCGTCGGATAATGCCATATAATTGATTTGTTAGGTTAGTGGTTAAAAAAAGTTAGCGAGTGTTCAATACAGGGGACACAAGATTAGACCCTTGTGCGGATACATCATCCGACTCTATGCCTCGCTAGTGATTGAAATTGTTTAGCGTCGTTTGTGTTTGAGAAGTTCGGCCACTACCCTCGATTTGGCCTTTGCGTCTAACTCACGAACATGATCGTCGTCATCATCGCCATCGATATCGACGTCATCCTGTTCATTGACATCATCATCGTTCTGCGTTGAGCTAGTCTCATCATCAGGTTTCCACCCCTCAAGAACGCCTCCGCAGTGTGGGCATACCATGCTTTGCAACGTCTCGGCTTTGGCTAACTCCGCATTAACAATCGCTGTTACCCGTGCTATCTGGCGCTGAAGGTCCTGCTCTTCTTGCGCTTTGATAGCCGCTTCTCTAAGGGAGTCTGCTAGTAGCTTTGCTCGTTCTTCTCTATTCATTTCTCTAAAACTGTTTCTAGCTTTTCTGTCGCCGAAAAAACCTTCTCGAGCGTTGATTCTATCCTGGCGTTAGTGATACTCTCTTGAGGCGCTGCATATAATCTCGCAAAGCTAGGCTGCGTAAACGTCCGGATGCCGGAGCGATCCACCTTGAACCGAATAGCTTCCTTCAATAACTCAGTTAATTCAGCGAACGGCGCGTCGTGCCGGTCCTGGCTGAACTTCTCGAGCAAGTGACCGTAGGTTGCAGTAGCGATTTGAGTGATCCGCAATTCTGGAAGGGGGAAAACAGACAGGGTCACGTCTTAACAAGCAACAAATGCCTTGACAGGTTTTAGCAGCTCGGGTTAAGAACGCAGGATGGCCCGACCGACACGGCTAGATATCGAAGGTGGTTGGTATCACGTGGTGAACCGGGGGATTGAAAAGCGGACTATTTTCCGAGGGACTGCAGGCTATGAGCGTTTTTTGGATTTGCTAAGCAAATTGCCCCAGCGTTTTGGGTTAAAGCTGCACGGCTACGTGCTGATGCCGAATCATTATCATCTGCAGGTCGAAACTCCCAAGGCTAACCTGAGTCGCGCCATTCAATGGTTGAACGTGAGCTACAGCATTTGGTTCAATAAAAAGTATCAGCGAGTGGGCCCGTTGTTTCAGGGAAGATTTAAAGCGATTTTGCACGATCCGGTCACGCATGGATTGAACATCAATCGGTACATCCACCTCAATCCTGTACGAGTGCGTCACTTGGGCGGTCACGAAGGCCGAGCCGGGGAGGAGCAATCGGCATCGCAGCATACTCAGGCCAGGGTAGAAGCGCTACGGAGCTACCCGTGGAGTTCTTATGCCTATTACAGTGGCGCTGCCAAAGCGCCGGATTGGTTAACGACGGATATAGTACTGGATCTGATGAGCGGCCGAGGAGGCGCGGGGACTAAGATCGTGCTTTACCGGCGAGAACTGGAGCAGGCCGCGGCAGTCGGTGACCTGAGCAGTGATTGGAAGAACGAGCTCAAAGCCACGCTACTGCTGGGACCCAGCGAGTTTGTGGAGCGGATGAAGAAACTGCTCGAAGGGGACCGTCGGGAGCAAACCGGGATTAGAAAGGCGCTGGCGGGCAGCCTTAGTTGGGAGACAATCACCTTTGCCGTAAGCAAAGTGTGGGGCCAAGACTGGGAGCTTCTCCGGGCCGGCTATGGCAATGGAGCACTTGCCGCTGCGCTCTACCTGGGCCGTAATCACTCGGACAAGACGTTACGCGAGTTGGGCGACTTAGCTGGTGGGATGCAATACCCGGCCGTGACCATGGCCATCCGCCGTTTCGCCACGCGCTTGGAAAGCGATAAGAACTTGGCCAAAAAGATCAGACGCCTGAATCGAATGTTACTTGTTAAGACGTGACCCTAGACCCTATTATCAAGAATCGCCCCTCGGAATATATCGCCGATTTCGCTAACGCCGCGATCGCGGCCTACGGTAACGAAGAAGTTTTGCGTAAACTTCAGCAGAAGTTTTTTGTCCCCGACGATAACCGTTTCAATGAAGACGCCTATCTGCAAAGCGCGGCAGAGCTAACCGTTGCCAATTACGTGCGTGGCAAGGGTGTCGCAGATTTCGGCACTGAACGGAAGGTTAACAAGCCCAATAATAACAAAGATGTCGATGTGTGCTATCGTGTTGGATCAACGCGGGTTTATCTTGAAGTGAAATGCCCGGCGGAGGAACCGCTAGCGTCCGTGTCCTATCCCCCAATTACTGTGGTGCCGGCGGGGCACACGCCAGGCGGTCTCGAACGCGTACGCAATTTCGTCCGAACGGCGAATACGCAACATCCGAGTGCCTTTCAGGAAGGGAAAAACCGGGAGATGCGGCTTAAAGACGCGCTGGTCGATGCCCATCAAAAGTTTCGCCAGAATCCTGCCATGGACGATCTAAATCTGTTGTTCGTCGCATGTGGAGATTTTACCCAAATGAGCGACTGGCATGGCAATTTGATGGGGGCCGGCGGATTTTTTACGGGAGGTTCTTTTCATCCGCCTGACACTTACCGGAACGTTGATTGTGTAATACTTTCGAGCTTGAAGTACCGGCACAGTGTCGCTTTTAACTTTTCGGCGTGGTCGTTAGACAATGTTCTGCTCATCCCCATCCTCAATCCGCATGGCCGTAAGAACCTACTCGATACAACGATAACGGAAGGACTGAGCATCTTCGGCCATTACTGGAAAGAGTTTCGTTCTGAACGAATCTTAAGAGCGGGGCCGGAAGAGCTTCAAGCGAGCGCGGATCCCCATACGAAGGTGACGTGGTTTGTAGACCGACATCTGAGCCCGGAGGAAAAGAGACGATTCTTCCCGGTTTGCACTCCGCGAAGCCCGCTCGCCGCTTGGTAGTCGACTATAGGATAATCTCAACTCATCAAGCGAGATGCTGTCTCAGATAGCAACGGCAAGAAGGGGGCAATAATAGTCATGTGATTTGCAGCAACTTCAATGAACCTGCTATAGGCTGACGCCCACTTTGATTGACTCTTCGCTGCCTCGATCTCCTGCAATCGGGTCAAGAGGTCTTTTAAGACCGCCTCTTCCCTTATCTCTTCGTGCAACGTTCGCCGCACCGCGTCGAAAACCGTTTCGGAGCTTTGTTGGATGTTTAAAGAACTGTCATTAGACTGGAAGTTGACCCGGGAAAAGTCTCCTTTAACATTGAAAATGTTGGTAGCGGATAACGTTCGATCGCGCGTCGCATCATTGTCTTTCCGGACATGCAGCCGGTAAGAAGCTGGAATAGCATGAAAGCCCTCCTCGTACTCGGCGTTTTCGATTGTATACGTTTCTTTCACGCCGTTCGGCAACACGCGAAGGACTTGGTCGCCGGCTTCCACCTGGAGTTGAACGTCAAAAATATGTATTTCCCTATTTTGAACGTCGGCCTTTAGCGGACCTAAGACCTCTCGGTTCTTTTTGATGATCGTAATTTCGCTTGTTAAGAAGTCTTCGAATGGATTCATGGCGACGGTCCTCATTTGATCTACGAGGCTAGCTCCTCTGTTTTTTTGCGTTTTCCACCCGGATTGATTGGATCAAAGCCGAGGCATCGTGGGCTGTGTTCTTACTCAGAACCGAATCTACCTGTTGGTCTGTAAATCCGGAATTATAGAGGTTTTTTGAAACCCTATCCTTTGGCTGTAGAACGTTGGACGTTGAGGTTAGACCAGCCGGTGCTGGATCGACCCTGTTAGCCAATTTTAATAGCTCTTCTGCATTCATATAAATGTAGGTTTAAATTCTTAGCTCTCGGAAAGGCAAGGATGTTCCGCAGTAGTAGTTGAAACGAACATGCCGACGATCATTGGCACTGTCATTTCCACTTGATTGCAAGCACCTGAGCTTTCCCGAAAAACAATGGAGCCGAGAATGAGGTTCCCGTCGTCGTTGCGGTGAAGCCGTTGTTGTAAGCATTCCCGGAGGTAAACGCGCTGCCGTTGGCGATGGTCCCGGCGTATTCTTGCCCCTGTTGCATCACGATAATTGCGTCCGCGCCAAGCTCTTTGGCTCTTCTGGCCGCGAACGACACGACACCGCGCCGGCGGATCGGTGCGGTGGTGGCATCCAAGTAACCTAGGACGACGTAGGGCCGGTTCGGCCAGCTATGTATGTATGCCGGAATAGCGTACTGCGTCGCAACGAATGCGCCGGGCTGGGTTGGCCAATTCTGCTGCTGGCCTGAGTACTGGGTGAAATCTGCGATTGCGCAACCGGAGAAAACGGCAGCCACAATGCAAAGCATCGAAAACTTCTTAAGAGGCTTCATCTGTTTTGGAAACGGCAAAACGCGTATCAGGCCCGCTCGGGGAGTTCAATGCCAATCTGCAATTTCCAAAAGCCGAATAAAATTAGATCGGGCAAATCGCAGAAGGCACGGCGGAACGGCCTTGAAAGCCGGAGTGTCCGTTGATCGACGTTAACCGTAGACATCCACCGTAGAAGCGCCATTTTTGCAATTTTGAACGATTGGCGGCTTGCGAATCTTTTATTTATGCGGCTCGGCAGGCGAGCAATTGTCAGCGTTTTCGAAGGGATTCCCAATCCCCCGGCCTTTTCCATGAGGCCTCCAAGGAGAAGAGAGCCGGACCGGGGGAGGTTTCTACGGCCGGTGCTACGATAGCCGGCCGGTGCTAAAACGAGTCTCACCGGGTTTTGGCGTCAGAGCTAGATAACCATCCTTCTGGACCGGGGCTACCCCGTTGTTTTCCAATAAGGCGTGAAGACCGCCGTAAATACGTAGAATGACGTATAGAGAGCCGCGCCGGTCTCGTGATAAAGCGGAGAGGTATTACTCACTCTTTGAAATGACCGATTCAATTTCGCAGCCCCTGGATAGTGGCGACTCGGTGAAACCTGGTGCCGATCCACAAGAATTGAATGCCGGACTGGAACCAGCCCCTGCAGGAGGGCAACCGCCGCCAGCGGGCGGGCCACCTGGAGGCGCCGGCGCTGCACCGCCAGCGGGGCCGCCGCCAAATGATCCTCAAAAGAAAGGTTCGCCGTTCTTGGATCCTGGGGTTCTGTTGACCGGGATAGGAATGTTCCTGGCAGGATGCGTAGCGTTCCTCCATTTTCAGTCAGATGGTGAGCGATTGAGCCGGAACTATGAGGACTTGAAGCGCAAAGCCGACACTACGGAAAGCACAACTGAATCATTGGTGCGTCAAGTTGGGGATTTGACTGGTAAGATCGGCGGCGCAGAACAGGAACTTAAGGAAGCCAAAGCAGCGTATGAGAAGGCGGGAACCAGCTTTGAACAGGCGGTGGCCAAACTCGGTAACGTGGACACAGTGGTACAGGGCGCAAAAACCACGCTCGATGGCTATGTAGAAACCCTAAAACAAAAAGCATCTTCAGAAATCTTGGAGCAGATGCCGATAGGTAGCATAGTAATGTGGCCTTTGTCCGATAGGCCTCCGAAGAAATGGAGGGTCTGTAATGGCGATCCAGTAACGGAACAAGAAGCTCCAGAGTTCTGTAAGAGATTTGAAGGGTCTCGCTGGGTGACCGAAAAAGGACTAGTTGTTCATGTGCCGGATTTGAGAGGATATTTTATACGTGGCGCTGACGATCACAAAAGCAACGACCCTGCTAAAGTGGACGACGACGCGCCGCGCGAAGTCGGCAGCGTACAACCGGAAAAACTTCCTCAACACACTCACGACGTTTCAGGCCTGCGGGTAGCCGGCGGACTGTGGTATGACAATAACAGAAAAATGCTACTCTATGAGGCGAGAGCTCCCGAAGACTTGGGTGGAGACCTTCGGACACTGTGGGGAGGAGGAGGTGAATGGAACACCTATCAATTGCACGGGGGCCACACGACGGTGGATCCGATCGCGCTTAAAGGGAAGCTGGGTCCGATGATTGAGCAGCAGGGAAAACTTCGCCCCGAAAATGTTGCCCTGGCTTTCATAATTCGTGTGGAAAAATAGACTGGTCTGCAGATTCCGGTACCGGTCGAAGCCGCAATCAAAACTCAACCTTCTCCGCCATCGCTTCTTCGTGATCCAGGCGCAAATGCCCGTAAGTTTTCATGCACAGCGCGCCGCCGTCCTTGTGTCCGAGCCATCTAGATACGGTTGGGATATCTGTCCCACTTTCTATGCAGCGCGTCGCGAACAAATGGCGCAGATCGTGGTGCGTGATTCTCGTAATCTTCAGCTTAGCGCAGGCCGAATCTATTGCCCGCTGGCATTCGGTAACAACGAGTAGGTAATTCTTCCCGTGGCGGCGCGCTGATCGAATTTTGACGCCGGCTAGCGAGTCTTCGCTATCACTTGGTTTGCGAGTCGTGCGCGGATTGTTCGCAATGTCCATGATAAGCGCGACAAGCGGCGGAATCATCCGGATGGTTCGCGCCTCGGAGTTCTTTGTACTATGGATCGGATCGCCTTCAATCCAGAGGGTTCCCTTCTCAAGGTCGGCGTGCTCAATGCAGACGTGATGCGCTTCGCTCAGCCGGCATCCGGAATAGGCCAGAAACTCAACAAGGTCTCCGCATTCCCGTGCGCACCAGGCACCGCTCGATCTGATCTCGCGGACCAGTCTTCGAAACTGATCGCGCGACGGTAAAACGAGTCTCTTCGACCGCGGCTTTAGCTTTTCGATACTTGAGGCCGGGTTCTCGAATATCAGGCCGCCTTCGATCGCCTCTTCAAATATGTGGCGCAACGTGTCCACGGTGTTGTTGTATCGCGTCGGCGAAGTGGTCGTTTCCCGCTCCTTCTTTTGGTTGTGCCCGCGCACAGTTTTCATCGTCGAAAAGCGCTTTGCCCATTCCAGACATTGGGCCTCGGAAATGTCTTTAGGCTTCGCGGCCTTGAGATCCGGCCATGTGCGGAAGAGCGCTTTCACCGTTTGCTCTCGATAGAGCACTGTCGATGCCTTTTTCTTAACGGACGTGCGAACGGACTGAAGATAGCGTTCCGATAGCTGTCCCATCGTGGTTTCCGGCGGAAGGGCGTTCTCTTTCCGCCGGCCCATTTTGGCGAACTCTTTCAACGTGTCGGGGAGCTTTGCCTTGGCGTGCTCGGCGCTATCGGTTCCCAGGCTGCGAAAAACCTGTTTGCCATTGATCCAGGCGACAGCATAGTAGCGACCCGATTGAATGTGTTCGTAGAGGTTACCGGTTCGAGTCTTGCGCCAAGTGGTGGCTTTCTTCTTGGTTTTTGTGGTCACGCGCTAAACCATAGAATTTGCCATAGAATTTGGCAATATCGAAGATCGTTGCCTATACGTAAGTACCTTATAATCAGTAACTAAGGGCCTATAGCTCAGCGGTTAGAGCAGGGGACTCATAATCCCTTGGTCCCAGGTTCGAATCCTGGTGGGCCCATTTCGCGGAAACTTGCTTTCGCGGGAGCGCCCCGCTCGGCGTAGCCTTCTTCTTGACCCGGCGCCTGCTAGAATGGGAATTTCCGCGGGTTGCACAAACTCTAACCGACAACAACGATGAGCATTAAAGTCATAACCGAGAACGGAAGATCTCGTCTGTCATTTGCGTGTGACAAATGCGGGACGCCAATCGAACCAAGCGAAGGGTCGATACTTTGGGATTCAGACCCTGAGAAGGCTTTGAAAGAGGGATCGCAGGAGGGGATTGTAGCCTGCAATCATTGCAAGCCGAGCTTCAAAAAAGCATTCGCCCAGCCGCTTGAGCAAGGCCTTATCTTTCTATTGGCTAAGGCTGGTTGGCTAGACGCAGCCTTTAAACCGTCAAATAAGTTCGATGAAGCTGCTAAGGCGGCCTATCGACTGGCTCAATTCTAATGAGACGGTTAGCTCAGAGCTGAAGCGCCTGCCATGAGTATCTCGGCAAGCTCGATACAGGCAAGCATTGGGCGCGTCGAATGGTGATTGGTGGAAACCGGTGCGGTTCACGGGGGTGGGCGGATAAAGTCGGCCAACGATGGTTTTTCGTGCTCGTGCTCGATTGAAACGCATTTCCTGGTTTGCAGCGTGTAAGTCTGGATATTTTGAAATCAGAACCGTCTTCGAGCTCAAACGAATCACATCAAAGTTGACGAGCACGAGCACGATTTACGACTCTCGCTTGCTGAAGATGGTGCCGTCTTCGTACATTACGACAGTGGAGAAGAATGCTCCTTATCGGCTGCACCAGGCCATCAGCACGCTAATCCGGATCTACAAGATTTCTGAGACGGCGCCTGCCGAAAGCGCCGGCAAAAAGCATCTGAATCCGGGCGCGTCGAATGGTGAATGGTGAAAGGTGGGCGGGCGTCGAATACGCCGCCCTGATTCGGAGGCATCTTAACGTTCCCGGCATTGTCGGCGCTCCCGGCGTTTTCTAGGAGGGATAGTGATCGAACTTGGCGGCGTCGGGGGTGAGGCGGTCCCAGGGTTCGACATCGGAAACGAAGAGGTCGGCTGACGGGGAGAACCAACTCGGGTCATCAAGGCTGCCGGCTAGAACAACTACAATGGGCACAGGCCTATCGTCCGATTGCGCCCCGGTGATGCGCAACCGCATTCGGGACAGAACCCGCGTTTGTGTTTGCCCCCAGCCAGGCTGTTCGTGAAATGATAGCGAAGCTCACCTTTTGTTAGTTTGAACGCTGCTATTCTTCTTAACGGTCTTTGGCTGCGACCTTCAGGACTTCGTTGAGTAGCAGGTTCACGGCCGGGTATCTTTTCAGGTGGTCTATTTTGTAGAAGACGTTTTGCGTGAACGTGGGTACCGGCGGCGTGAGGGCTTGTACAACCACTCCAGGTCGATCCAACGGTTGATCCTGTGGCAACGACAACAGCGAAACACCGACACCGGCACAGACCAGATCCAATGCGGCTTGGGGTTGTTCAGTGGTTCGAACTACCCGGGGTGTGAATCCCGCCTTGATACATTCATTTTGTATCCACTGGTAGTAACCTGAGAATTCGGGAGGGCTGACAAAGATAAAAGACTCACTCGCCAGCGAATTGAGGGGGATCGGCCGCTTCGGGGAAATTTTCGGATGACCCTTTGGGAGAATGGCCCACATCTCATGTTGGGAAACGGGTCGGCCTTGAACGCCTTCAGGCGTATGGGTTACCAGGTATTTAGCAAAGGCGAGATGCAGACGGTCGTTGACCAGCGCTTGCATCTGGTCTAACGGCGCCATCTCTTTGAGATCGATTTCCAGGCCGGGATATTTTTGACGAAGGTCTCGAAACAAAGGGAAAAAGAATTTCGGAGCGATCCAGGAAACGTAACCGACGGCGATGTATCCAGTTTGACCATTGGCGGCCCGCTTGGTGACTTCTTTCAGACGCTCGGTTTCGCCGAGCAGCTTTCTGGCTTCTTTTAACAACGCTTCGCCCGAGGCGGTGAGGGTAAGATTGCGCGCCTGGCGGTCCAACAAAGTGCATCCGAGTTCCTCTTCCAGGTCGCGGATCTGACGGCTTAACGCGGGTTGGGCGATCCGCAGTCTGTTGGCGGCACGCGTAAAATGACATTCTTCCGCGACAGCGACAAAGTAGCGCAGATGTCTCAGTTCCACGCTCATCGATAAGTTAAAAGTATGAAAAGGCAACCTAGGAAGTCTTGGAAGGTATCAGTGATTGGATTCAAGTTGGCGGCGGAACTTAGTTATGAATCTCAAAAATCAACGGGTTGTTATTATCGGTGGAACCGCTGGGATCGGACT
>Ga0213878_10000530_pt1 | contig 14087 bp, 15 predicted proteins | sample VelepicoBEBS_R02_FD_161053 | JGI IMG/M metagenome (GOLD analysis project Ga0213878, IMG submission 161053) | Vellozia epidendroides bulk soil microbial communities from rupestrian grasslands, the National Park of Serra do Cipo, Brazil - BS_R02 | ecosystem: Environmental > Terrestrial > Soil >... | reverse complement strand
CAACCGAGGAGATCCAGCCCGCAGACTGCCGCAACTTCTTCATTCACGCCGGATACACATGTGGATATGCCTGAGCGGGAAGCGCTCTCGCAAGACGCACACCCGACCGCCTCAAGGGCCTTCGCGCATCGATCGTCTCAATAAACGCGAGCGACGTGATGATTCAGACCTATCCGTGATTCAGACCTGTCCGCCGACGACCATTGCGCTGTAATCGCTCCCGCGCCAATCTTAACCGCAGGCCGGGACGCCGATCGGACAAACGCTAGGATTGCCGCAGTGCCTACGAAGGTCAGCCTCGAGATCGATGTCGGCCAGAAGACCTTCGCCAACGGCCTGCTGCCCGAATTGATCGCGGCGCTCAGGCGCGGCCGCCCGGGCGATCTTTTCGCAGTCGTGACCAGCCAGTCAAACATGAACGCCGACTTCGAGGCGTGGTGCCGGTTCACGCGCAACAGCCTGATCGAATCGACCGTCGAGCGAGATCGCCACCGGTTTGTGATCCGCTTCGGCGAGGCGCCGCCGGAACCGGAGCCGGAACGCGCTGTCGGCTCCCGCGTCTGGCTGTACACGAATTTCGACTGCAATCTGCAGTGCAGCTATTGCTGCGTGCGATCCTCGCCAAGGGCGGCGCGCCGGCCCCTGGGCCTTGAAAGCATACGCCGGCTCGTCGTCGAAGCCGCGCAGCTCGGTGTGCGGGAGTTTTTCCTAACCGGCGGCGAGCCGTTCCTGCTCTCGGACATTGGCGAGATCATAGCCGCTTGCGCCGACGCCGCGGCGACCACCGTCCTTACGAACGGGATGCTGTTCTCGGGGCGCCGGCTTACAACGCTGCGTTCGCTGCGTCGTGACCGGGTCGCCTTTCAAATCAGCCTCGACAGCCCGACGCCGGAACGGCACGACCGAAATCGCGGGACACGTTCCTGGGGGCGGGCGCTCAAAGGAATCGAGACGGTGCGCGCGGAAGGGTTCCGCGTGCGGCTGGCCGCGACCGTCTCCAGCGACGCCGAAGCCCAGGAATTCCGAGCCTTTCTCGACGCAGAGGGCGTGGCGGAACACGATCGGATCGTGCGCCGCATCGCCTTGCGCGGCTCCGCCGAAGACGGGCTCGCGTTGGCGCGCGCCGACCTCGTGCCGGAGGTCACGATCACGGCGGAAGGCGTCTACTGGCATCCGATCGGAGCCGAGGATTCGGACCTCAAGGTGCGCTCGGAGATTTTTCCCCTGGCCGAGTCTTTCGAAGCCGTTCGTCTCGCTTTCGAGCGAGAAAGCGAGCATCAGCGGCGCCTGGCGAGAATCTTCAACTGCGCGTGAGAGGAACTCGCGCCGTCCCAGGGTTCAAAGCGGGTGGCGGGTGAAGAAGCCCTGTTCTCTCGCCGCGACGCGCAATGAATCGTAGCCTTCGAGCTGCGCGGGAATCCAGCGCTTGAGTCCCTCCGCCTCCAGCACCGGACGATGCGCCGGATTGTCGTAGCTCATTTTCAGGAGCGCCTCTTCGAATTGCTCCCGCAATTTGGGCTCGAACCCCGGCCTGGCGGTGAACATGCAGTGGCTGAACGGCGGCGACGTCCAGATCTCGATGAGCGCGCCCTCCGGCGCCAACCGCTCGGCCCGCACCCGGTCCCAGAATGGGCTGCCGATCGCCGCCGCGTCGGCTCGTCCGTCGAGGACGGCGCGCATCGCCTCGACCTCGCTCGTCCCCGTGTCGCCATGCTTGCCGACGTCGCTGTTGAACCGCAGCGAGCGATAGGTCTTGCCTTCGACCAGTCCTTGCGCCTCGAGGAAATGAACGGGCAGAATCGCGGCATGTCCGCTGTCCCGGCTGCCGAGCGCCAGCGAGCGCCCCTCGAGATCGGAAAGGCTAGTCACCGTGCTGCCTGCGACTGCGACGATCTTCGTCATCCACTCAAGGTCGGTGTCGCGCATCGCAATTGGCGCGCATTGACGCTCGCTCCACTCGGCCGCCTGAAGGAAAGCGAGATTCGTGTTCCAGCCGATGTCGATGCGGGGGATCGGATCGGCGGACGATGCCAGCAGCGCCTCGACCTGCGCCTCGTAGCTTTGAAAAAGCACGACCTCGACAGGCAGTCCCGCCTCGTCATGAAAATAACGGCGCATGCCCTCCCAGATCGTCACGACTTTCGGATCGTATGCAACCGCTGCCACCCAGATTGTTCGACTCATGTTCAGCTCCCAGTTGCAGTCAGCGCTACGGCCCGCCAGTTTTCTGTGCGACTAGAACAGCGGCATCCCAAGGATCGCCCGCCCGATGAACTCGCGCAGCACATCGCCTGTCGGCGCCATGACGACGCCGGCGTGAGCGTCTCGGAAGAAACGTTCGATATTCGTGTGCTTCGAAAACGCTGCGCCTCCGCAGGCTCGCATCGCGACGGACGTCACTGAGACGGCGGCGTCTCCAGCCGCGGCTTTGGCTTCCAGAACGCGGAGCACCGTCGTGTCGCGCGGGCGCTCCAGGTGATCGACGAGGTCGTCGATCCGAGTCGCAAGTCCGTCGGTTTCAATCTGCATTCCGGCGAGCAGCGCCCTAAGCGTCGGCAGGCCTTCGCCGAGGCTCTGTCCTAGATGCTCGAAACGCGCTGTCTTGAGGTGACTGGCCGTCGCAGCGACCGCGGCGCGGCAAAGCCCCAACGCGACGGACGCGGTACCCAGATTGAAAAGTGGCAGGACAACATTGATCATTGTCGGAAAGCCGCCGCCGTCCTGGGTCAGTTGGCCCGCAGGGGCGACCTCGCAGTCCTCGAGAGCGATCGGCGCAGAGGCGTTGGCGCGCATCCCGAGGCCGTCCCACGGTCCGGCGACCGAGACTCCCTTCGAGCCTGAAGCGACGAGATAGAGCGTTGAGTCCGTGGGTCCCGCCCCCTCGGGCGATAGCGAGGACACGACGTAGCTGTTCGCATGGCCTGCGCTCGTCACCCAGGACTTCTTCGCCGTGATGCGCACGCCAGCGCCATTGCGTCGCGCCCGGGATATGGGCGCCCAGAAGTGGCTGCGCGATCCGGCCTCGCTGAAGGCAAGCGTCGTCAGGTGCCTGCCGAAACCGATCTCCCTCAATGCGTCTTCGGTTACGGCTTCAGGGCGTGCTGCCTGAATTGTCGCCAAGGCGCATATGTGCATGTTGTAGACCATGGCGACGGACGCATCGGCCTCGGCCAGCGCCGTCACGACCGCAGCGAAGGCGCGGGGACCGAGGCCCGACCCACCGTGTTCGGGGGACAAGGTCAAGCCCAGAAGCCCTACCTGACCGAGCGCCTCGACGGCTTCGGTGGAAAATTGGCCCGCCTTGTCGTTGCCGGCGGCAGCCGGCGCCAATACGCGATCGGCGATTTCCTTGGCTCGCGACGCGGCCGTTTCGACTGTCAGGGTTGGCGTCGATGCGTTCATGTCGTATCCCTCCTTTTGAACTTCGAGATCGCTGCGACTGGACGGCAGACGCCGTTACATGCAGTTGCAGAATGCGTGACGGAACTCCTTGACCTTTCGCTCGACGCGGCCGCGCCAAAACTATTAGCCGTAGCGTGGAGAGAGCAAGTGTCAAATCCTGTTTCTGAGCTATTCGCTTTCCTGACCGCCGACACTGGAGACTTCAATGCGAGGGGGCTGTGGAAGTATCTCTTCTTGCTCGTCTCTTGTCTGCTGATGATCGCGAGCGTCGCTCTGCTCGTCTTGTACTGGCGGGAGGATCCGCCAGCATGGTTAAATGCGGGCGCGGCTCCCATTCGAAGACGCTCCGGCCGCCGTAGCTGAATGACGCGCGCCGCTCCTCGGCGATCAGCGCCTCGACCGACGGGCCCGTTGCGCTGCGTTCGAGCCGGCGCGACTGGTCGTCGAGTCTCTTCAAGGCCGCCAATTGCTCCTCGCGCCCCAGCTTCGCTTTCTCGACCGCTGATTTCAGCACCTGGATTGTCTGGTCGTAGACGCGGATCGGCACCGGAAAAGGATGCCTGTCCTTACCGCCATGAGCGAACGAGAATCGCGCTGGGTCGCTGAAGCGGTAAGGCGCGCCATGCAGGACCTCTGCGACCATCGCGAGCGCGCGGACGGTGCGCGGCCCCACGCCGGGGACAAGCAGCAATTGCGAAAAGTCGCTCGGCCCGCATTCCGCCGCGGCTGCCAGAGTGCCGTGCAGGCGGCGTATCAGCACATCGCTCGATCGCACCTCATGATGGCTCGGCATGACCAGATGCGGCAGGAAGGGCTGCTCCGGCGCCGTGGAATCGGCCCGCGCGCCTTCGCGCGGCGCCATCCGGGCGTATTCGCGCGCGATCGCGTCCGGTCCGATCGAGTTCAGCATTTCGATCTGACCGCGCCGCGAGGCGTCGGCGCGCCGGTCGGTCAGGTTGACGATTTTTCCCTGATCGGGTCCTTCGATCGCCGAATGCGGCTCCTCGACGAAGCTGGTCAGTCCTTCCGAGCGCCAGTGATAGCGACGCGCCTCTCTGCGATCGCCGTTCATGCCCTGCTGCACCACGACCCAGCGCCCCTCGTCGGTGACGATGAAGCCGTGAAGATAAAGGTCGAAGCCGTCCTGAACGGCGGCGCTGTCGACCTTTGCGACGAGCCGGCTCGCCTCGGCGAGCGCCGCGCCGTCAAACCCGACGCGGTCGCCGATCGCGACAAGCTCGTCTGGGGTCCGCCGCGAATGCGTTCCGCGCCCGCCGCAGACGTGGACGCCGAGCTCGCCGGCGAGCGGAGCAAGGCCGCGCTTCAGCGCGCCGACGACGCTCGTCGTAATGCCCGAAGAATGCCAGTCCATGCCCATCACGGCGCCGAAGGACTGAAACCAGAAAGGATGGGCCAGCCGTCGTAAGAGCTCGTCCCGGCCGTAATGATAGACGATCGCTTCGGCCATCACCGCCCCGAGGCGCGTCATGCGATCGGCGAGCCACCTCGGTACGGCGCCGCCATGCAAAGGAAGATCGGCGCTTCCTGATCGTTGGCCCATCGCGCTCTTGCTCCCAGCCCTTATGTTCCCGGAATGTTCTAGCATTGCTTGCGAGCATAGGCTAGACGTCCTGCAGGGCTTTGCGCCCCCGGCCGCGCAGTCCAAACGGCTTGTCACCAGGGCTGAGGTTGTTCGCGACACTTGCTCCGGACCCAGCGCCTGCGGGCGCGAACAGCATCGAAAGGAGCCTCGATGAAAATCATCGTTATTGCAGCAACCGGCACGATCGGCAGCGAGGTCGTGAAAGCCTCGCGGCCTCCGACGTCGCGAAGGCCTATGTCGCGGCGGTCGAGGGATCGCATCAGGGCAAGATCCTCGACCCGGCTCAATTCCTTGCGTAACGCAGAGCGGCGACCGCGTCGCTTGACGGCGTGCACATCGATCGCCGAAAATGCCGCATGATCAAGAGCCGATCGGCGGGCCGGCGCGGAAGCGCGCGCCTGGACCATTGTCGGCTTGTCGCAAACCAGGGAGGCGAAGGCCCGTGACCGAGGCAAATTCGCGCGCCGGCATGGACCGCCGCAGTATCATCACATCGGGGCTTGTGCTCGCCGCCGCGCAGATCGCGAGCCCTTTTGTCATTCGCGCCCGCGCCGCGGACGCCGTCCGCATCGGGCTCGACAATCCGCTGACCGGCACCTACGCCGCGAACGGCAAGCACGAGCTGGACGGCTGCCAGATGGCGCTCGCAGAGATCAACGCCAAAGGCGGCATCCTGGGCCGACCCGCCGAACTCGTCGTCGAGGATTCGACCAGCGGCGACGCCGGCGTCGCGGTGCAGAAGGCGCGCAAGCTGATCGACGGCGATAAGGTCGATTTTCTGCTCGGCAACGTGAATTCCGCGCTCTCGCTCGCCATGGCTCAGGTCTCGAACGAAAAAGGGGTCCTGCACATCGTCCCGGGAGGCCACACTGACGCGATCACCGGCTCGAGCTGCCACTGGAATGTGTTCCGCGTCTGCAACACAACGCAGATGGAGGCTAACGCGGTCGCCGGCGCGCTGGTCAAGGAATACGGCAAGAAGTTCTATTACATCACGCCCGATTACGCCTTCGGCCACACGCTGGAGGCCGGCATGATCAAGGCGATCGCCGCGCTCGGCGGCGAGAGGGTCGGCGGCGATCTGACGCCGCTCGGCAGCGTCGACTTCTCCTCCTATCTCATCAAGGCGCAGGCGGCGAACCCGGACGTGATCGTTTTCCTTGTCCAAGGCGACGACATGCTGAACGCCTTGAAGCAGGCGGTTCAGTTCGGACTCCAGAGCAAGGTCCATCTCGCCGGCGCGCAACAGGAGATGGAGCCGCTCGAAGGCCTGCCGCCCGAAGCACGCATCGGCACCTGGGTCATGGAATGGTACTGGAACCAGCCGGGCGTGCCGCATGTCGCGGAATTCGTCGAGGCCATAAAGAAGCGCACCGGCCGCGTGCCGACGGCGCGCACCTGGTTCGGCTATGTTTCGATCTGGACCTGCGCGCACGCCGCCGAGAGCGCCAAATCGCTGAAGGCGGTCGACATGGCGAAGGCCTTGCAGGACTTCCATCTGCCGTCGGAAATCGCGCTCGGGCCGAATCCGGTCTTCTATCGCGCCGGCCAGAACCAGTTGATCGCTTCGCTTTTTGTCGGCGACGCCCAGGCCAGCGGCTCGGCGCCGGACGATCTCTTCAAGGTCGCGAAGGTCGTCAGCGGCGCCGACGCCGCCGGCCCGCTCGAGGAAAGCGGCTGCAAGATGACCTGGCCGACTTGAGCTTCATGCGAAGAGGCGGGGGGGCACCGGTCCCGCCGCCGCCCCAAACGCCGGCTACGAACCTCATCGCATGACCCAGGTCGTCCTGTTCAACGTCTTCAACGGCCTCATCGTCGGCGCGTTCTATGCGCTGATGGCGCTCGGCCTGTCGCTGATCCTGAACCTCAGCGGCGTCATCAATTTCGCCCACGGCGGATTTCTGGCGCTCGGCGCCTATCTCGCCTACACGCTGATCCCCTATGTCGGCTTCTGGGGCGCGCTTATCGCGGCGCCGCTCCTGACCGCGGCGCTCGGCCTCGTCATCGAGCGCGTGCTGATCCGCCCGCTCTATGGCGGCGATCCGCTCTACGGGCTGCTCCTGACCTTCGGCCTCGCCTATATCTTCGAGGACGTGACGCGCTTCATCTGGGGCGCGCAGAGCCTGCCGTTCCAATTGCCCGCCTGGCTCACGACGTCGCTGTCGAGCCAGTTCTTCTTCGTCACCGGCTATCGCGTATTCATGATCGTCGTCGTCGTGGCGGCGGTCGGCGCATTGTTCGCGGCGCTCAACTATACCCGCCTCGGCATGCGCATCCGCGCCGGCACGCGCGATCTCGACACAGTCTCGACGCTCGGCGTCAACGTCAGGGTGCTGCGCAGCCTCAATTTCGGCATCGGCATCTATATGGCCGGCCTCGCCGGAGTGCTGGCGGCCGGCCTGCTCGGCCTTTCGCCGACCATCGGAGCCAATCTCATCATGCCCAGCTTCGTGGCGATCATCGTCGGCGGCCTCGGCAGCCTGCTCGGTACGCTGATTGGCGGCCTCATGATCGGCGTCGCCTCGGGATTGGCGGCTGTCTATTTTCCCTCGGCCACCGAAGCGGTGATCTATGTGATGATGGGGCTCGTGTTGCTGTTCCGCCCCCGCGGCCTTCTGGGCGAAGAGGGGAGACTGCATTGAACGGCCTGCGCGGCCATAGGCTCAACGTCGCCGTTGGGATCATCCTGTTGTTCATGCCGTTCTGGATGGGCGCGATCGGCGGCTATACGGAGCTCGCGAGCCGCATCCTCGTCATGGGGCTGGCGGCGATGTCGCTCAACTTCCTGCTCGGCTTTACCGGCGTCTTGTCGTTCGGCCACGCCGCCTATTTCGGCCTGGGCGCCTATGGCGCGGCGATGGCGATCAAGTATCTCGGCGCCGGAACGATGCCGGCCATCGCGCTCGGCATGCTGGTCGCAACGCTCGCCGCCATGGTTATCGGCGCGCTGATCGTCAGGCGCCGCGGCGTCTATTTCGCGATGGTGACGATTGCATTCGGCCAGGTCTTTTATTTTCTCGCCTTCCGCTGGAACTCGGTGACTGGCGGCGACGACGGTCTCACCGGCTGGCATCGGGCGCCGATCGACTTTGGCGTCGCCACGCTCGACATCTTCGGCAGTGACAAGGCGTTCTACTACTTCGCGCTGGTGATCTTCGGCGTCTGCGTCGCCGCAATGGCTCTTCTGCTCAGTTCGCCCTTCGGGCGCACGCTGATCGCCATTCGCGAAAACGAGCGGCGCGCGCGCTTTCTCGGCGTGCCGATCGAGTTTCATATCTGGTTGTCGTTCGTGGTCTCGTGTCTTTTCGTCAGCGTGGCCGGCGCACTCTATGCGCTTCTGAACAATTTCACCGATCCGCGCGCGTTGCGCTTTGATCTCTCCGGCAATCTCGTCATCATGGCGGTGCTCGGCGGCATGCGCTCGTTCTGGGGGCCGCTGATCGGGGCGGCGATCTTCGTCGCGCTCCAGGATTTCGTCTCCAGCCGCACTGAAAACTGGATGTCGGTGATTGGGCTCGTTTTCGTGCTGGTCGTGCGCTTTTTTCCCCGCGGGGTCCTGGGCATGCTGCGCAATGCGGCCAAGGCATGAGCCTCCTTCAGGTCGAGGGCGCCTCTAAGCGGTTTGGCAGCCTCGTCGCGATCGACGACGTGTCGATGACCGTCGGGCCTGGCGAACTGCGCGCGATCATCGGGCCGAACGGCGCCGGCAAGACGACGTTCTTCAATCTCGTCAGCGGTCTCGTCGCGCCGACCTCGGGCGCAATCCTGTTCGAAGGGCGTGACGTCACCGCGCTTGCACCCGAGAAGCGGGTCGCCCTCGGCATGGCGCGGACCTTCCAGATCACCGAGGTTTTTCCTGAACTTTCGGTCGCCGACAACATCCGGGTCGCTGTCGAGATTGCAGCCGGCTATCGGCTGACGCCGTGGCTTGGCGGCGCCGGGCGGGCCGGCGTCGACGCTAAAGTCTCAGAGCTTTTGCGCGTGGGCGGGCTCGCTGACAAGGGCGGCGTTCGCGTCGGCGCGCTGTCCCACGGCGACCAGCGCGCCGCGGAAATCATGATGTCGCTTGCGCTCCGCCCGCGCCTCCTCATGCTCGACGAGCCGACCGCCGGGATGGGCGATCAGGAGACCTACGAGATCGCCCGGCTGGTGCGGCGTCTGCATCGGCGGGCGGGCTTGACGATCATGCTGATCGAGCACGACATGCGCGTCGTCTTCAATCTCGCCGACCGCATCATGGTGCTGGCCGAAGGCCGGGTCTTGGCGGAGGGGACGCCGCAGGAGATTTCGGAGAGCGACAAGGTCCAGGCCGCCTACCTCGGCAAGGCCGCGGCGTGATTGCTCTGCGCGCCGATGGCGTCCACGCCTTTTATGGCAAGAGCCATATCCTGCACGGCGTGACCCTAGAAGTGCGCGAAGGCGAGATCGTCACCCTTCTGGGGCGCAACGGCGCCGGGAAAACCACGACGCTGCGCAGCCTCATCGGCCTCACCCCGCCGCGCCAGGGAAGGGTCGAGCTCTTCGGCGCCGACGTGACCGGGCTCCCGCCCTACCGCATCGCAGAGAAAGGCGTCGGCTATGTGCCGGAAGGCCGGCGCGTCTTCGCCAATCTGACGGTGGAGGAAAACCTGCTCGTACCGTTCGAGCGGCCGGGCCCCTGGACAGTTCGCCGCATCTACGAAACCTTTCCGCGCCTCGCCGAGCGAAAGAGCAGCAAAGGCGGCCAGCTCTCGGGCGGCGAGCAGGAGATGTTGTCAATCTCGCGCGCGCTCATCCTGAACCCGAAGCTCCTCATGCTCGACGAACCGTCGCAAGGCCTCGCGCCGCTGATCGTGGAGGAGGTGTTCAAGATCGTCGTCGCAGCGCGGCGCGATGGCCTCTCGGTGCTCCTGGTCGAGCAGAACGTGCGCGCCGCGGTCGAGATCGCCGACCGGGCCTATGTGCTCGATGACGGCAGGATCGTCTACGAGGGCGACGCGCGCGAATTCGGTTCCAACGAGCGGCGCGTGCGCGAACTCGCCGGCGCCAGCGCGGAAAAGTGGGACATGGACGATTAGCCCGCTCAACGCGCGTGACTCGAAGGAGCGGAGAATTTCGGACGAGGCGTCCGGCCGTTCCGCCCGCCCTTTCAACCCTTCTTCGCGGGCTGCGGGCTCAGGGCCTGGCCGCCTTTGCCAAGCGACTGCTTGTAGGCCGACCCCGAACCCTTGGGCTTATCCGCCTTCGGTTTCTTCGCTTCCTTGTTGCCTCTGAGCTGACCCTTCGCCATCTCGACCTCCCGACGCCCCGCCAAGCGGGGCCGTCGCGTATTCGTCATGAGTCGCACCTCAATCGTCAAGAGCGATTGTGCGAGGCCCCATCATTGGGGAGCGCGGCGGCGGAGGACGTCGTATCTCCGACCTCTGGAGTTCGCCTCAAGAACGCCGGCGCTCTCAGGCCGCCCGCGCCGGCGGTCCGGCCCGATCGAGCTCCGCTGCCTCCGCGTCGGTGAATACGCGGCTGCGGGTCAGAAAACGCACGCCCTCCGGCGCTTCGAGCGTGAAGCCCGCGCCTCGGCCGGGCACGACGTCGATGATGAGCTGGGTGTGCCGCCAGTATTCGAATTGTGCCGCGCCGATGTAGAACTCGCAGCCGGCGATTTCGCCGAGCAGGACGTCCTGCGCGCCGACGCGGAATTCGCCGGCCTTAAAGCACATCGGGGTCGAACCGTCGCAGCATCCGCCGGACTGGTGAAACATCAACGGCCCGTGCTGCAGCTTGAGCCGGGCAATGAGTTCAGCGGCCTTTTCCGTGAGCAGAACTCTCGCGACCATGGATCTCGTCCCTGACGAAGCTAGAAAAACGACGGGCGCGGACCAGCTCCGCGCCCGCGTGATCTCAAGACCGCTCAGAAGAAACCGAGCGCCTTGGTCGAATAGCTGACCAGGAGATTCTTGGTCTGCTGATAGTGATCAAGCATCATCTTGTGAGTCTCGCGGCCGATGCCGGAAGCCTTGTATCCGCCGAACGCGGCGTGCGCCGGATAGGCGTGGTAACAGTTGGTCCACACACGGCCGGCCTGGATCGCCCGACCCATGCGATAGGCTGTGTTGCCGTTGCGCGTCCAGACGCCTGCGCCGAGTCCGTAGAGCGTATCGTTGGCGATGGCGAGCGCATCCGCCTCGTCCTTGAACTTCGTGACCGACACCACCGGCCCGAAGATCTCCTCCTGGAAAACGCGCATCTTGTTGTGGCCCGCGAGGATCGTCGGCTCGACATAGTAGCCGCCCGCGAGTTCGCCCTCGTGTTGCGCGCGCTTGCCGCCGGTCAGCACCTGGGCGCCTTCCTGCCGTCCGATGTCGAAGTAGGAGAGGATTTTTTCGAGCTGGTCGGTGGAAGCCTGCGCGCCGATCATCGTCGTCATGTCGAGCGGGTGGCCCATCTTGATCTTCTTCGTGCGATCGACGGCGCGCTCCATGAACTTGTCGTAGATCGATTCCTGCACCAGCGCCCGGCTCGGGCAGGTGCAGACCTCGCCCTGATTGAGCGCGAACATCGCGAACCCTTCGAGCGCCTTGTCGAAATAGTCGTCGTCGACGTCCATCACGTCGGCGAAGAAGATATTAGGCGATTTGCCGCCGAGTTCGAGCGTCACCGGGATGATGTTCTCGCTGGCGTATTGCATGATCAGCCGGCCCGTCGTCGTCTCGCCGGTAAAGGCGACCTTGGCGATGCGCTTGCTCTGGGCGAGCGGCTTGCCCGCTTCGAGGCCAAAGCCGTTGACGATATTGAGCACGCCGGGCGGCAGGATGTCGGCGATGAGTTCGGCGAGAACGAGAATGCCGAGCGGGGTCTGTTCGGCCGGCTTCAGCACGACGCAATTGCCGGCCGCGAGCGCAGGCGCAAGTTTCCATACCGCCATCAGCAGCGGGAAGTTCCAGGGAATGATCTGGCCGACCACGCCGAGCGGCTCGTGGTAATGATAGGCGACGGTGTCCTGGTCGATCTCCGATATTGTGCCTTCCTGTGCGCGCACCACGCCGGCGTAATAGCGCCAATGGTCGACGCACAGCGGCAGGTCGGCGTAGGTCGTCTCCCGGATCGGCTTGCCATTGTCGAGGGTTTCGACAAGGGCGAGCAGATCGAGGTTCGCCGCCATCTTGTCGGCGATCTTGTTGAGGACAAGGGATCGCTCGGCGACTGGCGTGTTGCCCCAGGCGTCCTTGGCCTTGTGGGCGGCGTCGAGCGCGAGCTCGATGTCTGCGGCGGAGGAGCGCGCGATCTGACACAACTTCGCGCCGGTGACCGGGCTTGGATTGTCGAAATAGCGGCCTTCCACCGGAGCGACGAACTTGCCCCCAATGAAGTTGCCGTAGCTCGGCCGGATGAGAACCTGCTTGGATATCGTGTCTAGTGCTTGCTGGAACATGTCGGTCTCCTCCTCATCGTCGCAGCGCCCGAGGCGCCGTGCGTTCTGAACTCATGGCGCTTGCCAAGATGAGCGCATGTTAGGCAAGGAATTCGAGAGCGGAACAGAACTAAGGTACTGTGTACGAAAGTGCCGTTGACACCGCCGTCGGGGCAGAGGGCGCCAGGACTGCCAGTTCTGCGGGGTCATTCGGCGATGACCTGACGCGGCAGCGCCTTTTGCATTTGGGGAATCGGCGCCAAAGTACACTTTTCGTCGTCTCGTCCGGCCGCTATCCCGGATTCCGAGAATGAAGAGCCGTTTCGAGGCGGGGGCGGAAATGCCGGCCCATCGAGGGTCGCACCTGTTTGTGAGGGCGGGGAAGGTTTGCGAGCGCTTCTCGCCTGGTCACGGCGGCCGCTCTGCGCAATCCGGAGCCGCTATTCGAAGTCTCGAAATCGGGCGCGTTGCCGAGATCGAGGGTCGCCCGGTCGCGCTGTCAATAATGGAAACAGGAGAGTGACGATGAAAATCGTTCTGGCGATCACGGGCGCGGTTTCGCTCTCATGGCTCGCGGGCGGCGCCGCCATGGCGGCGGACGTGGCGGCGGGGGAAAAAGTGTTCGCCAAATGCATGCAGTGTCATCGCATTGGCCTCGGCGCCACGAATTTCTACGGGCCCGTTCTCAACGGTTTGATCGGTCGCAAGGCCGGAACCGTCCCCGGCTACAAATATTCGGCGGCGACCGAGAACTCCGGCATCATCTGGACGCAAGAGACGCTCAGCAGCTACCTGAAGCAGCCGAAGCACGACGTGCCGGGGACCAACATGACATTTCCCGGATTGCAGAGCCAAACCGACATCGACAATGTGATCGCCTATATCGGCCAATTCAGCCGGGACGGCGGCAAGAACTGACTCGGTGCTTTCCGAGGCCGGCGCGCTTCGCTGGCGGCCGGCCTTTTCTTGTCAGGCCCTGAAAAATCAGCGGCGATCCTGCTGGATCGTCCGCGGAGGGAGAAGACACCATGCGTGGGTTAAGGATCGGGTTGCTCGCGACGGGAGTCATTGCAGTGTCGACGACGGCTTCGTTGGCGCAGGACGCCGCGGCCGGCGAGAAGGTCTTCAACAAGTGCAAGGCCTGCCACCAGGTCGGCGAATCGGCCAAGAACGCCGTAGGACCTGTGCTCAATGGAGTCGTCGATCGGCAGGCCGGAACTTATCCGGGCTTCTCATACAGCGACGCGAACAAGGGATCCGGAATAACCTGGACGGAAGCGACGCTGAAGGAATATCTGAAGGATCCGCGCGCGAAAGTTCTGGGCACGAAGATGGCGTTCGCCGGCCTGACGAAGGACGAGGACATCGATAACGTCATCGCCTTTCTCAAGCAATTTGGTCCGGACGGGAAGAAGCTCTGACTCAGCCAGTCGCGGGGGCGACTGACGGCGCCGCGGACGCATCCCCGCGACACTCGGAGGCGCCCGTGGCCGCGATCACAGGGTGAACAATGTAGCCTCGATTCGCCGAGAGTCTTTTCGATCCGCGCATCCTTGTTTTTCCGGAGGCGGGGGCATTTTTTCGCTTGATTTTCTTCGGCGTTGTACGACACGATGCCTCGTCACTTCTTTCTCTCAGCCAGCTCGAAGGAAGTGCTTCCGGCGCCGCCACGGTCCCCCGAACTTCTCGCCGCAA
>Ga0213878_10000529_pt1 | contig 14103 bp, 10 predicted proteins | sample VelepicoBEBS_R02_FD_161053 | JGI IMG/M metagenome (GOLD analysis project Ga0213878, IMG submission 161053) | Vellozia epidendroides bulk soil microbial communities from rupestrian grasslands, the National Park of Serra do Cipo, Brazil - BS_R02 | ecosystem: Environmental > Terrestrial > Soil >... | reverse complement strand
AATGCTGCGAGCCGACAGACCACTGGTAAGCCGTGTGCGGGAAATCCGCACGCACGGTTTGAAAGGGGGCGTTGGCTCTGAATCTGGCCTTCGGGCCGTACCAGGAACCAACGTCTACCAATGACCTCTTCCATCACCATCGCCACGCGCGAGAGCCGCCTGGCGTTGTGGCAGGCCGAGCATGTGCAGGCCCGTCTCGCCGGCGAACTCGGCATCCCGGCCACGCTGCTGGGCATGACCACGCGCGGCGACCAGATCCTCGACCGCACGCTGTCCAAGATCGGCGGCAAGGGCTTGTTCGTGAAGGAGCTCGAAGCCGCGCTGGCCGAGGGCCGCGCCCAGCTCGCCGTGCATTCCCTCAAGGACGTACCGATGGAGCTGCCCGAGGGTTTCACCCTCGCCGCCGTTCTGGAGCGCGAGGACCCGCGCGACGCCTTCGTCTCCAACGACTACGCCTCGCTGGCCGAGCTGCCGGAGGGCGCCATCGTGGGCAGCTCCAGCCTGCGCCGCGTGACGCAACTGCTGAGCCTGCGCCCGGACCTGCGCGTCGAGCCGCTGCGCGGCAACCTCGACACGCGGCTGCGCAAGCTCGACGAGGGCGGCTATCACGCCATCGTGCTGGCCGCCGCGGGCCTCAAGCGCCTGGGCCTGGCCGCGCGCGTGCGCGCCTTGTTCGAGGTCGACCAGATGCTGCCTTGCGCAGGGCAGGGTGCCCTGGGGCTGGAAATCCGCGCCGACGACGCGGCGCTCGCCGAGGCGCTGGCGAAGCTGGTTCACGCGCCGACGTTGCTGGCTTGCGAGGCCGAACGTGCCGTTTCGCGCGCGCTGGGCGGCAGCTGCAGCCTGCCGCTCGCGGCCTATGCGCATTGGCAGGGCGGCACGCTGTGCCTGGACGCGGCCCTGGGCCACGCCGAACAGCATGCCTCGCCGCTGCTGCGCGCAGCTGTCGCCGCCGACGTGACCAATGTCGATGCCGCCCGGTCGTTGGGGCAGCAGGCCGCCGCCCGGCTGCGTGATCTGGGCGCGGGTTCCTACCTGCCGGGATGACGGCGCCCACGCTGCTGGTGACCCGCCCGCGGCCGCAGTGCGCTGCCTGGCTGGCACGCCTGGCCGAACTGGGCGTCAATGCGGCGGCGCTGCCCCTTATCGACATCCAGCCCGCCCGCGATGCCGGCCCGGTGGCCGCGGCCTGGGCCGCGCTGCCTGCGGTGGACCTGGCCGTCTTTGTCAGCCCCAACGCCGTCCAGCAGTTTTTCGCCCATGCCCGGGGAGCCGCCTGGCCCGCGCGCACGCTCGCAGCCTGCGTCGGCCCCGGCAGCGCCCAGGCGCTGGCGGCCCACGGCATTCCGGCGGCGCAGATCGTGCAGCCTGCGGCGGATGCCGCCGGCCTGGACTCCGAGCATCTCTGGGAACAGCTGTCGCCGCGACGCGACTGGGCCGGCGCGCGCGTGTTGCTTCTGCGCGGCGATGGTGGCCGCGAGTGGCTGGCCGGGCGCCTGAAGGCGGCCGGCGCCCAGGTCGAGGCCGTCACCGTCTACCACCGTGCCGCACCGCGGCTCGGCGCGGCCGAGCGAGCCCTGCTGGCCGCGGCACAGGCCGAGCCCCTGCGCTATGTTTGGCTGTTCAGCAGCGCGGAGGCCATCGGCCATCTGCAGGCGCTGCACCACCCGTCGCTGGCCGGCCAGCGCGCCATCGCCACCCATGCCCGCATCGCCGAGGCGGCGTGCGCCGCCGGCTTCGGGCCTGTGGTTTTGGCGCGACCCGTCCCCGAGGCGGTAGCTCAGGCCCTGAAAGGCCTCTGACAGAATCCGACGCACTGTGAGTGAGCCCGAGCTGAACCCCCCCGTCGTAGTCGCCGCGGCCGAGTCCGCCGCTCCGCTGCCCCCTTCCGCACCTGCCATGCCGGCTTGGCTGCCCTGGTTGCTCGCGCTGCTGGGTGGCGCCGTGCTGCTGTGCGTGGTGCTCGTCTGGCAGAGCCTTTCGCGCCAGCAGTCGCTGGAGCAGGAGCTGGTGCGTCGCCAGGAGGCCAGCCAGGCCCAGGCCACCGAGGCGCGCCTGGCGGCCAAGCAGTCCGCCGAGCTGGTCCGCGATACGGCTGCCAAGGTCGCGTTGCTGGACGCCCGCCTGGCCGAGGTGGCCTTGCAGCGCGGCCAGTTGGAGGACTTGATCCAGTCCATGTCGCGCTCGCGGGACGAGAACGTCGTTGGCGACATTGAGGCCTCCATCCGCGTGGCCTTGCAGCAGACCCAGATCACGGGAAGTGCCGAGCCGCTGGTGGCGACGCTCAAGCAGGCCGACGAGCGCCTGCTGCGCTACAAACAGCCGCGCATGGAAGGCGTGCGCCGCGCCGTGGCCCGCGATCTGGATCGCGTCAAGGCGGTAGCCGTTGTCGACGTGTCCACGCTGACCATCAAGCTCGACGAGGTCGTGCGCATGGCCGACGAGTTGCCGCTGATGTCCGGCAGCGAGGCCAAGCCGCGCCCGCGCGACGAGCGCAATGCCGAGGCGGCCAAGGAGCGTGAGCGTGCCCTGAAGCTGCAGCGCGAACAAACAGCGGCCGCCGCGGACGGCAAGCTCGCGCTGTGGTGGTGGCAGGCCACGCAGCAGCTTTCCACCTGGACAGGCCTGGTCTGGGGCGAGGCGCGCACGCTGCTGCGCGTGACCCGCATCGACCACCCGGAGGCCGCGCTGATCTCGCCCGACCAGAGCTTCTTCCTCCGCGAGAACCTCAAACTGCGCCTGCTCAACGCCCGCCTGGCCTTGCTGAGCCGTCAGTTCGACACGGCCCAGTCCGACCTGCGCGATGCGCAGGAGATGCTGAACCGCTACTTCGACACGCGCTCGCGCAAGGTCGCCAGCGTGACCGAACTGCTGCGCCAGGTCGCCGGCCAAGCGCGCCAGGTGATCGTGCCGCGGCCCGACGACACGCTGGCCGCGCTGACCGCTGCCGCGGCCGGTCGGTGAGGAGGCGCCGACCATGCGTCTAGTCATCTGGCTGGTCCTGCTCTTCGTCGTTTCCGTCGTCGCGGCGCTGACCCTCGGCGCCAACGACGGCCTCGCCAGCTTCTACTGGGCCGGCTGGCGAGTCGACGTCTCGCTCAACCTCTTCCTGCTGGTGCTGGTCGCGAGCTGCTTCGCCCTCGTCACGGCCATCCAGGCCATCGAGGCGCTGACCACACTGCCCAAGCGCGCCCGCGAGTGGCGGCTGGCCCAGCGCGAACGCAGCGCCCAGATGGCGCTGCGCGAGGCGCTGGTCGAACTCTTCGGCGCCCGCTTCAGCCGCGCACAGAAGGCCGCGCAGAAGGCGCTCAACATCCAGGCCGCGACGCCCGAGCTGGCGAGCGACCAGTCCTTCATGGCCCTGGCTCATCTGCTGGCTGCGGCCAGCGCCCACAGGCTGCAGGACCGCCGCCATCGCGACGAGCAGCTCGACCGCGCCCTCGAGCTGGCCCACCGCGCCGGCGGCGCGCGTGCCCAGGAAGACGGCGCCCGCCTGCTGGCCGCCGAATGGGCCCTGGACGACCGCGATGCGACGCGAGCGTTGAGCGTGCTGGGCGAGCTGGCCCCCGGCGTGGCCCGCCGCACCCAGGCGCTGCGGCTGCGGCTGCAGGCCTCGCGCCTGGCCCGGCAGCCGTTGGACGCGCTGCGTACCGCACGGCTGCTCGCCAAGCACCAGGCCTTCTCCAAGGCGGCGGCCCAGAGCCTGCTGCGCTCGCTGGCTTTCGAGGCGCTGGACGGCGCGCGCGACGTCGACCAGCTGCGTTCGACCTGGCAGCAGCTTGATCCAGCCGACCGCCGCGACCCTCTCGTCGCAGCGCGGGCCGCTCAATGCGCCGGTCAGCTCGGCGCGCCCGACGACGGCCGCGGCTGGCTGCGGCCCTTCTTCGACGACCTCGCCGAAGTGCAGCCCGACGATCGTGCGGCGCTGGCCCTGGCCCTCGTGCCGGTGCTGGCCGGCTGCGGGCCGGACTGGCTGCAGCGCCTGGAGTCGGCCCAGTCACGCTTCCCGCGCGAGCGCGCCCTGGCATTTGCGTTGGGCCATGCGCTGGCCGAGCGCCAGCTCTGGGGCAAGGCTCGCCAGATGCTTGAGACCGTGGCCGACGACGTCGGCATGCCCAGCGCATCGCGCCGGCGCAGCTGGGTGGTGCTCGCGGCCCTGGCCGAACAGGAGGGCGACGATGCCCGCCGCGCTCGCTGCTTCGAGGCGGCGGCACGCCTGCCTTGAACCCCGCCGGCGCGTCCGCCCCAACTTTTTCAAAAAATCAGCAGACTCTTGCTGAGGGCCAGAAAATCTGGTTATACTGTGAGGCTTCAGCGGCTGTAGCTCAGTTGGATAGAGTACTTGGCTACGAACCAAGGGGTCGTGGGTTCGAATCCTGCCAGCCGCACCAACAATAAGAAGAGAATCAACGGGTTAGCACCGAAAGGCGCTAACCCGTTTTCCTATGCTGAGCAACTTTTGCTCGAGCTCCCCGCCGAGCACTCGTGACTCACTGATATACTGTGAGGCTTCAGCGGCTGTAGCTCAGTTGGATAGAGTACTTGGCTACGAACCAAGGGGTCGTGGGTTCGAATCCTGCCAGCCGCACCAAAAATAAGAAAAGAACCAACGGGTTGGCACCGAAAGGCGCTAACCCGTTTTTCTATGCGCGACTCTTGCGCGAGTTCACACCGTGCACTCGCGGCCTCTGAGGCCGGGCCCTCTTCAGGGAAGTGCGCGGTGACTGCCCAAGTTCAAGCTGCGCGACTTGGTGATGCCCCGTCCACCAGGCATTCTTGCCAGCGAGTGGCTGGCCTGACCGGCTCGCACTCGAGTCGCCAAAAATGCCGGCATCACCACCTGCGGACTCAGCGGGAGGCGTCCGGACAGGTGTCAAAGCCGAAGGTCCGTCATTGCTGGGCCCGTGCGAAGCCGTCGCTCAATGCCAGGTCGTGAACTGGTGGAGCCCGCGATGAGCCGCCGCCTGGCGAGGGCCGCCAAGGGGCTCGGGGCTGTCGAGCAACAATCCGGGCTCCAGCATTTGCACGAACTCTATGTACGTCGTCGACGCACGTCACTACCTGACCGAAAAGGGCAACATCGCTGCCGAGCGTGGTGCCGCGCGCAGGATGGCCGATTTCGTGACCGCGGTGATTGCGCATGCGTCCGATTTCGACCGCCCCGAGGAAACGCCCGGCCCGGCTTGCTTCAAATGCCGAAGCCGCGACGATCATCGCGTCGACACGGACATCGCCGACGACGACGCGGTGACCTGGAGTTGTCCGGCCTGCGGTACGCAAGGACGCATCTCAAATTGGCAGCGGACGTTTTGGGACCTGAGTTTGGGCTCGCCCTCCGACTGACCAGCACGCGACGAGGCGTCCTCCGACAACCTCGAAGCCTTCCTGCAGCGACAGCCGGTGTCGACCCTGGCTGCCGTCCTGCTGGAGCTGGCCGCGGGCCACGAGGCGGTGCAACAGCGCCTGGTCCGCATGCAATTGCCGACCGTCCGGACAAGCTGGCCACGAGCTTCAAAGAGACCTTGTCGGCGTGGCGGCGCTCAAGCGAGTCTTACGACTTTCGCGAAGCGCAGAGTCTTGGCCGAGAGCTGGAGGCGTGGTTGGAGGAGGTAACGCGCGAGCTCGCGTCCAAGGATCCGTCCGCGGCCGTCGCGCTGTTCGGCGCCTTCATCGAAAGCGGCGCCTCCTGGTTCTAGCGCGCCGACGATTCCGATGGTTGCGTCGGCGACGCGAGACGGGCGGCCTGCCGCCGTTGGCTCGAGGCTGCTGCGCTGTGCGAGACGCCGGCTCATGTCTGGCCTGAGCGACTGCTCCGGCTGGTGAGCGCTGACGAGTGCGGCGCTGCCCGCGGATACCAAACCGAGGAAACGGTTGTCCATCTTCAAAGGGGCGGGTGGTCTGGTTGCGGGCATGGGGCCCCGGAGCCATAAGGTGCTCCTTGAAGCCTTGGATGATGACGCCTGACGTCACCGTCCTGGTCACTGCTTCGCGCAGCGATCACCCACATCCCGCGGTTGGAGCGCGTGCTGTCGGCAGCGGAGGCCGGCGCCCCGTTCACGTTGATGCCAATGGTGATTGCCAGCCTTTTGCGCTTGGTGACCCGTGGTCAAGCTGGCTTGCCGATCTGCCATGCGCCGCTTGGAGGGATGGCGCGGCAACCTCCCGTGACTGCAGGGGTGGTCGGATGCCGATATAGGAGGCCTGGCAAGACAATCCCTCCCCATGAAATCCTGGCCTGGTCTCTCTTCCTGGCGGCGGACGGGCCTGCAATTCCGTCTGATCTGCTTTGCGCTCGCGATTGCGGCTCCGATGCTGGGGCTGACGATCACGGCACGCTTTGCCGCCGCCGATACGGCCATCAGCGCAGAGCGAGACCTGCTCAATCTGCGGGCCAACGTCGTCGCCCGGACGCTTGCTCATGATCTCCAGATCGCCCAGGCGCTGGTCCGGACCCTGCAGGACAACCGCTGGGTGGTGCTGCATGAGTCCGAGGGCTGCCGCGACTTTCTGAAGGGACTGCTGATGCACAGTTCCGACCACCTCGGGGACTTTTATGTCGTGCGGCTTGATGGCTCCGTTGCCTGCGCCCAGTCAGACGTGGACCCCGCCATCAACCTGTCGGACCATGCGTTCTTTGCGGCCGCCCAGCGGTCAACAACGGCCATCGTCGGGCACCCGCGCGTTTCGCGCATCACGGGGCGCTGGATCTGGCCCGTGGCCCTTGCGTTGCGAGACCCTGAGGGTCAGCCGGTGGCCGTGGTCAGCGTGATGGTGAACCTGTCGCGTCTGGTGGCCGATGTGACGGCGGACTGGGAGCGGCTGGATGCCTCCCAGGTGTTGGTCCGCGACGTGGCTGGGCGCATCACGTTTGCCTGGCCGGAGCGGGATGCCACCGGCCGGGCCAGCATCGACCAGGCCCAGGCCGGCCCCGAGGGCGAGAGTGACGAGCTGCGTGCCCTGGCGCCGCTGCCCGGCCTGGATTCGGAGGTCGTCGTGCGGGCATCGAGGAGCCGGCTGCTGGCGCCGCATTACGCAGCGCTGCAGCGTGACCTGCTGGTGATTGGCCTGGTGCTGCTGGTGGCCACGGCGCTGGCCTGGCTGCTGGCGCGCCGGCTGGTGTTGCAGCCGTTGCAGCGGCTCAAGGACGCGACCGAGAAGATGATTTCCGGCGATGTCGAGGTGCGCTGTGCCTCGGACGCGGGCGTGCGCGAGTTTCGCGACTTGTCCACGGCCTTTGACACCATGGCCGAGCGGCTGAGCCGGCGCATGTCCGAGCTGCGTGCCTCAGAGGGTCGCGTGCGGCGGCAGCTGGCGCGCATGAGCCTGCTCGACCAGACCACGCGCGCCGTGGGCGAATCGCTGGACCTGGAGCATGTGTTCGACGTGACGGCGGCAACCATGGTGGTGCGCATGCCGGTGGACTTTGCGGCCGTCCTGATCCATGACCCGACCGACCAGACCCTGCAGATCAAGAGTGCCTGCAAGGGCGGTGAGGTCGTGCTGGGCGCTGCGTTGCGCGCCGGGCAGTTCGTGTCCATCGACCAGAACGGCCTGTCGACCTGCCTGGCCGGGCGCCTCGTCTACGAACCCGACACGCGCGCGGTCGACTTCCCCTTCCCGACCCTGCTTGCGTCCATGGGCCTGCACAGCCTGGTGCTGGCGCCATTGCAGACCCACAGCAAGGTGTTCGGCCTGCTCGCCGTCGCGCGCACCGAGGCGGAATCCTTCACGAGCGTGGACTGCGAATTCCTGCGCCAGCTGGGCGACAACGTCGCGCTGGCCATCATCCAGGCCCGCCTGCACGGCGCGTTGAAGATGGCCTACGACGACCTGAAGAGCTCGCAGCAGATCGTCATGCACGACGAGCGCCTGCGCGTGCTGGGCCAGATGTCCAGCGGCATCGCCCATGACATCAACAATGCGCTGTCGCCCGTTGCGCTGTATGCCGACGCATTGCTGGAGAACGAGACCTCGCTGAGCGACAAGGGGCGGGCCGCCCTCGGCCAGATCCAGCGCTCAGTCGATGACGTCGCCGAGACGCTGGCCCGGCTGCGCGATTTCTACCGCAAGCGCGAGGGCGCCGTCGAGCCGACGCTGATCGACGCCAATGAGCTGTGCGAGCAGGTGCTGGAGATCTGCCGGGCTCGCTGGCACGACATCCCCTTGCAGCGCGGCATCGAGATCCACATCGATCGCCGCTATGCCGTAGTCAAGCCGCGCCTGCCGGGCATGCTCAGCGAGGTACGCGATGCGCTGGTCAACCTTGTGCTCAATGCGGTCGACGCGATGCCCGAGGGCGGTACGCTGACCATGATGACCGGCAGCCAGCACGGTCCCAACGGCGGCGAGACGCTGTTCGAGGTCGGCGACACCGGCATCGGCATGGACAGCCAGACGCGCGAGCGCTGCCTGGAGCCCTTCTTCACAACCAAGGGCGAGCGCGGCACGGGCCTTGGGCTGGCTACGGTGTTCGGCGTCATCCAGCGTCACGGCGGCCAGGTCCGCATCGACAGCCAGCTGGGGCAGGGCACCCGCATCCAGCTCGCCTTCCCGTCGGGCATCGAGGTCCAGCCCTCTGCCAGCGAGGCCTCGCCGCTGCATGAGCAGCCGCCCGCATGCCGGCTGCTGCTGATCGACGACGACCCCATCTCGCTGAAGTCGTTGGCGGACGTGCTGGTCGCGGATGGTCATTCGGTATCCGCCTTCGACAATGGCGCCGAAGGCGTGCAGGCCTTCGCCGCCGCCGCGGGTGGCGACCAGCCCTACGACGCGGTCTTCAGCGACCTCGGCATGCCGCGAATGGACGGCCGCGCGGTGGCGGCCGCGATCAAGCGCATCGCGCCGCACACACCAGTGCTGCTGCTGACGGGGTGGGGGCAGCGGCTACTCGACGATGGCGATACCCCCTCGGGCGTGGATCGGGTGATCCAGAAGCCGCCGCGGCTGGCACGCCTGCGTCAGGCGCTGGCCAGCGTGCTGGCCGGGCGCGCCTGAGGCCCGGCGTCAAGCGGGCCGGCCCGGCTTGCGCGGGCTTGCCGGGTCGACCATGCCGTGACGCACGCAGTACAGCGCCAGCCCGACCTGGTCGTCGATGCCCAGCCTCTCCATGATGCGGGCACGGTGCACGTCCACGGTCTTGGGACTGAGCCCGAGCTCGAACGCGATCTCCTTGGTCGCCATCCCGCGGCCGATGCTCTGCAGGATCTCGATCTGGCGTTCTGTCAGGGCCTGCTCCGGCGAGGGCTCGCTGGACTGCAGTAGACGCTGGGTGACGCGCGGGCCGTAGTACTTCATGCCTCGGGCCACGCTCTGCACGGCCAGCTGAAGCTCCATCGGTGACTCTTCCTTGAGCAGATAGGCGTCGGCGCCGAGATGGTGGACCCGGCGGATGATGTCGGGCGAGTCGTGCATGGAGACGACGATGACGGCCGGCGGCGCGGGCAGCAGCTTGATGCGGGCCAGCGCCGCCAGACCGTCCATGTCCGGCATGGAGATGTCGGTGATGACGACGTCGACCGCCAACCCGTTGACCAGTTCGTTCAGCAGTTCCCGTCCAGTACGGCACTCGGCGACCACTACGACCCCCTCGATGCGCTCGAGCAGCATCCGCAGGCCGGAGCGCACGATGTCGTGGTCCTCGGCGATGAGGGCGCGACAGCTCATGCGGTGGAAGTCGGGCAGCAGGGGATGACCAGGCGCAGCGTCGTACCCCGTCCAGGCGAGGAGCGCAGTCGCAGCCGGCCGCCGGACAGCTCGACGCGTTCGATCATGCCGTGCAGGCCCTGGTTCTCGAGACGCACGCCGCCGGCCAGGACCCGGGCCACGTCGAAGCCGATGCCGTTGTCGGCCATGCACAGCACCAGATCGCTGTCGCCGGAAAAACGGGCCCGCACGACGAAGCGGCTGGCCTGGGCATGGCGGGCGACATTGGTGGCGGCCTCCTGCAGCACTCGCAGCGCCAGTGCCTGGGTCGGCGACGGGCGGGCCGGCCGGGCGCCGCGGCGCAACACGTCGATGCGGATGCCGCTGCCCTGCAGCTGGCTGTCGAGCAGGCCCTGCGCGGCGGCGAAGAATCCCAGCAGGTCCAACTGGGCCGGGCGCAGCGCGAAGGAGCGGGTCTTGACCTCGTGCACCGCGCACTGCACCAGCTCGGTCAGCCGCTCCCAGGACTCGCCGCCGGTCCGCACGTTGTCGATGCGGATCATCAGGCCGGTCAGCAGCTGGCCCAGGTTGTCGTGCAAGTCGCGCGCCAGCGCGGCGCGCTCGCGGTCTTCCGTCTCGACCAGGCGGGCCGACAGCTGGCGCAGCCGCCGGTTGGCGTCCGCCAGCGCGGTCAGTGTCGTGACGCGTTGGCGCTCCTGGAAGGCTTCGCGCATGACCCGGTCAATGCTGCTCTGCAGGAGCGCCAGCTTGTCCTTGGCGACGTAGTCATGTGCGCCGGCCCGGAACAGCTCGACGACGGCGTCCTCACCGATGGAATTGGTCACGACGATGACGGGCACGCCCGGGGCCAGCTGCTGGGCCAGCTCCAGCGTGCGGGCGGCGGTCAGGTAGGGCATCGTGAAGTCGCAGAGCACCACGTCCACCGGCTCGGCCAGGGCCTCCCGGACCTCATGCTCCTCGCGGGCATTGCGCAGCACGAACTCACGACCCGTGCGCTCCAGCGCCAGACCAATCAACTCGACGTCCACAGGATCGTCGTCCACCGACAGTACACGCAACATCAGGATCGTCCTTCCCCTCGCGTCGCCGCGAGGTCCGGCGACGGACCCGCTGAAGCGGGCGCGGCAGCGAGACGCAAAGGACTCGAGCAGCAGTTATCGGCTTCAGTTTAGGGCGGCCCGCATGGGCGCCGGACGGCGACGCCTTAAGAAAAAACCTTAAGGCGACGTAGCTGAACCACCGCACCCGGCATATGCCCACCCCTCGAACATGGGGGGTGAAATGAAATGCCTCCGCGCTGTCCGACGTCATGCACTCCCTTGGTGAATTCGATCTCAAATCCTCCGCCCGCGCGCGAACCCGGGTGGTGGCGCTTGCGGTCGCCGTCTTCGGCCTGATCGTGCTGGCGGCTGCGCTCAACTTCCGCAGCTTCTCGCGCATCGTCGAGACCGAGCGGGTGCTGGAGCAGGCCATCGCCCATGGCGCGGCCATCGATCGCCTGACGCGCAGTCTGCACGAGGCAGAGAGCAGCTTCCGCGACTACATGGCCAATGGCCAGCCTGCCTACCTCGACAACTACCAGGGCGGCGTGGCCGAGATCGAGCGCTCATTGCAGACGCTGTCCCAGGCGCTGCGTGCGGTCGGTGGGCTTTCCCCGGAGCTGGCCGTCATGAACGGCGCGGTGGACAAGGCGCTGCGACAGGTCCGCCTCGCGCTCGAAGCCAAGGGTCGGCGGTTGAGCGATCCGCAACTGATGGGCCAGGTCGCCATGGCCTACCACGATGCCCGTATCGCGCTGCTGGCGCTGGCCGATGGCGTCGACCTGGCGATGAGTCACGCGAGCCGCTCCCATGCCACCGAGGTGCACAGCGGCCAGCCGATCTTCTTCATCTCCATGGCGCTGAACCTGGGTTTCCTGTTGATGCTGGTGTTCTGGTACGGCTGGTCGGTGCGCCGCGCCAAGGTCTTGCATCGGGCGATGGACAGGCACAACCGGCGGCTGGCCGAGGTGCTGTCCGACACGGAGAAGTTGAACCAGCGCATGGAGGCCGTCTCCCAGTTGGGGCGCGAGCTTCAGCATTGCGTCGACCGCGATGCGGTGCTGCAGTTGCTGCGTGAACGCCTGCCGCGCCATCTGGCGGTGGTCGATGGCGCGCTCTATCTGTTGCCTGGCCGTTGCCGCAATGCCATGAATCTGGCCTTCTCCTGGGGCACGCACGGATTCGCCGAACGCCTCAACGAGCGGGACTGCAGCAGCATGGTGCCGCAGGAGGGGGGCGCCTGCAGCGCGGACATCGTGTTGCCTTGCCGTCACCTTGCGCCGGGCCTGGGCGACGAAGCATCGCGCTGGCGTTGCGAGCCGCTCAAGGCCCATGGCGAGCTGCTGGGGGTGCTGACCCTGCGCCTGCGGGAGGGCCACGAGGGCCTGGACCATGTCGAGTCGGTGCTGCTGGAGCAGACCGCGCTGACGCTGGGCAGCCTGGCACTGAAGGAGTCGCTGCGCCAGCAGTCCATCCGCGACCCGCTGACCGGCCTGTATAACCGCCGCTTCCTGGAGGAGGCCGCCAACCGCGAGCTGGCCCGCATGCTGCGTGGTCGCAGCGGTGGCTTGACCTCCGGCCTGGTGGTCATGATGCTGGACGTCGACCACTTCAAGCGCTTCAACGACCGGCATGGCCATGAGGTGGGCGACCGCGTGCTGCGCGAGGTGGCCTCGGTGCTGCGCCAGCAGGTGCGCGCCAGCGACGTCGTCGCAAGATACGGCGGCGAGGAGTTCACGCTGCTGCTGCCCGATGTCGATCCGGAGTCCGGGCGCCTGCGCGCCGAAGCCCTGCGCCAGGCGGTGGCCGCCATCCCGACCGGCGGCGGCCTGCCGGAGCGCATCACGATCTCCGTGGGCGTGTCGGCCTGGACCCTGGCCGGTACGACGATGGACGCCCTGCTGGGCTGCGCCGATGCCGCCCTCTACCGGGCCAAGCGCAGCGGGCGCAATCGCGTGAACTGCGCCTGGGACGAGGTTGAGGATGACGTCGAGGCAGCGGCGGAGGTCGGCGCATGAACGCGGCGCTGGATACCGTGCTCGCGCGGCAGACTCGCGAGGAGCGCTGGCAGCGCGGGTCGTTGCTGGTCGTGGTGCTGTTGGCGTTGGCCGGGCTGCTGGCGCATCCGGGCCGCGCAGCGCCATTCAACCTGCTGATGATCGGGGCAGTGCTCGCCGGAGCCTTTGTGGCTTGGTGCGCCGCGCGCCGCGCCGCCCGGGCGCGCCAGCGCGAGCTGCGTGACATGGTCGACGCCCACCAGGCCTTGGCCGAAGCGCTGGCGCCGCGCTGGTCCAGCCACATCGACACCTCGCGGGCGCAACTGGCCTCGGCGGTCGATGGGATCAGCTTGCGCTTCGCCACCATCGTCGAGCGCCTGACCCGCACCTTGGAGCTCGCGGGCGCCACGTCAGGCGCCGGTGGCCTGGCCGGCGTGTTTTCCAGCAGCGAAGCGCGGCTGGATGAGCTGGTCGTGCGCATCGAGACCGCCGGCCGCGGCAAGGTCGAATTGCTGCAGGAGGTGGGCGCGCTGGGCGGCTTCTCTACCCGGCTGAGCGAGATGGCCGAGCAGGTCGGGAGCATCGCGTCGCAGACCAACCTGCTGGCGCTGAACGCGGCAGTCGAGGCCGCGCGCGCCGGTGAGGCCGGGCGTGGGTTCTCGGTGCTGGCGCAGGAGGTGCGTCGCCTGGCCTTGTCCGCGGCCGAGGCGGCCCGCCACATGGCGGCCACAGTGCAGCAGGTGAACGAACGCATCGCGCATGCACGGCTGTCCGCCGAACGTTCCGGCGGCGAGGACGAACTTGCAGCCCAGCAGTCTCGCGACACGGTGGCTGGCGTGTTGGCCGACCTGCGTGAGGTCACCGCGGCGCTGACCGAATCCACGCAGTTGCTGGAGGCTGAGGGCCATGGCATCCGCGCGGAGATCGGCGAAGCGCTGGTGCATCTGCAGTTCCAGGACCGTGTCAACCAGATCCTGGCGCATGTCCAGCAGAGCATCGACGGCCTGCTGCCGACGTTGCAGCAGCACCGCGCGGCCTTCGAGGCCAGCGGCCGTCCCTCGCCACCGTTGGCCGATGAGCTGTTGATGGCGCTCGAGCGCAGCTACGCCACGGCCGAGGAGCGTCAGGCCGGCCCCGCGGGGCAACGCCTGCCGGCCGACAGCGAAGTCACCTTTTTCTGAGCTTTCCATGAAGAAAACCATCCTCATCGTCGATGACTCCGCCTCGCTGCGCCAGGTCGTCGGCATCGCCCTGCGGGGTGCGGGCTACGACGTCATCGAGGCCTGCGACGGGCAGGACGCGTTGAACAAGCTCACGGGCCAGAAGGTCCACCTGATGATCAGCGACGTCAACATGCCCAACATGGACGGCATCAGCTTCGTCAAGGCCGTCAAGCAGCGCCC
>Ga0213878_10000528_pt1 | contig 14104 bp, 12 predicted proteins | sample VelepicoBEBS_R02_FD_161053 | JGI IMG/M metagenome (GOLD analysis project Ga0213878, IMG submission 161053) | Vellozia epidendroides bulk soil microbial communities from rupestrian grasslands, the National Park of Serra do Cipo, Brazil - BS_R02 | ecosystem: Environmental > Terrestrial > Soil >... | reverse complement strand
CCAGTTTCGCCGTCTTCGCCAGTTTGGCAAAAGTCTGAAAAACAGCATTGTGCCGCAGTCCAACGGCCTGAGCGCTTTCCAGGCGCTGTGCACCAGCCTGGCGGCGCGCGTCGGCAGCGGTAACCTGGCGGGCGTAGCGCTGGCGATTACCGTCGGCGGCCCGGGCGCCGTATTCTGGATGTGGGTGTCGGCAATTATCGGGATGGCCACCTCATTTGCCGAGTGCTCGCTGGCGCAATTGTACAAAGAGCGCGACGCCAGCGGTCAGTTTCGCGGCGGCCCGGCCTGGTATATGTCCCGAGGGCTGGGCATGCGCTGGATGGGGGTGATGTTCTCGATTTTCCTGTTGCTGGCCTACGGCTTTATCTTCAACACGGTCCAGGCGAACTCCATATCGCACGCTATGCGCTATGCCTTCCATCTGCCGGAAATGATTACCGGCGCAGTACTGGCGCTGCTCACGCTGCTGGTGATTGTCCGCGGGCTGCGCGGCGTCGCGCGGCTAATGCAGTGGCTGGTACCGGTCATGTTGCTGCTGTGGGTGACCGTCAGCCTGATAATCAGCCTCTGGCACATTGGCGAAATTCCCGGGGTTATCAGCAACATCATCCGCTGCGCCTTTGGCTGGCAGGAAGCCGCCGCGGGCGCGGTGGGGTATACCGTCAGCCAGGCGCTGACCAGCGGTTTTCAACGCGGAATGTTTTCTAACGAAGCGGGGATGGGCTCCACGCCCAACGCGGCGGCGACAGCGGCCTCTTCACCGCCCCATCCCGCGGCGCAGGGTATTGTACAGATGATAGGCGTCTTCACGGACACCATGATCGTCTGCACGGCGACGGCCATGGTCGTACTGCTTGCCGGACATAGCACAGAACACCCCGGCAATGGCATTCAATTGGTGCAGCAGGCGATGACGCATTTTGCCGGCAGTTGGGGAGCTCCGTTCGTCGCCGGTATCGTCCTGCTGTTCGCCTTTACCTCCATCGTGGCGAACTATATCTATGCCGAGAACAACCTGATTTACCTGCGCCTCAACACGCCGCGAAACGTCTGGCTGCTGCGCGCCGTGACGCTGCTGATGGTGATGGCAGGTACGCTGATGAGCCTGCCGGTGGTCTGGCAACTGGCGGATATCATTATGGCGCTGATGGCCATCACCAATCTGACGGCGATCCTTCTGCTTTCGCCGGTGGTGCATATCCTTGCCAGCGACTATCTGCGACAGCGAAAGCTGGGGCTGAAACCGGTGTTCAATCCCTCGCGTTATCCGGAGATTAAACCGCAGCTGGCGCCGGGAAGTTGGGATGATGATGCTCGCCAATAGCAGCTATCGCTCCCTTCATGGTCGTTTTTTGGTAAAGTCGGAGAAAAATTCCCGCAAGGACTGGATATGCTGATTCTGATTTCACCTGCAAAAACGCTGGACTACCAAAGCCCGCTGGCCACGACCCGCTATACACACCCTGAGCTGCTGGATTACTCCCAGCAGCTGATTACCGAGGCGCGTAAGCTGTCGGCGCCGCAGATAGCCACGCTGATGAGCATCAGCGACAAGCTGGCGAGCCTGAACGCGACCCGCTTTCACGAATGGCAGCCGGACTTCACCCCGCAGAACGCGCGCCAGGCGATCCTCGCATTTAAGGGCGACGTCTATACCGGACTGCAGGCCGAAGAATTCAACGATGCGGATTTTGATTTCGCCCAGACGCATCTGCGGATGCTTTCCGGGCTGTACGGCGTGCTGCGCCCGCTGGATCTGATGCAGCCTTATCGCCTTGAGATGGGTATCCGTCTGGAGAATGCCAAAGGCAAAGATCTGTACCACTTCTGGGGCGATATTATTACCGACAAGCTCAATGAGGCGCTGAAAGCGCAAGGCGACGATATCATCGTCAACCTGGCGTCTGATGAGTATTTTAAATCGGTGAAACCGAAGAACCTGCAGGGGCGCATCATCAAGCCCGTCTTCCTTGACGAGAAAAACGGCAAATTCAAGGTCATCAGCTTCTACGCCAAAAAAGCGCGTGGGCTGATGAGTCGCTACATCATTGAAAATCGCCTGACGAAGCCGGAGCAGTTAACCGGGTTTAACAGCGAGGGCTATTTCTTTGATGAAGAGACATCGGTAAAAGACGAGCTGGTATTCAAACGCCACGTGCAGTAAGGAAGTGCCCTCTCCCGGACGGGAGAGGGTGAGAAGTACAATCAGTGCTGGGAGTCATGATCGCCATGATGCTCATGATAGTCGCCATGCTCATCATGATCGCCGTGGTGATGTTTCCAGTACTTATCTTCATGTTCATGCCAGTGGTTGTCACGCCACTCATAGTGGTGATCCCACCAGTCGCGATCGCGCCAGTGGTCGCCATCCCAGTAGTTGCCGTCGTGGTCTTGATCGCCAATCTGCAGCTTCACGGCCGGAATCAGGGTGATTTCGGAAGCATGCACCATTACCGGAGCCGCCAGCATCATCGAAAGTGCGAGGAGAACGGGTTTCAGTGCAGACATAGGGTACTCCTTATCATCAGTGCCCGATATGGGTCTATATAAGAAGATTACTCGTCAAAACCACGCTCCGTTATTATCCGTAATCCTAATCTTGCGGCCCCCCGCATTTATTGGTCATTCCTGCATTTTTTCTGCCGAAACTCTGCATAATTTCTCCCCGTTTCCCCCGGCCTGTCGGCCGGAGGAAACAGAGAAATTACGCGTTGCGCATCATGAACTGACGCAGCGCCGCGAAATCAGCCGGCAGGTTGTGCGACAGCAGCGGCAGGCTGGCGCGACAGGCCAGCTCCTTTGGCAGCGGCAGCGGCTGGCCAAGAATCGCCTCCACGCTCTCTTTGAACTTCGCCGGATGCGCAGTACCGAGGAACAACCCGTACTCGCCGGGCTGCAGCGTGTCGCGCAACGCGCGATAGGCCACCGCCGCATGCGGCTCTGAGGTGTAGCCCAGCGCCTGCAGTTCGCGCATGGTCGCTTTAGTGGTCTCATCGTCCACCGACGCGTAGCCGAGGTCGTTCAGACGCCACACCTTACGACGGAACAGCTCCTCCACGCGCGGCCAGTTGTTAGGCTGACTGACGTCCATCGCGTTTGACAGCGTGGCCTGCGTGGCTTTCGGCTTCCACTCGCCTTCCTGCAGGAAGCGCGGTACGGTGTCGTTGACGTTCGTCGCGGCGATAAAACGCTTCACCGGCAGCCCCATCGACTTCGCGAGCAGCCCCGCCGTCAGGTCGCCAAAGTTACCGCTTGGCACCGAAATCACCAGCTGATTACGCGCATCCTGCGGCAGTTGCGCCACCGCTTCGAAGTAGTAGCAAATCTGCGCCAACAGACGGCTGATGTTGATAGAGTTCGCGGAGTTCAGCCCCAGCGTCTGCTTCAGTTCTTCGTCATCGAAGGCGTGCTTCACCAGCGCCTGGCAGGCGTCGAAATCGCCATCGATAGCAACGGTCTCAATATTGCCGCCCAGGGTACAGAACAGCTTCTCCTGCAGCGGGCTGATTTTACCGCGCGGATAGAGGATAACGACGCGGACATTCTTCAGGCCGTAGAAGGCATGCGCGACGGCCGCGCCAGTATCCCCTGACGTCGCCGTCAGGATAGTCACCGGCTTATCGCCGCTGATGTGGGTCAGCATCTGCGCCATAAAGCGCCCGCCAAAGTCCTTGAACGCCAGCGTCGGACCGTGGAACAGCTCAAGGCAGCCCACATCGCCCTGCACCTGACTTACCGGCGCCGGGAAAGCAAATGCCGCGCGCAGACGCGCTTCCAGCTCAGCGGCCGGGATCTCATCGCCGATAAACGCGGAGAGGATCTTCGCGCTGCGACTGACGAAATCCTGCTGTAGCATCTCGTCGACCTCGGTCAGGCTGAACTCCGGCAGATCGTGCGGGAAAAACAGCCCCTGATGCTTGCCTAAGCCCTGGGTGACGGCCTGCGCGAAGCTGACCTGCTCGTTGTGATCTTTTAAGTTATACAGTTTCATCAATTATCCCACCACGCGTGCGCCCGCCGTGTCCAGCCGGCAAATATGAACAAAGCCTTCCTGATTTTGCAGATAGTGTTTACTGAGCCAGTCTGCGACTCGCTGGGCGGTAGCCGGGTTGTCGCACAGGGCGAACATTGTCGGGCCGGAGCCGGAAATACCGCTCGCCACCGCGCCTATCTCCGCCACCGCCTGACGCGCTTCGCTAAAGCCCGGCAACAGTTTCGTGCGATAAGGCTCGGCGATAACATCTTTCATCAGCGTGGCGGCAAGCGCTGGCTGACGGCTGTAACAGGCATGGATAAACCCGGCAAGATGACGGCCATGCGCAATGCAATCCTGACGACGATACTGCGCCGGAAGAATGGCCCGCGCCTCGGCGGTTGAGACCTTAATCCCCGGGTAGGCCAGCACCCACAGCCACTCATCAAAGCCTGGCACCTGCTGGCTGATAATGCCGCTTTCTTCAATCATCAACTGCATCCCGCCCAGGTAGCAAGGCGCGACGTTATCGTAATGAATGCTGCCGGAGATACGCCCTTCCAGCTCACCCATCAGCGCCAGCATCCGGTGTTCATTCAGCGGTTTGCCGCAGTACTCGTTCATCGCCACCAGCGCAGCCACAACGGAGCAGGCGCTGGAACCGAGACCGGAGCCAATCGGCATGTTCTTCTCCAGCGTCATGGCGACAGGTACGATTTTGCCAATCTCCAGACAATAACGCTCCCAGCACTGCCAGGCGATATTCTCCCGCGGATCGGACGGCAGCTTACTGGCAAAACGCCCGACGTTTTTCAGGCTGAAAACGTCCGCCGCCTCAACGCTGACGTTATCGCCCAGCAGCGTCCCATCCACCGGCGCCACCGCCGCGCCCAGCACATCAAAACCAACGCTCATATTCGCGCTGGAGGCCGGGGCATAAACTTTAACCATCTTAGACTCCTAACTTCCATGACAGGGTACGCAGCAGATCGGCAAACACCCCGGCCGCCGTCACGTCGTTGCCTGCGCCGTATCCGCGCAACACCAGCGGCAGCGGCTGATAATAGTGGCTATAGAATGCCAGCGCGTTCTCGCCGTTTTTCACTTTATACAGCGGATCGTTGCCGTCCACTTCGGCTATCTTCACGCGGCATACGCCATCTTCTTCGATGTTGCCGACGTAACGCAGCACGTGGCCCGTATCGCGGGCTTTCGCCACCCGCGCGGCGAAGGTATTGTTCAGCTGCGGCAAACGCGCCATAAAACTGTCGGTGTCGCCGGAGGCGTCAAAATCGTCCGGCAGCACGGACTCCACCACAATGTCGCTAAGTTCAAGCTGGCGACCCGTCTCACGCACGAGGATCAGCAGCTTGCGCGCCACATCCATGCCGGACAGGTCATCACGCGGATCGGGTTCGGTATAGCCCATTTCCCGCGCCAGCGTTGTCGCTTCCGACAGGCTCATCCCCTCATCGAGCTTACCGAAGATGAACGACAGAGAACCCGAGAGAATACCGGAGAAACGCTGCAGCTCATCTCCTGCGCTAAGAAGGTTCTGCAGGTTCTCAATCACCGGCAGACCCGCGCCGACGTTGGTGTCATACAAAAACTTGCGGCGGGAGCCAGCGGCCGCCTGACGCAGTTCGTGATAGTAGTTCATCGATGAGGTGTTCGCCTTTTTATTCGGCGTCACCACATGGAAACCTTCGCGCAGAAAATCCGCGTACTGATCGGCAACGGCCTGGCTTGAGGTACAGTCCACGATCACCGGGTTCAGCAGGTGATACTCTTTTACCAGGCGAATCAGGCGGCCAAGATTAAATGGCTCTTTCGCCTCGGCAAGCTCACCGCGCCAGTTTTCCAGGTTCAGACCATGTACGTTGGTCAGCAGCGCCCGGGAGTTCGCCACGCCGCACACCCGCAGGTCGATATGCTTGCTCTTAAGCCAGCCCTGCTGGCGCTTGAGCTGCTCAAGCAGCGCGCCGCCCACGCCGCCCACGCCGATGACAAACACCTCAATCACCTGGTCGGTATTGAACAGCATCTGGTGCACCACGCGCACGCCGGTGGTGGCGTCATCGTTGTTCACAACCACAGAGATGGAACGCTCAGAGGAGCCCTGGGCAATCGCCACAATGTTGATATTGGCGCGCGCCAGCGCGGCAAAGAACTTAGCCGAGATACCGCGCAGGGTACGCATACCGTCGCCGACCACGGAGATAATGGCCAGCCGTTCCATGATAGACAGCGGCTCCAGCAGCCCCTCTTTAAGTTCGAGATAAAACTCATCTTCCATCACCTTCTTCGCCCGCGGGCTGTCGCTTTGCGGCACGCAGAAGCTGATGCTGTATTCGGAAGAGGACTGGGTAATCAGCACCACCGAAATTCCGGCGCGGGACATGGTGGCGAACACGCGCGCCGCCATCCCCACCATGCCTTTCATGCCAGGGCCGGAGACGTTGAACATCGCCATGTTGTTAAGATTTGAGATCCCTTTGACCGGCAGACCGTCTTCATCGCGGCTGGCGCCAATCAGCGTGCCCGGCGCCTGCGGGTTGCCGGTATTTTTGATAAGACAGGGGATCTGGAACTGGGCGATCGGCGAGATCGTACGCGGATGCAGCACCTTCGCGCCGAAGTAAGAGAGCTCCATCGCTTCCTGGTAGGACATCGACTTCAGCAGCCGGGCATCCGGCACCTGGCGCGGGTCGCAGGTATAAACGCCGTCAACGTCGGTCCAGATCTCACAGCAGTCGGCGCGCAGGCAGGCGGCCAGCACCGCCGCGGAATAGTCGGAACCGTTACGCCCCAGAACCACCAATTCGCCTTTGTCGTTACCGGCGGTAAACCCGGCCATCAGCACCATGTGGTCAGACGGAATTTGGCTGGCGACGATACGGCGGGTTGATTCCGCGATATCGACCGTCGATTCCAGATAGTGCCCCACCGCCAGCAGCTTCTCGACCGGATCGATAACGGTGACCTTGTGGCCGCGCGCCTCCAGCAGACCAGCCATGATGGCGATCGACAGCTTTTCACCCCGGCAGATAAACGCCGCGTTGACGGCATCCGGACACTGACCTAACAGGCTGATGCCATGCAGGACATGTTTAATCTGCGCGAATTCCTGAGCGACGACCGCCTTTAACTGTGCGAGAGGAAAACCCGACTGAGCATCGGCAAGGCCCTGAAGCAGTTCAGCGAAAATACGCTCAGCATCAGCAATATTCACAAGAGCTTCCTGACCGCCAATGGTTTTTTCAATCATCGCGACCAGATGGTTGGTGATTTTGGCCGGGGCAGAAAGCACAGTGGCGACCTGCCCCTGCCTGGCGTTGCTCTCCAGAATATCGGCAACTCGCAGAAAGCGCTCTGCGTTTGCCACTGATGTACCGCCGAACTTCAAGACTCGCATAGTTCTTACCCCTTGATTTTTAGTCGAAAAAAAAGCCCGCACTGTTCAGGTGCGGGCTTTTTTCTTTTTTTCCTGTACGCGTCAGCCCGCACCGATACCTGTGGTAATGGTGATGGTTGTAATAGTGGTAATCATGCTGATGCGAATCATGGATGTTGTGTGCTCTGTTATTTATCTGTCTGTGCTGTTCCCTATATTGGTTAAAGTATCTGGCAGGGTAAGTCAACGAATTTTTACATTGGTCACATTCCGTAACCACCCCGATTCCGGCTAACGCCGCCCTAGTTTTTGACCAGATACCCCAAATCAAACCCGCTAATGCAGAGCATCACCCCATAAATAAAATTTATGGCAGCATTTTACGCTGAGAGATTTTTTTCGATATCATGCAGCAAACGGTGCAACATGGCGGTATCCCGCTGCGCTAAAAGGCCGATCCGCTGCTGTAGCCAGTCGGCCAGTTTATGGTCATCGGCCACCTGCAATCGTTCCAGCAACGCCTGGGTGCGAAGACGTAACGCCTGTAGCTGGTTTTCGTCGCCCTCACTGGCGCCAGGCGCCGTATTTTGCGTCAGAGAAGAGAGCTGGTAGCAGTAGACCATCACTGCCTGTCCGAGGTTCAGCGACGGGTAGTCGGCCACCATCGGCACGCCGGTCAGCACATCGGCCAGCGCCAGTTCGTCATTGGTTAAGCCCGAATCTTCGCGGCCAAACACCAGCGCGGCGTGCTGCAGCCACTGTGATTTTTCCTCCAGCAGCGGCATCAGCTCCTGCGGCGTGGCGTAATAGTGAAAGCGCGCGCGGCTGCGGGCGGTGGTGGCGATAGTGAAATCCACATCGTGCAACGCCTCGGCCAGAGTGGCATAAGTGGTGATGTTTTCGAGGATATCGCCGGCGCCGTGGGCGACCCGCTGCGCGCCGGGTTCACGGTGCGCGACGCTTGCGACAATTCGCATTTCGGTGAAGCCCATGGTCTTCATGGCCCGGGCGGCAGCGCCGATATTTTCGGCTCTTGCTGGCGAAACCAGCACGATTGATAAGCGCATGTAATCATCTCTTTTTAGCATTCAGACGGCAACAATGTGATGCACGTCAACATATTGCGCGGCGCGAATTTACTTAATTGCAACAAAAATCAGTGAAATGGCGTTTCTTAACATATAAAAAAGATTAAACTATTTTCTAAGAATCCACTGAGGTAATATGTTAACAGAACTGATATATCCTCATGTTCTCAAATAGTATTTTAAATTCAATTAACGCGCCCCTGTTGGATTCATTGCGTTTATCAGTTAATCTTCGCAACTACCTGACTTGTTGCCAAATTGTGACAAACGCTAGCATTTAGATGCAATGATTTCACAAGACTGTTAACGTGCTACAATTGAACTTGATATATGTCAACGAAGCGTAGTTTTATTGGGTGTCAGACGTCACTTAGCCTGTTATGTTGCTGTTAAAATGGTTAGGATGACAGCCGTTTTTGACACTGTCGGGTCCAGAGGGAAAGTACCCACGACCAAGCTAATGATGTTGTTGACGTTGATGGAAAGTGCATCAAGAACGCAATTACGTACTTTAGTCATGTTATGCCGGTCATGTTAATTTGCGACATGTACCAGGCGGGTCAGGGACTTTTGTACTTCCTGTTTCGATTTAGTTGGCAATTTAGGTAGCAAACATGCAGACCCCGCACATTCTTATCGTTGAAGACGAGTTGGTAACACGCAACACGTTAAAAAGTATTTTCGAAGCAGAAGGCTACGATGTTTTCGAAGCGACCGATGGCGCGGAAATGCATCAGATCCTTTCAGAAAATGATATCAATCTGGTGATTATGGATATCAATCTGCCAGGGAAAAACGGCCTTCTGTTGGCGCGTGAACTGCGCGAACAGGCAAACGTCGCCCTGATGTTCCTTACCGGCCGTGACAACGAGGTCGACAAAATCCTCGGTCTGGAAATCGGTGCAGATGACTATATTACCAAGCCGTTCAACCCACGTGAACTGACGATTCGTGCGCGCAACCTGCTCTCCCGCACCATGAATCTGGGTACCGTGAGCGAAGAACGCCGCAGCGTTGAAAGCTACAAGTTCAACGGCTGGGAGCTGGACATCAACAGCCGCTCTCTTATCAGCCCGAACGGCGAGCAGTACAAGCTGCCGCGTAGCGAATTCCGCGCCATGCTGCACTTCTGCGAAAACCCGGGCAAGATCCAGTCCCGCGCAGAGCTGCTGAAGAAAATGACCGGTCGCGAGCTGAAGCCGCACGACCGTACCGTTGACGTGACTATCCGCCGTATTCGTAAGCACTTCGAATCCACGCCGGATACGCCGGAAATCATCGCCACGATCCACGGTGAAGGTTATCGTTTCTGCGGCGATCTGCAGGAATAATATTACTGTTAGCCCTAAAAAAACGGCGCACTTTGCGCCGTTTTTTTATCCTTGCATAACTCGATTATCCCTTCCACGGCATAATCGGTACGGCGCTGATGGCGTTTTTCGGCGAACCGTCCACCACTTTATCGGAGTACGTCAGGTACACCAGCGCGTTGCGTTTGGCGTCATAAAAACGCACCACCTGCAGCTTTTTGAACACCAGAGACGTGCGCTTCTGGAACACTACATCGCCCTGTGTCTTGCCGTTTTTGATCTTATCGCTTACCTCAATTGGCCCAACCTGCTGGCAGGAGATGGCCGCATCGGAGGTATCTTCCGCCAGCCCTAAGCCACCTTTAATCCCCCCGGTTTTCGCCCGGCTGATGTAGCAGGTCACATTGTTCACATCCGGATCGTCAAAAGCCTCGACAACGATTTTATGATCTGGGCCGATCATCTTGAACACCGTATCGACGGAGCCAATTTGTTCCGCGTGTGCCGCTTGCCCGGCCATCGCCAGCAGGAGGCCAATCATTAAACTCTTGTATTTCATATTGTTACCATTTCTGAAAATGACGTTGAGCGATTATTCACTTTTAAAGCAGAAAATGTTTAAAGATCACAGCTTTACAAAAATAATAACTTAATAACCTGTAAAATCGCACTTTAGAGCAAAAAAAACACTGAATGCTAAAACATCAAAAAATGTTATTATCCGCTAACCTAGTAACAGGCATCTGCGTAAGGATGAGGACATATATATGGATCAGGCTGGGATTATTCGCGATCTTCTAAGCTGGCTCGAAGGGCACCTTGATCAGCCTCTGTCACTGGATAACGTGGCGGCAAAAGCAGGCTATTCCAAGTGGCACCTGCAGAGAATGTTTAAAGACGTGACTGGCCATGCGATTGGTGCCTATATTCGCGCTCGTCGACTGTCGAAATCAGCGGTTGCGCTGCGTTTGACCGCGCGCCCTATTTTAGATATCGCCCTGCAGTATCGTTTCGACTCGCAGCAGACGTTTACCCGCGCCTTTAAGAAACAGTTCTCGCTGACGCCAGCGCTCTATCGCCGTTCTCCTGACTGGAGCGCGTTCGGTATGCGTCCGCCGCTGCGTCTTGGCGAATTCACCATGCCGAAGCATGAATTCGTCATGCTTCCGGAAACCCATCTGGTCGGGGTAACCCAGAGCTATACCTGTAAGCTGGAAGAGATCTCCGATTTCCGTCAGCAGATGCGCGTTCAGTTCTGGCGTGAGTTCCTCAGCAACTCGCCGAGCATCCCGCCGATGCTGTATGGCCTGCACGAACCACGACCGAATCTGGACAGAGATGACGAGCAGGAAGTGCTGTACACCACTGCGCTGACGCCGGAAATGGCCAACGGTCATCTGCAGAATTCGCATCCTGTCACGCTGGAAGGCGGCGAATATGTGATGTTCACCTATGAAGGGCTGGGCACCGGGCTGCAGGAGTTTATTCTGACCGTCTATGGCACCAGCATGCCGATGCTGAACCTGACCCGTCGTAAGGGCCAGGATATTGAACGCTTCTTCCCGCAGAAAGAAGCGATCAACCAGGAACCCCCAATTCAGCTGCGCTGCGAGTACCTGATTCCGATTCGTCGTTAACGCTGCAGCTCATCCAACGCAGGGGCGTCCAGATGCGAGATGTCCCCTGCGGTTTCCACCACCCAACCTGGCGCAAGCCACGGGCTTTGCTGGTAGTCCACTCGAGAAATCGAGCAGTTGCGTAAACGCAGGCGACGTTCAGCGTGCGCCGGTAATCCCAGGATCGTGCTCATCAGGCAACCCAGCGCCATACCATGGCTGACCAGCAGCGGGCGGCTTCCCTGCGGCAAATTCAGGCAGCTCACCAATGCGGCGTGCATACGATCGGCCAGCTCCTGCATTGACTCGCCCTGCGGAATACGGCCGCCAGGCGTGCCGTTCACCAGTTGGCGACGCCAGCCCTCTTCCTGCTCGGTCAACGAATCGATGAGACGCTTCTCAAGCACGCCCATGTTCAGCTCGCGCAGACGCGCGTCGAAGGCTACAGCACAGCCGCAGGCGTCAGCAATGATCTCGGCGGTACGGCGCGTACGGCCAAGGTCGCTGGAGATAATATGGGTGATGCCCAGCGTTCTGGCGCGCTCCCCCACCTGCCAGGCCTGCTGCTCACCTTTTTCGGTCAGCGGACTGTCGGACTGGCCCTGAAGACGTCGCTCGGCGTTCCACTGCGTCTCGCCGTGGCGAACAAGGTATACCTGTAACATGCTAATTATCCGTTATACTGCGATGATGATTTTTTGGCTTAAGTGTCTTGATTATGCACCAAGTTGTCTCAGCTACCACTAATCCCGCAAAAATTCGGGCCATTATGCAGGCTTTTGCCGAGATCTTCGGCGAAGGATCCTGCCACATTGATGCTATCGCCGTCGAGAGCGGCGTGCCGGAACAACCGAATGGCTGCGAAGAAACGCGCGCTGGCGCACGTAACCGGGTGGCAAACGCGCGCGCCAGCCGTCCCGATGCGGACTTCTGGGTAGCGATTGAAGCCGGTATTGACGATGGCAGCACCTTTAGCTGGGTCGTGATTGAAAGCCGCCAGCAGCGCGGCGAAGCGCGCTCGGCGACATTACCGCTCCCGGCGGTAATTCTGGAACGCGTACGCCACGGCGAGGCGCTGGGGCCTGTCATGTCGCACTATACGGGGATTGACGAGATTGGCCGTAAGGAAGGCGCCATCGGCGTATTTACAGCCGGGAAACTGACCCGCAGCAGCGTTTATTATCAGGCGGTGATCCTGGCGCTTAGCCCATTTCACAACGCCGTTTATCGCTGAGTGTCCGGCAGCGCCTGCTCCAGCCATTGACGCAGCTCAACAGGCGCCGATTTCAGACTATTTGAACCGCGCGTGATGGTCGCAATGCCCGCGCCGAGCTCGCTTTTCAGCTCGCGCTGGCTCATTTCTCCGCGCAGGAGTTCTTCAATTATCCGCACGCGGGTGCCGAGCGCCTCCCGCTCATCCGGCGTCATCATCAGATTAAGCAGAGGCAGGTGTAAATCAGCCTCATACGCTTTACGCAGCAGCTCGACGAAACGAAGCCATTCCTGGTTACGCTGTTCGGCAAGCGCCGCTGAATAAGGGGATTGTTGGGTCATGTTACGCCACCATATTGGGGCGGATGGCCGGGGCCATCCGCCAAATGTACTCTTTTGCGAGTACAAGCATAACATACTCCGCCGAAACGGGGACAGGATCAGTAACGCTGTTGCCACTCAGCCTTGGTCAGAATGACCGGCTGCTCGCCCATGAAGTAGCGATAGTAGGCATCGTAGGCCAGCACATTCTTCACGTAACCCCGCGTCTCCGAGAACGGAATACTCTCGACAAAAGCGACCGCATCGAGGCGTCCGGCGCTGTTGCCCTGCCAGGTGCGCACGCGTCCCGGCCCGGCGTTATAGGCCGCCGAGGCGTAAATACGGTTATTGTCGAACTGCTGGTACACATACTGCAGGTACAGCGTGCCGATATTGATGTTGGTTTCCGGGTCAAGCAGCTGGCTTGGGCCGCTGTAGCCCGGTACGTTGAACATCTTCACCGTATGTGTCGCCGTTCCCGGCATCAACTGCATCAGCCCGGTGGCACCGACGGGAGAGCGAATTTTCGGGTTCCAGGCACTCTCCTGACGGGCGATCGCCATCGCATAGCTCTTATCGTAACCCTTATCGCCGGTGTAACGGGCAAACAGGTCCTTATAGGCTAGCGGGAAGCGTTCCTGCAGATTATCCCACAGCTTACCGGCGATAGTGGCCTGCACGCTGAGATCCCACCAGCCCTGATCGTAGGCGTAACGCGCCAGCTGCGACTGCTCGTTGCGCGTGCGGCTGGTCACCAGGTTGGCCCATTCACTGCGCGCGGTGTTATCCATATTCCAGTACATCAGCTCGCGCACGCGCATCATTTCCGGGCCGCTGACCAGCAACGGAGCAACCGTCCCTTCCGGTTTTTCTACCCGTACAGGGTAGTCCTCGCCCAGCCGTTGGGCAGCCACCATCGGGTAGAAACCGCGCTGCTGCATCAGCGAACGCAGAATGCTTTTCGCTTCATCGTCACGACCGCGCTCCATCAGCAGATCCGCCTGCCAGTAGCGCCATTCGTCCTTCTCTTTCGCCTCCATCGGCAGACGGGCAAGCCAGGTATTCAGACCACGGCGATCGCCCTCGCCCAGCGCCATGCGTACGCGGCGCTCCACAAGCGAAGTCGACTGCGAGCGCATCACGGCATCATCGCGCCAGCGGGCTTGCTCGTCCGTTCCATCCGTCCCCAT
>Ga0213878_10000526_pt1 | contig 14124 bp, 15 predicted proteins | sample VelepicoBEBS_R02_FD_161053 | JGI IMG/M metagenome (GOLD analysis project Ga0213878, IMG submission 161053) | Vellozia epidendroides bulk soil microbial communities from rupestrian grasslands, the National Park of Serra do Cipo, Brazil - BS_R02 | ecosystem: Environmental > Terrestrial > Soil >... | reverse complement strand
GATCTTTCAAATCGGTGGACAGATCGGTTACGGGATCGGACCGCTGGTCGCCGCCGCACTGCTGGCGCACGCGGGCGGCGCGACGGTCGTCGCGATGAGCCTGCCCGGCGTTCTGGCCGCCGCTACGATCGCGATCGCGCTGCCCGCGTTCGCGCGAGACGCCGACGCGCGCTCGCCGCGGCGTGACGCCGATACCGGGGGTAACGGACCGGTCGATCGCGTCTCGCTCGCGTTGCTGATCGTCAGTACGGCACTGCGCTATCTCGTCAACGCGGCGTTCGCGTATTATCTGCCGAACCTGCTGACCGCGCGCGGCCTTCCCCTCACCGCGACCGGCGCCGTCGTTACGGCGTTCCTGATCGCCGCGGCGGTCGGGCTCTACGCGGGCGGCGCGAGTGCCGATCGCTTCGGAAACGTGCGAGCCGCCGTGACCGGACTCGTTCTTTCCGTGCCGCCGCTGCTGCTCGGCCTCGCGCTACACGGCCCGATCGCGGTGGCAATGCTCCTGATCGGGAGCGCGCTGATCTCCGTCCACAACGCGCCGAGCGTCGCGCTCGCGCAGTCGCTGCTGCCGCGAAATCTGGGCACGGCGCTCGGCCTGATGAACGGCGTCGCTTTCGGGCTCGGATCGCTCGGCGTCGCGGCCGTGGGCCTCATGGTGACGCGTTCGGGTCCTGATGCCGCGCTCGCGGCGACCGCGCTGGTTCCGCTGCTCGCGGCGCTCGCGTACCTGGCCGCAGGACGCCGGATGAGCTACGCGCGCTAAGGGCGCCAGGCGGCTCAGGTTATGATCCGCTGCGGCGGCGAAGCGCGGCTCGTGTTGTGACGAGCACGAACGCTGCCGGATGCTCCGTGAACGAGAGCCGTAGCGTGCGAAGCGCCGTGCGCACGTGCATGGCTAACTTCGTGGGGACGCTGCTCATCAGATGCGCACGACCTGCGTGATCGTATTCCGAGTCTCCCCCACCGGCATCGTCCAAGAGGCGCCTAACAGTTGTGCAGGTGCGATCGCACGCGGCGCCTTGAGCAGTGATGACGACATCGAACTGCACGCGTGATTCTTCCTCCCACGTATGCGGGTCCGGGAGTACTTCTGCCAGCGCTGCCTCCTGGTGGAGATCGCCCCTGATCCGGTGCAGCACCGAGTCGACGATCCGCTCTGCACGCGGTGACGTCGTCGTTACGGCGACGTGATCGACCGGTTCGACACTCACGCGACCGAGCGAATCGACGTACGTCCCGTGGCCGCGGTACTCCGTGACGGCGCCCAAGACGCTCAGCTCTCCGATCAGCCGGTGCAGTTCGGAGCGCGAGACCGGCGTGCCGTCGTTGAAGGCAAGTGGGATATGGACGATGATCCGCTCGGCCGGCCGCGGCGCCGGCGCCGCGAGAGCGCATGCCGGAAACCCGCAAGTGACGACCAGCGCGAGGAGCCTTCGCACAATCCCGTTCATCCGAGTGATCGCTCCGCAGCGGTCGCAATCGCGCCTAGCATGTTTGCGACGCGTGCACGCTGTGCGGCGCTGAGATCGGCGAACGCCTCGTGTTCGATCGCTGCGAGCGCGCGATGCACCGCCGCGGCCGCGGCACGGCCGGTTCGGGTCGGCGCGATGATGAACGAACGGCGGTCGTCGGGATCGCTCCTTCGCTCGACGAGCTTCCGCTGCTCGAGCCGGTCGAGCACGCTGGTCAGCGTCGAGCGGCGGTGGCCGAAGCGGGCGTGCAGCTCCGAGATGCGCGCCTCTCCAGTCTCGTGCAGGTGAGCCAGAACGTGCGCCTCGGCTTGCGTGACCTCGAGCGCGGGATCGGCCGCAAGCGCCAATGCGATCGCGTGGGTCGCGCGATGGATGTGCGGAATGAGCTCCAGCGTCAATGCGGCACCGCTGCGTCGAGCGCCGCTTGCCAGTGCGCCTTCATGTGCGGAAATTGAGATTCGAAGATCTGCACGACCCGGTCGCCCGTGTCGGTCGTCGCCACGAGGTCGTATCGCACGGTCGCCTCCGAGCCGCCCTGCGCGCGATCCCGGACCGCGATCCGGATCGCGGCGACCGCGCCTACCGCGTCGAATGCGGTGTACGCGATCTCGTGGGCAGCGCGGTCGTAGTGCTGCAGCACCCAGGTCATCGTGCCGCCGCCGTGACCGGGCGTCGTGAACACCGTGCCGTCCGCGAGAGACGCGCGGTCAGCCTCTTTCACGAAAACCGGTGCCCAGCCGGGCGCCCACGCCGCTTCACCGACCGGGTCGAAGAGCGCCAGCGCGCGGTCTGCGGGCGCCTTGACGCTCACCGTGAACGTTCCGGAAAAGGTCGCGTGATCCGCGGCATCCGCCGCGACGCGGCAGGAAACGACGCCCGCCAAAACCGCGGCGATTCGGAACGCTCTCGTGAAGGCGCGGTTCATGCGGCGACTCCCCGATGGATCGGGCAGTGCGGCAGTTCGCGCAAGTCCGGCTCGAGCCACGAGCCGCGCGCCGCGCCGGAGAAAAGCCGCTCGCGGCTGTAGTACCGCAGCGGGAGCGACGTGTCGAGCAGCTCGGGGTTGCGCTCAATCGTTTGATCGAACGTGCAGTGCGACGGCGCTGCGGCGAGCGCGCCGGCGACCAGCCGCACCCAGCACTGCGTCAACGTGAGATGGAACTTGTCGGCGTGTCCGTGCCGGCCCGCGAACCGCGCGAGCTGCGCGCTTACACCGTCGAGCGCGAACGGGTATCCGTCGCGCATGAGGCGATAGTACGCGAATCCCAGATGCTCGCGATGCCGGAACCGTTCGTTCGGCAGGGTCAGCGTCTCGATCCCGCGCGCGACCGATTCCAGTCCGATCTCGTCCATTTCTACGCCTCGTTCTAAGAATGACGAAATCGTATATTACGAAAGCGTATCATGTCAAGGGGACAAAAGCGCACGCCGACGGCGGTCAGGCGGTCGTCGGGAAGGTGAACTCCGGACCCGAGCGGGTCTCGGGCCAGCGCGCGGTGACCGTCTTGAGGCGGGTGTAGAAACGTACGCCTTCGGCGCCGTGGATCGCGTGGTCGCCGAAGAGCGAGCGCTTCCAGCCGCCGAAGGAGTGGAACGCCATCGGCACCGGGATCGGCACGTTGATCCCGACCATCCCGATCTGCACCCGGTGGGCGAACGTGCGCGCGACGCCGCCGTCGCGCGTGAACACGGCGACGCCGTTGCCGAACGGATGCTCGTTGCACAGCCGCAGCGCTTCGTCGACGCTGTGCACGCGGACGATGCCGAGCACCGGCCCGAAGATCTCGTCGTGATAGATGCGCATCTCGGGCGTGACGCGGTCGAAGACGCAGCCGCCGAGGAAGAACCCGTCGCCCCAACTCTCCTCGCGGGCGGCACGCCCGTCGACGACGAGCTGCGCGCCTTCCTGGACGCCGAGATCGACGTACGAGCGCACCTTCGCATAGTGCTCGCCGGTCACGAGCGGCCCCATCTCGACGTCCGGCATCGTTCCCGGCCCGACGCGCAGCGCGCGCACGCGCTCGCGCAGCCGTTCGACGAGCGCGTCGGCGGTCGCATCGCCGACGGCGACCGCGACCGAGATCGCCATGCAGCGCTCGCCGGCCGAGCCGAACGCCGCGCCCATCAGCGCGTCGACCGCCATGTCCATGTCGGCGTCGGGCAACACCACGAGATGGTTCTTCGCGCCGCCCAGCGCCTGGACGCGCTTGCCGTTCTGCGTCCCGGTGCGGTAGACGTGCTCCGCGACCGGTGTCGAGCCGACGAAGCTGATCGCCGCGATCCCCGGATGCGCGAGCAGCGCGTCGACCGCCTCGCGGTCACCGTTCACGACGTTGAAGACGCCGTCCGGCAGCCCCGCTTCGCTCAGCAACTTCGCGAGCTCGATCGCCGGCGAGGGGTCTTTCTCGCTCGGCTTCAGCACGAACGTGTTCCCGCACGCCAGTGCGATCGGGAACATCCACATCGGCACCATCGCGGGGAAGTTGAACGGCGTGATCCCCGCGCACACGCCCAGCGGCTGGCGCACCGCCCAGCTGTCGACCTCGCGCGCGACGTTCTCGGTGACGTCGCCTTTGAGCAGATGCGGGATCCCGCAGGCGAACTCGACGATCTCGAGGCCGCGCTGGACTTCACCGCGCGCGTCCGCGAGCGTCTTTCCGTGCTCGGCGGTGATGAGCGCGGCGAGCCGATCCGTCTCGCGCACGACGAGCTCGCGAAAGCGGAACATCACCGCGGCGCGCCGCAGCGGCGGCGTCTCGGACCACGCCGGCAGCGCCGCCTGCGCCGCGCGCACGGCGCCGTCGACCTCGGCCGCCGAGGCGAACGCGACGCGGCGCGCGGCCTCGCCGGCGGCCGGGTCGTAGACGTCGCCGAAGCGGCCGGAGACGCCCTCGACGGGGCGGCCGGCGACGTAGTGGCCGACGGTGGCGCGCGCGATCGTCTCCATGACCCGATGGTGCGTCCGGGCCGGGGGAGGAACCTCCCGGGTCCGGGCGGTAGGCTCGCGGACCTTTCCGTAACTGCAGGAGGGCAGCCCGATGGAAGACATCGCGCGCCTTAGGAATGTCGCCATCGTCGGACCGCACCACGCGGGTAAGACGACGCTGGTCGAGGCGCTGCTCGCGCATTGCGGGGCGATCCCCCGCAGGGGATCGGTCCGCGACGGGACGACGGTCACCGACTGCGAACCCGAAGCAATCGATCACCTCCAATCCGTCTGCTGCGGCTTCGCGCACACGACGTGCGGCCCGGTGGACCTCACCATCGTCGACACTCCGGGATTCGTCGACTTCTTCGAGGAGACGAAGACCGTGCTGACCGCGGTGGACGCCGCGGTGATCGTGATCGATGCCGAACCGGATCGCGTCGCGCAGACCGCCGGTATCGTGGAACACTTGGAGATGCGGAAGACGCCGCATCTCTTTTTCGTCAACAAGCTCGACCGTCCGGGCGCGAACTTCGACGCGACGCTCGCCGCGCTGCGCGAAGCGTACGGCGCGCACGTCGTCGCGATGCAGCTGCCGATCGGCGCCGGCCCGTCGTTCGAGGGCTACGTCGAGCTCGCGCACTCACACGCGTACGGCGCGGACGGCAAGGAGACCGCCGTCCCCGACGCGATGCGCGCGACCGTCGACGCACAGCGCACGATCCTGCTTGAAGCCCTCGCCGATTTCGACGACACGCTGATGGAGGAGCTGCTCGAGGGCAAGGACCCATCGGACGAAGAGATCGACCGCGATCTATGCGAGGACTGCTCGCACGATCAGATCATCCCGGTCCTCGTCGGCAGCGCCGAGAAAGCGATCGGGATTTCGGCGCTTGTCGATGCTGTCGCGAAGCTGTTTCCATCGCCCGAGACCGAGCCGCGCAAAGACGTCGACGGACGCCCGGTCGAGGCGAAGCTCACCGGCCCGGTCGTCGCGCAGGTGTGCAAGACCATCGTCCACCCGCAGCAGGGGAAGCTCTCGGTGGTGCGCGTCTTCACCGGGACGCTGACGCAGCAGTCACAGATCGTGAACGCGTCGCGCAACAACGCGCCGGTGCGGCTCTCCGGGATGGCGCGGCTGTTCGGCAAGAAGCAAGAGCCGGTGCAAATGGCCGGCCCCGGTTCGATCGTCGCGCTCGCGCGGCTCGAGAACGTCGCGACCGGTGACACGCTCGCCTCGCCGAATGCCGGCGTGCTGATGCCGACGGTACAGCTTGCGGAACCGCTCTTCGCGGTGGCGATCGCGCCGGCGCAGCGGCTCGACGAAGCGAAGCTCTCGCAGGCGCTCGGGCGGCTGATCGACGAGGATCCCGCGCTGCGCGTGGCGCGCGCCGAGTTCACCAACGAGCTGCAGCTGCTCGGCAGCGGCGAGACGCACGTCTCGACGGCGACCGAGCGGCTGGCGCGCAAGTTCAACGTCGACGTCAAGACGCACCCGCCCTCGATCGCGTACCGCGAGACGATCCAAGGCAACACCGAGATCCACTCGCGCTACAAGCACCAGACCGGCGGCCACGGTCAGTTCGCCGACGTGAAGCTTCGCTTCGAGACGCGCGAGCGCGGCGCCGGCGTGACGTTCGCCGAGAAGATCGTCGGCGGCGTCGTTCCGAGACAGTTCTTCCCGGCGGTCGAGAAGGGCGTGCGCGAGGCGCTCGCCTCCGGCGGTCCGCACGGTTTCCCCGTGACCGACCTGCACGTCACGCTGTTCGACGGCGCGTTCCACGACGTCGACTCGAGCGAGGCGTCGTTCAAGACGGCGTCGGGGATGGGCGTCCGCGACGCGCTCCAGAAGCTCGGTACCGTCGTGCTCGAGCCGCTCATGCGCGTCGAGACGACCGTGCCCTCGTCGTTCTTGTCGAACGCGGTCTCGCAGCTGACCGCGAAGCGCGGACAGATCCTCGGCTTCGAGGGCGCCGACAAGCAGGGCTGGGACCGCATCGTCGCGCTCGTCCCGCAAGCCGAGCTCGGGCGCTATGCGACCGAGCTGCGCACCGCGACCGCCGGTCTCGGCACGTACTCCGCGCGCCACGAACGCTTCGAGGTCGCACCGGAACGCGCGGTCGCCGCGCCCGCATAGCAGTCGACGCACCACCGTAACGCAAGAAGGCCCTTGCCATTCGCGAGGGTCTTCTTCTTCGTCGCGGTTCGCTGTCTCAGCGAAATCACAGGACGATTTTACGTGAGCGGTCCGTTAGCAGTGCACCAACCGAGCGCGTCGTGCGCGACTCGGGGTACAAGTCTGCCGCTATCTTCTCCGCGCTCCGCCCAGGAGGTCGTCGTGCGCACTCCCATCCATCGTCCCGCGCGCCTCGTTCGCGCGCTCCTTGCCGTTTCATTCCTCGCCGCCACCGGATGCAGCGGCGGAAGCAGCGGCAGCAGTCTCAATCCGAATAGCACGGGCATCTGCGACCCGGATGCACAGCAGATCACGATCGCGCGACCCACTACGGGATTCCCCGCGAATGGGAACTCGATCGAGATCGTGTCGAGTTCGGGATCGGACACGCTCCATGGAAACCCGACCGCGTTCGATCTTCTGTTAACGGACAATTTCGGCAACCAGCTGGTGACGTCTCCGCTGAGCCTGGTTCCAGACAACGGCGGGCCGCATCCCTACACGAACGACTTCTTCTACCAGGGAAACCTCAACAACGGTTCGCTCGTCCCCGGGCGGACGTACAACGTCTATCTCAACGCGTACAACACGCAGTGCACGCCAGGGCTCGTCGGACAGATCTTCACCTAAGCTCTAAGGGTCAAGATCCCGGCTCACCCTTCGACAAGCTCAGGGTGACATGCGTCTTCAACCCCGGGCGCGCTGGACGAACCGTGCCAGCGCGTCCGCGGTTGCGGCGGGTTCTTCCCACATCGGGAGATGGCCGGCGCGGTCGAGCAACACGAAGTCGGCGCGCATCGCGCTCGCCGTCTCGCGCAGCGTCTCCGGTTTGAGATAGTGATCCTCGCCGCCGGCGATCACGAGCGCCGGCACGCGGACGTTCTCGAGCAGATCGTGCGAGTCGAGGCGCTCTTTCATTCCGCGGATGAGCTCCGCGCAGCCGCGCGCGTTCTGTCGCTGCATCAGCGCGCGGGCACGCTCCACCAGCTCGGGCCGCTCGTGGTAGACGTGCCGGGCGAAATAGCGCGGCAGGTAGCTCTCCACCGCCGCGTCCATCGTGCCATCGCGCTCGAGCCGCGCCGCGAGCTCGTCACGGCTCCCGGCGAGCTCGCGCTGCGCCGAGTCGGCGCTCGGGTTCCGGCTCGCGTCCTCGGCGACATGGCTGGCGACGAGCGCCAACCCCGCGACGCGCTCCGCGTACATCCGGAAGAACGCGAGCGCGACGTAACCCCCGATCGAATGCCCCGCGAACGCGGCGCGCTCGATCTTCAACGCGTCGAGCACGCCCGCGACGTCGCCGGCGAGGATTTCCATCAGCGCCGGGCCGTCGCTCGGCTCCGACTCGCCGCATCCGCGCAGATCGATGCGGATCACGCGCGTCCCGGCGAGCGCGTCCATCTGCTCGTCCCACACGGAGCGATCGAGCGGGAAGCCGTGCAACAGCACGAGCGGCACGCCGGAGCCGCCTGTATCGTCGTAGCCGATCCGGCGGCCGTCGATGATCATGCGCGCGCATTCGTGGTGTGCCGCACCGCGTCCGCTGCCGCGGTCAGCTCGGTGGCCGGCGTCGCTCCCGCCGTTCCGATGCGTATCCTCCAGCGGCGAAGAACAGCACGACGACGGTCCCCTCCGCGCATGCGCCCAAGACCGCGTACGCGACCGCCGAATGCTCATGCCAGACCCCGACTGCCGGAAGGTGCCTCCAGGAGCTCTGGAAGGACGCGACCGCCGTTCCGATCCCCCCGCCCAAACCGGCGGCAGGGAAACGGAACGGCTCGGTCAGGATCCGTTTCACGAGCCCATCCTTGGGCATGGCGAATGAGGAACTCGCCTCAGAAGTCGCTGGGCTTGAGGTTCGCCGCGGTGTTGACGTCGCTGAAGTCCTCGGTCTCGACGACCTTGTCGCCGTCGTACGTCACGCGGCGCACCGGCAGGTGCGTCGTCCGCGAGAGCAACACCAGACGCTTCGTCGCACCGGCGTCTTCCTTGTACGGGTACGAGAACGTGTCGTACGCAGTGCCGTTGAGCGTCTCTTCGCCGCTCGCGACCGAGGGCGCGTCCTTGATCGCCTGCGCGATGTTCTCGAACGACGCGACGTCGATCGTGTGACCGCGCAGGTCGACCGCGCGGCCGTCGTGGATCGAGACGGTCAGGTGGATCCCGCTCAGGATCCCACCTTGGTGGCCGCTCACGGTATCGCCGCCGGTCCACACCGCGCCGCCGCCGCGGCCCGGGCCGCCGGTGATGTCGATCTTCGCGTAGTGCGGTTTGAGGTACGCGTAGTGATACGTCCGGTCTTGAACGTCCGAACCCTTCACCAAGTGAACCTTGATGTTGGCGGTGTAGCTTGGGACCTTCGCCCAAGCTTCCATGAACGCCGCGGCCGGACCGGACGGCGCCGCGCCGAGGAGCGCGACGCCGAGGACCGAGGCCGCGACGAGTGTCGCGGTCGTCTTCATCGTGGTGACCGGATAACGCTGAATCCGGAAACGCCGTTCCCCGGCGCGTACGGATCGGTCGCGTACACCGCGCCGACGTTCACCTGCGGGATGCCGAGACCGTACGCCGAGTTGAGCGTCTGGATGAAGACGTTCGCGATCAGCGCGTAGCCCGTGTTCGACGGGTGCAGCCCGTCGAGGCTGAAGAATCCGCCGCGGTAGACGAGGCTGCAGCACTTCGGCGGGTTGATCGGGACGCCGCCCGCCGCTTCGATCTGCGCGAACGTCGCATGGATGTCGACCAGCGCCGCGCCGGTGTCGCTCGCCGCTTGCCCTATCGCCGTGTTGTACTGCGCGTTCAGCGCCTTCACCGTATTGGCGGTGTTGTCGTCGATGAAGTCGCCGCTGTTCAGCGTCGGCGCGGCCGGCAGCGCGTGCGCCGGAATCTGCGCCGCCGCGGTCTGCAGCGTCTTGAAGAGCGCGTTGATCGTGAAGTAGCCGTTCGGCCCCATCCCGGTCTGCGCCGTCTCCTGCGCGGCGTACGCGGTCGAGTACGCGATCGCGGCGGCCTGTGCTTGCGCGGGCGGGACGCCTTGCTGGATCAGCAGCCCGGTGATGTACGCCTGCAGCGTCGGCTGGTACGCCGGCTGCGGGATGAACGTCGCCGCGCCCATCACGTCGACCAGGTTCGCGACCGCGACCTTCGAGCCGGCGGCCTGCAGCTGCCGGATGATCGACACGGTGTCGTCGTGCATCGACTGCGGCGAGGTCACCGGCGCCGCGAGGTGCGAGAACGCGACCTTCAGGAGGTCGTTCGAGCCGAGCCAGACCGTCGCGACCTGCGCGTGCAGCGAGACCGCCGCCTGCACTTGCGTGACGCCTTGCCCGAAGCCGGCCAGGATCGGCCAGAAGTTCTGGCTCTCGCCGTTCACCAGCGCGTTGAGCTGGACGAACTGCGCCGGCGAGTTCGCGCCGGTGATCGTGCAGTCGCCGATCGCGCCGGCCATGAAGAGCGCTTCGTGCACGGTCTGACCGGGGATCCCGACGTCCCACGGGTTCAGGTTCGGATTCTCGCGCAGCGAGAGCGCAGTGTTGAACTGGTTCGCGGGCAGCTGCTTCGGATCGCAATAGTTGGTGACCGGCGCCGGGAAGACGTGCGTCGACGTCGGCGCGAGCAGACCGCCGAGCCCCGGCGGGATGATCAGCGGGAGCGGCGACTTCGTCGGATCGCTCATCGTGTTGATGTCGACGCCGTTGGCCTGCTCCCAGAGGAGCGCGAAGAACCCGTGCTCCTGCGTGCGCTGCACCGGGCCGATCTGCCCGAGCTGCGGATCGACACCGAGCACCGGAAGATCCGCGCCCATCAGCCCGCTGGACTGCACGCCCGCCGTGAGGCTGTCGCCGACGCCGGCGATGCTGAGCTTCTGCGCGGGCGCGACCGAGCCGGGACGCCCCGACGGGGGACCGCTGAACGGCGTGCTGCTGCCGCCGCCGTTGCAGGCGGCGAGCGCGACGGCGGCCAGCGCGGCCGCGACGCGAGCCCGGGCGATCACAACGGCACCACCGTCGGTGACCCGAACCCGAACTTGATCTGAACCGAAGCCGCGTGCAGACCGCTGAGCTGCGGCGCGACCTGGTTGGGATTACACGGAAGCCGTTGACACGTCAAACTGACGATCCCCCATTGGTTGTTGAAGTTCGTCGCGCCGCCTTCGAGGACGGACATCTGCACGAACGTCTGCTTCGTGAAGTTGTGCGAGATCCCGTAGATCAAGGTTGGAGTGTATTCCGGATACGGATCGACGGGGTTGTACTGGATCAGCCGCGAGGGCTGGACGAAGAACGTCGTCATCGGGTTCGCCCGGTACTCGAGGTACCCGAGCATGAAGATCTGCGCCTTGTTCGTCTGGTTCACGCCGTTGCGGTGGTTCAGCCACTGCGGCGCGACGGTGAAGGTGCCGAACATCCGCGGCGTGGCGAGGAACGGCAGCGTGACCGGAAGCAGCCACTCCTGCTCCGTGCGCGCCTTCGCGGTGGTCGGAAAACCGTTGTACTCGAAGAACGTGTCGTCGGAGTGCCCGCCGATCGTCGCCGTGTGGGCGAGGTACGTCGGCGTGATCACGATCGGCAGCTTGTTGCCGAGGACGAACAAATTCTGCAGGCCGACGGTGAGGATCTTGTCCTTGGTCGTCACGTCGACGACGCCGGTGTTCGCGGTCCCGAGCGATGCGTTCGGCAAGTTGCTGCCCGGCCCGGTGAAGCCTTGGAGGTAGAACGGAACGACCTTGTTGCTGAAGCCGACCGGGACTTGCTGGATCTCGAAGTAGCCGGCGGTGAGGCGCATCGTGCGCGAGAGCGCGTAGCCGAAGCCCGCGTCCATCCCACCGGGATCGCCGGCGTTGAACCCGACGTTGCTCAGCGGGTACGCGAAGTTGAAATCCACGTTGTAGGTGAAGCCCTGCGGCAGACTGGGCCGGTGCAGCGGCGCCTGCGGCGTCCCCGTCGGGTTCGCCTGCGCCACGTCGGCGGAGTCCGCGAGCGGCTTGCGGTTCTCTTTGAGGTCTTGGAGCGCGCGCTTCAGCGAGGCGTCGGCGGGTGCGAGGAGTCCCGCGCTGAGTGCGCTCGCCTCGGACACGTCGGCGCGGGCCGACAACGGCGCGAAGGCGACCGCGGCACACACCAAAGCGCACGCGGCCGACGTCACACGTCTGTTCATGACGAGTCGCGTTGACCGGCTCGGTGGCGGGTTCCTTCGCGAAAAGTTGCGCGAAATCGCGCTTAGTGGTATAAGGTAGGCAACTATCCGGCGGTCGCCCCGCCGGATCTCCGCGCGTCCGTCGGGTACCGCGGACGTGGAAAGGAACGGTAGCACTACCGAATGGCAGCAGCCAAAAAGAGCGGCGGTCGTAAAAAGACCGCGCGCAAGAAGTCCACGCGCAAAGCCGGAGCTCGCAAGACGACGGCGCGCAAGAAGACCGGAGGGCGCAAGAAAGCCGGAGCGCGCAAGGGCGCAGCCCGGAAGAAGACCGGCGGACGCAAGAAGGCCGGTGGGCGCAAGAAGGCCGCGGGCCGCAAGAAGGCCGGCGGGCGCAAGAAGGCCGCAGGCCGGAAGAAAACCGGCGGACGCAAGAAGGCCGGAGCGCGCAAAGCCGTTCGCAAGACCGGTGGGCGCAAAAAGGCCGGAGCGCGCAAGACCGGCGGACGCCGCAAGAAAGCGGCGGCGTAACACCACCCACTGAGGGGACGGAGCGCGTCGCGAGGAAGCTCGCGGCGCGCTTCTTCTTTCCGGGCGGACACGGATGTATCTCGATCAGCTCCCCGATCTCTCTCGCGCGCGGCTCGTGCGCTCGCGTGCCCGCGGCCTCGCGGTCCGCGACGGCGATCGCGCCGTCGCCGTGGCGTTCGTCGCCGACGGCACGCTGATGCCCGCCGACACGATCGTCCGCTTCGAGGTGACGCGCGGCGAGGACGCGGCGCGCCGGCTGGCCGATGCGCTCGCCACAACCGGCGCGCGCGCGATCTGGTTCTACGGCGCCGACGAGACCGCGCGCGGCGCCGCCGCCGCGCTCGACATGCAGCTGCGTCCGGTCGGCGCGGCGTTCGTCCGGCGCATGGACGCGGCGCGCACCGCCGCCGTGGCGTTCCGGCCGCCGACGCAGCGCGACCGCGAGACGCTGGCGGATCTGCAGCGCGATCACGCGCCGGCGTTCAAGGCGCCGCACAGCGAGGTCGCGGAGATCCGCGGCGACGCGGTCGCGCTGGTGATGACCGAGCCGCTCGACGCCGCGTGGACCGAGCTGCGCGCCGTCGTCTACCCGCCGCACCGCGGCCTCGGTCACGGCAGCACGGTCCTCGCCGCGGCCGCGGATCGCATCGAGGCGATCGGGCGGCGCGTCTGCGCCGCGACGGAGACGATCGCGGGCCGCGAGCGCCGCGCGCTCGAGTCGGCCGGGTTCCGGCTCGCGGACTACTACTTCATCGCGACGAAGCGCTGAGCGCGCTAGCCGAGCAGCCGCTTCAGGAAGGCGTCGTGCTTCCACGACGATGACGCGCCGAACTTGACGACCACCGCGCCGGCTGACGGGATGACGTACATCGCCTGGCCGCCGGAGCCGCTCGCGTAGACGACGTCGGGCTGCGCGGGGAGCGGGCTCAGCCACCACGCGAGGCCGTAGCGCGGGTTCGCGCGCGAGCCGGTGAAGCAGCGCGCGAGCGCGCCGGCCGGGACGATCGTCTTCTCCGCCCACCGGCCGCGGTCGCGTACGAGGACGCCGTACTTCAGCCACTCGCGGGCGGTGACGAACGCGCCGGTCGGGAGCGGATGCGTGCCGTCCTTCAGCGCGCGCCACGTCGCGACGTGCAGTCCGATCGGGTCCAGGATGCGCTCGCGCAGGTAGTCGTGCGGTGAGAGTCCGCGCGGCTCCAGCTTGCGCGCGAGGACGGCGCCGAAGACTTGCAGCGGAATGCCGCCGTACGTGAACGTCTCGCCGGGCTCGTCCTTCAGCTCCGTCGCGAGCGCTTTGTCGTACGGCGGCACCGCGCTGCCGAGCCCGCCGAAACCGATCCCGCTGGTGAGCTGCAGCAGATCGCGCAGCGTCACGCGCGCCTTCGCGCCGTCGTTCCACGACGAAATCGTGCGCGCGACCGGCTCGTCGATCTCCAGCAGCCCGTCTTCTTCCGCGGCGACCGCGAGCACGCCCCAAAAGCTCTTCGTCCCGCTGTAGAGCGCGTGCGGCTTCTCCGCGTCGTAGCCGCCGGCGTAGCGCTCCAACACGACGTCGTCGCCGATGCGGACGACGATCGCGTGCAGCGCGTGGCGCTCCGCGTACGGAACCGCGGCGTCGAGGTTCAACGCGCCCGCGAGCGCGCGGCTCGTCAGAGCGGGCGCCTCGGCAGCGAGCCGCTCGCCGGCGCCGTCACGAACGTGACGTTCTCCGTGATCACGACGGTCGACGTCAGCGTCCCGAGATCGAGCTGTCCCTGCGGGCCCTGGAAGTTCTCGGTCGGTCCAGGACAGCCGCCGAACTCGGAAACCGCGGCGACCCCCTCGACCGTCATCCCGGTCAGCGCCGCGAGCGACTGCGCTTTGCGGCGTGCGTCGGTGACAGA
>Ga0213878_10000525_pt1 | contig 14129 bp, 13 predicted proteins | sample VelepicoBEBS_R02_FD_161053 | JGI IMG/M metagenome (GOLD analysis project Ga0213878, IMG submission 161053) | Vellozia epidendroides bulk soil microbial communities from rupestrian grasslands, the National Park of Serra do Cipo, Brazil - BS_R02 | ecosystem: Environmental > Terrestrial > Soil >... | reverse complement strand
GGAACACGCTGCAGCCGCCAAGCCAGGCTGCCGTGGCCAGCGCGGCAACACCTGCTGCAGCCAGCCAGCGCCGGCGCGTCATCGCAATCATCCTTCAACCTCCATCAAATACGGCCGCCACCCGGATGGGATACCGGCGCGGTCATGGCCTCCAGCCGCGTCAACCACACGAGCGCCTCGTCGCGCGAATCGCCACACATCTCGCCCGAGGGCCGCAGGCCGCCACAGAATGCAGGCCGCTCGGGCTGCCCGAACACTGCGCAGCGCATGTCGGGCAGCAACTGGGCGCATGGCTGACCGGCCGGCTTGCCCTGCGGCATGCCTGGCAGCGCGGACGTGATCGACGGTGCGATACAGCAGGCGCCGCAGCCTGCGCGGCACGAGAGGTCAGACTGGCATGTCATGGTGAAGTTTGAGCGGCAACTGCCGTCAATACGGCAGGGTTCGGAATCCAAAACGGACCCGGGGTGGGCCGGAGAAAGCCGCAATTGTGCCTCACCGCAGCACTGGCACCTGCAACAAAGGGCAACATGAGATGTATGGCGCACTCAATTCCGGCGGGTCCGCTTGACCATATGTAACGGCTCCCCTACATTACTGACCCAAAGGTTATTAATTTGGCTCCTGCCGCAACGCGCGACAGGAACATCGCCACTTCCGCACACCCGTGACCTCCGCACTACCCAAGAAAGACCCCGACGCCCGGCGCTGGAACCGGCGCAAGGCCGCCCGCCCCCAAGAGCTGGTGGCCGCTGCGCTGGAGCTGTTTGTCGAGCGCGGCTATGCGGCCACGCGGCTGGAGGATGTCGCGGCCGCGGCCGGGGTATCCAAGGGCACGGTCTATCTATACTTCGCGAACAAGGAAGAACTGTTCAAGACCGTGGTCCGCGAGAACATGGTGCCGGCGCTTGCGCGAGGCGCCGACCTGGTCGACACCTACGAAGGTTCCACCCCCGAACTGCTGCGCGAGCTGCTGCTCGGCTGGTGGGGCCTGATTGGCTCGACGCCCGTGGCCGGCCTGACCAAGCTGATCATGGCCGAGTCACATACGTTCCCGGATATCGCCCAGTTCTACCAGGACGAGGTCATGGGCCCTGGCGACGAAATGTTCGCGCGCGTGCTGGCCCGCGGCGTGGCTCGCGGAGAGTTCCGCGCCGCGCCGGCCAACCCCACCACCACGCTGATCTGCGCGCCGCTGGTCTTCCTGATGCTGTGGCGCAGTGCATTCAGCCAGCTCAACAGGCCGGCCATCGACCCCGACGCATTCGTCGACCAGTTGCTCCATGTACTGCTGTTTGGCCTGACCACCGGCCAGGCACGCGATGTTCCGCTGGCGCCACCTCACGGGCCGTTCGTGTGGGAGCGAATCCGGGACGAAATGCTGGCAGAACAAGCCTCCGCGCAGGCACTTCCGGAGGAGCCGGACCAATGAATGCCAGCACGATCCCGCCCCGGCGTTGCCAGGGCACTGAATCCGCCCTCCGCCGCCCAATCCTAATGGTTTGTAAACATTCCAACCCGGTGCGAAGGGGTAAAATAGCAGGCTTTTGCGTAACTTCCCGGCGGGCGGCTGCTTCGGCACCGGTCGGGACGTCACCCGGCATCAACCGCAACGACAGCGCGGACCGCGCCGACAGCATCGCAGCGCGCTGATTGGCAGCGCAACACCGCAAGAATCTGGAAGGAAAGGCAAGATGGATCTCGAAAAAGCCCGTTTCAACATGATCGAACAGCAAATCCGCCCGTGGGACGTGCTCGACCAGGAAATCCTGGACCTGCTGGCCGTGGTCAAGCGGGAGCAGTTCGTGCCGCAGGCGTACGCCGCACTGGCTTTCGTCGACATGGAGATCCCGCTGCCGTGCGGCGAGAACATGCTGGCGCCGCGCGTTGAAGCACGTCTCCTGCAGGACCTGAACGTGCGCAAGCATGAGAACGTGCTGGAAATCGGTGCCGGATCCGGCTACATGGCCGCCTTGCTGGCCAACCGCGCCCGTCACGTTCTGACCGTGGATATCCACGCCGAACTCGTTGCAATGGCCCGCCAGAACCTGGCCAATGCAGGCGTCACCAACGTGGAAGTGTCTGAAGGCAACGCGGCCGGCGGCTGGGCCGTAGCGGCACCGTACGACGTGATCTGCATTTCGGCATCCGTGCCGGAAATTCCGCAATCGATTCTGTCCCAGTTGAAGGTCGGCGGCCGTATCGCGGCAATCGTTGGTGAGGCCCCAGTCATGGAAGCCCGCATCGTCACACGCGTATCCGAGACCGAATACCAGGTGGTCAACCTGTTCGAAACGCTGGCCAAGCCGCTGGAAGGCGCCGCCCAGCCGTCGCGCTTCAAGTTCTGACTGGACACCCGACATGCAGGTCATTTCCGCCCAAGAACTCGCACAATGGCTTGCTGACGCCGGCCGTGCCAAGCCGGTGCTGCTGGACGTTCGCGAGGATATCGAGATCCGCACCGCCGCGATGCCCGGCATCACGCATATCCCGATGGGTCAGATTCCGGCCCGTCTGAACGAGCTCGATGAAGACGCCGAGATCGTCTGCATCTGCCACCACGGTGCGCGCAGCATGCAGGTGGCGAACTTCCTTGAGCGTCAGGGCTATGCCAAGGTTTTCAACCTTACCGGCGGCATTCACGCCTGGTCGACGCAAGTCGATCCGTCCGTCCCGCAGTACTGACCCCGGACGGATCCCGGGCGGAAAACGTACCGCCCGGGGTCAACCGCGCCGAGCAGCACCCCAGTAGTTTCTTGCCGTACCACCCGTCGATGTAACCGAACATTGGCCGCGCAGTCACGCTGGCCGTGCTGGAGATGTCATGAGTTTTGCGCTTTCCGCCGTGCCCTGTGCGGCCAGGAAACCCCTGGCGCTCGCGGCTGCTCTAGTCGCCCTGCTGCACTTGCCTGCCGCCGGGGCGGCCGATCTGCTGCAGGTGTATCGCGACGCGCAAGCCAATGACGCTCAGTTCGCCAGCGCACGCGCCCAACTGCTGGCCACGCGCGAGAAACTGCCGCAAGCCCGATCGGGCTTGCTGCCGCAAGTCTTCGGCACGGCCGGGGTGCAACGCACCATGGCCGACTACTCTTCGCCGGTCGACGTTACCCGCTACTTCAATGCGAACACCTGGGCTCTGCAGCTGACGCAACCGCTGTTCCGCTGGGATCGCTGGGAAACCTACAAGCAGGGCGAACTGGCCGTCATGGCGGGCGAGGTCACGTTCCAGCAGGCCCAGCTTGACCTGATCACGCGCGCGTCGCAGGCGTACTTCGATGTGCTGGCCGCACAGGACAACCTCTATCTGGCCGGCGCGCAGAAGAAAGCCATCGCGCAGCAGCTTGAACAGGCCAAGCGCAATTTCGAGGTCGGCACCGCAACGATCACCGACACCAATGACGCACAGGCCCGCTATGACCTGGCCGTTTCCACGGAGATCGCCTATCAAAGCGCGCTCGAAGTGACCCGCGCCACGTTGCAGCAGATCACCGGCAAGGCCGTTGACGAACTGCTGGGCCTGCGGCCCGAAGCGGTGATCCCGGGGCCCGCCCCGGCGGACGTCAATGCATGGGCGTCGCAAGCCGAACAAACCAATCCGCAGGTTGGCATCGCCGGCTACAACCTCGAAACGGCACAGCGCGAGACGAACAAGGCCAAGTCCGGTCACCTGCCTTCCGTCGATCTTGTCGCGTCCTACGGCTACACCAACGCGCAAGGTACGGCCACGCAGCTCAGCAATGTCGGCAGCCGCTATAACTCCGGCGTGGTGGGCGTGCAGTTGAGCATTCCTATTTACTCGGGCGGCTTTATCCAGTCACGCGTGCGCGAAACGCTGGCGCTTGCCGACAAGGCCGCCAGCGATCTCGAGTTCGCACGCCGCACCGCCGCGCAAACCGCGCGGCAAACCTATTCCGGTGTGTACAACGGCCTGGCCCAGGTCAAGGCACTCGAGGCCGCCGAGCGCTCGGCGCAAAGCGCGGTGGAGTCGAACCAGCTTGGTTACGAAGTCGGTGTGCGTATCAACATCGACGTGCTGAACGCGGAAGCGCAGCTGTACCAGACCCGCCGCGACCTGGCCAAGGCCCGCTACGACACGATCATGAACGGCATGCGCCTGAAGGCTTCCACCGGCGTGCTGTCCGAGGACGATGTGGTGCAGATCAATACGCTGCTGACGTCGACGCCGGGGGCGATGTACAAGTTACCGGGGAAGACGAGCGTGGGCGCGACGACCACACCGAAGCCGGCACGCGGCGAACGCGGCCGGCGCGAAAGCCTGGCCCCGGGCGTTACGCCGCGGTCCTGACGGCCTACAGCTAACTGGCACTGACGAGACGCGGCGTCCTAGATTCGCGCCCCGCCATCCCCAGAAGCAACCCAATCAGGCCCGCGTAGAAAACAACATTGGCCTGGTGCGCGGTCGTCACTTGGGTCAACCCCGAAATCAGCGACGCCATCACGACGCCCAGCCCTGCGCCTGCTAAGCTCACGCCAGGGTCGTTGTGGTCGGCGCGGCTAGCGCGTAAGGCTCGCCAGAACAGTGCGGCTGGGACCAGGAAAAGCCCAAGCATAACCAGGAGCCCCGGGATTCCAGTGGTCGACGCAGCCTCGACCACATCGTTATGCGCGTGCTCGAGACCGCAGGCTACCGATTCAGCACGAAGCTCGCAGTAAGGCGCCACGTGCAGGATGCGGGCAAACTGCCCCACGCCAACACCGGTCCAGGGGTGCTCCTCGAAATACCTGAAGCCGAGCTGCCAGATCTCCAACCGGGCCCCCACCGAGGTATCAGCGTTTCCTTGCCGGAACTGCTGAACCTCCGTGACCGCCTGATCGACACGTTTGGCTACCGGACTTCCCGGAATCATGTACAGGCCAACGAGCAGCACGACGATGCCGGCCGCCGCCGCAAGGAACATGCGCACACTGAAACGCCTGTATCGAATCAGTAGCAACGGGAACAACGTCGCGGCCATCGCTACCATGCCGCCTCGCGTACCGTTCATAATCAGGATCGGTATGGCGCACAGCACGTTGAACCATGCCTCGGCATGCACGGCCCGGGTTTCACCAGGTCGGGCGAAGCCCGCCAGCGCCAGCGCAGCGACCATGTTGGCAAAGGCAATGGCCTGGACGAAAGCCGACGGCCGCCCATCGGCCAGCCTGAAGTACTGATAGGCAACGATGAGCAGCGCAAGAAAGAGCCCCACGGTAATGCCGCGCCAGAACCATTCTGGTTTGGGCGCCGCGCGCACGATCGCCCAGCAAGTCAGGATCGCCAGCAGCATCCGAGAGGGGTTGTCGATGACGTTCCACGGCGTCTCGAAATACAGCTTTGAGCCGATATACACGCCCATGAAAGCCAGCACCGCGATGGCGAGCGGTGTCAGGAAGCCGGCGTGCTCGCGCCATGCACGCCCCATACCTCGCCAGCCAAGCAGCGCCAGCACGACCACCCCAGCAAGGAAAACCCCCGCGCCTCTGGGCACGCACAGAATCAGTGTGGGAAAGGCAAACACGAGGACGGTAGCCATCCTCGACAGGAGGTTGTTACTGGAGGTCATAGTGGGAGGATCTGCATTGCGACGAACTCGCCACTACGCAGCGGCGAGCCGGAAACCAGGCCGGATTTTATACGATCAATCGACCCAGCCCCGTTTGACCGCACACCCAGATCAATTCGTTGCGCCCCGCCGCCGCCTTGCCTACGTACGCTCCTCGACGTCGATCAACTGCCACCAGATCGATGACGTTTCGGCTGGCGAATTCGGCGCCCGACATCACGCACGCGAAGCTTCTAGCTGAGGCCGGCATCGAACGTACCTCAGCGCAACACTGGCGCCAGCGCGCCGAGCGTGCGCGCAGTGGCCCCCCGATGCAGCCCGGCAAACGTCAGCGCATGCTCGCGCATGTCCGCCAGCCGCGCGGGATCGTCGAGCACCGCGGCGGCGGCGGCCATCAGTTCGTCCGCATTGGCCACGCGCTCGCAGGCCCCGGCCGCAATCGCATCCTCGGTGGCCTGCGCGAAATTGAACGTGTGCGGCCCCATCAGCACCGGGGTGCCGACGGCGCATGCCTCGATCAGGTTCTGCCCGCCCAGCGGGATCAGGCTGCCGCCGATATAGGCAATGTCCGAGGACGCGTAGTACATCGCCATCTCGCCCATCGAATCGCCAAGCACGATGTCGGCGGTGACCGGCGATTCGGTCTGCTCGATATCGAGCGCACTGCGGCGCTGCACGCTGAACCCGGCGCGCGTGGCCATCGCGGCCACCTCATCGAAGCGCTGCGGATGGCGAGGCACCAGCAGCAACGCGGGACGCTCGGCGCCAGGCCAACGCGAGAACGCCTCCAGGATCAGCGGCTCCTCACCCTCGCGCGTGCTCGCCGCGGCCAGCACATGCCGGTTGCCAAAAGCGCGTCGCAGAAGCTGTCCGCGCGCCACGCCCACCTCCGGCGGCTGCATGTCGAACTTCAGATTGCCCGTGATCTGCACGGACTTCACGCCCAGCGCGCGATAGCGTTCGGCATCGCCGGCAGTCTGGGCCAGCACCATCGTGAAATCGTTGTATAGCGACGCGGCAGCATTGCCGAAGCGCGCCGTCCGCCGATAGCTGCGCGGCGACAGGCGCGCGTTGACCAAGAACAGTGGCACGCCAACGCGGCGCGTCACGTGCACCAGGTTCGGCCAGACCTCGGTTTCCATGATCAGGCCGGCATCGGGACGGAAGTACGACAGGAAGCGCCGCACCAGCCAGGGCATGTCATACGGGAGATAGCACTGCTGGACGCGCGCATTGCTGCCGTACAGCTGATGACCGGTCTGACGGCCAGTGGGCGTCATGTGGGTCAGCAGCAGACGGTGCTGTGGATAGGCCGCCAGCAATGCATCGATCAGCGGCTGCGCGGCGCGGGTTTCGCCAACCGAAACCGCGTGCACCCATAGCCACGGGCCGGCCGCCGACAGCTCGCCGTACTGGCCGAGCCGCTCGCCCACGTGCTGGATATAGCCGGGCTCCTTGCGCGACCGCCAGACCAGGCGCAGCAGCGCCAGTGGCAGGATCACCAGCCACAACAGGGTATAGACGAAACGCAGCATCAGGCGGCTACTCCGCGCACGCGCATGGCGGCGGCATGAACCTCTTCGACACTTGGCACGACGCCGTCATCGCCGACATTGGCGATTCGGTCTGACCAGTAGCCTTCGGTCTTCCAGCGCCACGTGGCCGTATAGATCTCGACAGTGGGACGACACAGCGCGGCGGCAATATGCACGAGCCCGGTATCGACACCGATCACCACTTCGGCACGATTGATCAGCCCGAAGCCCTGCATGACCGAAAATCGCGGCAGGACGCGCGCGCCGGGAATGCCGGCGGCCAGCGCCTCGGCATCGCGGCGCTCCGCCTCGCTGCCCCACGGCAGCAGCACGGTCAAACCCTCCGCATGGAGCTGACGCCCCAGCGCATGCCAACTGGCCACCGGCCAGCGCTTCTTCGCACCGGCCGTGGCATGGAAGCAGACCGCAAAGCGCGCGGGCAGATCGGCCCACAGCGGATCATCCACGTGCAGCGTATTCGCGGCCGGGCCGAAAAAGCGCGGAGGCTCGGGCGGCGTGGTGCCGGTCAACGCAGCGCCCAGCAGGCGCGAACGCCGCACCGAATGCGTCTGGCGCGGAACCTTGATCGGGGCCGTGTAGAACAGCCGAGCGGCAGGTTCATAGCCCGAACCCTGCGTGGCATTGCCCAGGCCGATCACCGGCGCCCCTGCAGCGCGGGCCGCGGTGCGCGCCACGATGGCGGTCTTGAGCAACCCCTGGGTTTCGAGCACAGCGTCATACGGTCGTGCCCGGATGGCATCACGCACCGCGCCAACCTCGGCCCAGGTCTCGCCCGCCCAGAAACGCTTGCGCCAGCGGCGCAACGCGAACGGAATCACGCGGCCGACTTCGGGCAGCAGCCGAACCAGGTCGACGTAGCCCTCCTCGACCACCCAGTCGATCTCGGCGTCAGGCCAGCGCGCGCGCAGATCATGCACGAGCGGCATGTTGTGAACCACGTCGCCCAACGACGACACCTTGACGATCAGGATGCGCGGCCGCACGGGCAGCGCAAACGGCGACACCGCCGCCAGCGGCGACGGCGTCTCTACAGTCGATGCCTGCACTGCTTCAGAACGGGAGCTTTGCATCCGGCTTCTCGGCCAGGATCACGCGCTTGAACTCGGCCTGGATGCGGGCCAGCGCGGCATCGTTATCGGCCTCGAAGCGCATCACCACCACGGGTGTCGTGTTCGACGGACGCGCCAGGCCGAAGCCATCGGGGTACTCCACGCGCACGCCATCGATCGTGATGACTTCCTTCGCACCCTCGAACTTCGCGTTGGCGCGGATCTTGTCGAGCAGCGTGAACGCTTCGCCCTCGGCACACTTGAGCTGCAGCTCGGGCGTGCAGTTGGAATTCGGCAGCGCGTTGAGCACCGCGCTGGGATCGGCATGGCGCGACAGGATTTCCAGCAGGCGCGCGCCCGTGTACAGGCCGTCGTCGAATCCGTACCAGCGGTCCTTGAAAAATACGTGGCCGCTCATCTCGCCGGCGATCGGCGCGCCGGTCTCCTTGAGCTTGGCCTTGACCAGCGAGTGCCCGGTCTTCCACATCAGCGGGTCGCCGCCGTGCTGACGAATCCACGGCGCCAGCTTGCCCGTGCACTTCACGTCGTAGATCACCTGCGCGCCCGGGTTGCGCGACAGGATCTCCTCGGCGAACAGCATCAGTTGCCGATCCGGGAAGATGACCTGCCCGTCCTTGGTCACCACGCCCAGGCGGTCACCGTCGCCATCGAAGGCCAGGCCGAGTTCGCAGTCCGTGTCGCGCAGGCACTGCATCAGGTCCTGCAGGTTCTCCACGTGGGCCGGATCGGGATGGTGATTCGGGAAATGGCCGTCGACGTCACAGAACAGCTCGGTCACCTCGCAGCCAAGCCCGCGGAACAGGTCGCCGACGAATGCCCCGGCCACGCCGTTGCCTGCATCGAGCGCGATTTTCATCGGGCGGGCCAGCTTCACGTCGCCAATGATGCGGTCCAGGTATTGCTGACGCACGTCGACCAGCTGGTAGCCGCCTGCGCCCTTGGTGAAGTTGCCGGCGTCGATACGCTGGCGCAGGGCCTGGATCTGCTCGCCGTAGATCGCCTTCCCGCCGAGCACTATCTTGAAGCCGTTGTAGTCGGGCGGATTATGGCTGCCCGTGACCATGATGCCCGAAGTGGCCCGGCGGCCATCGAGTTCGATATTGGTGCCGAAGTACACCATCGGCGTGGCGACCATGCCGATGTCGATCACGTCCAGGCCGGCTGCGCGCAGGCCTTCCACGAGCCCGCCGAGCAGGTCGGGGCCCGACAGGCGGCCGTCACGGCCGACCACCACGGTCTTTTCGCCTTGCTCCGCAGCGGCGGAGCCAAAGGACAGGCCGATGAAACGGGCCACTTCCGGGGTCAGCGTCTTGCCTACGATGCCGCGAATGTCGTAGGCCTTGAAGATAGAAGGATCAATTTGCATATGGCTTCCCAAGTACTGAGTTCACGGTGCGATACCGCCCGGTGGACATCCGTCGGGCGGGGCGCGGGCAGGGCGCCAAAAACTCGTATTGTGCCGGATTGCGAAGTCTGCGCCAGTTTATAATCCCTCGACCAAGCAAATCTGGGCGACCCGTGCGCCACGTCAAGGCTCTGGCAAGGCCCATTCCGACCCCGTGCGGGGCGTTTGCCAGTGCTTCATTACCTACTTTTTTCCGCGTTCGTGCAGAACCTGCCCTCCCCCCGGCCCCGCGTCGCGTACGTCATCACCAATACCGAAATCGGCGGGGCGCAATCGCATGTCGCAGACCTGCTGCGCGCGCTGCGCGGCCGGATCGACGCGACCGTGCTGGCGGGCGGAAGCGGCCCCTTGTTTGCTGCGGCCAAGGCCGCTGGAGCCGAATGCGTGCAACTTTCGCTGCTGGACAACGCCATGTCCGTCTTCAAGGCGATTGCCACGCTGCGCCAGTTGAAGGCCGCGCTGCGCCGTGCCGCGCCGGACCTGATCCACGTGCACAGCGCCAAGGCCGGCGCGCTGGGTCGCGTCGCCGCATGGATGCTTGGCGTTCCCGTGGTTTACACCGTGCATGGCTTCGCTTTCAAGCCGGCGGCGCCGCTGATCCGGCGTGTGGCATCCCGCATCGCCGAGTGGTGCCTGGCGCCGCTGACCACGCAACTGATCTGCGTGGCGGATACGGAGCGGGCGCTAGCAGCCAGCCTGCCGGTGCCGGCCGGGCGCGTAAGCGTGATCCACAATGGCATTCCGGACACAGGCGCGCACGCCCAGCCGGGCGGCCCGTTGCGGCGCATAGTCATGGTGGCACGCTTCGCCGCGCCTAAACGTCCCGACATCGCCATTCGCGCCTTTGCGCGCGCGAACCTTGGACAGTGCGAGCTGGTGATCGCCGGTGACGGGCCGACCCGCGCCGCCATGCGCGTGCTGGCCGACGAACTGGCGCCGGGGCGCGTCCGCCTGCCCGGCAATGTCGATGACATCGCCGGCTTGCTGGCCTCGGCGCAGATATTCGTGCTGGCGTCGGACCATGAGGGATTGCCGGTATCGGTGCTCGAGGCCATGCGCGCCGGCCTGCCGGTGGTTGCCTCCGATCTGCCGGGCATTCGCGAGGAGTTCGGCACGGCGTCAGCGGGCCTGCTGGTGCCCGGCGGCGGCGAGGCTGCCATGGTCGACGCGCTAGCCGACGCACTGAGCGCGTTGGCCAGCGACCCATCCCGGCGCGTGGCCATGGGCCAGGCAGCGCGCGCACGCTGGAGCGAAGCCTTCGGGATCGAGCCCATGGCCGAGGCTACCTGGCAGGTCTACCAGCGCGCGCTCGCTGCCAGGCCAACGGCCGCAATGCCGGCGGGAGGCGTCTGATATGAGCAGCAACAAGCAATCCCGACTGACCGACTCGCAGCGCACCCTGGCCGCCAGCACGCGCGGCTCCGAAACCATGCGCCGCGCCGGGCGGATGCTGTCCTGGGCCACGCTCGGTCTGGTGCTGTTTGGCGTCAATGTCGGGCTGGCCGAGTACCTGCACCATGCCGGCATCGTCACGTACGTCTTCACGCGCACCGTGCTGTGGACGATCGTCCCGTACCTGTGCACGTTCGTGCTGCTGTACCGGTCACTGCATCTGCCGGCCATCGAAGGCAACAGCCTGGTCGGCATGTCCGTCACCCTGCCCTTCGGCCTGCTGCTGATCGTCTTCGCGGCGTTCCACATCGAGTATTCACGCGGCGCCCTGCTGCTGGGCTACGTCACCACGTTGGCATGGAGCGGCATTGGGTACCGGCGCTTCGTGCAGAACTATGTGCCGGTGTTCGGCTATACGGACCCGCACGCACTCGAACAGCTCGAGGCAGTACTGGCCATGCCGGGCGCCACGCCGGCCGCTCCCACCCGCTTCGAGTTCATCCGCTCGATCGAGGGTGCCGTGCATTGCGACGGCCTGATGCTCGACCGCTCCGCCACCGCCGACCCCGAGCGCACGCGCGCGTTGGCGCGCCTGAAACTGAGCCACGTGCGCATGTATTCGGTGGAGCGCGTCGGCGAGATGCTGACAGGACGCGTCGGCCTGGAACATATCGACGAGAACTTCCTTGACGACTATGCAAGCCACTATCTTTATGGCTACGTCAAGCGCCTGATCGACATCACGGCCGCACTGTGCCTGGCGCCGCTTGCTTTACCGCTTTCCGTGCTGACCGCACTGGCGATCCGGATGGAATCGACCGGTCCCGTCCTGTTCCGACAGGAACGCGTGGGCCGCTTCGGCGAACCGTTCACGATGCTCAAGTTCCGCAGCATGAGCGTGCAGCCCGACGCCGCTGCCCAGTTCGCCCAGCGCCACGACCCACGTGTCACGCGCGTGGGCCGCGTGATTCGCAAGTACCGGCTCGACGAACTGCCGCAGCTCTGGAACGTGCTGGCGGGCGACATGAGCCTGATCGGGCCGCGTCCGGAACAGGTTCCGATGGTCGACATGTTTGCCGACACGATTGCGTATTACCCGTACCGGCATCTGGTGCGCCCCGGGCTGTCTGGGTGGGCGCAGGTGCAGCAGGGCTACGTCGGCACCCATGCGGAGACGGTCACCAAGCTCAGCTATGACCTGTACTACGTCAAGCACTGCTCGTTCGCGCTAGATCTGCTGATTGGCGTCAAGACCGTGCGCACGCTGCTGACTGGCTACGGAGCGCGTTGATGGTATCGCCCGCCGTTGCGGAATCCGCGCCGATGCGAATCCTGCTGGTCACCACCGGCCTGAAGTTGGGCGGCGCCGAACATCAGGTGGTGGCGCTGGCTCGTGCATTCCTGGCGCGCGGCCACGCGGTGGCCATCCTGAGCCTGTCCCCCGGCCGGGAGCTCGATGTACCCGCCGACGCGCACGTCGTCGAACTCAACATGCGCAAGACCCCGACGGGGATGGCGCGGGCGCTCTGGCAGGCCAGGGATCTGGTCAGGTCGTGGCGGCCCGATGTCATCCACGCGCACATGATCCACGCGAACGTGTTCGCCCGGCTGCTGACCCGCATCGTGCGCTGCCCGCCGCTGGTTTGCACGGCGCACAGCTTCCGCGAGGGCGGACGCCTGCGCATGCTGGCCTATCGCCTGACCGATCGGTGGAGCGCGTTGACCACACACGTCAGTGAAGACGGACGAACGGGCATGGTCGCGGCCGGCGCCGTGCAGGCCGGGCGCATCTCGGTGATGCCCAATGGCATCGATATCGACCGGTTTCATCCCAATGCCGCGCTGCGCGGCGCAACGCGTGCGCGGCTGGATATCAGCGCCGGGACGCGGCTCGCCCTGAATGTCGGGCGGCTGGTGCCGGAGAAGGCGCAAGACCTGCTGCTGAGCGCGTTCGCGCAGATCGACCCCGCCACGCTTCCGGTTCACTTGCTGATCGCCGGCGGTGGCCCGCTGCGGGAGACGCTGGGCAACCAGATCGCGGCACTGGGCCTGGCGTCGCGCGTCACGCTGCTGGGGCCGCGCGACGATGTCCCCGCCCTGCTCAATGCCGCCGACACCTTCGTTCTGTCTTCGAATATCGAAGGGCTGCCGATGGTCCTGGTGGAAGCGCTGGCTTGCGGCTGCCCCGTGGTGGCCACCGATGCGCCGGGCGTCAGGGAAGTCCTGCACGACCAGGGGGTGATCGTCCCGCGCGGCGATGCCGCGGCGCTGACTACCGCGCTGGACGCGGCCCTGCGGCACGGCCGCGGATCGCACATGGACGAAGCCGCCCGTCGCGCACGCGCGGTTTCCACGTTCTCGATCGATGCCGTGGCACAACGCTGGCTGGAGGTCTACACCAGTCTGGCCAGCGCCACAGCCATTCCGCGCACGGAGGCCGCCTGATGCGCCGGCGTGTGGCAGGCAATCTGCTCTGGATGCTGGCCGAGCGAGGCTTCCAGATCGGCATCGGCATCGGCGTGGTGGCCATGCTTGCGCGGGCACTCGGCCCGTCGGGCTTTGCCCACTTCCAGTATGCGCAGTCGATCGTGCTGATCGCCGCGTCCTTTGCGCTCGTGTGTGGCGCCGAGGTGGTGGTGCCGCGACTCGTCGCCGCCCCGGCTCCGGCCATCCAGCACGGGCTGCTTGCACATGCCTTTGTGCTGCGCCTGGCCGGGGGTGTCTGTGGCTACATGCTGATGTGCGCATACCTGGGCATCACGTCGCCCACCAGGGAGGTATGGCACGCCGCGCTCTGGCTGGGCATTGCGATCCTGCTGCGCGAGCCGTTCGGCGTGGTGGTTGCATGGATGCAAGCCCATACCAACAACCGGCCCGGCACACTATTCAGCCTCACCGCGCTGGCGGTCAAGGCGATTCTGGTGGTCGGCCTGTTTGCCGCTGGCGTGCACGAAATCACCGGGTACGCCGCCGCATTCGCGCTCGAGGCCATCGTCCTGGCGGTCTTGCTGACGAGCTACTACTTCGTACGCGTGCACGACCGCGACTTCGACTGGCAAGCCCCGCAAGCCCGCGAGCTGATGACCGCTGGCGCACTGTTCTGGGTCAGCTTCATCCTGATGATGGGCGCACGCCGCGTGGA
>Ga0213878_10000524_pt1 | contig 14130 bp, 10 predicted proteins | sample VelepicoBEBS_R02_FD_161053 | JGI IMG/M metagenome (GOLD analysis project Ga0213878, IMG submission 161053) | Vellozia epidendroides bulk soil microbial communities from rupestrian grasslands, the National Park of Serra do Cipo, Brazil - BS_R02 | ecosystem: Environmental > Terrestrial > Soil >... | reverse complement strand
TTTCAATCATCGCCAGCAAGCGTCCCAGCGTGGATTTCCCACAGCCGGACTCGCCCACCACCGCCAGCGTTTTACCCCGCTCGAGCGTAAAGGAAACGCCATCCAGCGCTTTCACCAGGCGCTCCGGGGAGAAAATCCCCTTTTTCACCGGGTAGTGTTTTTTCAGGTCGATAGCCTGCAGCAGCGGCTGCGACGAGGTGGCCTCGTGCGTACTCATAGGGTCGGCCTCCCGGCATCATCAAGGGGGTAATGGCATTTGGACTGACGGCCGCCATCGACGGCGTTCAGGCCCGGTTCTTCACTGCGGCATTTGTCCGTCGCATACGGACAGCGCGGGTTCAGCAGACAGCCGTTCGGGCGGTCATATTTACCCGGCACCACGCCCGGCAGCGAGGCCAGACGCGCTTTAGCCTTCGCAAACTCCGGCAGCGCGCGCAGCAGCGCCTGGGTGTAGGGGTGGCGCGGCGCGCGGAAGATATCCTTCGCATCGCCGGTCTCCACCACCTGACCTGCATACATCACGATGATTTTGTGCGCCGCTTCCGCCACCAGCGCCAGATCGTGGGTAATCAGCACCAGCGCCATATTTTCTTTCTGCTGAAGCTCCAGCAGCAGCTCAATGATCTGCGCCTGAATGGTCACGTCCAGCGCCGTCGTCGGTTCGTCCGCAATCAGCAGTTTCGGACGGCAGGCGATCGCCATGGCGATCATCACGCGCTGGCTCATCCCGCCGGAGAGCTGGTGCGGATACACGTCCAGACGCGACGCCGGGTCGGGAATACCCACCTGATTGAGCAGGTCAATCGCGCGCTGACGACGGGTTTTCCTGTTGCCGCCCTGATGTACCTTGATCGCTTCCATAATCTGGAAACCGACGGTATAGCAGGGGTTCAGGCTGGTCATCGGGTCCTGGAAAATCATCGCCACTTCCGCACCCACCAGTTGGCGACGCTCTTTTTCGGAGATGCGCTTCAGATCCCGGCCGTTGAATTCCAGTTTTTCCGCCATCACGCGGCCCGGATAGTCAATCAGCCCCATGATCGCCAGTGAGCTGACGGATTTACCGGAACCGGACTCACCGACAATACCCACGACTTCGCCCTGCTTTACGCTGTAGCTGATGCGGTCCACGGCGCGAAACGGCGTGCCTTCGTCGCCGAAGTGCACCGATAATTTATCTACATTTAATAACGCCATCTCGTGCCTCTTACTGCTTCAGTTTGGGATCCAGCGCGTCACGCAGACCGTCGCCCATCAGGTTAAATGCCAGCACCGTCAGCAGGATCGCCAGACCCGGGAAGGTCACGACCCACCAGGCGCTCTGCGCGAACTGCAACACGTCGGAGAGCATGGTGCCCCACTCCGGTGTCGGCGGCTGCGCACCCATGCCAAGGAAGCCAAGAGCGGCCATATCGAGAATGGCGTTAGAGAAACCCAGCGACGCCTGAACAATCAGCGGCGCCAGGCAGTTCGGGAAAATATTGACGAACATCTGGCGCATCGCGCCCGCACCCGCCACGCGAGACGCGGTGACGTAATCGCGGTTGACCTCCACCAGCACCGCCGCGCGCGTCAGACGCACATAGTGAGGGAGCGCCACGAAGGTCAGCGCAAGGGCGGCGTTACCGATCGACGGGCCGAAAATCGCCACCAGCACCAGCGCCAGCAGCAGGCTCGGCAGGGCCAGCATAATGTCGACGATACGCATGATGATGTTGTCAACCATGCCGCCGAAGTAGCCCGCCACCAGACCGAGGACAACCCCCAGCACCAGCGACAGCACCACCACCAGGCAGCCGACCAGCAGCGACAGGCGCGCGCCGTACATCAGGCGCGACAGGACATCGCGGCCCACATCGTCGGTTCCCAGCAGATGCGCCAGACTACCGCCCTGTTGCCAGAATGGCGGAACCAACAGGGAATCGCGGAACTGATCCGCTGGGTTATACGGCGCCAGCCAGTTAGCGAAGATGGCGATAAACATCACCACCACCACATACACCAGGCCGATAACCGCCCCTTTGTTACGTTTAAAGTAGTGCCAGAACTCCTGCAACGGGGTCATTGGCACCGGTGCAGCAACTTTAGTTTCAGTGACTTGTGACATGATGGCCCCTTACTTCTTATGACGAATACGCGGGTTCACCACGCCGTACAGCAGGTCGACCAGCAGGTTAACGAGAATAATCATCGTCGCGACCAGCAGCACCCCGCCCTGCACCACCGGATAATCGCGGCGTTGCAGCGCATCAATCAGCCAGCGCCCAAGACCCGGCCAGGAGAAGATGGTTTCGGTCAGAATCGCGCCTGCCAGCAGCGTGCCCACCTGCAAACCGATGACGGTCACGACAGGCAGCATCGCATTACGCAGCGCGTGGATGATGATGACGCGCATACGGGTCAGGCCTTTCGCGCGGGCAGTACGAATGTAATCTTCACCCAGCACTTCCAGCATCGCCGAACGGGTCATACGCACGATCACCGCCAGCGGAATCGTACCCAGCACCACGGCGGGCAGCACCATGTGCGCAACCGCATCGATAAAATCACCCGGCTGACCCCAAATGGCGGTATCAATCAGCATAAAACCGGTTAACGGCAGGGTATCGTCGAGGAACACCGAGTCGCTAATACGTCCGGACACCGGCGCAAGGTTGAGCTGCACTGACACCAGCATGATGAGCATCATGCCCCACCAGAAGATAGGCATGGAGTACCCCGTCAGGGCCAGACCTACCGCGGTATGATCAAAGACAGAGCCGCGTTTTACCGCGGCCAGCACGCCGACGGGAATACCCACCGCCACGGCGAACATCATGGCGCAGACGCCGAGCTCCAGCGTGGCTTTAAAACGCGGGACGAACTCTTCCCACACCGGCAGGCGGCTTTTAAGCGAAATCCCTAAGTCGCCATGAAGCACACCCCAGATATAGTGAAGGTACTGCTGCCACAGCGGCTTATCCAGACCTAAGGCGGCCAGGAGCTGCGCGTGGCGCTCAGGGGAAATACCACGCTCACCCGCCATGATCATCACCGGATCGCCGGGGATCATATGAACAAAGGCAAAGGTGAGTAGGGTGATACCGATAAAGGTCGGGATGACTAACCCCAAACGTCGGAGGATGAACTGCAACATAACACGTACTCTCTCTCATGACGCGCAGCCTGGATCAGCGCATCTGTATTGCTCACAATCTCATTCCTGTACCAGGAATAAAGAACTGCTGCCGGGTGGCGCTACGCTTACCCGGCCTACGATAAAGTAGGTCCGTGCAAGCAAAGCGCCGCCGGGCATGGGGCGCATAGCGCCCCTTACGTTTTTAATTATTCGACAGAGACGTTTTCGAAGTGGTGCTTGCCTAACGGGTCAACCACATAGCCTTTGACCTCTTTACGCACCGGCTCGTAGACGGTGGAGTGAGCGATGATCAGCGCCGGAGCCTGGTCATGCATCACCACCTGAGCCTGTTTGTACAGTTCAATACGCTTGTTGTGATCGTCAGTCGCACGCGCCGGCTGAATCTGATCTTCAAACGGCTTGTAGCACCAGCGAGAGTAGTTAGAACCGTCTTTCGCCGCAGCGCAGCTGAACAGGGTCGCGAAGAAGTTATCCGGATCCCCGTTATCGCCGGTCCAGCCCATCATCACACTCTGGTGCTCGCCCGCTTTCGCACGCTTGAGGTACTCGCCCCACTCGTAAGTCACGATATTGGCTTTCACACCCACTTTCGCCCAGTCGGCCTGAATCATCTCAGCCATACGGCGAGCGTTCGGGTTGTAAGGACGCTGTACCGGCATCGCCCACAGGTCGATGGTAAAGCCATCGGCATGGCCCGCTTCTTTCAGCAGCGCTTTGGCTTTTTCCGGATCGTAGGTGTAGTCCTTAACATCGTCGTTATAACCCCACATGGTTGGCGGGATCAGGTTTTTCGCGGCCACGCCAGCGCCCTGATAAACGGCTTTGATAATCGCTTCTTTGTTCACCGCGTAAGTCAGCGCCTGGCGAACTTTGACGTCATCCAGCGGCTTTTTCTCGGTGTTGAAAGAGAGATAACCGACGTTCAGACCTGCCTGAGACATCAGGTTGATGTTTTTATCTTCCTTCATACGCGCAATGTCAGCCGGGTTCGGGTACGGCATGACCTGGCATTCGTTTTTCTGCAGCTTGGCATAGCGTACAGACGCATCCGGCGTAATAGAGAACACCAGACGGTCGATCTGCGGCTTGGTGCCCCAGTAGCCCGGGAACGCTTTGTACAGAATGCGGGAATCTTTCTGGTACTGCATCAGCTGGAACGGACCGGTACCGATTGGGTTCAGGTCAACTTTCTCCGGCGTACCGGCTTTCAGCATGTTGTCAGCATATTCTTTGGACAGAATGGACGCGAAGTCCATCGCCAGATCCGCGAGGAACGGAGACTCCGGACGCGTCAGCACGAACTGAACGGTGTTGTCGTCTACTTTTTTCACTTCGCTGATCAGATCCGGCAGGCCCATGCCCTCAAAGTATTCATAGCTGCCGCCAGACACTTTGTGGTACGGGTTTTTGTCGTTTTTCTGACGATCGAAGGAGAACACGATGTCGTCCGCGTTCATGTCGCGAGTCGGTTTGAAATCTTTATTGTCCTGCCACTTCACGCCCTTGCGCAGGTGGAAGGTATAGGTTTTACCGTCCGGGCTAACGTCCCACTTCTCAGCCAGGCCAGGGACGATTTCAGTGGTGCCGGTTTTAAATTCAACCAGACGGTTGTAGATTGGCACCGAGCTGGCGTCGTAGGTAGTACCAGAGGTAAAGAGCTGTGGGTTAAAGCCTTCCGGCGAGCCTTCAGAACAGTAAACCAGGGTTTTTGCCTGTACGCTTGCAGCGACAGTCATAGCCACCAGGCTAAGACCAAGCTTCAGCATCCCTGACTTTTTCAAGGAAATACTCATTATTCTGCTCCAAATGTGATGTTTGTATGTTGTGTTTTGCCGCCAGCCTTTATTTATTTTTTACCCGGTCTGGTCGGTAGCGCCCGAAGGCAATGTGGGGGCAGGATATTCCTTTCACTGAAGTGACTGAGTTGCAGTGCGGATTCATCCTGAATTGCCCCTCACGCACTACAATCTGTCAACAGAATGTGCAAACGTCAATACAGGTAACCGTGATTTCCATCAACGGTGAGAATTGGTAAACAAAGATTAAAAAAACTTCAGGCCGCTATTTTCAGCAGGGAAAATTGTGCTACGCACTTAACAGCAGCACAATCATCTCAATACCTTGGCTCAACCAGTGATTAACAATTGTGCTAAATGACAAAAATTTCTTACGAAATGGTGAGAATCTGAGCGGTTAATAGCGTGAACGTTAAAACGCTCAGGGGAAAATGCTGAGCTTATCTGTAAGCAACGCAAAAAAAGGGCTAACCAAATATAAAAAAATACAATGGAATATGTCACAAAACGGTTAACTGATGGTGGGAAGTCGGGCGACGAGGGATTTTTGTCAGTGATAGAGGATTACTCGCCACTGCGTGGCTCGCCCTACGGGCCGTTGCTGACGCAACGTTCTCTCGCGATGCTCGAGTCGAACCTCTTACCCCCGGAGGTTCTCATCCTCGTCAGGCCCTGAATGCAAAAAACCCGCTCAGTTGAGCGGGTTTTTCTAATTTGGTCGGTGATAGAGGATTCGAACCTCCGACCCCTTCGTCCCGAACGAAGTGCGCTACCAGGCTGCGCCAATCACCGAATGCGGGGCGCATCTTACTGCTGAGACACTGCCCCGTCAATCCCTTTTCTCAAAAAGGGATTTGAATGGCGAGAAACTCGCCGTTCGCCCTACTTTTTCTGCTCCGGCACATGGCACCAGTTGTTGTTCTCGTTGATACCGCCGTCAGGAGAGGTGTACCCCAGGCAGCCCATAATCGTATCGTAGAGTTCAACGTGGCGTTTCGGCTGCTTCATCGCCGCCTGCTGCTTAAGCCAGGCAAAAGACTGCGCGTGCGCCGGGTCCTGCAGATATTTATCCGACATCCATACCAGCATCGGCACGCGGAACTGTTCCGGCGGCGCCATGTTGCGCGGCGTACCGTGCAGGTGCTGACGTTCGTTGATAGACTCGCCGTGATCGGACGCGTAGAAGACGATAGCTTTCTTGTCCCGCACCAGATCCAGCACATTAGAGATAAAGTCATCGATATAGGTGATGGAGTTATCAAAGGAGTTGATCATCTCCGCCTTTGTGCATTTATCATCCACCCCGGTACACTCCGGCTTCCACTGAGCAAAGCGGCGCGGATAGCGCTGAGTGTAGTTAAAGTGCGACCCTTTGGTGTGCAGAATGATCAGATGTTTGCCGTCAGGATTGACGTTCAGCGACTGCTTCATCTCATCGACCAGCAGCATGTCGTCGACGCTCTTCCCACGGTTGCGCGGCTCGGCGGCTATCTGCTCACGGTAGGCGATATTATTCGCCATGGTGTTGCTGTAGAACCAGATTTCGCTCTGCATCGCGTACAGCGCGCCGGTAAAGCCCAGCTGGTGCAGCACCGCAAACACGTTTTGCTCTTTCAGCGTGCGCTGCGGGTTATCTTCCACGCCGCCCTGACGCACAAACATGCAGCGCAGCGACAGCTTGGTCGCGGTATCGCAGGAGTAACCGCGAAACGCCACCAGGTTCTGCTCTTTGGCCAACCGCGGCGTGGTATCGCGATCGTAGCCGAGAATGCCCATGTGATCCCAACGCGTTGTTTCACCGATGATGAACACCACGTAAGTATCATCCAGCCCCTTCGGCGCAACATAGGTAAACTGCTTCGCCGGGTTAATCAACGACTTGTTATCCGACGATTCATCCACCTGCGCCCAGGCGTAAAGACCCAGCGCGGAGATCCAGTTGGACGGCAGGTACGAATTAGCGATCACGCCGCCATAGCTTGGCATATCCACTTTGGAGGTCCGCTCCACCTGTTTTTGCCGCTGCTCAAGCAGGCGAATCGGCCCCCACACCAGAAAGCCTATCACCACCAACGCGACCACGTTTTTCAGGCGCTGCCCCGGCGTACGCATCTGCCGCAGCAGCGTATTTTCTCCCCGGTTGCACCAGATGCCGATAAGCGGTATGACGCTCACCACCACCAGCCAGACGACAAAGCGCCAGCCCACCACCTCTTTTGAGAGGTCGATGTCCGTGGTCATCACCGAGGCGACAATACCGTAGCCGATCACCACGTTCAGGAAGGTCATATAGTAGCTGGCACCTGCGGAAATGAGCACCAGCAGCGTCGCCAGCACCCGCCAGACACGGCGTCCCAATAGCGACAGCAGGCGAAGTAAAAAGAAGGTCACGAGGACCGTTCCGGCAAGTTCAATCACCGCCGCGATTCCTTTCCAGGCGGTAAAGTGATGTGCATATCCGTCAAAACGGCGGATATAAACCGCACAATTCATAAACAAGCCAATGTAAACAGCCAGCAAGAAGCACAGCTTCTGCTGGGTCAGCGATGTCACATATTTCATTGCAAGCAACCCTGGTAAAAGGGAAATAAAAAAAACCAGCCAATGGTGCAAAAAGACCATGGCAGGCTAAATGAAGCGTAAATGACCGTTAATCAGAAAGGTCTACAAGCGCGAAGAAGTAGACCACAGGGGATGGGAAAAGTAGCAACACGAAATGTGATCGGGGCAAGCATTTTTGTAAATACTTGCCCCGACCGAGGTTATTTACTGCACGAGAATCGCGATAACCGTATCAGGCATGCGCCTGTTGCAGCACCACGCGCTGCGGCTGGCGAATGGTGGTAGACAGCGCCAGAGAGAGGATCAACAGCGCAAAGATGACACAGAAGGTGACATAAAAGCCGCCGAACAGCGAGGCGATAATCGAGCCGCAGATGCTGCCGATACCGAAGCCCAAATAAATCACGCCATAGTTTTTCGCCAGGTTGTTCAGGCCGAAGAATTCGCTCACCAGCGACGGGAACACGGTAATCGTACCGCCGAAGTTAAAGGCCACACAGGCAATCGCCGCGAAGAAGCCCAGCGCATTGAGCGGTGCGAACAGCAGTGCCGCCATACCAATCAGTGAAATCACCTGACCGATGGTAATCACACGAATACGGGCGATTTTGTCGGAGAGGATCCCCAGCACCAGGCGGCCACTCAGGTTAGCGATGGAAATCACGGTGACCGCATTGGCCGCCGTCAGGGCATCAAGATGCACCATCCCCTGCGCGATATCCTTCGCCACGCCGATCACATACAGACCGCTCATGCACGCCGTCAGGAATATCACCGCCAGCATCCAGTACTGCGGTTTACGCATGGACTGCGCCAGCGTGTAGTCGTTCTCCACGACGCCGTTGACCGTTTTCACCGCCTGGTTCGGCGCATCTTTCATCAGCATGGCGCCGAATACGATCATCACCAGTACGATAGCACCCCAGATAGTAAAGGTGCTTTCCAGGCCGACGCTTTCCAGCAGGTGACTGTCGATAAACTTAAAGCCCAGGCTGCCAAGACCGTAGGCGCCAATGGAGAAGGCGGAGATCAGCCCCTTACGCTCCGGGAACCACTTCACGCAGTTCGACAGCGTCAGCAGGTAGCCTGCACCATCCGCCAGGCCCACCAGCACGCCAGCGCTCAGCCACAGCATCATCAGGCTATTGGCATGCGCCGTCAGGAAGAAGCCGACGCCAAGCAGGATGCCGGAGGCAATCGTCACGCGCTTCACGCCGAAACGTTCCTGCAGCTTACCGGCCACCGACGATGACAGCGCCAGACCGAGGCTCAACAGACCAAACGAGAAGGCGACCTGGCTTACCGGCGCGCCCAGTTTTTCCGACAGCGCGCCGTTGAACAGGCTCCAGGTGTAAACCGAACCCAGCGCGAATTGCGTAATGATAGTGCCGATAAGCGTAAGCCAGCGGGTAGAGTGACGGGTTTCAGCGTTCATAGCAGATGTGCCTTTATGAAATTAACTGCTGCTAACGATAGCGAAGCACGGTTTATCGTTGGGCAAAAAAGGCATGAAATGCAGCCAGTACGGAATGAAATGCACTGAGGCGGGAATGAATGACCTGGACAAAAAAGAGAATGCACTAAAGTTAGTGCTCACTATCGACACGAAATGCATCAATTGTGTACTTCAAACGTAAATATAATGTTTCATCAATGAAAAACAAAGAGGCTAAAAACGGGCGTTAATCCCCATAATATAGAGCGTGTTCTCACCGGTCATCATATTGTCCGATTGCGACAGCGTGGCGTAGGCCGCTAAATGTTGATTCAGCAGAATATCGGCCCCCAGCGTCACATCAAACCAGTTGCCGTCCTGCGTCGACGTGGGGACGCGGTTAAGCCCCGACTGCAGCTTCCACTGATTCTCGCCAAACTGCTGGTTATAGCTAATTTGCGCCCAGGGGTGGACACCCCACAGCGGCACGGCATCCACGCGCCAGCCAAGGGTGCTGACGCTGGCGTGCCACATCGGGTCGGTTAACGCCGTCGTCCCGCCGCTGTCACCGAAATCATTCCAGATGGCGGTCGCAGAACCGTCATAATGCCAGCTGGCGACCGGGCCGGTGGTGAGGGTATCAGTGATGGGAAAATTCACGCCCACGCTCCATGTACGGACGGCGCTGAGCGGCGTCTCATCGGGGGAATTCGTGACAACGCCCGGCTGCATTTGCGAGGCGCTGATGCGTTCGGCCAGAATGTCATCGTAACGCGGTTGGTGATCGCTATCCCAGGTATAGCGTTCCGCCGTATTACTTTGACCATCAGTAACGGTATATTCCTGTTGCCAGGCCAATGAGGATGTGACGCATGACATCCACAAAATCGCCGGGCCTGCGCAAAGCCAGCCCTGCAAGCCAGTGCATTTCTTGATTATCATTATTGCGACTCCAGAGAGCGCCAGACCCGTCGATGTTGTTATGATTTTTACGGCATTGCTTTATTTAATAACTATTATCGCTTTCTATCTACCGTCAAGCCAGGTTGCGCATTTTCTTATCATTATCAGTAAAGTTGGGAGAATCAGATGGAACGTTGCGGTTGGGTGAGTCAGGACCCGCTCTACATTGCGTATCACGATAATGAATGGGGCGTCCCCCAGTACGATAAGCAAAAGCTGTTTGAGATGATCTGCCTTGAGGGGCAGCAGGCCGGTCTTTCCTGGATAACCGTACTGAAAAAGCGCGAAAACTATCGTAGCGCCTTCCATCAGTTCGACCCACAGAAAGTGGCGGCGATGCAGGAGGCCGATGTGGAGCGGCTGGTGCAGGATGCCGGGATCATCCGCCATCGCGGTAAAATTCAGGCCATTATCAACAACGCCCGCGCCTTTCTGGCGATGGAAGCCAACGGCGAAGCGTTTCCCGACTTTGTCTGGTCGTTCGTCGACCACCAACCGCAGTTGACGCACGCGGCCAGCCTGGCGGAAATTCCGACCACCACCCCGGCTTCCGATGCCCTGTCAAAAGCCCTGAAAAAACGTGGCTTCAAGTTTGTCGGTTCCACCATTTGCTACTCCTTTATGCAGGCTTGCGGGCTGGTGAATGACCACATTACAGGGTGTTTCTGCCATCCGGGAGGTCATGATGATCCACAAATGGCAAAGTAACGATACCGCCCCGCTGCTGAAGCTGTGGATGGACAGCACTATCTTCGCGCATCCCTTTATTGAGGAGCTGTACTGGCGGGAGAGCGAGGCCATCGTGCGGGATGTCTATCTGCCCGCCGCGCAAACCTGGGTCTGGGAAAACGAAGGGGAAATTAAAGGCTTTATCAGCATTCTGGAATCCCGGTTCGTCGGCGCGCTGTTCGTTGCGCCGGACGCCCTGGGCCAGGGGATAGGCAGGGCGCTGCTGAACTACGCCCGACAGTTTTATCCGGTTCTCAGTCTGGAGGTGTACCAGAAAAACAGCCGGGCGGTGAACTTCTACCATGCGCAGGGCTTTCGTATTGAAGACAGCGCATGGCAGGAAGAAACCGGCCAGCCGACCTGGATTATGCACTGGCAGGCGGATCAAACGCCGTAAGCGTCAGCGACGGCCCACGGTATTTCTCCAGCCACACCAGCGCTGTATTCCCGGCGCAGCCATTCCCCAGCCGCGAGCTGGGGAGATCGTTGGTCAGCACGTTGACCGCGCCGTTTTTACAAATCCCCCCGGCCTGCGGGTCGAGGTCCGGCCATGCCCCTTCGTGCAGGCAAATCACCCCAGGGCGAATCCCGTCGCTGACAACCGCGCCAGCCAGCACCTGCCCGCGCAGGTTCCAGACCCGCACCAGGTCACCATCGGCGATATTGCGCGCCCGCGCGTCGTCCGGATGCAACGTCAGCGGCTCACGGCCGGCCACCGCGTACTGCTCACGCAGCGACGTCGCGTTAAGCTGGCTGTGCAGACGATGCGCCGGATGGGCGGAAAGGAGTTGCAGTTGCTCCGCCTGGGCGTTGCCGTGCCACTCGTCCGGCTCCAGCCACGTTGGGTGTCCCGGACAGTCGGCATAGCCATATCCGGCGATACGCCGGGAGTAAATCTCGATTTTACCACTGTCGGTTTTCAGGGGATTCGCCTGCGGGTCGGCGCGAAACGCGGCAAAACGGACAAACTGCGCGTTCTGCTCGCTCGGCGGCATCTCGATCAGCTGATTGGCCTGCCAGAACGCGCTAAACGGCGGCAGCGTCACCTGCTGGCTGGCGCCGCGCTGTCCGGCAATCTGGTAGAACGCCTCCAGCCATTGCAGGTCGCTTTTGCCCTCCGTGAAACGCTCGCGACCGCCCGCCTCCCAGCGTTCGCTGAGGTCAGCAAACACGTCGAAGTCGTCACGGGCCTCATCGCGTGGCGCCACTACCCGCTTCATCGGCACCAGGTGCTGGTTGCTGTAATCGCCGGTCATGGTTAAATCATTACGTTCAAACGACGTGGTGGCGGGCAGGACGATATCCGCATGATGCGCCGCCGCCGTCCAGAAGCATTCGGAAATCACGATAAGTTCCGGCTTCTGCCAGGCGCGGATCAGGCGGTTAGTATCCTGATGATGGGTGAAGTTCGCGCCGCCAGCCCACCAGATAAAGCGGATATCCGGGAAATGGCGATCCATACCGTTATGCTGGTACGGCGCGCCTGGGTTTTCCAGCGCTTCCACAATGCGCGCCACCGGGATTTTATCCACCGCATCCACACCGCCCGCCACGCTGCCCTGCATGGAGGCCAGCACCGCCGCGCGGCGCGTCGGGTTGCCGCCATTGGCGAAGTGGTAAGAGAGGCCAAAGCCGCCGCCCGGCGTACCGATTTGTCCCAGCATGGCGGCGAGCGTCACCAGCATCCAGTGTTTTTGCTCGCCGAATTGCTGGCGCTGCATACCCCACCCGGACATCAGCATGGTCGTATTTTCATGGAATAATTGCGCCAGTTCGCGGATTTTATCCGCACGTATCCCGCAAATATCAGCCGCCCATTCGGCGGTTTTCGCCACGCCGTCGCCCTCGCCGGTGAGGTAGCGGGCAAACTCATCATAGCCGGTGGCGCAGCGTTCCAGAAACGCGCTGTCGTGCCAGCCGTGTTCCACCAGGGTATGGGCGATGCCCAGCATCAGCGCCACGTCGGTGCCCATGTGCGGCGCCACCCACTCCATGGCGTCGCCGAAGAAATCCACTGTCTCCGATCGCATCGGATCGATGCAGATCAGCCGTTTGCCGCTCTTGCGCAGCTTATCGAACCAGACAATGCCCTGCTCATCCGAGGCGTTCCAGGCGATTTTCAGCGTATTCAGCGGGTTGGCGCTCCACAGCACCACCACGTCGGTATGTTCCAGCACCAGCGGCCAGCTGGTCTGCTGCTGATACACCTCATTGCCGCCAACCACGTACGGCATGACTGCCTGCGCCGCGCCGGTCGAGTAATCCCCCAGATGCCCGGTATACCCGCCCGCCAGGCTCATATAGCGCTGCAGAAGCGTCGCCGCCTTATGCAGCACGCCGTTCGAGCGCCAGCCGTAGGAGCCCGCGAAAATAGACGCAGGCCCCCAGGTAGTGCGAATACGCTGATGCTGGGCGTGGATAAGATCAAGCGCCTGCTGCCAGCTGACGCGGACAAACTCATCCTGGCCGCGCACGCCCTGTGGCGCCTCGGGCGAGGCCAGATAGCCTTTGCGCACCATCGGATAACGCACCCGCGTTTTGCTGTGCACCTGCTCGCGCACCACGCTTTGCAGCGAGTTCTCAAACGTTCCAGGTAGCGCCCCGCGTGAAGCGATGACGTTATCACCGTCAGTATCGACCAGCATCGGCCCCCAGTGGGCCGCCGTCAGAATGGTGTTCGTTGCAGGTGAACTCGCCAAGGTACGCTCCTGAACTGCGCATGCAGGTGGTTGTGATGACGGCGATTTTTTCATCACCGTTCAATATTGTTTACAAAAATATGCGTTGTCTCTGGAATTTTCTCCAGATTCGGACGTCATAATCAACCGCCAACATCGCTGTGGCAAAGAATAAAAAGGATTAAGGAAAGAAGATGAAAAAACGCGTACTCATGATTGCCGCTATGGTCAGCGGCGCGCTGGTTATTTCAGGTTGTACGACTAACCCTTACACTGGCGAACGCGAAGCAGGCAAATCCGGCATCGGCGCAGGACTTGGCGCACTCGCAGGCGCAGGCATCGGCGCGCTCTCCTCGTCGAAAAAAGACCGGGGTAAAGGCGCGCTGATCGGCGCTGCGGCTGGCGCGGCGGTCGGCGGCGGTATCGGTTATTACATGGATGTGCAGGAAGCCAAACTGCGGCAGAAAATGCAGGGCACCGGCGTCAGCGTGACGCGCAGCGGCGACAACATCATCCTCAATATGCCGAACAACGTCACCTTCGACAGCAGCAGCGCGAACCTGAAACCAGCAGGCGCTAACACCCTGACTGGCGTGGCGATGGTGCTGAAAGAGTACGAGAAAACTGCGGTGAACGTGGTCGGCTACACTGACAGCACCGGCAGCAAAGATCTGAATATGCGCCTGTCCCAGCAGCGCGCCAACAGCGTAGCCAGCTCTCTGATCACCCAGGGCGTTGCCGCCAACCGCATCCGCACCACCGGCATGGGTCCGGCGAACCCGATCGCCAGCAACAGCACGACTGAAGGTAAAGCGCAGAACCGTCGCG
>Ga0213878_10000523_pt1 | contig 14163 bp, 12 predicted proteins | sample VelepicoBEBS_R02_FD_161053 | JGI IMG/M metagenome (GOLD analysis project Ga0213878, IMG submission 161053) | Vellozia epidendroides bulk soil microbial communities from rupestrian grasslands, the National Park of Serra do Cipo, Brazil - BS_R02 | ecosystem: Environmental > Terrestrial > Soil >... | reverse complement strand
CCGGGTTCTGTTGCAGGACCTGAACAGTCTTTACCAGCAGATCGTCGAAATCGACTGTGTTCGCGTACTGCTTTCTCTCCTCGTATTTTTTCTGGATAAACTCGATCTGATTCGTTAGTGGCTGAAATCTCTGGTATTTTTGGGCTATCACTTGCGAGATAGAACGATCCGTGTTCAGGGCGAAGCTAAATATGTCGCCCAGAACTTCCGCGGTGGGAAACCGGACCTGCTTCGTATCGATCCCGGATGAACCGACCACCGCCGAAAGCAAATCTTCCTGATCTTCGCGATCCATGATGGTGAACCCGGGTTGGAACCCGATTTCTCGTGCATGTCTTCGTAACAGGCGATTGCCGATCGAATGGAATGTTCCTCCCCAGATCGAACGCGTATCTAAAGGCAGGAGAGCGGTGACTCTCCCGAGCATCTCACGGGCGGCCTTATTGGTGAATGTCAGCAGCAAAATCGACTCTGGCTCAATGCCGTTATCCAGGAGCCATGCGACACGATAAGTGAGCGTTCGGGTCTTACCGCTGCCTGCGCCAGCCAAAACCAGAGCCGGACCAGGACCGGAAGTCACGGCCTCGTACTGTTGGTCGTTCAGCGCAGCCCGGTAATCGGTCGAACTCGAGGTCACCGAAGCAATTTTTCGAAGCTGGTATTCGCGGGCCACCTTTGAGTGCTGAGTGTTGAGTTTTGCGTTTTGAGTTTTGAGTGGACTACTTCCAATCAACACGTGAACTAGGAAGAACTCCATCGCCCAAATACTGAGCGCCGAAAAGCAATCGCACCTTGGACGGGATAACCACTCAAAACGCAAAACTCAAAACCCAAAACTCAAAACGTTTAAGCGCGTCCGCGCGCTTAGACACCCCCCAGGTACGCCTCCTTCACCAAACTATTCGTCCTCAGTTTTGCAGATTCATCCTCGAGAATGATTCGCCCGGTTTCCAGGACATAGCCATAGTCTGAGATCTCCAAAGCCAAATTCGCGTTTTGTTCGACTAAAAGAATAGTGATCCCGAGCTCTTGGTTTATCTCCACAATTTTCGAAAAAATTGTTTTCACCAGGATCGGTGCGATCCCAAGCGACGGCTCGTCCAACATGAGAAATCGCGGTCTGGACATTAATGCCCTGGCAATCGCCAGCATTTGCTGCTCCCCGCCGCTCAAGGTGCCGGCAATTTGTTTTTCACGCTCTCTCAACCTCGGAAAAACCGCGAACACATAGTCATAATCCTTCTTGATCTCAGCGCTCATCTTGCGTCGATAAGCGCCCATCTGCAGATTTTCTGATACGGTCAGATTCGCAAAAATCATTCTGCCTTCGGGCACTTGTGTGATGCCGATGGCCACAATCCGGTGCGGCGCTCGATTGGTTATCTCTTCACCTTCAAAGAGAATCTTGCCGTGCCGGGCGCGAATCAAACCAGAGACCGCTCGGAGAGTAGTCGATTTGCCGGCGCCGTTGCTACCAACCAGTGTGATGATTTTTCCCGCCTCGACATCCAATGATATTCGATGCAATGCCGTGATTGAGCCATAGGCTACTTCCAGCTCTCGGATTTCAAGCATGGTGTGTCACGTTCATACGTTCAACGTTCGCCGTTCGCCGTTGGGCGTTTCGGTGTCTGGCGCTGGACTGTTTCGCCCCTCACCTTTTATCTTCCACCTCCGTCTCACCCAGATAGGCCTCAATCACTTTGGGGTCTTTTCGAATCTTCTCCGGGGGGCCCTCCGCAATCTTCACACCGTGATCCAGAACATAAATTCTTTTGCAAATACCCATAACGACGCGCATGTCGTGTTCCACCAGAAGCACCGAGATATCAAAGGTTTCCTGCACGAATTCGATGAGTCGCATCAGGTTACTTTTTTCGGTTGGAGTCATGCCGGCAGCAGGTTCATCCAACAGGAGTAACTTCGGTTGAGTCGCCAGCGCTCTGACAATCTCGAGCCGGCGTTGATCGCCGTACGGGAGACTCTTGCACATGGCCTCCCGGAGCCGATCGAGATTGAAAATTTTGAGCAGTTCCAGGGTCCGTTTCTCGATATCACTCTCCTCTTTCAAGAACGCCTTTCCTCGAGTTAAGGCGTGGCTAGGTCCATGTTTGACGTGCAGATTGAACGCAGCCCGGACATTGTCGAACACCGTCAGCGAATTAAAGAGCCGGATATTCTGGAATGTCCTTGCGATCCCTTTTCCGGTGATCGCGTACGGCTTTAGGCCGTTGAGCCGCTCGCCGGCAAGGAAAACATCCCCTTCGGTCGGCCGATAAACACCGGTCACCATATTAAATACAGTCGTCTTTCCGGCGCCGTTCGGTCCGATTAAGCCTACGAGTTCACGTTTGCAAATCTCCATGCTGAAGCTGGCGACAGCCGTCAGCCCGCCAAACCGGATTGTGCAATCGTGTAATTTGAGCAGGCTGTCCATCAATCTCCCCGCGAACGGCTCAACCGCTTCCTGGATGCGCCTCGATCACCAAACAACCCCTGAGGACGCGTCAGCATTAGTACGATCAAGAGCAACGAATAGAGAATGAGCCGGTTCTCCAATAAACCCTGGTAGGCGGGTGGAACGAATTGAGTATGCGCCAGCGCACGAAGGGCCTCAGGCAAGATGGTTAACAACACTGCCGCGACGGTGACCCCAACAGTGCTTCCCATCCCTCCTAAGATCACAATGACCACAACATCCACCGAGCGGAAAAAATTAAAGCCCTCCGGCGTGATGAACGCCTTGAAATGCGCGTAAAGGGCTCCAGCGATACCGGCAAAGAATGAAGCTACTACGAAGGCTAGAACTTTATATTTGGTCGTGTTGATGCCCATCGCTTCTGCGGCCACTTCGTCATCGCGGACTGTCACGAAACCACGCCCATAGGTCGAGTGCACGAGGCCAAGCACGACGTAGATACAGAGGACGACCGAGCCATAGGTCCAAAAAAGGTTGGTGTAGCTCCCGATCACGCTCAGACCACGCGATGCGCCCAGAAAATCCGTGTTCAGAATGGCAACTCGGATAATTTCGCCAAATCCAAGAGTGACTATCGCAAGGTAATCCCCCTTCAGCCTGAGCGAGGGCACCCCGACACCGAACCCCGCAATGGCCGCCAGGATACCGGCAAAGAGCATCGAAACAAACAGCCCAATGTTCGTCGCCAAAGGGTTGCCGGGGCCTCCAAGCATTCCGAGGATGATCGGATCCAGATGATTTGACCAGCTCGCTGAGGCGTAGGCTCCAATGGCCATGAAGCCGGCATGACCCAGAGAAAATTGTCCCGTGTAACCGTTCACGAGATTGAGGCTCGTCGCCAGAATAATGTTGATACCGATGGTGATCAGAATGTCGTAGTAGTACGCGAATTTGGACGCGATGAAATTTTCGCCGAAGAGCGAGACCACGAGACAAACGGCTAATGCCAATATCAGGCTCAGCGGGCCTCGGCTCATACTTTTTCCCGCTCGACTCTCCCCAGAATCCCCGTGGGCTTGAACAAAAGAATGACGATCAAGACTGCAAACGCGATGCCGTCCCGCCATTGAGGAAATCCGATGGCAATGACCAATGTTTCCAGAATTCCAATGATTAATCCTCCGAGCGCGGCCCCCGAGATGTTGCCGATGCCTCCCAGAACCGCAGCCACGAAGGCTTTTATCCCGGGCAGATTTCCCATCAACGGGTTGATCGATGGTGAATCCATGGAGACCAGGATGCCCGCCGCCGCTGCCAACGCCGAACCAAGCGCGAACGTGAAGGAGATCACCACGTCGTTGTTAACACCCATGATCGAACAAGCCGTGGGATTGAGCGACAGGGCGCGCATAGCCAGGCCGATCTTGGTTTTCATGACAATGAATCGCAGAACGATCAAAAGAATGACTGTGGAAATAATAATAGCCAATTGCGAGGTCAGAACCGTCAGGTTGCCGAGTCCTTCGACGACATGCACCGGGATCAATTGTGGGAACGCCTTCGGATTCGCGCCCAGGCGGTATTGAGTCATGTTTTGCAGAAAGAGAGAGACGCCGATCGCGGTAATTAACACATTTAGCCTCGGCCGTTCCCGCAACGGCCGATAGGCGATCCGCTCTATCAGGACCCCGATCACCGCGCAAATCGCCATCGACAGAATCATGATCAGGCCTGCTCCGGCAAGAATGAACAGCGTGTTTTCCGGAGTAAACGTATCAAACTCGCCGAATTTGAAAATATGTGCGAAAAGGGGCGCCAACAGATAGCCGGCGTAGGCGCCCAGCATGTAGATGTCACCATGGGCGAAGTTGATAAAGCGAAGCACTCCGTAGACCATCGTGTACCCCAACGCTATCAGCGCGTAGATCGATCCGAGTGAAACGCCGTTAACAAGCTGTTGAAGAATCTCGATCAGTCTATCCATTCAGCATGCTTTCAGGGGGTGACTTCTTGCACCATCTTTGTTTCGCCGTTCTCGATTTCTAAAATTACTCCTGGCTTGGAGGCGTTGCGATTCTGATCAATCGAAATACGCCCGGTCACTCCGTCAAAATCCCGGGTGGATGCCAGCGCGTCCCTGATGCTGGCAGGGTCCGTCGATCCGGCGCGCTGCACGGCCTCAAAAAGGAGCCGGGCTCCGTCGTACCAAAGAGCGGCCAAGGCGTCTGGTAAGGAGTTGTACTTCGCGTAATACGTCTGGACGAATTTTTGCACCCGCGGCGAGGGATCAGCAGCCGAGAAATGGTTGGTGTAATAATTGCCATCCGCGCTTTTGCCGGCAATCTGCACAAGCGCCGGGCTATCCCACCCTTCACCCCCCACGATCGGGCAGACAATGCCGAGTTGTTTTGCCTGCCGAAGGATCAATGCGACCTCGGTGTAGTATCCCGGTAGAAAGACAACATCAGGACGAGCGATCCGGACTTCGGTAAGTTGCGGACGAAAATCGGTGTCGCCGCTGCTATAAGAAATTGTGTTGATTATCTTGCCGCCGTTTTCGGTAAAGTACTGGCGGATTGCATCGGATAGTCCCACGCTATAGTCCTGCTTTACGTCGGTCAGGATAATGGCTTCTTTTGCTTTAAGCCGATCCAAGGCGAATCGCGCCATGATCTTCCCGGTGAAAGCGTCTATAAAACAACTCCGGAAAATGTAATCTCCTATCTTGGTGATCGCAATGTTCGTGGCCGATGGAGTCAGCAGTGGGACCTTGGCAGCCTGCGCGAGCGGGGCTGCCTCCATTGTAGCCGAAGAGGTCAGATCACCTAGGATCGCGACTACTTTGTCTTGGGCAATGAATTTGCGTGTAATCGTGGCTGCTTCGCCGGCTCGGGATTCATTGTCTTCCACGATCAATTCGACAGGTTGCCCGAGCAGGCCTCCAGCCGCGTTGGTGTCTGCTACAGCCAATTTGGCGCCTTGTATACTCGAAACTCCAAACGTCGAGAGTGCCCCTGTCAAACAGGTGACGGCACCAATCTTAATCTGAGCAAGATTGGTGTGAATCGGGAAGGCGAGCAGTACCAGCGCCCCGAAAAGAAAACGCGCCCTCATGTAGCACGTGCGTCCCGTCCGTAAATCATAGTAGCACGGGCGTCCCGCCCGTGAATCACAGTAACCCGGGCGTCCCGCCCGTGATTCCTGATTCGCTGGCCGCACCGCCCAAAAAACAGTCGAGATCGCGGGCGCAACGCCCGTGCCACTAGACAGGACACCCGAGTCACCACGAACTGCGCGACAAGCTACCATTCTTCCCAGATCTTTTCTCACGCCGCACTCTTATGATCAATTCGGATTAATTTTCTCGAAGAACACAATTTGCCGGTCCCTGATCGCCAGTATCACGACCGGCTTGGAAGCATTCCGTTTCGCATCGATCGTGATATCACCGGAGACCCCAGGGAAATTTTTTGTTTGCGCAATCGCATCGCGAACCGCAGCCGAATCAGTCGTGCCTGCGCGTTTGATCGCATCCAGGACCACACGTGCCGCGTCATAACCCAGGGCCGCAAAGTTGTCGGGGTGGCTACCAAACTTTTGCTGATAAACCTTCACGAAATCCTGAACCGCAAGGCTCGGGTCGTCAGCAGAAAACTGGTTCGAATAGTAGCAACCTTCCGCCGCCTTTCCTGCAACTTGAAGCAGCGTCGGACTATCCCACGCCTCACATCCAATGAATGGAACCGTTATGCCGAGTTGCCTGGCTTGTTTCAGGATTATGCTGACCTCCGGATAGTAGCCCGGCACGAAAACAACCTCGGGCTCGACCGCTTTTATTGACGTTAGCTGGGCCCGGAAATCGGTGTCGCCGCTCGAGTAACTCTGCTCGCGGACCACACTTCCCGGTCCGCTCACGAAACTCTCTTTGAAAAAGCCGCTCAACCCGACGCTGTAGTCCTGCTTTATGTCTGTCAGTATTGCGGCCTTCTTCAACTTGAGATTTTCCAGCGCAAACCGCGCCATGATTCGCCCCTGAAATTCGTCGATAAAGCAGACCCGAAAGATGAAGTCGCCGATTTCGGTCACTTTCGGATTCGTCGCCAATGGAGAAACCATCGGAACCTTCGCCGCCTGCGCGATCGGCCCTCCCTCCAATGTCGCGGAAGAAGTCAGATCACCGACAATCGCGACGACTTTATCCTGGGTGACAAACTTACGAACGATGGTTGACGTCTGGCCGGCTTTCGACTGGTTGTCTTCGGTCAGCAAATCGACCCTTTTCCCGAGCACGCCGCCGCTCGCGTTAGCCAGATCAATCGCGAGCTGGATGCCGTTATGGCAGGACGCGCCATACTCGCCAATCGCGCCGGAAATTGGGTTCACCTCACCGATTTTCACGGTGTCCTGCGCATTAACCCGGGCGCTTGCTAGGAATAGTACGAAGCAAAGGAATGCCTTCCAGCCCATAGATTCCGACACGCTACCAAGCCCGGGCCGAGGAGGGCAAGTTCAGCGTTCGGGGTTCGGGGTTTCGGGTTCGGGGTTCCGGGTTCGTGGAGCTCGTCTAGCGTTTCGACGTTTCCGAGCCTGCACCAGACTCTTTTCTTATGTTGCGGCCGCTTTTAGCTGCAAAGTACAAAGATCGAGGAGAAGGAATGCCGAACGCTGAACGAACTCCGAACTCCAAACTCCGAACTCCGAACCCCGAACCTCGCCCGCCTACGGCGCGATCCTCTCCGCTATCTCGAACTGGCCGCCTTTAACCGTCACAATAAGGCCGGGTTTCGAAGCGTTCCGGTTGGCGTCAAACGAGATTTGTCCGGTCACACCCGCAAACCCAGCCGTCTTAGCTAGTGCGTCTCGCAACTCTTGAGATTCAGTGGAACCCGCCCGTTTGATCGCATCGGCCAATAAACGAGCAGCGTCGTAACCGAGAGCGGCAAAGGTATCCGGAACGGCTCCATATTTTTCCTGATACTTGGCGACGAATCTCTTCACAATCGGCGATGGGTCATCTGGAGAGAAGTGGTTTGTGAAATAGCAACCGTCGATAGCCTTTCCCCCGATCGTCACCAAAGCCTGATTCGCCCACCCGTCGCATCCGACGAACGGCATGGTCAGCCCGATTTGTCGGCCCTGCTTTACGATCAAGGCCACTTCCTGGTAATAGCCAGGTAAATAAACTGCATCGGGTTTAGCCGCCCGAATGGAAGTCAATTGAGCGCGGAAATCGGTGTCCCCGGTCGAATAGCTTTGTTCGCCGATGATCGTGCCACCCTGTTTCCCAAACTCGTCCCTGAAAAATTTTGCGAGATCGACGCTATAATCCTGCTTGATGTCAATGAGCGTAGCTACCTTCGCGGCATGCAGTTTTTCTCTGGTGAATTTGGCCAGCACTCGACCCTGAAATTCATCCAAAAAACAAACTCGAAAAATAAAATCACCCACCTCGGTAATGCGGGGATTAGTCGCGGTCGGTGTAATCATCGGAATTTTGTCGTTCTGCGCGATCGGTGCTGCTTCGAGCGTGGCGGATGAGGTCGCGTCACCCAGGATCGCCGCGACCTTATCCTGCGTAATAAGTTTCCGCACTGCCGTCGAACTCTGCCCGGGTTTGGATTGATTGTCCTCAGTCAGCAGCTCAACCTTCCTGCCCAGAATCCCGCCCTCACCATTGATTTCCTCAAAGGCGAGCACAAACCCCTGGTGGCAGCCAATGCCAAACTGTGACACCCCACCGGTCAGCGGATCAACTTCGCCAATCTTGATGTCGGCCTGCGCAGGGAAAACGCCGAAAACGCCGAGAACGCCGAAAACGCACGAGAGCGCCGAGAACGCGCGAGAACGCCGAGAACGGTTGAATAGCAAGCGCCCGTTCGTGTTCTGGCTTCGCATTTGCCTTTCGTGAGCGATCCCGGCGTTCCCGCGCGTTTTCGGCGCTCCCGGCGTTTTCGGCGTTCCCGTGCGCTCCCGGCGTTTTCTCATCAACTCTTCGGCTCGATCGTCTCAGCGTACTTGTAGGCGCCGTCTTTAATCGTGATGATTACAGCGGACTTCTGCGCGTTCCGATCTTTGCCGATCGTGATCTTGCCCGAGACTCCTGGGAAATTTTCCGTTTCCTGAATCGCGGCCCGGATTTTCTCGGGGTCCGCCGCCCCCGCTCGAGTGATAGCGTCTGCCAGGAGCTTCATCGCGTCGTAACCAAGCGCAGCGAAAGCATCCGGGACGACGTTATATTTCTGTTTGTACTTCTGCACGAACGTCTGGACGATGGGCGAGGTATCTTCAACTGAAAAATGGTTGGAGAAAAATGCTCCTTCAATGGCTTTCCCGCCCACAGGTATCAACGAGGAACCGTCCCATCCGTCGCCGCCCACCAACGTGGCTTTGATGCCAAACTGGCGCGCCTGTTTCGCGATCAGCGACGCTTCCGGATAGTATCCCGTAATAATGATCACGTCGGGGGCCGCGGCTTTGAGGTCGGTTAACTGGGCCCGGAAATCCTTATCGCCAGAACTGTAGCTCTGTTCTTTCACGATGGTGGCGCCGTTCTTTGCGAGATAATCCTTGGCGATGTTGGTCAAGCCGACGCTGTAGTCCTGTTTGACGTCCGTCATGAAGGCAACTTTGTTCTGCTTCAACTTCTCCAGCACGAACCGAGCGATCACCACAGCCTGAAAATCATCTGTAAAACAGACACGAAAAATGTAATCGCCTGTCTGCGTTACTCTTGGGTTTGTTGCCGCGGTGGCGATCTGTGGAATCTTGGAGGCCTGGCAAATGGGCGCAGCCTCCAGACTTTTCGAAGAGGCCACTTCCCCGATGATGGCCACCACATGATCCTGCGAGATCAATTTGCGGGCAATGGTGGTCGTTTCACCCTGTTTTGTCTCGTTGTCTTCGACGGTCAGCTCGATCTTTTTGCCAAGCACCCCGCCCGCGGCATTGATCTCTTCCAGAGCCATTTGCACACCGTTATTCTGCGACGTGCCGAAACTGGCGTTATCTCCGGTCAATGAACCAAACTCGCCAATCTTGATGGTGTCTTGGGAAAACGTTGAGCCGGCAATCGCCAGAAGGGCGCCAAAAATCAGGAGAAACAGACGTTTCATCATGAACGCGGGATTATTCACAATTGGCCCAAAAACTGCAACCGGTTTTAACGTTCACCGTTCACCGCTCGGCGTTCGGCGTTCACCGTTTGGCGTTTGGCGGCGCACGCCGCACGCGGTGAACGGTGGCTGCCGAGCGGTGAACGCCAAAGGGCGCAATTGACACTATTAGGAATTCTAATACCTTGGTTTGCTATGCCGGTCGCGAATCCGTCCGCCGCTCCCGTTCGAAGGTTCTCCCCCTCCCCGATAGTCGCCTTTTACCAATCGTCGATCGGGAAAAAAATCGTCGTCGCTACCACCGGTGTCATACTCGTTCTGTACGTTCTCGGCCACCTCCTCGGCAACCTGCAGATCTATCTGGGCCCGAATCGGATAAATGCGTACGCGAAATTCCTGCATGACCTGGGACCGATCCTCTGGGCCATTCGCGTCTTTCTACTCGCCGCGTTCGTAACCCATATCATCGCCACCATTCAACTGGCACACCAGAACCGCCTCGCCAAACCTCAAAAGTATGCCGTGGCCGGCTACCAACGATCGAGCATCGCGTCGCGAACAATGATCATAAGCGGCCTGATCGTCCTCTGCTTTGTGATTTACCACTTACTCCAGTTCACCCTGCTATGGACTGATCCGGAGTTTCGAAAGCTCCATGACTCACTCGGTCGCCATGACGTTTATCGGATGCTCATACTCGGATTCAGGCATCCCCTGGTTTCACTTTTCTATGTTCTTGGGCTGTTTCTGCTCGCCAACCATCTCAGTCATGGATTCGCTAGTATAATTCAGACCCTCGGTATTAATAATCGCAAAGTGGCAGGCTTCGTTGACAACGGCGGACAAATCTTGGCCTGGCTAGTCTTCGCCGGCTACGTTTCTATCCCAGCGACGATCCTGCTCGGCATTGTCAGGTAGGCCTATGTCAACTACGCTCGATTCGAAGGTTCCTTCCGGTACACTTGATAAAAAGTGGGATAAACATCGTGGCGAATCGAAGTTAGTCGCCCCAAACAATCGATCAAAATTTGATATCATCGTTGTTGGAAGCGGTCTCGCCGGAGCTTCCGCTGCAGCGACTTTGGGTGAGCTCGGTTACAACGTAAAATGCTTCTGCTTCCAGGACTCGCCACGGCGGGCGCACAGCATTGCTGCCCAAGGGGGTATCAATGCGGCCAAGAATTATCACAACGATGGCGATAGCGTCTTCCGCTTGTTCTATGACACGATTAAGGGAGGCGATTTTCGATCTCGGGAAGCTAATGTTCATCGGTTGGCCGAGATCAGCCTGAATATTATCGACCAGTGCGTAGCCCAAGGTGTTCCATTTGCGCGCGAGTACGGCGGGTTATTGGCAAATCGCTCGTTTGGCGGGGTGCAGGTATCGAGGACCTTTTATGCCCGCGGTCAAACCGGCCAGCAGCTTTTGTTAGGGGCCTACCAGGCCTTGGAACAGCAGATCGCGGCGAGAACCGTTGAGATGTATCCGCGGACTGAAATGCTAGACCTGGTACTGGTAAACGGGCACGCCAAAGGAATTGTGGCTCGCAATCTAGTGACGGGCGAAATCACTGTCCATGCTGCCGATACGGTGGTTCTTGCCACGGGAGGGTATGGCAACGTGTTTTATCTCTCGACCAACGCGAAGGGCTGCAACGTCACGGCAACCTGGCGAGCCCATAAGCGGGGCGCCCTCTTTGCCAACCCTTGTTTCACTCAGATCCATCCGACCTGCATTCCGGTAAGCGGCTCCTATCAGGCCAAACTCACCCTGATGTCGGAATCCCTACGCAATGATGGCCGCGTCTGGGTTCCCAATAAGAAGGGCGACTCGAGAGCGCCCAATCAAATCCCGGAAAAAGAACGAGACTACTATCTGGAGCGAAAATATCCTAGTTTCGGTAACCTCGTGCCGCGTGACATCGCGTCGCGAAATGCGAAAGAAGTCTGCGACGACGGGCGTGGTGTTGGCCCGGGGGGGCTCGGCGTTTATTTGGATTTCTCTGACGCAATCCGACGGCACGGGGAGAGCACTATTCGGGAACGGTACGGCAACCTGTTCGAGATGTACCTGAATATCACGGACGAAAATGCGTACGAAACGCCTATGCGGATCTATCCGGCAGTGCATTACACGATGGGCGGTCTCTGGGTAGACTACAATTTGATGAGCAATGTTCCCGGTCTGCATGTCCTGGGAGAAGCGAACTTTTCCGATCACGGAGCGAACCGGCTTGGAGCTAGCGCCCTCATGCAAGGGCTGGCTGACGGGTATTTCGTGATTCCGAGCACCATCGCGAACTATCTGGCGTCTCAGTTAGGCAAAAAGGTTTCGCCTGACCGGCCCGAATTTAAGGCTGCCGAGCAGGAAGTCCGTGACCGGATCAAGCGGCTGCTTTCGGCCAAAGGAAAGAAGACGGTGACGACGTTTCACCGGGAACTCGGGCTTTTGGTTTGGGACAAGTGCGGAATGACTCGGGATGCTCAAGGTTTGAATGAGGCGCTGCAGAAAATCCCGGCAATGCGTGAAGAGTTCTGGGGAAACGTCAACGTTCTGGGCGACGGCGAAGAATTTAATCAGGCGCTCGAACACGCCGGCCGAGTCGCAGACTTTCTGGAATTTGCCGAACTGATGTGCCTTGACGCCTTAGAACGGAACGAGTCATGCGGCTGTCATTTTCGTACCGAGCACCAAACTAAAGAAGGTGAGGCTCTTCGAAACGACAACGATTATTGTTATGTCTCTGCCTGGGAGTATGCCGGTCAGGAGGCCAGACCGAACCTTGTAAAAGAGCCGTTGGCTTTCGAAAATGTGAAACTTACTCAACGAAGCTACAAGTGAACTTTAAGCTGAAAGTCTGGCGGCAAAAGGATGGGCGCTCGCCCGGATCTTTCAAGGATTACGAAGCGAAAGATATCCCTTCCCAAGCCTCTTTTCTTGAGATGCTCGATATTCTCAATGAGGTGCTCAGTGAACGAGGCGAGGATCCGATCGCTTTCGATTCCGATTGCCGCGAGGGTATTTGCGGAATGTGCTCGTTGGTAATCAACGGAGTTCCTCACGGACCGGGCAAGGGTACGACCTGCCAGGTTTACATGCGGCGATTTAAGGACGGAGACACGATATGGATCGAGCCGTTCCACGCCGCTGCGTTTTTGCCAGTCAAGGATCTCGTGGTCGACCGAGGCGCGTTTGACCGAATCATCGAGGCCGGCGGGTACATCGATGTTCGAACCGGATCCGCTCCGGAAGCCAACGCGTTGCCTGTGCCGAAGCATGATGCGGATCTCGCGATGGAAGCAGCCGCATGTATTGGATGTGGCGCTTGCGTGGCGGCCTGCCCCAATTCCTCCGCGATGCTATTTGTGGCCGCGAAAGTCTCGCACCTCGGACTTTTGCCCCAAGGCCAGGCCGAACGGGACAGCCGAGCTCTCCACATGGTTCGAAAGATGGATGAACTCGGCTTCGGTAACTGCAGAAATCACTATGAATGCGAGGCCATTTGCCCAGCAGAGGTGAGTGCCACCTTTATCTCGCGCTTGAACCGGGACTACATAGTCGCGTCCACAAAAGCAGCTGTGTCGGTGTAGCCTGAACTCCGAAATTTGAATAAACCACAGATTACACAGATTCCACAGATTCAATGAATCCTTTGGTTTAGCCAATGCGATTACTCTTCGCCATCGTAGTACCCCACTACGTCGGCGCGAACAAGTCGGCGCTCGGGTGAGCGGACCGCCCACTTCTGGCTGTCGGGATAATAGTTTGACTCGCCAATCGGATTATCCGCTACCACATAAAGGATAAGGTCTTGCGAGCTATCATTGCTGAGCTGATGAGGTTCGTCAGGCGGGAATATGAACGCGTCGCCGGACTCGATCGCGGTCGTCCCGTCTTTGTGCCGGACGATGCCGTTACCCGAAATCACATGATAAAACTCCCATTGCGCACTATGAGAGTGATAGGGGTAGGCGCTCTTGCCCGGAGGGATCCGGCAGATCTCCACATCAAACGGATGCCGCTCTTTGAGGTCTGTCGAATGCGGCTTACGCCCCAACGCCTCTGAGATCTCTTTGCCTGCCCCACAAAATTTCCCTTTTGGTGATGACCAGGACTCCTCGACAATATCCTTAGTATTGACTTTACGCATAATTCTTCTCGGATGACGATCCAGCAGATCCGGAGACAAGAGTGCTGTCAACAACACACTATACTGGGCGGGTAGGGCGCGGCGAAGCGGTAGGGCGAGGCTCCGCCCGAGCCGCGTCGCGTGACATCGCGCTGCCCTTTGGTGACGTCACGCGACACGGCTCGGGCGGAGCCTCGCCCTACCGCTTCGCCGCGCCCTACCAACCTTCTTGGATTCCAGCTTAATGAGCGGCAGCCGGCTTCCCAGGGGGATTGAATTTCCTAATGACCAATGCCAGAACCAGTCCGATACAGGCAGGAACAATCAGGCCAAAGAAGCAATCGAAGTAGGAGAGTAGCGAAGCCTGCTGATTTAAAATGCTGTAGAGTTGGCCCTCGGCCCGGTTCGCTGCCTCGATGGCCGAGTATCCTGCGTGAACGAATGCATTAGTGACCTGATGCAGCCAGTCGCGATAGACTTGGCTTTCTGGGGTCAAATGTTG
>Ga0213878_10000521_pt1 | contig 14259 bp, 12 predicted proteins | sample VelepicoBEBS_R02_FD_161053 | JGI IMG/M metagenome (GOLD analysis project Ga0213878, IMG submission 161053) | Vellozia epidendroides bulk soil microbial communities from rupestrian grasslands, the National Park of Serra do Cipo, Brazil - BS_R02 | ecosystem: Environmental > Terrestrial > Soil >... | reverse complement strand
CCGGCAAAATCACTGCTCGAGCGACCGGGTTCTTCGCCGCGGCATAACCGGCGCTAAACGTAAACAACAACGAGAAACCGAATGCGATCCACATTCTGAGAAGTGTTCGCCCGGCGTAGTACGGAATATTTCTGACGTCCGTCGAGATTTCCAGCGTTTCGTTTTCGTTGAAATGCGTAATCATCCCGCTGCCGAAATGCAGGATCGTCCAGAGCAATCCAAAGACGCCGAGAAGGACTACCAGGTCCACCCAACTGAAGCCGCGCTTGATTTCAGCTGCGCCAAGCTGTGTTGCCGTAGATTTCACGCGGACGAAGATTGAACTATTTCAGACTCGGAGAGAACCAACAATCTGTTTTATGTGAAAGTTTGATTGACAGCTGAGCGCGAGCCGGCCGCCTCAATCTGCGATTCACATCCCAGCAAAGATTATCTGACCTTCCGGTTCAGGAACGCCTCCGGACCTTTCGACACTGATCGCGAACGCGCTTACGGATCCGACCGGCCGGCGCGGCTGAAAGGTCGCGCGAATCAGGCCGTTATTGGGAACGCTTATGACTCCGGCGCTGACTGGCTGCGCAATTTTGGGATCGATTACCCATAATTGGTAGTCCTTGCCAGGTGTCGGAGGGGGCAACCTGTCCAACTGAAGTAAACCACGTTCTTGATTAGGATCCCAAACGACCACCACTGTGCTGGCCTCAAACGCCACAACTTGGGCCTTGAGCGTAGCGATCTTGAGCTCGGCAAGCCGGTTCTTCTGCTGGAGAACTTCGATCTCGCCGGTGATTCGGCGGTTTTCCTGCCGGAGCAAAAACATTTCGCGACTCACCTGTGCAACTTTCGTCCGCAAACGGTGCAGTTCCAGACTTAGTACGATGCATGCGATGGCAAGAAGGGCCGCAAGCGCCGAGGAAACGGCGAGCCAGATTATTTTTGACCGGCCTACGGTACGAGTCTGTTGCGTATCATGTCGCTCCTGCTCCAGGATCCGATGCGGAATCGCAGAGGGCGCCTCAATCGACGGGACAGTGTGTGCGAGCGACGCGAACGCATCTTCCGTTTGGCGGACAAAGTCCCGGACTTCCAGATCGCTTACGATTTCCGCACGGAGTTTCTCGGCCGTTGCTGGGGCCAATTCGTCGAGAATGTACGCCACCAACAGTTCCTGTTTGGATTCGTCGATCATGGCCCCTCCCCCAGGCTTCCGCGCAACCGCAAAAGCCCGCGACGAATTCGCGCTTTAATTGTTCCCAGCGGAACGCCGAGGCGCTCCGAAATCTCTCCGTGGGTCAATCCGCCGAAAAACGAAAGCTCGAGTGCTTCTCTTTGGTCCTCTGGAAGCTGAAGGACCGCTGAGCGAACGATACTCGCACGCTCACGAAGCGCCGGCTCATTCGCAGAAACAAGATCTTGCTGCGAACGGTCTGCGCCTTGCTCGGTGAATTTTTCGCGGAGCTTTTCGATTCTTTCGCGCGCCCGCAGGCGGTCGATCGCCTTGTTCCGCGTGATCATGACAGCCCAAGCGAAAGGAGAACTTCGAGTGGGATCATAGGTCCCGGCTTTTTGCCAGATGTACGTAAATCCCTCCTGCAAAGCGTCTTCTGCCTCCTTAGTGTCTGTCAACATGCGTTGAGCCATCGCGTAAAGAGCGCCCGCGAACCGCTTGTACAGCTCCACGAATGCCGCGTCATCCCCTTTGGCAATTCGGGCGATCAACTTCACTTCCAGCTCTCTGTCGGGTTCCTGTTCCGATATCGCCATAGCGGTGCTGCAACTTTGCCAAAGAGCTGCTCTCTCAGCCAGGATTGATAGAACAATATTCGCCTAGTTACCTTGGCTAGGAGCGTTCAAGTCGCGGTCACAGATCAAGGCCTATAAATGGCCAAGCGATCAAGCCAATTGATTTGCCGCCCTCGATCTGGCAGAAAAATCATCGCTTGGTTTTTCTTCATTCTTCGCCGAATTTTGGTATCATTGCCAACTTCTACGGCAAACCCTCCTCTTCGAGTAGTACGCGCGTTCAGTGAGTTTGGATGCTCAGGCACGGGTGCCGAGCGCCACTGCGGGTAAATCGCAGTTTCTGGTGCAAAAGTTTGGGTGGCCAACCAAAAAGGCTTTCCCTCGGGCTAAAAAGAAAAATACGTTTCCCGGCTTGCGTAAAAGTAAAAGACGGATTAACCGAGAGAATCGTTACTGAATATTGAGCGATGCAGTTTTTGGATGAATTGAATTGGGAGCCTTAACCAGGTCGCTGCTATCCCACAGCGACCAATGACCGAAAAACCATGTCCAGGGAGTGCAGGAGCGCCGTAGGTGCGTCCGCATGCCGTCCAGGCGGGCGCGTGCCATTGAATTTTTCATTTAGCCCAGTCGTCTTTTCTAATGACCTAAACATTTAACGTTGTTCTTGAAACCTTTGGCACTGCGGATAGCTTCCGTCGCCTGATCGAGTAATAAGATATGCGATTTCCTTTGGCGCTAACGTTGAAAATAGCGGGTCACCTGCTGCAGCAGAAAATGCGTGGCGCGACACGATTTGCCACGGTGCTCCAACTTGAACCGTTGCATACATGCAACCTGACCTGCACCGGATGCGGTAGGATCCGTGAATATTCCACCGCGCTGAAAGATGTCATGCCTCTAGAGGACTGCCTGCAAGCTGCCATTGAGTGCGACGCACCGATGGTTTCGATTTGTGGGGGCGAGCCTCTGATTTATCCCCAGATCGAGGCGTTGGTTAATGGTCTACTCGCCCAGCATCGGATCGTCTATCTCTGCACGAACGGCATGTCGATGCGGAAGAAGATGCGGGACTATCTGGCCGTTTCCTACATGGGCAAACCAGAAGTATTCGAGCCTAAGCTGCAACAGCTCGCCGCTGCAAAGCTCTTGACGCCGAGCGACTTAGAACAGATCAGAAAGGGACCGAAGGATCCGGCGAAACCAGTGATCGCGCCAACCAGGTGGATGTATTGGAATGTCCATCTGGATGGGTTGGAGAAAACTCACGACATCATCGTCGAACGAGAGGGTGTCTTCCAGGAGTGCATTCGCGCGATTCGTATGGCAAAGATTCTCGGTTTCCAGGTCGCAACCAATACTACGGTCTATCGAGAGACAGAGGTCGACGAAATCGAACATCTTTTTGATTTCCTGGCGACGCTGGATGTCGACGGCCACACGATTTCGCCCGGGTATGACTATGATGCGGCCAAGAAGGACATGGTGAAACGACTGGGATTGGATCCGGGCAAATTTTTTCTGACTCGACAGGCCACAATCGAGAAGTTTTCCCGTGCGACAATCTGGGGGAAAAGATATCCGCTCTTTGGCACCCCTATTTACCTGGAATTTGTCGCTGGGCTCAGGGATCTGAGCTGCTCGGCCTGGGCGATTCCGACCCGGAATATCAAGGGTTGGAAGGCGCCCTGCTACTTCATGACGGACGGGCATTACGCGACGTTCAAAGAGTTGCAGGAGAAAGTTGATTGGAGCAAATATGGCGTCGTTGACGGCGTTGCCAGAGACCCGCGTTGCGAAAATTGTATGGTTCAGTGCGGTTACGAGCCCTCTGCGACGATCGGGTTGCAAGGCCGACCCGGCGACACTTGGAAGAACATTTGGTTTAACTTTGGTCCACGCCCCAGACCAAAAGGCCAACCTGACCCCGCGATCGTCTTCAACGGGGTCTCGGCAGGTGCAACGAAGCCGAGGCAGGAGCCGGCTGTCGCTGCTCGCTGTTAAAAGTGAATTGCTCAACGGGAGAACATGGTGAACGACGATGAAGGAGCTCATGCGCTCCTAAGACAGGCAATTTCGAGGGCACAACAGCACTTAATAAGTCTTCAGCACCCAGATGGTTATTGGATCGGCGAGCTTGTAGTCGATTCGACGCTTTGCTCAGATTACGTCACGTTTATGCATTGGTCCGGAGATGTCGATCCGGATGTGCAGCGGAAATGCGTCGACCACATCCTCTCGAGGCGGTTGCCGGACGGTGGCTGGAATAACTATCAGGAGGGGCCGTCCGAAGTTAACGCTTCGGTCAAGGCGTATCTTGCTCTAACCCTCGCGGGATTTTCCAAACAAGACCCGATTCTGATTCAAGCCAGGAGCAAGATCCGTGAGCTTGGCGGCATTGAAAAGACCAATACCTATGCAAGGCTCTATCTGGCGTTGCTGGGCCAAGTGTCTTGGGACGCCGTCCCAACGATCCCGGTCGAGTTTCTGTTGCTTCCCCGGTGGCTGCCGGTCAACCTGTACGCTGTGTCCTCCTGGACGCGCGCGATGGTTGTGCCACTGGCGATCATTAACCATTTCAAACCGACCCGCGCGCTGCAGGGAGAACGGCAGATTTCTGAGCTCTATCTTGATCCGACGAGGGTTCCGCAGCCCAAGGCAGCTGGATTGAAGCAATTCTTCATCCTCCTCGACCAGATACTGAAGCTTCTCGAGCGGAGGCAATTGCTGCCGCTGCGCCAGGCGGCCTTGAACGTCGCCGAGCAATGGATGCTTGAGCGGATTGGGGACGGTTGCAGCGGTCTGGCCGCAATTTTTCCTGCAATGTTAAACTCGATGATCGCTCTGCGCTGCATCGGTTACTCGTCGAGCCACCCGACTTACCAAAAAGCCGCGGCGGACTTTCGCGAGCTCTTCGTTGACGATGAGCAGGGATTCCGCATTCAGCCCTGTTTTTCTCCAGTATGGGATACGGCGATTACGCTAACCACCCTTTGCCGATCCGGTATCGGTCCCGAAAATCCAGCGGTGGGCAAAGCCGTCAGCTGGTTATTATCGCAAGAGATACGCATTGCCGGTGACTGGGTCGTCAACAATCCTGGGCCTGAGCCGACGGGTTGGTGTTTCGAGTTCAACAATCCATTCAGCCCTGACGTGGATGATACCGCGATGGTCTTGCTGGCTCTCTATACAGCGGAATATCGTGAGGATGCCGCACTCTATGACCGCGTAATCCAGTGGCTTATCAGCTTTCAAAATCGCGATGGCGGCTGGGCGGCGTTCGACAAGGATGTACAGAATCCACTGCTCGAGAGTGTTCCGTTTGCAGACCACAACGCCATCCTGGATCCGAGTTGTTGCGACGTAACGGCGCGGGTGCTCGAGATTCTAGGTTTTCTGGGATTTCGTCCAAACCACCCTGCAATCAAACGGGCCGTCCGTTTTTTACGCAGAAATCAGGAAAATGATGGCGCCTGGTACGGCCGCTGGGGGGTAAACTATATCTACGGGACGTCTCAGGTTTTGCGCGGTTTGCAGGCCATCGGAATGAATATGAACGAGCCTTGGATTCTCCGTGGCCGGGCCTGGTTGGAGGCCTGTCAGAATGAGGATGGCGGCTGGGGAGAAACGGTGGCGTCCTATGACGATGCAAGCTTGCGCGGCAAAGGCGCGAGCACGCCATCGCAAAGTGCGTGGGCATTACTCGGGTTGTGCGCGTTTGACGATCTCAACCGCACAAGTATCCACTGCGGAGTGCGATATCTGGCAACCACTCAGAACCCTGACGGTTCCTGGAGCGAATCGTTGATTACAGGTACCGGATTCCCTCGCGTATTTTATCTCAAATACGATATGTATCGGAACAATTGGCCGGTAATGGCGCTGTCTCGATACGCATCGGTGGCAGGCATAACGGAGAAGAGTGCTCAAGTGCGTTCGGATGCGGCAGAAGTGTCGGAAGCCGATTCTTCTCTACAACAGGTACCGGAACCAGTTCTGTCCTCGATCGTGTCGAGCTTCGCTTCACTGCCTATTTTTGAGATCCTCAAAGATCTATTGACCAAGCTGAATCATGGGTAAACTCAAAGTCCTTGTCGCTGACCAGATCTCGCCTAAGGGGATCGAACTGCTCCAGAGCGGCGGGCAACTGCTGGTCGACGTGAAGACTGGGCTCAGAGAGAAAGAGCTTATCGGCATCGCCGGGGACTATAGCGCGCTGGTCGTACGTTCGCAGACCAAGGTCACCGCGAACGTGATCGATGCAGCCAAGCGGCTCAAGGCAATTGGACGTGCCGGTGTCGGAGTTGACAATGTAGACGTAGACGCTGCGACCCGCCATGGAGTAATCGTGATGAACACGCCGGGCGGCAATACAATATCAACGGCGGAGCACGCGTTTTCGTTGCTGGTTAGCATTGCGCGGAGCATTCCGCAGGCTCATGCCAGCGTCAAAGAGGGCAAATGGGACCGAAAAAGCTTCGAGGGTGTTGAGCTGCATGGAAAAACGATCGGAATACTCGGGATGGGCCGAATCGGCACCGAAATTGCCAGGAGAGCAATCGCCTTCGGTATGCGGCCGGTCGCCTACGATCCCTATTTGTCTGCGAGCCGCGCGCGTTCTCTGCAAGTCGAACTGTTTGAAAATCTCGAAGATGTCCTGGCTCAATCGGACTTCTTGACGATGCATATGCCATTGACGCCAGAGACAAAGCATTTGATCAACCCGCAGCGGATCGCAAAGACGAAACGTGGCGTCAGGATCGTGAATTGCGCTCGTGGCGGATTGGTTGACGAACAGGCGCTGTACGAAGCGCTCAAGTCAGGTCAGGTTGCTGCTGCGGCATTAGACGTCTACGAGACCGAACCACCACCGGCGGATTATCCATTGCGCAATCTTCCAAACGTCGTTTTTACACCCCATCTGGGCGCGTCAACGGTGGAAGCGCAAGAAAGTGTCGGAATCGAGATCGCCGAAGCGATTCGTTCCGTTCTGCTGGATGGAGTCATCGTAAACGCGGTGAACGTTCCGAACATCGATGCAAAGACGCTTTCAATCATCGCGCCTTACCTTGCATTCGGCGAAACGCTCGGACGCTTTCTGCGCCAAATTGCGCCAAAACGCAGCGAGACGCTTTCGATCAACTACAGTGGCAAGGTTAACGAGTACGAGACGGGCCCCATCTCTCGTTACATCCTCAAGGGATTCCTCGAAGAAGCCGGCGGAGGAGACGTGAACCCGGTCAACGTCGCGTCATTTGCTAAGACGCTTGGGTTGAAAACAGTCGAGACGAAAGATGTCGTTGCGGGAGAGTTCACGGACCTCGTGGATCTACAGGCGACAGGTCAGGGCGAGACTGTATCTGTTGCAGGTACCTTTATCGGTGCATCACCAAGGATTGTGCGTATAAACGGCCGTCATGTTGAGGCACGCTCCGTCGGTGTCCTGTTGCTTCTGGAGAACAATGACGTTCCAGGGGTCGTTGGGCAGATCGGCACTGTCCTCGGGCAGCATTCGGTCAACATTGCAAACATGTCGCTCAGCAGAGATCACCGTGGCGGTGAAGTGCTTACGGTATTGAACCTCGATTCCGCACCGGATAGCACAATCCTGGAGTCAATTCTGGCCAATCCGAATATCAAGAGTGCGAAGGTTGTAAAGCTGTAGGGTAAGTCGGCGTCGGAGAGGTTACCGTACCTTCGCCGCCAAACAGGTACGCTTTCGGGGCTGTTCCTTTTAAAGGTCTTTAAAAGGTAACTGGAGGGACGTCGCGACTGCTTTATTGCGAATGTATCCGCCCATTATGTTAATGCCGGTTGCGAGGGCCGGCTCTTTTCGGATCGCGCCCTCTAGACCGCCCTCGGCCAGATATTCAACGAAACGAGCAGTCACATTCGTCAGGGCCTGAGTTGCTGTGCGAGCGTACGCTCCGGGCATGTTTGCGACGCAATAGTGAGTAATGCCCTCTTCGACGTAGACCGGGTCGTGGTGTGTGGTTGGACGGGACGTTTCACAACATCCGCCCTGATCGATCGCGATATCAACCAGAACGCTGCCGGGTTTCATCAGACGCAACATCGACCTTGTTATCAGGCGTGGCGCTCTTGCTCCAGGCACAAGCACCGCTCCGATCAGGAGATCGGTTCGCGGCAGCATTTCCAGTAAGTGCGCCTCACTGGAGTAGAGCGTGTGTGCCGTGTGCATGGTAATGTCCAGAAACCGCATTCGCTCAAAATCAACCTCCAGAATTGTGACGTTCGCGCCGAGGCCTGCGGCCATGCGCGCCGCATTCACGCCCGACGTACCACCGCCGATCACGACAACATTTCCCGGCAGAATACCCGGAACCCCTCCAAGGAGCACCCCAGTCCCGCCGCTGTGTTTCGCTAAAAAATATCCGCCTACAATAATCGACATCCGCCCGGCGACCTCACTCATCGGTTCCAACAAAGGAAGGCGGCGATTAATTTCCACTGTCTCGTAGGCGATCGCCGTTACACCCGACTGCATCAAGGCTTCGGTCAATGATTTGTCCGCAGCCAGATGCAGGTAGGTAAAAAGGATCTGGCCTTCTCTCAAAAGAGCATACTCCGAGGGCAACGGTTCCTTGACCTTCACAATCAAATCCGCAGTATTAAAGATTTCAGCGTGGTCGGCCGACATGATCGCGCCTGCGCGTTCGTACTCTTCATCTGCGTATCCGGCCCCCGCGCCGGCCCCTCGTTCAACGTAGGCTGTGTGCCCGAGTTTGGTCAGTTGGTAAACAACCGATGGAAGCACAGCGACCCTGTGTTCCTGTTCTTTGATTTCCTTTGGAATCCCGACTTTCATAACCCTGATTATTCGGCTGAACCGCTCAAAACCCTTTGCGAGCCGATGCAGGCCTAATTCAGCGACGGATCATCCGGCGCGATTGCAAGAAGATGGTAGGCCGGCCCCAGAGACTTCATCAGCGATAACCAAGTCTCGTCGTTCGGGACGCCATCGAAAATTGACTCCGTAGCCGGGTGCACAATCCAGGCGCTTTGTTGCAACTCATTTTCGAGTTGACCGCCGACCCAGCCTGCATATCCGACGAATGCACGGACCCGCTTAAAGCCATCGCCCGCTTCAGATTTCACTTGATCCAGAGAGAGCTGCGTATGAAACGTAATTTTGGCTTCTCCGGCGGTCCAATCGAACGAGACAAGGGTCAGTTCCTGAGGGCCGACTGGGCCGCCAAGATAAACTGGAATCTCGCCAAGCCCTTCAAGATCGCGATCCGGCAGAAAATCCACGAGGTTCTTGTTAGTCGGGCGATTCAGTACGAGACCATGTGCACCTTGCTGCTGGTCATGCGCAGAGATAAACAAAACTGTCTTCCGAAAATTGGAGTCACGCAAATTGGGATGCGAAATAAGAAGCTGCCCCGCCAAACTCGGAGATTCACTACCAGATCGGCGCATCATGGAATCTAGAAAGCGATTAGTTGCTGATCAAGGACGGACTCACTAATTGTCGTCGAATCCATTATATGTATATCCAATCCTCTAAATTAGAAATCGCAGATCGCAGTTTCGACTCCCGCCTTCTTATCGGCACCGGAAAATTTTCGAGCAATATTGCGATGAAGCAGGCTCTGGAGGAGAGCGGGACACAAATTGTAACCGTTGCACTGCGGCGCGCGGATCTCTCGGGGAAGCATGACCCATTTGCGGATATTCTCGACTATATCAATCCGGAGCGATACCTGTTACTGCCTAATACGAGTGGCGCCATGACGGCAGAAGAGGCAGTGCGGATGGCGCGGCTAGCCGCCTCCGCAGGACTGCCAAAATGGGTGAAGCTAGAAATCCATCCGGATCCTCATTATCTCCTGCCCGATCCGATTGAGACGTTGAAAGCGGCCGAACAGCTTGTCCGCGAAGGGTTCGTCGTCATGCCATACATCAACGCCGACCCTGTTTTGGCGAAAAGGCTGCAGGAGGTTGGCACGGCCACTGTGATGCCGTTGGGTTCGCCGATCGGAAGCAATCGAGGTATCCAGACGCGGGATCAAATTCGTATCATCATCGATCAGGCGACGGTTCCGGTGGTTGTGGATGCCGGAATTGGGCGTCCTAGCCATGCAGCTGAAGCGATGGAACTCGGCGCGGACGCGGTCCTTGTGAACACGGCGATAGCGATTGCGGCAAACCCGGTCGGGATGGCGGCAGCATTTCGGAAAGCAGTAGAAGCCGGGCGGTTGGCCTTTGAGATTGGTTTGCAGGAACAGACGGCACAAGCAGCTCCGACAAGTCCACTTAGCGCATATTTTACGCATTCTGTGTGAATATTTTGGAGGTCAGCAATTTATCTGTCTGGTTCGCGCGACGTTCGCTCTTTTTCCGTCATGCCAACAGCGAAGTCAGGGCTGTCACCAATGCGTCATTTGCGATTCCGCCTGGTATGACCCTCGGTCTGGTCGGTGAAAGCGGGAGCGGGAAGTCAACGATTGGAATGGCAATCCTGAGGCTCGTCGAAGCAACGGCCGGCAATATCTGTTTCCGCGGAACTGATATTACGCACATGCCGGAAAGCGTGTTCAGGCCATTTCGCCGGCAAATTCAGATGATATTTCAGGATCCGTTCGGCTTTTTAAATCCGCGGTGGACAATATTGCAGATACTTGCGGAGCCACTCAGCGTCCATTTCCGGGCGATGAATGCATCGCAGCGGAAAGAGAGAGCGGTTGAGCTCTTTCGGAAAGTCGGATTGAATCCGGACCTTTTAGGCCGGTATCCACATGAATTCAGCGGTGGTCAAAGGCAGCGTATCGGGATCGCCCGCGCGCTTGCAGTTGAGCCGGCGTTAATCGTTTGTGATGAACCGGTGAGTGCGCTCGATGTCAGCGTCCAGGCCCAGATTGTTAACCTGCTCTCCGACCTCCAGGAAGAGCTGGGAATCGCCTATCTTTTCATCGCGCACGACCTTGCTATCGTCGAACATATCAGCGACGAGATCGTCGTTCTGCGGCGCGGTGAAGTGGTAGAAACTGGTCCAGCCGGAGCGATTTGCCGCGAACCTCGGCACGAATACACGCGAAACTTGCTGGCCAGCGTGCCCATCCTCGATTAGTAACACCTAAAACGCGTGAATCTGTTGTTGCGAAAGCTCCTGGGGATGAACTGGCTGTTGGTCGCATTGGCCGTCTGCTTGTCAATCTTCGGTGTGATGGCCATCTACAGCGCAACTTACATGCGCGAAGAGGTCTATCTGACCGAAATGTGGCGACGCCAGATCGTTTGGCTTGCGATTGGCATAGGAATCTTTTTCGTCGCTGCGCTGGTTGATTACCGCGCCTGGCTCCATCACGTCTCATTTCCGCTGATCATGTATCTCGGCGGTCTCGGATTCCTGGCGCTCACGCATTTCATTGGAAGAACGACTTTTGGTGCAAAAAGCTGGCTGGATATTGGCCCGATCAGTTTCCAGCCCGCACAGCTAGCGGTGATATCAACCTTGCTGCTACTTTCGTGGCTCCTCGCCAATACGGAGAACTGGGTCGGATTTTGGCCGACGGTTGGGCGGATCTTCAGCTGCGCCGCGATCATTGCCCCGCCCTGGATTCTTATTTTGATCCAGCCGGACCTCGGCGAATGTCTGGTCTGGATCCCAGCGGTCTTAGCTCTTCTTTACGTTGGGCGTGTCCCGAAGCGGTATCTGCTCGTGATGATTATCATCGGGATTGCCATCTTGCCTGTCGTGGCCAACTTCGGACTAAAGCCTTATCAACGCGAGCGGCTGACGACATTTTTGAATCCAGATTATGACCCGCAAGGCGCAGGCTGGACGATCAATCAATCGCTGATCGCGATCGGTTCCGGCGGATTCTATGGAAAGGGCTTCAGCGCGCCCAATACGCAGGTGCAGCTCGGTTTTCTGCCCTCCACGATCGTTCACACCGACTTTATTTTTGCCGCGATCGGAGAGCAGCTCGGTTTTGTCGGCACGATTACGCTTGTTGCTGCGTTCGGCGCACTCATTTTATGCGGGCTCCTGATAGCGGCGTCCGCAACGGACGATCTTGGCCGGCTGGTTGCCGTCGGGATCATTACGCTTATTTTTACGCACGTTTATATGAATATCGGAATGACGATATCGATCACGCCGATAACGGGCGTTCCTCTGCCGTTGATCAGCTACGGAGGATCGTTCCTGGTCCTTACACTGTTTGCGCTCGGCGTTCTCGAAAGCATATGGATCCATCGCAAGATCCGCAGCACTGCCCGTCCATCCCGGCAGCGGCCGACGGCTTAGGCTTGGGGGCCCTCTGCCGGCCCTCAACGACTCATCCATTTTTCATGCGACGGATCGGGCCGCTGCGCTCAGCCACCTACAGCCTGATATCGTCTCAGACCGCGGCGCCAGAGCGTATTCGAGAGTAGCAGAGTTAACAGGACCCAAGCGGACTGGATTACAAGACCTTGGCAAAGCTCGGCGCCGTGCACCTTCCCCATGAAAACAGTGACCGGAAAGTAAAGCTCATAGGGAAACGGTGAGAATTTCAGGATCGTCTGGACTTCGACCGGCATAAATGACAGCGGGAACATGTGACCGCTTAGAAAGTACTCGAACGAGAGTACAATAAAAACGACCGTGGAAATCTCCAGCATCCAGAATGCGAAGAGGGCGACGGAGTACGAAATCAGGAATTGAATCAGCGCGGCGAATATCAGGCTGAGGGCCGTCAAGGTCCAGACCGCCCAGGAAGAGGGCCAGACCAAGTAACGATGGAAGACCAATAGCAGGGTCAGAGAAATCGGAAGTGTGACAAGCGAATAAAGCAACCGGTTGCTGACGAACAGAGCGAACCTGTAAATGAGATAGTTGACCGGTTTCGTCAGAAACGCGTTCATCTGACCTTCGCGAATATCTGCGGCTACCTGCCACTCATCGTCGCCTGGCGATATAAGGCCATCCAAAATCAGGACCAGGAGAAAATAATGGACGACAGAGTCATAATTGAAGCCGCGAATTCCGGAGCCTCTGGCTTCAAAAATCGCGCCCCATACGAACAGGGAGCCCAGCAGCGGGATCAACCCAAAAATAGCCCTGAAAAGAAAATTCCAACGGTAAACAAAGGTGTTCTGAATGCCAATATCGAAAACTTTCAGGTACTTCCGCAATCACTTTAGGCTATTAAGAAGCATGGAAGTTGCAACCGGAAGTAATCGTGTTCGTGCTTATCGCCCGAAGGGCGAAAACAGATCGGAACCCGGACAAGATGATGCCCACTTCAGTGGAAGCTGCAAACTCCCCCTCAGGGCTAATAAATCTTGATGAACGCCTTTTCCCGGAGGCTGTCGATCCAGCGCTGAGTCGCCTTTTGCCTCTGTACCTGTTCCAGCTTCTTCTCGATTCCACTTTGCACTTCCGTCAGCGGAATGACCCCGGAATCTTTCTTCGACTCGCAATACAAAGTATAAAACGAATCTCCGATGCGGACGACCTGGCTTACCTGCCCCGGAGAAAGTGAAAAAGCGACATCCGTCAACTGTTGATTGAGCGTCTTACGGTCGACGTAACCCCAATCACCGCCGGAAGCTGCTGTTCCATCCATCGAGTAAGTCTTTGCCATCGTGGCGAAATCCGCTCCGGCTTGGATCTTTTCGCGAATCTCATCCGCCGTCTTGCTCATTGAATCGGCGGAGTTTGAGTCCAACGGATCCGCGTTAAGGACGATCATCCGCAGCTTGAGCTGTTCCGGCGTGACGAAGTCCTGTTTGTTCGTTTCGTAGTAAGCTTGAACTTCTTGTGGCGTGGCTTCGAAATTCCCCTTGACGTTATTTTGCCTCATCGCTCCGACAATCACCTTATCGCGTTGCATTTCGCGAAATTTTGTCAGGGAATATCCTTGGGCGTTTAGCGTCCGCAAAAACGCCTGTCGATCACCGCCGAATTCCGCCTTGATGATGTTCTGGATTTGGTCGTCCACGACATATTCCGGCATCGTATATTCTTTCTTCTTGAATTCCTGCACGATCAGCTGCCGATCGATCAGGTCGTTCAGCGCTCCGAGCCGAGCTTCCTTAATTTTGTCGATCAAGTCTTGACCCGTATACTGTTCGTGCAACGTCCGTTCCTGCGGTCCTGATAGCTCTTCGACCTGAGAGAATGTGATTACATCTCCGTTTACGACCGCTGCAACCCCGTCGATGACCTGCGGCTCGGCGGCTCGAATGCAAGGCGTGCAAAATGCGATCGCAACCAATATTGAGAACAGTTGTTTCAAGCCCATGCGTAATCTCAATCAAGTCGGCTCAAGAGAGTCAATAGGGTTTGTAGATTATTTTGGCCGTTCTCCGGAGTTAAACGAGGGAACCTGTCTCCGATAAGCAGATAGTCGCCGCCTCGAACCAGCATGACTTTTGACGACCGCACTTCGAGCGAAGCAATTTTCAGTCTTCGTGCGAGCAGTTTGATCTCGTTCAGCAGGAGTAGATTACGGACCGCGTCCGGGATCGGGCCGAACTGGTCTCGCCAATCGCGCTCTAACT
>Ga0213878_10000520_pt1 | contig 14277 bp, 10 predicted proteins | sample VelepicoBEBS_R02_FD_161053 | JGI IMG/M metagenome (GOLD analysis project Ga0213878, IMG submission 161053) | Vellozia epidendroides bulk soil microbial communities from rupestrian grasslands, the National Park of Serra do Cipo, Brazil - BS_R02 | ecosystem: Environmental > Terrestrial > Soil >... | reverse complement strand
CCTCGGGCTGAACTAACCGTTATCGGTCTGGCCGCGCCAGCGGTCAGACCGACATGTCCGGCCCCCGGCTACGCCCCGGCCGGTTTCACAAAGGCGATGCACAGCGGACGAAGCGGCTTCGCGTTGTCTTCCCGAAACATCATCTGGCGAACCGTGTCTATCCGGAGCGTCGGCCAGGGCGTTAGCGCCGCCTGAAATCGCTCCTGCTCGCAGGTGATCCCCAGCCGCCCGACCAGCAGCGCCCCCTGCCGCTCGATTTGCGCTTGCATGATATGCACGTTGTAGACATTAGGCTGCGTATCGTTATCCCACGGCGTTATCGTCAACGGGCGAGACGGGGCGTAAAACGTCAGCCACTGCGACCAGTATTCTCCGCCGACATAGCGCAATGGCGCGCCGTAACGCTCCTGCCACTGCTGACTCAACTGTTGGCTAAAGGGAATGATATTGCTTTTATCCTGGCCTGCATTCGCCACGTTCCCCCACAACACGCCGATGTATCCCGCCAGCACCACGCCCGCCATGCCGAACAGCGAGACAGTGACGCCGCGCGGCAGGCGTTCAGGATGGCGGCTGGCGCAACTGACCATCAGCGCGGGCGTCAGGATAAAGAACGGCTGTAGCCACTCCGTCAGGCGACCGCCCTGATGAAACAAAAACCAGGCGAAAATCATCATCAGAGGCAGCAAATAGACCGCCAGCATCACCCGCAGCGCCCACGATTCCGGGAGCACGAGACGGACATTGCAGCGCCGGAGCACCCACCACAGAATCAGCAGAGGATAAAAGACGGTGAGCGCCTTAATGACCAGCGCGGGGTTAAAGCGATTTTTAATCTGCGAGTTGACCCAGCTAAAGGCGGCAAAATCGTGCTGACACAGCCAGATAATGTTGGGCAGAATCAGCAACAGGCCCAACAGCAGAGCGCCATAAAACGCGGGGTGTCGGTAGCACGCGCGGATACGCGGCACCATAAGCGTCGATAAAAACACAAAACCGACAAACGCCAGCGTCGAGTACTTCGCCATGGACGCCAGCCCGGCAACGACGGCAAACGCCAGCCACCAACAGGCATGACGCGTAATGGCGAGATAAAAGCACAGCATCATCCACGGCCACAACATCACCAGCAGGTAGTTATCGTTGTAGCTGATAATATCGAAGTTGATGAGACCGGAAAGGTTGAGCGTCAGCAGCGCAAGCCAGGCCAGCCGGTCGCTACCGCTCAGGTTTCGGGCGAGGACCCAAACGCCCGCCATGCCAATGGCTATCGCCAGAAAATGGCTGGCGTACCAGTACAGGCTCAGCGACACAGGCAGCCACAGCGCGGGCCACATCGCCATGCCAACCAACCAGGGGTTTTTCGGGGAGCCCCAGTCCGCATTCTGCGCCCAGCTCAGGGCTTCAACGGCATCGTAAGGTACCGTGGGATCAAGCCCAACGGTGGCAAACGTCCACAACAGCGCATATCCCAGCACCCAGACCGCCACGACACGACCACGCATTCCATTCTCTCTACATTAATCACAACAGCACATGTCATTAATATAGGCAGTCGCAGCTAAATGTGGGGCAAACCAACCCTGGGTTGGTTTGCCCGGTGTGTTCTGCACACCAGAACGCAGCCGTTATTCTAACAAACGACGGTGCAACGCTTTGACCGCGCTGTCTGCGGATTCCGCCGGGAGCAGGAAGCAAAGATTGTGGTTGGACGCGCCGTGACAAATCATGCGCACCGCGTGTTGCTCCAGCTCAGCAAAAACCTCCTGGCACACCGCCGTCGACTGAGACAGCGCGTTGCCAATCAGCGAAACCAACACCAGACCGGTCTCGACGTCAACATGGCAGTGCGACGACAACTCGGTGAGCAGCGCGGTGGTCAGCGTATCGGCGTCTCCTGACGTTGAGCTGGTGGAGTCAAGGATCAGCGCGATGCTGGTTTCCGAAGTGGTGACCAGATCGAGCGCCATTTCGTGACGCGACAAAATCCCAAATATATCCGCTAAAAAACGGTGCGCAGGCTGCGCCTTAACGCTGGATAATGTTAACAGCGTCTGACGGCGGCGCACGGCCAGGGCGCGATAGCGCGATGGCTCCAGCACATCACGGCAAACCAGCGTTCCGCCCGCTGAGGGGTTGCTGCTGGAGCCGACAAACACCGGAATGTTCTTGCGCATCGCGGGCAGCAGGGTTGCCGGATGAAGCACTTTGGCGCCAAAGGTCGCCATTTCTCTGGCTTCAGAGAACGAGAGGTTATCAATACGTTTCGCCCGGGCGACGATCCGTGGATCGGTGGTGTAAATCCCGGCGACATCGGTCCAGATATCCACACGTGAGGCCTGTAATGCCTCCGCCAACAGGGACGCGGTGTAATCACTGCCGCCGCGGCCGAGCGTCGTGGTTTGCCCTGCCGCATCGCTGCCGATAAAGCCCTGAGTCACCACCAGCGCCTGTTCGAGGCGTGGGCGTAACCGTTTTTCCGCCAGCTCGGCGATGACGCTTATCGCGGGTACCGCGCAGCCAAACGTATCATTAGTGCGGATGACTTTGCGGGCATCAAACCACTCGGTCTCCACTTCTTGTTCACGTAATACTTCCACAAACAGCAGGGAAGACATGAGCTCACCGTGACTAACCAACTCATCGCACAACGCGGCTGAGCAGGAATCGGCCGCCATTTCAGCCAGGCGGCTAATATTGTCGAGCAGACGATCGATCTCCTGACCAATGGCGTCAGGCTGCTTCAGGCGTGAAATGATGTTGTATTGCAGGATGCGCAGGGTTTCAATTTTGTCCAGTCGAACGTGGCTTTCCAGACCGGAAGCAAGTTCGACTAACAGATTAGTGACGCCAGCAGAGGCAGACAGCACCACCAGGCGAACGTTTTTATCAGCAAGGACGAGGGTGGCGCTACGGCTCATCGCGTCAAAATCAGCGACGCTGGTGCCGCCAAATTTGGCAACGATGATGTGTGGATAAATGCGAGTCATAACAATCTCATATCAGGGCGCCATACTCATATGGCATGAAAATTTTCATTTCGGCATAAGGGAAGTGCTCTTCACCTTACGAAACGTCCGCCCGCGAACATTTCTGCTTAAAACCCAGGATTCTGCTCCCGTTGTCGATAACCTGTGTTGCCGCTCACGGGTTGCCGGGTGTGATGCGTATGAATTGCTAAATAGTGACTTCCTTTTTTCGTTTTGCGATTTTTAAGGCGGGCATAGTAAGTGATTTAATCCGCTGAATCGATATTTTCCTCAACATTTACGATAAGCCAATGGAAAATATCATTATTTAATGGAGAGTTGCTGGCGAAGTTTGCTTTAAATAACGTTCTAATAACATTAAAAATTCATAACTATTAAAAATTGAGTTTTATCATGGCGTTGTACACAATCCAGCCAGTCATCATCCCGCAACAGAATTGGTTACAATTCATACGCCAACACCGCCGCCAGAAAACACCATTTTGTCATTGATTTTTAAAGAAAATGACATAAAAACCCACACAAAAGAAAAGATTGAGTCCGTTGCTGAAAACGCATATATTAGCCGCGTTTTTTACCCCCTATTTAAACCCTTATTCAACCCGGAGTTAAAACAACGCCAGGTTGTAGGAGAGATATGATGACGGATAAAGTCCGTATTGATTCTTTGAGTGCTAATTCATTACCGCAAAGCAATGAGACCTTTTTAGCCAGACAAGCTGAGTTTGAATCCAACGTCAGAAGCTATCCGCGTAAATTGCCGTTGGCGATTGCGAAAGCACAGGGCGTCTGGATTACCGATGTTGAAAATAAACAATATCTTGACTGTCTTGCGGGCGCCGGAACCCTGGCGCTGGGCCATAATCATCCTGATGTGATTCAAAGCATCCAAAGCGTCATTACCAGTGGCTTACCGTTACATACGCTTGACCTGACCACGCCGTTAAAAGATGAGTTCTCCGCTTATCTGCTCTCTCTGCTGCCAGGTCAGGGCAAAGAATATTGCCTGCAATTCACCGGGCCTTCCGGCGCGGATGCCGTTGAAGCGGCGCTGAAGCTGGCGAAAAAAGTGACCGGCCGTTCCGGCGTGATCAGCTTCTCCGGCGGTTATCACGGCATGACGCATGGCGCGCTCTCCGTGACCGGCAACCTGTCGCCGAAAGAAGCGGTGAACGGCATGATGCCGGAAGTGCAGTTTATGCCTTACCCGCACCTGTACCGCTGCCCGCTGGGTATTGGTGGCGAAGCTGGCGTGAAAGCGCTGACTTACTACTTCGAAAACTTGATTAACGACGTGGAAAGCGGCGTGCGTAAACCGGCTGCCGTTATCCTGGAAGCCGTGCAGGGCGAAGGCGGCGTAAACCCGGCGCCGGTCGAGTGGCTGCAGCGCATCCGTAAAGTGACTCAGGAACACGGCATTCTGCTGATTCTTGACGAAGTCCAGGCGGGCTTCGCCCGTACCGGCAAGCTGTTCGCCTTCGAACACGCCGGTATCGAGCCAGATATCATCGTCATGTCCAAAGCGGTTGGCGGTGGTTTACCGTTGGCGGTACTGGGCATTAAAAAACAGTTCGATGCCTGGGCGCCGGGCCACCATACCGGTACCTTCCGTGGCAACCAGCTGGCGATGGCGACCGGCCTCACCACGCTTAAGATCCTCAAAGAAGACCGCATCGCCGATAAAGTCGCTGAACAGGGCGAATGGCTGAAAGGCAAACTGGCTGAAATGCAAAAACGTTTCCCGGTTATCGGCCATGTACGCGGCCTGGGCTTAATGATTGGTATTGAAATCGTTAAACCGCAGGAAGCGCAGGATCACATGGGTTGCTACCCGGCGGACGGCGAGCTTTCCGCGTTGTTGCAGAAAAAATGCTTTGAAGCCGGTCTGATCCTCGAGCGCGGCGGCCGTGGCGGCTGCGTGCTGCGTCTGCTGCCGTCGCTGCTTATCAGCAACGCCGAGCTGGAGATTTTCCTCGATAAGTTTGAAACCGCGCTGCTGAATGCTGGCGTGAAGCCTGTTTAATCGGAGCCAATGAGCGAATGTCTGATTTAAATCCGATTCTGTCCGGCTCCGCGCAAAGTATTGCCGCCTATCAGGACGCCATTGAGCAGAGCACGCAAGCAGTTGTGCAGTGGCTGAAGCAACCTGAGATGTATCAGGGCAAAACCGTCGCGGAACTCCGTGAGCGCATCAATTTAGCGTTTACCGCGCAGGGCCTGGGCAACCAGGCCGCCATTGAGCGCGCCGTTGAGTATTTCCTCAAAGACAGCCTGTCCGTACACCATCCGCAGTGCGTGGCGCATCTGCATTGCCCGAGCCTGGTCATCAGCCAGGCGGCGGAAGTGCTGATTAACGCCACCAACCAGAGCATGGATTCCTGGGACCAGAGCCCGTCAGCGACCATTATCGAGATGAAGCTGATTGAGTGGCTGCGCGAGCAGGTAGGTTACCCGGCGGGCGACGCCGGGGTCTTCACCAGCGGTGGTACGCAAAGCAATCTGATGGGCCTGATGCTGGCGCGTGATGCCTTTTTCGCCCGCCAGGGCCACTCCGTTCAACTGCATGGCCTGACCGGTAACCTCAGCAAAATTAAAGTGTTCTGTTCTGAACACGCGCACTTCTCTGTGCAGAAGAACATGGCGCTGATGGGGCTGGGTTATCAGTCCGTTACGCTTGTGAAAACCGATAAATTCTCGCGGATGGATCTCAACGATCTGACGGAGAAGCTGGCGCAGGCGAAAGCCAACGGCGAGCAGGTGATGGCGATTGTCGCCACCGCAGGCACCACCGATGCGGGCGCTATCGATCCATTAGCCGACATCGCCGCGCTGGCCGCTGAACAGCAGATTTGGGTGCATGTGGATGCGGCCTGGGGCGGTGCGCTGCTGCTGTCTGAGAAGTATCGCCACTTCCTGAATGGCCTGGAGCTTGCGGACTCGGTCACGTTGGACTTCCACAAGCAGTTTTTCCAGACCATCAGTTGCGGCGCGTTCCTGCTGAAAGATGCGCGTCATTATCAGCTGATGCGTTACCAGGCGGCGTACCTGAACTCTGACTTTGACGAAGAGCATGGCGTACCGAATCTGGTCTCGAAATCGCTGCAAACCACGCGCCGTTTCGATGCGCTGAAACTGTGGATGGGCCTGGAAGCGCTGGGTAAAAAGCAGTATGCCGACATCATTGATAAAGGCGTAACGCTGGCGCAACAGGTCGCGCAGTTTGTGACTGAGCAACCGCAGCTGGAGCTGGTCATGCAGCCGCAGCTGGCGAGCGTACTGTTCCGTTTCCGCCCGGAAAACGGCGACAGCGCAGGCGTTGCGTTGCTGAACCAGCGTATCGGCGATGCGCTGCTGGCCTCCGGCAGCGCCAACGTTGGCGTAACGGAAGCTGACGGCGTGACCTGCCTGAAACTGACGCTGCTCAACCCAACCGTGTGCCTTGAGGACGTAAAAGTTCTGCTGGCGAGCGTGATGGCCTGTGGGCAACAGCTACAGCACGCCTGATTGCTGCTGAAGTGAAAAAAGCCGACAACAGCGATGTTGTCGGCTTTTTTATCTTTGTCATTCCGTCCCGGTAAGCGCCTGCGCACACGCCCAGGCGGAGGACCACGCCCACTGGAAATTGTAACCGCCGAGCCAGCCGGTCACGTCCATCACCTCGCCGATAAAGTACAGCCCCGGCGCCTTGCGGGCTTCCATGGTGCGCGACGACAGCTCATTCGTATCCACACCGCCGAGCGTCACTTCGGCGGTGCGATAGCCCTCGGTGCCATTCGGTTGTACACGCCAGCCGGTTAACGTCTCGCACAGTTGCTGCTGTTCTTTGCTGTTCAGCTGTTTGAGCTGCACGTCCGGGATCTGCCCTAGCTGCTGCAAGCACTCTACCAGCCGCTTCGGCAGCTGCATCGACAGGGTGTTTTTCAGACTCTGGTTTGGGTGCGCCGCGCGCTGTTCATCAAGGAAGCCGTCGAGGTCGCAGTCCGGCAGCAGGTTGATAGTGACGAACTCACCGGGCTGCCAGTAGCTGGAGATTTGCAATACCGCCGGGCCGGAAAGACCGCGGTGGGTAAAGAGCAGGTTTTCCCGAAATACGGTGTCATCATGAGCGGTAATGACCGACGGCACGGAGACGCCGGAGAGCACCTGGAGCTGCTCCAGCAGCGGTTTATGCAGGGTAAACGGCACCAGCCCCGCACGGGTCGGAAGCACCTTCAGCCCAAACTGCTCGGCGATTTTATAGCCAAACGGCGACGCGCCCAGCCCTGGCATCGACAGCCCGCCGCTGGCGATAACCAGCCGCGTTGCCGTCACGGTCTCGCCGTTCAGCTGTAGCGTATAGCCGTCGTCATCGCGCGCAACGCTGAGAATTTCGCTGCGCAGACGGGTAGTGACGTTGCCTTTTTCGCATTCGTCCACCAGCATCGACACGATTTGCTCGGCGGAATCATCGCAAAACAGCTGGCCGAGGGTTTTCTCATGCCAGGCGATACCATACTTACCCACCAGGTCAATAAAGTCCCATTGGGTGTAACGCGCCAGCGCCGACTTACAAAAATGCGGGTTCTGACTAAGATATGCGGCGGGTTCGACATAAAGGTTAGTGAAGTTACAACGACCGCCCCCGGACATCAGAATTTTACGCCCCGGTTTTTTGCCGTTATCCAGCAACAACACTCGCGCCCCGGCCTGCCCCGCCTGCGCTGCACAAAACATTCCCGCCGCGCCCGCGCCGACCACAATGGCATCAAACCTTTCCACACACCGTTCCTCTCGTCTTGAATGTCGGGAATTGTAAATTTTCCCAAACGGTACGACTACTGAGAATTTTCCTTTCTCAGGCATTTCATTGATAGATATAGGATAATTCTTGACGTACGTTTTCGGAGTCCGAACAAAAATCAATAAAAGTCTATATTTCTCTTTGCCCGCACCGCATTTGTCCTGGATAATGCGCCGCGTTCATGTCCCCCAAATGGCGTAACGTCCTATGCTACATTTATTTACTGGCCTGGATTTGCATACCGGGCTTTTGTTATTGCTTGCTCTGGGTTTTGTTCTGTTTTATGAGGCCATCAACGGCTTTCATGATACTGCAAACGCAGTCGCAACCGTCATCTACACCCGCGCGATGCGTTCGCAAGTGGCGGTGGTTATGGCGGCGCTGTTCAATTTCTTTGGCGTGCTGTTAGGTGGCCTGAGTGTAGCCTATGCCATCGTGCATATGCTACCAACAGACCTTCTACTGAACATGGGCTCTGCGCATGGTCTCGCCATGGTCTTTTCGATGCTGCTGGCAGCGATTATCTGGAACCTCGGAACCTGGTATTTCGGCCTTCCGGCATCAAGCTCACACACCCTGATCGGCGCTATCATCGGTATTGGTTTAACCAATGCGCTGATGACCGGCACCTCCGTGGTTGATGCGCTGAATATCCCGAAAGTTATCGGTATATTCGCGTCGCTCATCGTCTCTCCTATCGTCGGCCTGGTGGTTGCAGGCGGTCTGATTTTCCTTCTGCGTCGTTACTGGAACGGGACCAAAAAACGTGCCCGCATCCACCTGACGCCAGCAGAACGTGAAAAGCAGGACGGCAAGAGAAAACCGCCGTTCTGGACGCGTATCGCCCTGATCCTGTCCGCCATCGGCGTGGCATTCTCTCATGGCGCTAACGATGGTCAGAAAGGTATCGGCCTGGTCATGCTGGTGCTGATCGGCGTCGCGCCGGCAGGTTTCGTGGTCAATATGAACGCCACCGGTTACGAAATCACCCGTACCCGTGATGCCGTGAATAATGTCGAAACCTATTTCCAGCAGCGCCCGGACCTGCTCAAGCAAGCAACGGGCGTTGAACAGCTCCAACCGTCAGCCACACCAGGCGTTGCGACGCAGACCGAGTTCCACTGCCACCCGTCTAACACCATCAACGCGCTTGAGCGTGCGAAAGGGATGCTGGCGAACGTCGAGAGCTACGACAAGCTGTCCATCGAACAGCGCGGCCAGCTGCGTCGCATCATGCTGTGCATCTCCGATACCACCGACAAAGTGGCGAAGCTGCCTGGCGTAAGCGGCGACGATCAGCGTCTGCTGAAGAAACTTAAAACCGACATGCTGAGCACCATCGAGTATGCGCCGGTCTGGATTATCATGGCCGTAGCGCTGGCGCTGGGTATTGGTACGATGATCGGCTGGCGTCGCGTGGCGACCACCATCGGCGAGAAAATCGGTAAAAAAGGCATGACCTACGCGCAGGGGATGTCCGCACAGATGACCGCTGCGGTATCTATCGGCCTGGCAAGCTATACCGGTATGCCGGTGTCCACCACCCACGTTCTCTCTTCCTCCGTCGCGGGGACGATGCTCGTTGACGGTGGCGGCCTGCAAAGAAGAACCGTGACCAACATTCTGATGGCCTGGGTCTTCACCCTGCCCGCCGCGATTGTCCTTTCAGGCCTCCTGTACTGGTTAGCGCTGAAAGTCATCTAAGCGAGCAACGCGAAAAACGACGGGTCAGGAAACTGGCCCGTTTTTTTTGCTTAATGCCAAATCATTAAGCCTATCAGGCTGACAACGACCAGCCCGCACAGTGCACTCGTCAGGATGAACTGGCGGCGCACACGCTCACAGCGGCGAATAAACTCATCGTCATGATGATCGCGATAACGCTGCGCGTAGATGTACCACACCAGGCGCATCTGTTTACCGGGTTGACCATGGGAAGTAAAAAAACCTCCGCCATCTACGTACTGATAGAGCAAGGGATCGCAACCACGCAGCACGACTAACAGGGCACGCAATGATGAGAAGTAGCGCGCCATATTCACTACACACACGACACACAAAGCCCAAAACAGCGCGACAGTGCTTACCATACCTCCTCCCCGGCGACCCACCCACGGAGACTCCTCCGGGGCTACCGCTCCCCCGATAACCAACAGACAATTCAGTCAAAGAGTGAGAATCCGATCACAATAACGCTTTCGATCGGTTCATTAAATAGTGTAGGAGATCCGTTAATTTTTTTGCTACAAGGTTAACCGTTATCAATAGTCGAAACGGAAAATTTGTTTAACTAATTGGTGATCAAGGTACATTGACGTAGCTTGTAGGTCGTTTTAAGGTTGAATTGTCTACAATTGGTCATTAACCACTTAAGGAAGGAGTAACACTATGGCTTACAAACACATTCTTATCGCGGTAGACCTCTCACCAGAAAGTAAAGTACTGGTAGACAAAGCCGTTTCTATGGCTCGCCCCTATAACGCGAAAGTTTCCCTGATTCATGTCGATGTGAACTACTCCGATCTCTACACCGGTTTAATTGACGTAAATCTGGGCGATATGCAAAAACGCATCTCCGAAGAAACCCACCACGCGCTGACGGAATTGTCCACCAACGCGGGCTATCCAATCACCGAAACCCTGAGCGGTAGCGGCGACCTGGGTCAGGTGCTGGTTGATGCAATTAAAAAATATGACATGGACCTGGTCGTCTGCGGCCATCATCAGGATTTCTGGAGCAAGCTGATGTCCTCTGCCCGCCAGCTTATCAACACCGTTCACGTCGACATGTTGATCGTTCCGCTGCGCGACGAAGAGGAAGATTAATTCTTCTCCCTGTCGGTACAACTTAACGCCCGCTTTTGCGGGCGTTTTTCGTTTTTACAACCTGCTCACAAATACAATATTTTGATAGCTTGAAAACAATTAGTGTGATCAGCCAGTTGTTTCACTATCATCCAATCTAATAATCTACACTGGCAATTTATAACAGCATTGTATTTCAACAATGGCATCTTCTTCGCACATTTCTACGCGAATGCGCATACTTTTTTGGGTTGGTAAATAAGGACGAAAAACATGAATACATCCCCCTCCGCGGGCTTACTGCAGCAGCCGCGGCCGTTCTTTATGATTTTCTTTGTCGAACTATGGGAACGGTTCGGCTATTACGGCGTTCAGGGCATCCTGGCCGTCTTTTTCGTCAAACAGCTGGGGTTCTCCCAGGAGCAGGCGTTTATCACCTTCGGCGCCTTTGCCGCGCTGGTCTATGGCCTGATCTCACTCGGGGGGTTCGTCGGCGACCACCTGCTCGGCACCAAAAGAACGCTGGTGCTCGGCGCCATTGTGCTGGCTATCGGTTATTTCATGACCGGTCTTTCGCTGCTCAAGCCTGAGCTGATTTTCTTTGCGCTCGGCACCATTGCCGTCGGTAACGGGCTGTTTAAAGCCAACCCGGCGAGCCTGCTTTCTAAATGTTATCCGCCGAAGGACCCGCGTCTCGACGGCGCGTTTACCCTGTTTTATATGTCTATCAACATCGGTTCGCTGCTGTCGTTATCACTGGCCCCGGTGATTGCCGAGAAGTTTGGCTATGCGGTGACCTATAACCTGTGCGGCGCCGGGCTTATCGTCGCCCTGCTGGTCTATTTCGCCTGCCGCGGCATGGTAAAGGATATCGGTTCTGACCCGGATCACCGGCCGCTGAACGTCAAAAACCTGCTGATGGTGCTGGCTGGCACGGTCGTCGCGGTGTTTATCTGTGCCTGGCTGATGCATAACGTCAAAGTGGCCAACCTGGTGCTGATCGTCCTCTCCATCGTGGTGACGATTTTCTTATTCCGTGAAGCGTTCCGTCTCGACAATACCGGCCGCAACAAAATGATCGTCGCGTTTATTCTGATGATTGAAGCGGTGTTGTTTTACATTCTGTACGCACAGATGCCCACCTCGCTGAACTTCTTCGCCATCAACAACGTGCATCATGACATTCTCGGCATCACCATTAACCCGGTCAGCTTCCAGGCGCTGAATCCGTTCTGGGTGGTGGTCGCAAGCCCGGCGCTGGCGGCTATCTACACGCGTCTTGGCAACCATGGTAAAGACCTGTCGATGCCGATGAAATTCACCCTCGGCATGTTTTTGTGCTCCCTCGGCTTCCTGACCGCCGCGGCCGCAGGGCTGTGGTTTGCCGACCCGCAGGGGCTGACGTCGCCGTGGTTTATCGTGCTGGTGTATCTGTTCCAGAGTCTGGGAGAGCTGCTGATTAGCGCCCTGGGGCTGGCAATGGTCGCCGCGCTGGTGCCGCAGCGTCTGATGGGCTTTATTCTCGGGATGTGGTTCCTGACTCAGGCCGCCGCGTTCCTGCTCGGCGGCTATGTCGCCACCTTCACGGCGGTAGCGGAAAACGTTACCGACCCACAGCAGACGCTGCCGATTTATACCAACGTCTTCAGCAAAATCGGTCTTGTGACGCTTGCCGTCACTGTGGTGATGGCCATTCTGGTACCGTGGCTCAACCGGATGATTAATACGCCAGCCACCAATCAGTAACGTGGCGCTATCCGCCCCTCTCCTTCGCCAGAGAGGGGCGAAAAAGGGCTTTACTCCGCCGTCCCCGCATAAATATCAAACCGATGTCCTTTGGTCACCACCGCATTAACGGTCGCGACATCCGCCAGCGGCGGCGCATAGTCCGGCCGCTTCACCACCACGCGTTTGGTCGCCAGTCTGCGGGCAGGCTCCAGCAGGCCATCCGCGTCGAGGTCCGGCCCCACCAGCGACTGAAACACCCGCATCTCTTTTTTCACCAGCGCGCTTTTCTGTTTATGGGGAAACATCGGGTCGAGGTACACCACCTGCGGACGCGGGGTAATATCGGTGAGCGCCGTCAGGCTGGAAGCATGGATAAGCTGCAGACGCTCCTGCAGCCATGGACCGATCTCCGGGTCGGCATAGCCGCGACGCAATCCGTCGTCGAGCAGCGCCGCTACCACCGGATTTCGCTCCAGCATGCGCACATGACAGCCGACGGACGCCAGCACAAACGCATCTCGTCCGAGCCCGGCGGTCGCGTCCACCACATCGGGCAGATAACTACCCTTAATGCCGACCGCTTTCGCCACCGCCTCGCCGCGGCCGCCGCCGAATTTACGCCGGTGCGCCATCGCGCCGCCGACGAAATCGACAAAGATGCCGCCAAGTTTTGGCTCGTCGCGTTTACGCAGCTCAAGGTGCTCCGGCGTCATCACCAGCGCCATCAAATTGTCATCGTCCTGCTCTAACCCCCAGCGGGCGGCCAGAACAGAGAAGGCGCCGTCTCCGGCGCCTGTTTCATCTACTAAGCAAATCTTCACGCAGGATCTCAGCCTTTAATTCCGTAGTGCTCAAGCATTGCATCCAGGTGCGGCTCGCGCCCACGGAAGCGCTTGAACAGCGTCATCGGCTCTTCGGAACCGCCGCGGCTCAGAATGTTGTCGAGGAAAGACTGTCCGGTCGTGCGGTTGAAAATCCCTTCCTCTTCGAAACGGGAGAAGGCATCCGCCGCCAGCACGTCGGCCCACAGGTAGCTGTAATAACCCGCCGCATAGCCACCGGCAAAGATGTGGCTGAAGGCATGCGGGAAGCGGCCCCATGACGGCCCCGGCACCACAGCGACCTGCTTTTTAATCTCGGCCAGGGTATCAAGGATTTTCGCCCCCTGCGCCGGGTTGTACTGCGCATGCAGGCGGAAGTCGAACAGGCCGAACTCCAGCTGGCGCAGGATAAACATCGCCGCCTGATAGTTCTTCGCCGCCAGCATTTTATCCAGCAGCGCCTTCGGCAGCGGTTCGCCAGTTTCATAGTGACCGGAGATAAACGCCAGCGCGTCCGGCTCCCAGCACCAGTTTTCCATAAACTGGCTCGGCAGCTCGACGGCATCCCACGGAACCCCGCTGATACCGGAAACACCGGCGGTTTCCACGCGGGTCAGCATGTGGTGCAGACCGTGGCCAAACTCGTGGAACAGGGTGATCACTTCGTCATGGGTAAACAGCGCCGGTTTGCCGTTGACCGGGCGGTTAAAATTACAGGTCAGGTAGGCGACCGGCTTTTGCAGCATGCCGTTGGCTTTACGCATCTGGCCGACGCAGTCGTCCATCCATGCGCCGCCGCGTTTGTGTTCGCGGGCATACAAGTCGAGATAGAAGCTGCCGCGCAGTTCGTTATTTTCGTCGTATAGCTCGAAGAAGCGGACTTCCGGGTGCCAGACGTCAACATCGGTGCGCTCTTTCGCGGTAATTCCATAAATGCGCTTAACGACTTCGAACAGGCCGTTAACGGCTTTGTTCTCCGGGAAATAAGGGCGCAGTTGTTCGTCGCTGATGCTGTACAGATGCTGCTTCTGCTGCTCGCTGTAGTACGCGATGTCCCACGGCTGCAGCTCATCAACGCCAAACCCGGCTTTCGCATACGCACGCAGTTGAGCCAGCTCTTTTTCGCCCTGCGGACGCGCGCGTTTGGCCAGAT
>Ga0213878_10000519_pt1 | contig 14278 bp, 11 predicted proteins | sample VelepicoBEBS_R02_FD_161053 | JGI IMG/M metagenome (GOLD analysis project Ga0213878, IMG submission 161053) | Vellozia epidendroides bulk soil microbial communities from rupestrian grasslands, the National Park of Serra do Cipo, Brazil - BS_R02 | ecosystem: Environmental > Terrestrial > Soil >... | reverse complement strand
TGGTTATCAACGGCGTTATAGATGACGTGGATTTTTTCCGCTGGCAGGCTAAAGTCCGCGATGATCTCTTGTTTGATCATCTCAGCGTTGCAAATCACTCCGCGCAGGTGCGTGTCCTGATACATCTCGCGCTCTGCCTGCATGACGTAGCGGTGGTAGCTGTCGGCAAACAGCAAGCGGCTCTTCCATGTGGGTAAAATGCGCGAACGTTGTTCCAGCCAGCGGCGATGGACACCGTCGCCGGCGCGGTACAGATCGCAGCCGGGAATACGTTCATGGCTTTGCACCAGATCGAATGATTCGCGCCTCCAGAGTTCGCGCGCGGCATTGGCGAAACCGCGCTCACGGCTGATTCGTCCCCATTTGCGCGGGTTACAGATATGAATATTCCAGTCAGGCTTGACCGGACCCTGCCATTCGCGGGTGATGACGTTCAGTTCCAGATTGCTGCTGTCGAGGGCTTCCAGCGCGCGTGAGACAAACCGCTCCGCACCGCCGTCTGGGCGATACTTTTGTCGCACCAGAGCCAGCCTGAATTTCTTCATGCCAGTACCTTTTTCGCCACCGCGATCACCGCGTCGGTGGGGATTAAATCGAGATAGCGTTCTTTGGTGTTGGTGTCGATTTCGTCAGGGTCGGGTAGTGGCCCGAAGTCCCCGGCCCAGATAACCTCGCCTTTCGCCTGCCATGGCCGCCAGAAGGTTAGCTTTGACGGGCCGAACAGAGCAACGAGCGGCGTATTCAGGGCCGCCGCCATATGCATCGGCACGGAGTCCACGCCGATAAACAAGCGGGCGTGATCGATAACCGCAGCTAGCTGCCGGAGCGTTAGCTGGCCTGCTAAGGAGTGCAGCCGCGCCTGCGGGCAGCCAGCGATGATGTTCTCCACCATCTTCTTCTCGTTGCTGTCGGGGCCGGAGGTGAGCACCACCGCGTAGCCATCTTCAGAAAGCGTGTTAATCAGTGCGCTCATGCGCTCTTCTCGCCAGCATTTAAAGAACCAGCGTGAGGTAGGTTGAATCACGATGTAGTTTTCCTGAAAGCCGTCCGGCAGCAGTGTACGGCTGTTGGCCCAGTCTGATTCGCTGTAGCCCATCCGTGCCGGTGCATTGCTAATCTCAAGCCCCAGCGGCGTCAGTATGGAAAGGTTTTGCTGCACTGTATGCAACTGATTATGCTGCTGAGTAGAAGCAAGCACGGTATGGCAGTAGCGCCAGAAAGGGTGGCGGCGCTTAGGGAAATCAAAACCAATACGCGTCGCCGCACCGGTTAATTTGCTGATAATCGCGCTGGGCCACTGGTCGGCAAGGTTAAGCACCATGTCGTAACGCTGCTGACGTAAGGTGCGGATTAATTGCCATTCCATCTTGAGCTGATGCCCTTTACCCTGCTTTTTCCAACTGCGATCGATCTCGTAAATCTGGTAAATTTCCGGATTTGCTGCCAGCATGTCCCGAGTCTCTGCATAGAGCAGCACATCGATGCAGGCGGCTGGATACTGTTGTTTGAGAGCGTGAATGAGCGGCGTGATAAGCAACATGTCACCATGGTGGCGCAGCTTAATGACCAGGATCCGCGCTGGGACCTGGTGGCCGGGGGAGAGGGTTTCAGGCGTCATACTCTGTTCTTCATCCGGGATAAGGGTTCCGATTCTAGGGGATCACGTGGATTGAGAGAAGCGTTGTATTGCTCTACCATGAGCTGATACGTATGGCCTGAGGACGTTTTCGTGCACAATCCCGCATTTCTCATCACGATTGATACAGAGGGTGATAACCTCTGGCAAAAACATGACAGCATCACTACGGAGAATGCGCGCTATCTTCCGCGTTTTCAGCAGCTCTGCGAAAAGTATGGCTTCAAGCCGGTCTATTTAACCAACTATGAAATGGCCATCGACCCTTTTTATATCGAATTCGCTAAAGACGTGATTGCGCGCGGTACCGCTGAAATCGGTATGCATCTGCACGCCTGGAACAGCCCGCCGGTCGAACCGCTGACCGCTGACGACTGGCGTCATAAACCTTATCTCATTGAGTACAGCGACGCCGCGATGCGTGAGAAGGTCGGCTATATGACACATCTGCTGGAAGACACCTTCCAGACTAAAATGGTCAGCCATCGCGCCGGACGTTGGGCGTTTGATGAACGCTACGCACGTCTGCTGGTGGAGTACGGTTATCTGGTGGATTGCTCCGTCACGCCGCGCGTGAACTGGAAAACCGCCAAGGGCGCGCCGCAAGGTGATGGTGGTACTGATTATCGTCGCTTTCCGCAGCACGCCTATTTCCTCGATGAAAATGATATCAGCCGCGAAGGGCATTCTCCGCTGCTGGAAGTGCCCATGAGCATTCAGTACAAACACTCTGCATGGATGAATAGTGTGAAGCAGAGCTACGACCGTCTGCGCGGTAAAGTCCGCTCGCCATCCGTTAATTGGCTGCGTCCGATGGGCGGCAATGTGGAAACTATGAAGAAAGTCGTAGAGCAGACGTTGACTCAGGGTAACGACTACGTGGAGTATATGCTGCACTCTTCTGAGTATATGCCCGCGGGCAGCCCAACTTTTAAGAATGAACAGGATATCGAGCGTTTATATGCCGATCTGGACGCTTTCTTTAGCTGGCTGGCGCCGCAGGTGAAAGGAATGACATTGGCTGAATATTACCAGCGGGAAATCACACAGTGATAAAAACAACGCAAGGTACCGTATGCGCATCCTTAAACAATTGACGCGGAAGAAGAATGCTTTCTTCCGCGAAATCAAGTTTCATTTAATTAACTATCGCTATAGAAATAAACCCAAACGTGGGTCCTTCGATCCAACCCTGATTCGCCACGTCTTATTATTACGCCTGGATGATAAAGTTGGTGATATGGTCGTGACCACAGGGTGCGCTAAGTTATTGGCCGATAAGGGGTATCAGGTTTCCGTTTTGACCGGGCCAATATGCCAACAAATACTAGCAGGTTCAGAATTTCTTCAGCAAGTCTATTTATACCAACCACGGATGTCGTTAAGTCAGTTAAAAGCGGTTGGTTTTGACGCTGTTGTTGATTTCGATGATGTGAAAAGCTATGAGCGATTTAAATTACTTTCTGAATTGCGTCCGGCCTGTTTGATTGGTTTTAACAAAGAGCAATACAAACTCTACGATCAGTCCATTACCTTTTTAGATGCTAATAGCCATATTTCTCAGCGCTATAAGCAGGTGGCGAAACTTTTTGCTGTGTCAGATGAACGCTACCATTATTATCTGCCTGGTGATATTCGTGAGCGTGAAAAGGTCAGTCATCTGGTGGCGCAGGCGGGAGAGGTGGAACTTTGTGTTGCGATAAATCCATTCACCGCATCAATAGATAAGGATTTTAGTCGCCATCAGATAGCGGCGCTCATTGAGCGGTTTCATACGCTTCCCTACCGGGTATGTATCGTGATGGTTGGACGTAGCGAGAAAATCTGCCAGCTTGAACTGGGCATGGCGCTGCATCTCGCCGACAGCAGCATCAACTCAGCAGTTGAAGTGATACGTTGCTGCGACCTGGTGATTACGCCAGATACCTCGATTGTGCATATTGCGCGGGTGTTCGATAAGCCAATGGTGGCGGTGTACAACAAGCGAAAACTGAAGGACACCGGACTGCCCGGTTATCGAATCTGGGCACCGGGGTATGAAAAGGCGCAGCAGATCGTCTGTGAAGAAGAGAATGTGGCGGATGTGGCAATTGAGACCCTGTGGCCTGCTATAAAAGAGCAGGCCGACCGGCTTGTCGAAGCTCGTAAGTAGAAAAGGGCCTTTGGCGGCCCTTTTTCTAGCGTTTTGCCATCAAGCCTTTACTGAGCGCAATCCCAAGGGGCAGCCAGAACAATACCCATGTCTCCCGAGGGTTGCTAACGATAAACATCCCCTGCGAGGCCATAAATATAAGAGCGTAGAGAAGGATGGCCAGACTGTGGCGACTGTCGTTGCGGCGTTTACGCCATGCCTGCCATAATCCGCAGGCGACAACAGCCAACAACAGCAACAAACCAATAACCCCCCCCTTCAGCAGTGAACCGAGATAGATACTATGTGTGGTGGTGATGTGCTCGCCGCTGTAGTTGATGAAATCGAGGTCGTAGTCAAAGCCTCGTCCCAGCCAGGGCTGGTTAGCTATCTCCGCCAACGTATGGCGCCAGATACTCAGGCGTAGCCCACTTTGCGCTCCCAGCTCCTCAAAACGGGCGAGCAGCATGTCACCAACCGGCGTCAGGAAGAGGACCAACCCAACCAGCACCGCCAGCGCGCCAACGATCAGCAAATTACGGCGTGTGAAGACCTGTAGATGCAATGTGAAACCGATGGCAATCGCCAGAGAGATCAGCGGACCTCGGCTTTGGGTTAACAACATCATGATCAGCATGACGATAATCGGGATATATAACCAGTGACTTACTTTTTCTTTCAATAACATACAGCTGATTAAAATGCCAATACCGCAGTAGCCGGCGAGGTCGATTACGTTTGTCGGCCCTGGGTTTTCAGGCGAGACAGCCCGCGCGGTCAATACCAATGTATGATCAACGATCAGTGTCCAGAGGGAAAGTACGGTGATTCCCGCCACGACGGATAGCATTGCCAGACGCCGGGTTCGCGGGCTGCTCAGCAGCGTTGCCATTAGCAGAAGATAAAAGATCAGATAAACGCCGTGGGTGAGCAGTGAGTCGATAAGCTGCGGTGTATGTCCCCAGAGATTACTGAGTGCAAAATAGATGAAGAATGCGACTAACAGCGTCCAGGTTTGCCACTGTTCGCGCAATACCTCTGCCAGCGCCTGTCGATTATCCTGGCGAAATAGCGATAACAAAAGCAGTAAGATGGATAAATGCAGTAGGTTATTCGTTCGGGTGGACATGCAAAAAACAGCGCTAAAAAATAAAAACAAGGGGAAAACAATCGAGTAACCCAGTCTCGCAAAGTTACTCATTTTTAAAGTACTCATTAAATGAAACCTTTTCGAAGATAGTTTCTGGAACAGCGCTCTTTGGCGAAAAATTAATGACCCGAATCTGGCTTTGCTGTAGCACACTCGCCGCAAGGGCGAAAGAAGGCATAACGAGACTCTCTACCTTCGTTGCCAGATACGAAGGGAGTTGGTTTTGTTGAGTTTCGTAGAATCGTGGTTGGCTGAAATTGGTCATGTCGAGGCCGCTTATCAGAATCGTTTTGAAACCTAGCCAGGCCAGGATTTGCAAAGCCCAGTAGACAACGGTTCCTGCGTCAAATATTCCCTGGCGGATATCTGTGCTAAAGCACACATCGGGTCGCTGGGGATCGTAACGCAGGCTATCAATGTGTTGATAGGTTTGCCGTATCGCGCCTTGGGCAACTTTAGGCTGATAAATTTTATAGCAACCATCTTCGACAAGCGCTAAACGGCACTGTAGATCTTCAGCGTAGCGATCGAGGATCTTGGCGATTCCGTGCATTGTCGTGAACAATATAATTCCACTTTGGCTGATGATAGCGCGAATAATCTCAGGCCTCTTATCAAAAAAACCCATATCAACAATGGTATAGAGTGAGAATGTTATTCTGTCGGACAGATGCCACGCGCCATTAACGCCCATGACTGGAATGTGTTCTGGCAGTAATGAAAAGTTGATCTCGCGAGTTGAAGGGCCCGTTGCCGTCAGTAGTACTTCGCCCTGCATGCTATTTCTTAGCGAGTTTAAGTCCACTAAGGGTACCGATTTGCCTTTGTATTGTAATACGCAAATGTCGCCGCTTTCTGCCCGGCGGATTTTTACCCACGGCCACAGATTTTCATTGTGGCGAAAGGTTCTGGGATGGGTATATCGATAGATTTGCTTAAACAGTGATCCCATTAACCGAGTCCCTGCGATTGCAATAGTTGCCGGATATGCTCAGCGGTAATGTCACCGGTGCTGCTACCGTTTGGTGGGCGGACGATATGCTGATTTTTGCCGTAGCCACCAATCAGCCCCGGATCGGTCGGGCCGTAGAGCGTGAAATTAGGTTTATCCAGCGCCGCAGTCAGATGGCTTAAGCCCGTATCCACGGAAACCACTGCCGCTGCGCCTGCCAGTTCCTGCGCCACGCCGTCGAGCTTCATACGCGGCAGGACGTCGACATAATCAAACCCGTCCGCCAGACGTTTCGCTCGCGCTTCTTCGTGCGGGGCGCCCCACGGCAGCCTGATACGCAAGCCCGTATTGCCAAGCAGGCCGATCAGTTCGCGCCAGTGGGATTCCGGCCAGTGTTTGTCGTCGCGGGTGGTAGCATGAAGGAAAATCAGGTAAGGCACGCTATCTTGCGCTGAACTGTGGAGAAAATGCTGCGAAATGGCGTAATCCCCCTGAACGTCCGGTTTCGCATAGCCGAGGCTTTTGGCGAACAGCTCGCGGGTGCGTTCCACGGCGTGCTGCGGCTTCACAATATGATGGCGGCGGTTGTAGAACAGGCTCGCCAGCGGTTCGCGGGCGGTTTGCCAGTCCATGCCGTGCTTTACGCCATGCGCTAAACGGGTGACCAGCGCGGCGCTTTTTACCAGCCCTTGTGCGTCGATAATCGCGTCGTAACGCTGCGCCTGCACTGCCTCGCGAAAGGCTTTGCGTTCGGCCTTAATCGGTGCGGAGAACCACGCTTTACGCCAGCGGCGGATCGCCACCGGGATCACGCGGTCTACCGCTTCGTGCCAGGTTGGGATTTGCGCGAAGCCTTCTTCCACCACCCAGTCAAAACGAATGTCGGGTACGGCCCGCATCGCGTCCGTCAGCGACGGCAGCGTATGCAGGACATCGCCCATTGACGAGGTTTTAACGATCAATACCCGCATTCGCTATCCTTCTTCGCTCAACAGCAGTTCGTTGAGTTCTTCGAGAACGCGCTGCGGCGTAATGTCGATCAGGCTCTGGTGATAGCCTTGTGCCGCATCGCCTTTGCGCACCTTGTGGTAGCCGGTGATCAGACGAATGACCTTCGCTTTATGCGACAGCGGCGGAGTGAAGTCCGGGCTGCTTGGGCCGTACAGGGCGACCAGCGGGCGGTTCAGCGCCGCGGCGACGTGCATCAGGCCGGAATCATTGGTGACCACGGCTTTACAGGCGGCAATCAGGATAACCGCCTGCTCCAGTTGGGTTTCCCCGGCGAGGTTGCGGCACCAGGCCTGTTGTTCGGTGCTGAGCGCGGCAAGGATGTCGTTGCCCGCATCGTGGTCTTTCGCCGAGCCGAACAGGACAATCTGGTAACCTTCGTCAATCAACTGTTTCGCCAGTTCGGCGTAGTGATAGTGCGGCCAGCGCTTGGCCGGGCCGAACTCCGCGCCGGGGCAGAAGCCGATCATCTGGCGCTCGGCGGAAAGAGTAAAGGCGGCGCAGGTTTGCGATTTTTCGCCATCGTTGACCTGCAACTGCGGCCACAGCAGGGGCTGCGGCAAATCTTTTGCCGTTTGCATGACACCTTTGTCGTAGGCCAGCGCCACGTAGCGCTCGACCATCAGCGGCCAGGCGGCTTTATCCAGCACGCGCGCGTCGTTCAGCAGGCCGTAACGCATCTCGCCGCGCCAGCCTGTGCGGTGAGGTACGCCTGCGAAGAAGGGCACTAAGGCCGATTTGAAGGAATTAGGCAGCACATAAGCGCGATCGTAGCGCTTTTCGCGCAGGTTGTGACCGAGCTTGCGCCGCTCGCCGATTTCCAGCGCCCCGTGGCCGAGCGGCATCGGGATCGCGTCGTTCACTTCCGGCATTCGCGATAAAAGCGGACGGCACCACGCGGGTGCCATCACATCGATTATCGCCTGGGGAAAGCGCGCCTTGAGCGTGCGATAGAGACTTTGCGACATCATCATGTCGCCCACCCAGGACGGGCCGATCACCAGTATTTTCATTCACTTCATCCTTCAAACGGTCTCTGCGTTGGCTGCCTGCGTTCACTCCGGTCACTTACTTGTGTAAGCTCCCGGAGATTCACTTAGTTGCCGCCTTGATACCGCTCGAATGATTTTGTGAATTTGTATCGCGGTCGCGGTTCAGCCAGGCCATATATTCCGTCACGCCTTCGGCGACGGTTTTAAACGGCTTGTTATAGCCTGCGGCGCGCAGGTTGGTCAGATCTGCCTGAGTAAACGCCTGGTAGCGGCCTTTCAGTTTTTCCGGGAACGGGATGTATTCAATGCTGCCTTTCTGGTGATACGCCAGGGCCGCGTCGGCGACGGCCTGGAAGGATTCCGCGCGGCCGGTGCCGAGGTTGAAAATGCCTGACACGCCGTTCTCCCAGAACCACAGGTTCACGGCGGCGACATCGCCGACGTAGACGAAGTCGCGCTTGAAGCCGTCGCTGCCTTCAAACAGTTTCGGGCTTTCGCCGTTGTTCAACTGGGTATTGAGGTGGAACGCCACGCTCGCCATGCTGCCTTTGTGGCCTTCGCGCGGTCCGTAGACGTTGAAGTAACGGAAGCCGACAATCTGCGAGTTCGCTTCCGGCAGCACCTGGCGTACATATTCGTCGAACAGGAATTTGGAGTAGCCGTAGACGTTCAGCGGCTGCTCGTATTCGCGGGATTCAATAAAGTTGGACGTCCGGCCACCGTAGGTCGCAGCGGAAGAGGCGTACAGGAACGGGATTTCACGCTCCAGGCAGTAGTGCAGCAGCTCTTTGGAGTACTGATAGTTGTTGTCCATCATGTACTTGCCGTCCCACTCGGTGGTGGATGAGCAGGCGCCTTCGTGGAAAACGGCCTCAATGTCGCCGAACTCTTCGCCTGCCATAATCTGGATCAGGAAATCTTCTTTATCCATGTAGTCGGCGATGTTCAGGTCTACCAGGTTGACGAACTTGGTGCCATCTTTCAGGTTGTCCACCACCAGAATGTCGGTGATGCCTTTGTCATTCAGGGCCTTAACGATGTTACTGCCGATAAAGCCTGCGCCGCCGGTAACGATGATCATAACGATAACCTTTGAAATGTGGATGACCGGGACTATCCCGGACGCTAATGGTTTTTATCATACCACTACATTGTCTGACCTTCAGCCATTCACCGACAAGCCGCAGGGGGACACGTGATTTATGCTACAAAAATTGCAACATGTACTTCGTCATCTCGTAACAACGTATAGCTTTGGGTAATATGTGCCAAATTTTGCCAAATCTGGAGAGTTGCAATGCGTGGTGATTTTTACAAACAGTTATCCAACGACCTGGAAACCGCGCGCGCGGAAGGGTTGTTTAAAGAAGAACGTATCATTACGTCTGCTCAGCAGGCTGATATTACCGTCGGCGACGGTAGTCACGTGATCAACTTTTGCGCCAACAACTATCTTGGTCTGGCGAATCATCCTGAACTGATCAACGCCGCCAAGGCGGGGATGGACAGCCACGGTTTCGGTATGGCCTCGGTGCGATTTATTTGCGGCACCCAGGACAGTCATAAAGTGCTTGAGAAGAAGCTGGCCGAGTTCCTGGGGATGGAAGACGCTATCCTCTACTCCTCCTGCTTTGACGCCAACGGCGGCCTGTTTGAAACGCTGCTGGGTGCGGAAGACGCCATTATCTCTGATGCCCTGAACCACGCCTCTATCATCGACGGCGTACGCCTGTGCAAAGCAAAACGTTTCCGTTACGCCAACAACGATATGGCGGAACTGGAAGCGCGTCTGCAAGAGGCGCGTGAAGCTGGCGCGCGTCACGTGCTGATCGCCACCGACGGCGTGTTCTCTATGGACGGCGTGATTGCCAACCTGAAAGGCGTGTGCGATCTGGCGGACAAGTACGATGCGCTGGTGATGGTCGATGACTCGCACGCAGTCGGCTTTGTGGGCGAAAACGGTCGCGGTTCTCACGAATACTGCCAGGTGATGGATCGTGTGGACATCATCACCGGTACGCTGGGCAAAGCGCTCGGTGGCGCGTCTGGCGGCTATACCGCGGCGCGTAAAGAGGTGGTTGAGTGGCTGCGCCAGCGTTCCCGCCCGTACTTGTTCTCCAACTCGCTGGCGCCAGCGATTGTCTCCGCGTCTATCAAAGTGCTGGAGATGGTGGAGTCCGGCGGAGAGTTGCGCGACCGTCTGTGGTCAAACGCCCGCCTGTTCCGCGAAAAAATGAGCGCCGCAGGCTTCACCCTGGCCGGTGCCGATCACGCGATTATTCCGGTGATGCTGGGCGACGCGGTTGTGGCGCAGAATTTTGCCCGCGAGCTGCAAAAAGAGGGGATTTACGTCACCGGGTTCTTCTTCCCGGTGGTGCCAAAAGGTCAGGCGCGTATTCGCACTCAGATGTCGGCGGCGCATACCCCTGAACAAATTGAGCGTGCGGTGGAAGCCTTTACCCGCATCGGCAAACAACTGGGCGTGATTGCCTGAGGACGTGTGATGAAAGCGTTATCCAAACTGAAAGCGGAAGAAGGGATTTGGATGACCGACGTGCCGGAGCCGGACGTCGGTCATAACGATCTGCTGATCAAAATTCGTAAAACCGCGATTTGCGGCACTGACGTCCACATCTACAACTGGGACCAGTGGTCGCAGAAAACCATTCCGGTACCGATGGTTGTCGGCCACGAATACGTCGGCGAAGTGGTCGGTATCGGTCAGGAAGTGAAGGGTTTTAAAATCGGCGACCGTGTCTCCGGCGAAGGCCACATCACCTGTGGTCACTGCCGTAACTGCCGCGGCGGCCGTACGCACCTGTGCCGTAACACTATCGGCGTGGGCGTAAACCGCCCGGGCTGCTTTGCCGAGTATCTGGTGATCCCGGCTTTTAACGCGTTCAAAATCCCGGACAATATCTCCGACGACCTGGCCTCTATCTTCGACCCGTTCGGTAACGCGGTGCATACGGCGCTGTCGTTTGATCTGGTGGGCGAAGACGTGCTGGTCTCCGGCGCAGGCCCGATCGGTATCATGGCAGCGGCCGTAGCGAAGCATGTGGGCGCGCGTCATGTGGTGATCACCGACGTTAACGAGTACCGTCTCGACCTGGCGCGCAAGATGGGCGTGACCCGCGCGGTCAACGTCTCTAAAGAGAGCCTGACCGACGTGATGGCTGAGCTTGGCATGACGGAAGGCTTCGACGTGGGTCTGGAGATGTCCGGCGCGCCGCCGGCGTTTCGCGCGATGCTGGATACCATGAACCACGGCGGGCGTATCGCCATGCTGGGTATTCCGCCGTCGGATATGTCTATCGACTGGAACAAGGTCATCTTTAAAGGACTGTTCATCAAAGGCATTTATGGCCGCGAGATGTTTGAAACCTGGTACAAGATGGCGGCGCTGATCCAGTCTGGTCTGGATCTCTCCCCGATTATTACCCATCGCTTCGGGATTGATGATTTCCAGCAGGGCTTTGACGCCATGCGTTCAGGCCAGTCCGGCAAAGTCATTCTGAGCTGGGATTAACCCATGTTAAAAAGCGCCTTAGGGCGCTTTTTTTTTGTATATCTGCTCCAGGGAATGTACTTTTGTCTTAATTCGCACTTTTTAAATAATGCAATTCCAGACAATGGATATATAAAATCTGTTTAGTGTTTGTTTAACTAGACGGACGTCATGTTTAAATTATCTGTATGTCTGCTGACATTCAACTCCGCGAGGCTGCTAGAGGAGGTATTACCTCCTTTACTACAAGTGGCCGATGAAATTGTCATTGTTGATTCCGGCAGTAGCGATCGGACGCTAGAGATCTGCCAGCGATTTAATCTCACGCTTCACCACCATTCTTACTCCATGCACGGTGCGCAGATGAACTACGCAATAAGTCTGGCAACGCATGATTGGGTGCTTTGCATGGATAGTGATGAGATTCTGGATGATCGGGTCGTCGACTATATTCTGGCGTTGAAGGCAGAGAAAGACCCTGAAATCGATTTGGCATGGCGACTTCCTCGTTACTGGTATGTACTAGGCCAACCTGTACGCACTCTGTATCCAGTTTCATCACCGGATTACCCTGTCAGATTATTTAATCGGACTCAGGCGCAATTTAACGACAGGCCTGTTGACGACAAAGTCGTGGGGCAAATTCGTTGCATCAAAATGCCTGGTCACGTCAGGCACGATACCTTCTACTCTTTGCATGAAGTATTTCAGAAGCTTAACGGATACACGACACGCCTGGTAAAGTATCAAAACATCAAGCCTTCCATCGGGCGTGGTGTTATCAGCGCGATTGGAGCATTTTTTAAGTGGTATTTATTCAGCGGTGCCTGGCGGTATGGCAAAGTTGGGGTTGTTACTGGCCTGTATGCCACGTTTTATAGTTTTCTGAAGTATTTTAAATCGTGGTATGCCCAGAGCGACAGGATGCCTTTGATGAAGGAAGAAACGCACAAATCCCGAGTATCCGATTAGCATAACGGCCCCGACGGGCCGTTATGCTTTCTTCCCCCAGCCCTGCCACTGTTGCTGGTAATACTGTACCAGCGGGCTCTGGCTGATGCTGTCGCCAAGCACCGTAAAGAAGCGGGTGGCATACACCGGCGCTGGCGTCTGTTTCGGTTTGCATACCTTCACGCCGCGGAAAGGATTACGCGGCGCGGTTGGCTGCACGTTCGACGGCGGCGCGGTGTTTGGCGTGGAGGTATCGACCTGCGGCTCGTTCAGCAGGCTGCTTGGGCGCACCAGGGTGATGTCCGGCGGCAGGTTATACACCATCTGCTGCAGCACGCGCACTGTTGATGGATGCGGGTGACCGATGGCGATGGCGGAGCCGGTGCGGCGCGCCAGCTGGATAGCACGGTTGAACTGGACGCGGATATCGGCCTCGTTCTGCGTATCGTCGAGGAAGACCTTGCGCTTAATTACCTTCACGCCGGTACCTGCGGCCGCCCGCGTCGCCTGGCTGTTGCCGATGGTCATACTGTCGAGAAAGTAGAGGTTGTAACGGCTGAGCGCCTGCATCACCTTCTGCATGCCGAACAGATTCGAGGTCATCGCGCTGCCCATATGGTTGTTCATCCCCACGGCATACGGCACCTTGCTGACCGCATCGCGAATGATGCGTTCTATCTCATCGCTGCTCATGTCAGGACGCAGGGTATCTTTTTCCAGCGGCTGTTTGCTGAGCGGCGCCATCGGCATATGGATCAGCACCTCGCGCCCGCCGTTGTGTGCTTTGGTCGCCATTTCTCGGGCATAGGGAGCATTGGGGAGTACCGCCACAGAGATATTGACCGGCAGCGCCAGCACCTGGTTCTCCTGCTGCGGACGATAGCCAACGTCATCGATGACGATGGCCAGTTTACCGGCCCAGGCCGGCGGCGATACCGCCAGCGCAGCGGTAAGGGAGAGAACTAACGAACGAAATTGAAGCAAAACTTATCTTCCCAACCACGGTTGTGGATTGACCGCCTGACCCTGGCGGCGAATTTCGAAGTAGAGTGACGGCCGGCCCTGACCGCCGCTGCTGCCCACAAGGGCAATCGGCTGACCGGCGCGAACCTGCGTACCGACGCTGACCAGGGCGCTCTGGTTGTAGCCGTAAAGGCTCATATCGCCTTTACCATGTTCAACGACTACCACCAGGCCGTAGCCCTGTAGCCAGTCGGCGAGGATCACGCGGCCATCGGCGATGGCTTTTACCTCGGTGCCTTCCGCAGCGCCGATGACCATCCCCTTCCAACGTAGCTCACCCTGCAATTGTTCGCCATAGCGATGTAGGGTCGGACCGCGCACCGGCCAGAAAGCCTGGCCGCGCGGCGCGCCGAGTCCGCCGGTGCGCGACATTAGCGAACGTTCGTTTTCGGTGGGTTTGTAGGTGGTACCCTGGCTGGCCGCTTTCTGCTGGCGATCGCGTACGGCGTCGGCTTCGCGCGCCTCTTTCTCGGCGCGCGCTTTGGCCGCCGCTTCCGCCTGGGCGATGCGGTTGCGCAGGCGCGATTCGTTGGCGCGCATTTCGCCCAACTGCTGCTGGCCTTCCTGAATGGAGGATTCTAATCCGGAGAGGGTTTTCTTACGCTCGTTGCGCGCTTGCTCGAGCTTAGCCTGCTGTGCCTGCTGATCGTAAAGCAGGGTTTGCTGCTGGCTCTGCTTTTCTTCCAGCTGCGCTTTCTGTGAGGCGACCTCTTCACGCGTTTGCCTGAGCCCGGCGATGGTTTCCTGGCGCGCCTGGTTGAGGTAGCCAAAATAGGCCTGCAGGCGCTGACCGCGCTGGCTCTCTTCGCCGCTGAGAATCAACTGGATACCCGTGTGTTCGCCCTGACGGAAAGCGGTGTCAAGCTGCGCTGCGAGGTTGCGCTCCTGTAGCGCTTTTTGCTTTTCCAGTTTGGCGATCGACGCGTT
>Ga0213878_10000518_pt1 | contig 14295 bp, 11 predicted proteins | sample VelepicoBEBS_R02_FD_161053 | JGI IMG/M metagenome (GOLD analysis project Ga0213878, IMG submission 161053) | Vellozia epidendroides bulk soil microbial communities from rupestrian grasslands, the National Park of Serra do Cipo, Brazil - BS_R02 | ecosystem: Environmental > Terrestrial > Soil >... | reverse complement strand
AAGGCCTTGTAGTAGGCGCCTCGGTAGTAGTAGCAGGTCAACCGAAAGCCCGCCGGCGCCCACAAAACCAAAAGGGCGGGTGAGAATAGCAGCCAAGACGGCCACCAGCCTGGCTTCGGTCCGAAGATCGCGTGCGGCGATCTGCCGAAGAGTTCAGGCGAATAAAATGGCGAAAGGTAATCTGCGCCATTTTGGTCCAGCCAATAATGAGTTCCCTGAAATGCGGCCCAAGTTGAGTACACCAGGAAACATGAAAGGCCGAGAAAGACAAACAACGGTTGTACCCACCAGGCATCGCGCCGCATAGTCTCGCCAAATAAGCGTTGTTTTGATGACACATTCGCGTAAGGCATATCGGCTGCGGTTTGCTTTCGCATGGGGTACAGCTGCAGCTTTACATATAGACGGGGTTGCACCATTTCAAGCTCATTGCTCGATTATCGTTCGCCGTTCACCGCTCGCCGTTCACCGTTCAGCGTTCGTGGTGCGATGTGTCCGTTTAACGGCGAACGGCAAACGGTGAACGCCAAACGCCGAACGTTCAATAGGTAGCGCGCCCGCCGGTGAGGTCGAAAGTGAATCCGGTGGTGAAGCTGCAACTTGGAGAAACGATGAATTCCACCATGGCCACGAGTTCATCCAACGATCCGCAGCGGCCCATGGGGATCTTATCGGTCATGTATTTCACCTGCTGGTCAGGCAGCGCGTGTACCATCGGGGTTTCAATTACCGCGGGCGCCAGCGCATTCACGGTAACGCCCGTGCCGGCAACTTCTTTGCCTTGAACCTTGGTCATTCCAATTACGGCAGCCTTCGAGGCGGAATAAGCGATCATCCCAGCATTCCCCTCTTTGCCGGCGATTGACGCGATGTGGAGCAGCCGGCCATACCCATTTGCCAACATCTGCGGCAGCACAACCTTGGAAGTGTGGTAAGAACCAAAAAAATTCACCCGGAAGACCCGTTCCACCTCTGCGGGCTCGGTTTCGTGGCTTTTGATATTCGTTTGTCCGGTTATTCCGGCACAATTGACCAGAACGTCGGCCGGCGGAAACCGGCTGAATACCTGAACGACTTGGTCCCAATTTGCGACATCACAAATTTCCGGGGCAAACTTCTTCCCCAGAACGGCTTGCATTTCCTGCAACTGGTCCTTGTTAATATCGATTCCTCGCACGCTTGCGCCCAGGCTTACGAAGCGTGCGCAGATGGCACGACCCAGCCCTGATGCGGCACCGGTTACGATGATATGCTGGGTCTTCCAGTCCTGATGCATTGTTCGGAGTCGCGATCGTAGCGGGGGATTGACCCGGATGCTACGACGAATTGTAGCTACCGCAAGGCCAAGGTGAACGACTCGACTGTATGTTCGCCCAATGTTCGGTAGGGACGCGCTTCGTCGCGTCCTGGCTGCTTGCCATAGGCCAAGGTGAAACGGCTCGACTGAGCTCGTCGAAGTCCTTGGCCCTACCAGATCGTTTGGTAGAGACGCGCTCGACGATACACCGGCTTGCCGCAATGCGGTCACGGAACAAAAAAATTCCGCGGCGTCTTGCGGTCCCTCCGACCGTATCCCCGAGCGCTGTTGGACGGCTACAGGACAGCGGAGCTCGTGGCAAATTCGTCCGCGAGGTACTGCTCTGCTTCGGTGAGATCGAATTGATGGATCACGAAAAACTTGCGCCGGCGTCCTTGCTTAACCTCGCCGATCAGAAGCGGATCCAGGGCACGAGGCCTAGGATCCGGGAGAAGAGCGCTCTTCCACCGATTCTGCTGATCCACTATCAGGTAGAGGTTGTCGAAATGCTCTTTGGCCGCGCGTGCTTTTTCCCGAACTTCTCTGGGAAGAATCCCATCGAACTCTGCGCTGATCACCAATTTCTTCCAGGGACAAATGCGATTAAGCACGAACAGGCTTAGTACGTATGCGAGGAATGCGCCAAGGATCCAGCCTCCCACGAGGACATAGGGTACTGCAGCGCCGGCCCTTATCGTGGTATGGGAAAAAAGGCAAGCAAACGCAGTGAAGATTCCCAGGATCACGGCGAACGGCGTGACCGCCCGTTCGGCCTTCATCCGGCGTTCGTTGATCTTTCTGACGAATGCCTGCGTCTTCTGAAACGGAATATAGGCCGGAAGGCTGTTAGGCCGGTCGGCTGCAGGGACCGAATCCGTAGTGATTTCGAAGGTGGTTTGGTGATTGCCTTCGAGATCAAACACGGCGAAGACGGGTAGTTCCGCACCGGTACCTTCGTCTCGATAAGTCTGTTGAAGTCCGTATGGATCCAACTCCTGTAGGTTAAGCAGCGTTTTTGGCGCTTTCGCAAGGAGCGTTTTCCCCTCCTCGCACTCTTTCTCTAAGGGAAAGAGGTTATGGGTTGTCTTGCCACTGAGCGTGGCGGGCCGGCAATAGTTCTGCCGGAGCAGGCTAAGATTCTGGCTCATTTAATTTCCACGCGTTTAAGTTTTCCTGTTCCCTGCAGATCCTGGATCTGCGGCGTTGTTTAAAAGGGAGATTACTCGCTTCCAGATCGTCGCTGAAGTCGTGTGAGAACGCAAATGGCGGCCGGCGTTTCCTGGGCTTTCTTTTTTGCAGGCGTAAGGATGGTAGGGCGAGGCTCCCGCATCATTCGGCTGTCGCCGGATGGTTGCTATACGTCTTATAAGTCATATAGGTCTTATGTCCCATGCGACAAACGTGGAATGCCGTGGAGCCCCGCCCAACCGTGAACCGTAACAATGGCGTCAATCGTTTGGACCCTGCCGGGGCCTGTTTCAAAGGCGACGAGTCGAACCTTATCATTGAGAGGCTCTTTCATGAGCTTGTGACCGAGCCGGATTCCGCCACAGGTGAGCTCTACGCCATCTGGGCCGCTTGGACCCGAGCAGGAAAGGACCAATTCTTGCAACTTTTGGGTACGATGCTTCGCGAACTCCTAAAGCTTCCGAAGCTTGCCCCGTTGGCACGCGGCTTTGCGACACTATGTTTCGGCTGGATCATGCAGGGACGGTTGGCTCAGGTTGAAATTGAGGCGATGGCGCGCGAGGCGTTGTCGCTTTTTAGACAGGTCGGTGAACCCGTAGGCGAAGCAGAAGCGTGCTGCCTGCTGGGCCAGGCCCTGCAGAAGCGAGGTTTCTTGCTTGAAGCCCTTCGCCAATACGAGGCCGCGAAGGAAATTATGCAGCGGCTGACCCAGCGTGAGCCGGAAAACGCTGATTTTCAGCGGGACCTTTCCGTTGCGCACACTTGCATCGGCAGCGCGTTTCAGGCCCAAGGTCAACTCGGAAACGCTCTGCGGGAGTATCAGGCCTACAAACAGATCATGCTGCGGCTGGTCCAGCGCGAGCCACAGGACAACGACTGGCGGCGTAGGCTTTCGGTCGCATGCATCCGTGTCGGCGGCGTGCTCCAGGGGCAAGGCCATCTCGATGACGCTTTGCGTGAGTACGAAGTCGCCAAAGGTACGATGTCTGATTTGGTCCGAAGCGACCCGGAAAACAGTCAGTGGCAGCGAGACCTCTCCGCTGCGCATAACTGCGTTGGGGGCGTATTCCAGTCTCAGGGCCGGCTGGGTGACGCTCTGCGTGAGTACAAGGCGTACAAGCAAATTATGCTGCGGTTGGCCGAATGCGAACCTGAGAACACGTTTTGGCAGCGAGACCTTTCCATCGCCCACAACCGTGTCGGTGGTGTGCTGCAGGCACAGGGCCAACTCAACGGCGCCCTGGACGAGTACGAGGCGCACAAGCAGATCATGCTGCGGCTGGTTCGGCGCGATCCAGAAAACGCTCACTGGCAGCAAGACCTCTCGGTCGCGCACAATCGCGTCGGTGGGGTGCTTCAAGCCGAGGGGCGCCTCGGTGACGCCCTGCGCGAGTACGAAGCCTATCAGCAAATCATGTTGCAACTGACCAGGCGCGATCCTGCGAACACAGACTGGCAACGAGATCTGTCGATCGCGCACGGTTGCATTGGTGGCGCTCTGCAAAGCCTAGGTCGGCTCGATGACGCTCTTGGCGAGTACGAGGCCTCCAAACAAATCATGCTTCGACTGACCCAACGCTCCCCGGAGAACGCGTATTGGCAGCGAGGCCTTTCGGTGGCACACGGTTGCGTCGGCAGCGTCTTGCAAGCTCAAGGCTTGCTGAATGACGCCCTGCGCGAGTACGAAGCGTGCCGCCGGATTATGTCGCAGCTGATCCGATACTTTCCCGAGAACGACGACTGGGACCGAGAACTCTCCATTGCGCACAATCGCGTCGGTAGCTTGCTCCAGGTTCAAGGTCGGCTGAGCGAGGCCAAACTCGAGTACAAGGCGGCCGCGCAGATTCTCTTGCGCCTAACGCAAGTCGACCCTGAGAACGCTCATTGGCAACGCGACCTGTGCGTGGCTCACGGGTGCGTCGGCGGAGTGCTCCGAGCCCAGGGTGATTGGAGCGGTGCTCTGGGCGAGTACGAGGCCTACAAGCAGGCCATGCTGCGACTGACTCGACGCGACCCTGAGAACGCCGATTGGCAACGGGATCTCGCGCTCGCGCACAACTGCGTTGGTAGCGTGCTCCAAATCCAAGGGCAACTGGACAATGCCCTGGCCGAGTACGAAACCGCCAAGCAGATCATGCTCGGGTTGACTGGACGCGACCCTGAGAACGCCGATTGGCAGCGAGATCTCGCGCTCGCGCACAACTGTGTTGGCAACATACTGGAGGCCCAAGGGGAATCGAGTGGAGCAGCCAATGAATACGAACAGGCTCACAAGATCGCAAAAGCGCTGGTGGCGCTGGACCCAACGAATATCCTGTGGAAGCAGGACCTGATCGATTTCAAGCGTCAGATCGAGCGGGTGAGATGATGCAGGTGGGACTCGTGCGCCAGCAATGTAGCATAGGCATCTTGCCTGTCGGGGGGCGTTGCCGCCCTGCGAATTAACCTAGATTCCGAAGTCGTGCTTGTGCTCGTGCTCGTGCTCGTAATCGAGAAAAGCTCCGCTCAGTTGCCACGCCGGCCGGAACAGAACAGTTGCGGAAAGATCGGACCCTCTTTTCGGCGCCTAAATCCCACAGATCGAGCACGAGCACGACGACGAGCACGAGCACGATTCCCCTAATTTCGGAGTTTGGGTTTAACTTTGGTTAGGTTCCTGGCACATCACATGTATCGACGTCTGGGGGAGAAACAAGCGCACGGAGTCTCGCTCGCTCCACAGCTCAGGCGCCCTACCATTGTGCACTAGTTCTACTTCCCAAAAGTCCGGGCTGGTGCCGTTTCCAACGATGACAGCGAGACGATTGCCGGACGGGCGGGGCCAGATGGCATCAATGACGCCACCCAGGAAAGTGCCGGGCGGGAGTGAGTCGGGGTGGCCGGCACGGACCACGGTCAATGCTTGCGGGCTCACAAAAAAATCGACCGCCATACCAGGTCGCAGTGGTCCAGGGGGCGCAGACAGCGAGATATTCTGATACTCGATGAAATTCGCTTCGGGTGTCGACGAGGTGACCTGGCCCCTGAACGTATTTCGAAAGCCGAGCAGCTTGGCCACGAGCGCGGTGGAGGGGACGCCAAAAACCTCTTCTCGCCGTCCCTGCTGGAGCACGCGTCCCGCAGCGATGACGATCACCTCCTCTACCAGTTCGTAAGCCTCCTGCGGATCGTGGGTCACCAGAACCACCGAAAGGTCAAGCTGGCGCAAGATCCGGAGTAGTTCACGTCGCAGATGCAACCGAAACGGTGTGTCCAGTGAGGCGAACGGCTCGTCGAGTAGGAGGTAGTCGGGTTGTCGTACAAGTGCCCGCGCCAGAGCGGCGCGCTGCTGTTGACCGAAAGATAGCTGATTAGGGTAACGTTTAGAAAGTGCTTCTAGACCCAGCAACCGAACCACGTCGGCCGCCCGGCTGATGTCTTGCGGTGTCGCGTTCGTGGCAAACAACACGTTTTGCCAGACGGTCATGTGCGGGAAGAGGGCGAAGTGTTGGGGGACATAACCGATCCGGCGCTCATCGGGACGCAACCAGATTCCTGCCGTCGTGTCGAATAGTGTCCGCGCACCGACAGTCAGATGGCCTTTTTGCGGTTGGATCAGTCCGGCGAGCGCCTTGAGAAGGAGGCTCTTTCCTGCTCCGGAAGGGCCGAGCACCGCCACGCGCCGGCAAGTCGTTCGAAATTGGACGTCAAGGCGAAAATCTCCAAAATCGTGCACAATGTCCGCGGTGATTGGAGCGGTATTGCGCGGGCGTGTGGCGATGGGGAGCTCTGTGATTGCCGAACGCAATTCGGTCGAAAACCCGTTCACCTCGGTTCGAGGAGCGGAGGGACAAGCGGCTGGAAGGCCCGGGGGGCATCGCCAGGACCACGAACGTCGCGCAAACAAAGACGACAGGGCGACTCCGGCAGCTCCGACGGCGAGCATGAGTATCACCAGGGGAACCGTGCTGTTAAGCCCCGATTCGGAGAACTGCACCCACGCCAGGACAGGGAGGGAATAAGGGTGATAGGCCACCATGGCATTGGCGCCAAACTCGCCGAGAGCCCTGATCCAGGACAGGGTTATGCCACTGCGGATGGCAGGCCAAGCCAACGTCAATGTGATACGCCGAAAAATCTGTCCCGGTGATTTACCGAATGTGGTCGCAACCTGCTCCAGAGCCGGATCAACTTCTTCGAAGGCGGTGCGCGCGGCGATTATCAGGAAGGGGCTCGCGACGAATGTCTGGGCGACAACGATCGCTGCCAGATTATCGGTCAGAGGCGGCACTCCGAGTTGGGCGAGCCAGTGGCCTACCGGTGCGTAGGGGCCGAAGACCATCAGTAGCAAAATGCCCGATACCGATGGCGGCAGCGCCAGTGGAAGTTGAACAAGCAGAGTGACCAAGGTTTTACCGGGAAACTCGCAGCGGGCTAAAAGATAGGAGAGTGGGATTCCGAACAGCAGTAGCAACAGGCTCGACACTGTGGCCGTCTCGGCAGACACGGCGGCAGCGGAGAGCACCTCAGGCTGCAACAGCTGCCCGAACGAGTTGATAGATACGCGGGGCAGGAAACCTATCAGCGGCAGCAAGAGGTAGACGATCAAAAGTCCCCCAAGCAAGACGAACAGTGGCGGCACCGGTTGGCGAACCTGCTTCATCGTGAGCCGACTCTCTTAAGAGCAGTTTGCACCGCGGAAGGTGCGGCATCGAGCTCGCCGGAGACCGATGGCTGGACGACCCGTAATGCGTGCTTTTCCACAATTTTCCGGCCCTCATCGCTGAGGAGGAAACTGACCAGAGCAATCGCTCCCTCGCGATTTTGGGAGCGCTCAGGGATGGTGACGCTGTAAACGATAGCGGAGCCACTGTAGGTGACACCCTTACGATTCAGATACGTAGCGGAACTGTAATAGGAATCGAGTGCCGGATCGCCCAGATTTAGCTCCCGCGGGAACGCGATGAATGGCAGGTCATGCTCGGCGATCTCGTTGCGGTAAAAGATGCCGGCGTCTAACTGTCCTGCCTCGAGGCGCGCTACTAACTGCTCCTCTGGAAATACTAATGTAGGACGTTCCGCATCGTGCAAAATCTTCGTCGCTAACCCGGGCTGCCGGTAATATTTTTCAGCCAGGTCAAAGAGGAATAGCGTTCGATAGCCCTTTGGCTCGAGTTCAGGATCCCCTTGGCCGAGGCGAAACCCGTTTTGCTGAAGGATCTCATAAACGCGAATATCGTCCGTGCCGAGCTGCTTTAACTGAGCGGCGAAGCGACTGTTCGGGTGGTAGCCTAGCACCAGCTCGTTACCGAAGATCGTGGCATACCAACGCACTAGGTTGCCGTTTTCAGGGCCCATGAGCAGAAGATTGACCTTTGGATCAGCGCTGATGAAGACGTCCGGCGTTCGCAGCTGCTCCTTGATGAGATTGGCGCATAATAAGGATCCCTTGGCCTCGCCGCGGTACTTATATCCGGTCGCACGACTAAATGCCGGCCCCACGTCTATCTCCATGAGATTTCCAAGAGAGCCGGCGTATAGGACAGTAACTAGGCTGTCGGCCGCAACGCTTTTCGAGCTGTCCAGTGCTAAGCCCGTAACCAGAAGGATAAGCAGCAGCGATCTTCGGGTGCCAAAGGCAAGAACCACCGAAAACGATAATCGCAAAGAAGAGGCAAGTGGAGACAGGAGGCATTTCATAAAAATGCTCCGCATAGCATTCGAAAGCAGGAACCCCAATGTCAACCCAATTTAAGATACAAACATAGTGCCAATGCTATTTTGCCCGAACAGGCTCGAAAAAATCGTAGACTCTAATACACGATCCTGCATATGATTGCCAACAAGTGGGACGGGGCTCGTCGGCTTAGACTAACTAACTGCGATTTTGGGCGGGCCTCCCGGCTAAATTGGCGTCCGGTCGAACTCTAAATGGCTTGAGGTGCTTTATGAACGACACTGTAGACCAGTTCGCGGAGGGCAATCTTCCATTTCAGCCCGCTGTCATGCAGTTGGCACCGAGCCAGTTGGCCATGATGAGCTTAGCCAATCGGTCGAACTATCAACCGTTGAAGATGGCTCGGTTGTGCCGGATCAGCCTGCGCCATTTGGAACGTACATTCAAGATCGAATCCGGATGTACACCGCGGGAGTGGCTTAAGACCCAGCGACTAAATAACGCCCTCGTTATGTTGCGAAAAGCGCAAAGCGTTAAGCAGGTGGCCTACGCGCTGGCTTATCCACAGATACCCCAGTTCTGTCGAGAATTTAAGATGCGTTTCGGAATCACACCAAAAGAATTCAGACAATCGCAAGTCAATGCACAAAACAGGATCCTGACAACCTACCTTGGCAGGGATCAGCAGATCGGTCCGCGTCACCCGGTATGGCGTGTGATCGGTAGCGAAGGGTTGCCGGCGCAACCGATCTCATAGTTTGCGTTATTGGGCGATCAAAATCAGCGGGCGGTTGCCCGACAGTGATGCCACGGACGGACCGGCCTAGAATCGAGCGAGCACATGCACCTTATTGACATTCCAATCGTGCTGGGAAGCACTCGAATCGGCCGGCAGAGCTGCAAGGTTGCCCGGTTCGTCTTATCCAGGATGAGCGCGGACCCTCGACTGACGACGGAACTAATGGATCTCGGCGAGTACAATTTTCCCATTATGGATCAAAGGCTTTCTGATATGAAAATCGCACCGGCCGGTCTGCAAAGCTTTTCGGACAAATTGGAGCGAGCAGATGGTCTCTTGATCGTTTCGCCGGAGTACAAAGGGGGGGTTCCTGGAGTTCTGAAAAACGCTTTCGACTATCTTAAGCCGGGCATTTTGCGAAGGAAGCCGGTAGGCGTCTGCACCGTTTCATCAGGTGGCTTCGGGGGAGTGAATTGTTTGATGCAGCTCCGTCTGACGATCCTTGCTCTTGGCGGTTTGCCGATTCCGGACGCTCTTCCGGTGTCCAGGGTCCAGGAGCTTTTCGATGAGCAAGGTCAGCCGACGGACGAGGCCTGGGCAATTAGTTTGGACCGATTTATCGACGAACTGCTCTTTTACGCGAATGCTCTGGCGCAGGCTCGCAAGTAGGTTATGGCAGACGCACGGCCAAACCCTCGGCGAACAGACGCGAAGTCAGTTTGGAGGGGATCCGCTTGCGGCTCCCGGGCCCTGCAAGCAGCGCCCCTCCAAGCAGCGCCCCTTCAGGCAAACTGTCCGGTTGGCACGAGCGACAAGGTGAAACAAGAGAAATCATGTCTCGAGCGACGCTAGTGGCTACGATCAGTTCCTTGTCTCGCTGGAGCGATACGCTTAACGGCACGGATTGGACGTTGGCTGATTGGCTCGAGATTCGTGCGGACTTGATGCCCGATCCTGACCCGATCACATTCAGGTCGGCCTTCAACGGACGGCTGTTGTACTCCTTGCGAAGCTGTAGTCAAGGGGGAGGGGACGATTCTTCCAACGGCGCACGCCACCGCCGGCTGAGGAGAGCCGCCGGGGTTTACGATCTGGTTGAGCTGGAGGGCGACCGGGATCTTGTACCGGAGTTGTTAAGTCGCATTGCCCCTGAACAGCGGGTGATTTCCTGGCGCGGAGAGGCCCGGGACGAACAAGGTCTGCAGCAACTGCTGCAAGCCTTTAGTCGGACAGGGGCTCGACTCTATCGATTTGAGGTGGGCTGCACGAGTGTCGAGGAGGGCATCTCTACGCTACAATTCTTGCACCACGCGAGGCGGTCGGACATTGTTGCCTATGCTCCAGGCCCGCTCGGGCTTTGGACGCGGGTTCTGGCGCCAAGACTGGGTGCGCCAATCGTATTCGGAGGATTGACAGATGAATGTGAAGATGGGACCGGTGGCCTCCTCTCTGAGCTAGTTCGCGATTACGGATTCCCGGACATTCATCCAGTAAGTGAGATATACGCAATAGTTGGAAAACCGGTTGCACGCTCGCTATCGCCGCGGCTCCACAATGCCGCTCATCGCGCTTCCGGTACCGGCCGCCTATTCCTATGCTTCCCGACGCAGGCCTTTGGCCGCCTCTGGGGCCGACTGGTTTCAAGCGGCAATCTGGAGGTGATGGGGCTGACCATTAAGGGATTGACGGTAGCTTCGCCGCATAAGGAGTCGGCATTGGAAGTTAGTGGGAGGGCCGCGCCACTGTGTTCTCAATGCAAGGCGACCAATTTACTAGTTCGGCAAAATGGGTTCTGGACGGCGTTCACGACGGAGCCGGAGGGTGTTCTTTCTGATGCGATATTCCGACGAATTGACCTGGCGCGTGCCAGAGTCGCTGTCGTGGGTTGTGGTGGGTCCGGGCGGGTCACCGCGGCGGTTTTGGCTCAGGCGGGCGCGGAGGTGACCCTGGTCAATCGAGGCATTGAGCGAGGGAGTTGGGCGGGGCGCCTGCTTGGTTTGCGATTTATTCCTTTGAAAGAATTCTGGCCTCGCGGCTATTCGGTGCTGGTTAATGCGACTCCCGTAGGTCGCGCGGGAGAAGAGTTACCCATCGATCTGGATACGCTTGATCCCGGTTCTCTGGTCGTGGATATGGTCTATAGCAATAGAGGTAGCACGCCGTTGGCGGCGGTCTCTCGGGCTCTGGGTCACCAGGTAATCGACGGTCGCAAGGTCTTGTTGGCGCAGACGATGCGACAGTATAACCTCATGACTGGCGAGCAAATGCCGGAGGGGCCTGCTCGTCGGCTGCTTGAACTTCCCGCGAGCGGGAACGGTCTAGTCGAATCTTTTCATCTTGACCGGACGAATGCTAACCCGAAGGCCGAGCCATGTTAACGAGTCAACCTGTAGATAGTTTTCAGGCGGCGAGCCGAGAATACGTTGTTCGGATTGGTGAACTGGCTCGTGAGAAGTTTGCTTCCCGCGCTGACGGTTATGATCGGGCGGCTGCGTTTCCGGCCGAAGACTTCGAGGACTTGTTCCGGGCGGGTGTATACGCTCCCTGCGTGCCGGAGACCTACGGTGGCTTGGGGCTTGGGCCCGGGAGCGATACGCTGGTCCTCTGGATGATGACTAAAGAGTTGGCGAGAGCAGATATGTCCTTGGCCCGCTGCTGGGAGGGGCACGTGAATTCACAAGTGTTGATTTCCTCTCTGGGAACCGAAGAGCAGAAGGAACGCTGGTTCGAAGGAATTGTCAAAAGAGGCGATCTCTGGGTCGCGTGGAGCGGGGAGCCGCAGTCAAAGGTGCCAGGCCAGGGATCGAAATTCGGGACACACTTGCGGAAGATAGACGGCGGTTACTTGTTAAGCGGGACCAAAGCCTATGCGACCAGCGCCGGTCATGCTCGCCGGGCGATTTTGCTAGTCAACGCAGCGGGGCCGGGCGGTGCACGCCACTCAGCGGGTTCCTCTGATCAACTGCTGCTCCTCGGCTGCGACCTCGACGATCCTGGAGTGAGCTTCGATAGTTCCTGGTGGAATCCCATCGGGATGCGCGCCACGGTCAGTTACCTGGTTCGATTTAACGATGTATTTATCCCAACGGAAGATATCATCGGGAGGCCGGGTCAGTATTTGCATGAGGCGTGGCAGACCCGTTTTTCGCCGCACTATGCGACCACCTTTCTGGGCGGTGCTGAGGCGGCGTATGAATATGCGCTTGCATCTATCGCAAAGCAGCAGCTGGAGGATGATCCGTATGTGTCGCACCGGATCGCGCGGATGTCCCTCAACGTCGAGACGGCTAACCTCTGGTTAAAGCATGTCGCTGCGCTGTGGGACGCCGATCGGATAGAGGAAGCCAAGATAGCCGGTGTTCGCGCAAGATACCTCGTGGAGAATCTGGCGATGGAGATACTGGACAATTGCGTGCGGGCCTGTGGCGCAAGATCACTGGTCAAGCCGAGTCCGGTCGAGCGGATTTATCGCGATCTGGCAATTTATGTGCGACACGACAACGCTGATCAGGTCCTGGCCGCCATCGGCAATCAGGTGCTCGGGAGGGAGTACGATGGATCCTTCTTCAGGCCGCAGACCGGATAGCGGTAACTTATTAACAGCAATCAAGCATGACTAATACTCAAAATACAGTCTACCTAAATGACAATAGCAGGATAAAGCCGGACCATCGGCGTGTCGCCAAACTCGACCTCTCTTCGTTGGTTGGGAAATGGATGAACGCCAATCCCGCCACTGGCGGTATTGCCGAAATCTATGTTAATCAAATCAAAGATACGTTCGAGGTTCAGGTATTCGGCGCTCGCTCGGGGGATCTGTGCGATTGGGGGGCCCGACCGGCTACGGCTTATGCTTACGAAATTACTGGTGAGGTCGTGGCCGGTTTCGAGCTCACGTATGAATTCGCGGACCAGCAGGCACTTGTTACGGCTATTCATAATCGTGGCGTTCTCGTCATTCATACCTACCACAAATTCAAAGAGGACGGTCTACGAACCAACTATATTTGCAAGGAGTTCTTCCACCAGTGAGTAGGATGAAAATGCAAGTAGTCAAGCGAGATGACCAAATGACTGCGGATGGCGTGGGACTTGCCGGTTCAGATACGAAGGTAGACCTTTCGCATTTTCTGGGTACCTGGGTTAACACATTCGAAGATAGCCGAAGTATTACTCGGTTTGTTTTGAGTCAGGCGAGCGAGGGATACACTATAACGGCTTATGTTTCGGACGGAGTTAAGAACCTTGGAACGGTTGAGGTAGTTCCGTTTGCTCCGACGGTCGATTCGCGGCAGGCGGACGGGTTCCTGGCGCGTTATGAGTTTGAGTTTCTTGAAATGTTGTTGGCGGCCTATTACACGAAGGGACTAATCGTCGTTTCGCAGTACACCCGGTTTAGGGACGACAGCGGCCGGCCAGACTATTTTAATAGAGAGTTCTTTTTCAAGACTGGGTAGGGGTGCTTCCGCGCGACGCTACCAACAATTGTGAGTGATCTACTGTGAGTCTCCTAAAAAAAAGACCGCTTCGTTTTCACTGGAGTATGTCCTCCGTAGGTGAAAAGTGGAGAGGGGCGAAATCGAGAGCCGTGCAAAGCGGAATCCCCGACCTGGAGGCTCACGTCGAATTTTGCCGGTGCGCGGAAGCGTTCGAGATCGACTCCGTTTTGACCGCGTTCGGTTTCCACCGGGCAGACCCGATCGTGTTGGCAAGTGCGCTGGGGATGCTGGCGACCAAAATTAAGTTTATGATCGCGGTTCGCTCGGGTCTTTGCTCTCCGGCATTATTTGTCCAACAAGTGAACACATTATCCGCTCTTACGAACGGCCGGGTTTGCCTGAATGTGGTCGGCGGCCACACCCCGAACGAGCAGCGTGGGTATGGCGATTTTTTAGCTCATGACGATCGCTATACGCGAACCGACGAGTTTCTAACGGTGTGCCGCGCTTTCTGGGAAGGAAATGGTCCAGTCAACTTCAAAGGCGTTCACTACCACATCGAAAATGGGAGACTAAATACGCCGTTTATCGCGTCAGGGCGTACGGCACCGGAGATTTTCCTGGGCGGCTCATCGGCACAGGCCTTGCAGTTAGCGGTGCGCCACGCGCACTGCCTCTGGACGCTCCCAAGACGACCCGAAGAGTTGGCGATCCGAATACAAGGCGTTTTGGATAGCGAGAAGGAAGTCGGGATTTTAGTTTCCATGATCGCACGTCCGAGCCATGCAGAGGCGCTATCAGCGGCTCAAGCCATGTTAGTGGAGATCGGCAACCGCGCGAGGAAGACTCACCAGGACTTTTCCCGCGTTTCTGACTCCGTGGCGTTTACCAGTACGTTGGCGTTGGCGGAGCAGAGTTCATCCGATTGGGTGACCGACTATCTCTGGGCCGGAGCCGTGCCTTACCTGGGCGCACC
>Ga0213878_10000517_pt1 | contig 14308 bp, 11 predicted proteins | sample VelepicoBEBS_R02_FD_161053 | JGI IMG/M metagenome (GOLD analysis project Ga0213878, IMG submission 161053) | Vellozia epidendroides bulk soil microbial communities from rupestrian grasslands, the National Park of Serra do Cipo, Brazil - BS_R02 | ecosystem: Environmental > Terrestrial > Soil >... | reverse complement strand
AGCGCGGCTTCGTCGGTGCCGTGCAGCCCGCAGCGCGTGTGCTGCATCAGCATGACTTCGCGCGTCATGAGCAGCCGCTGCGAGAGGACGAGCGAGCGCAGCATGTCCTCGGTCGCGAGGCCGCCCGCGTTGCGCAGGATGTGCGCCTCACCCGTCTTCAAACCGAAGACCGCGAAGAGATTGATCCGCGAGTCCATGCAGGTGACGATCGCGACGTGCCGCGCGGGGATCGTCGCGCGCTGCCCGGGGAACCGCGCCTCGTACGAGGCGGCGTTGCGAAGGAGTTCGTCGATGGCGGAGCTCACGGGGTGCTCTCGTTGGCGGCCGCCGCCCAACGGCCTTGCGCCGGGGAGAGCGGTGCCGCTACGCAAACCACGGCGAATGACGGTTTTCGACGATCGACCCGGAAAGGCGCCGGTGCTCGAGACCGCACGCCTGCGCCTGCGGCCTCATCGCGCCGACGATCTCGACGCGCTGCTCGCGATGTGGTCCGATCCGATCGTGACCCGCTACATCGGCGGGAAACCGTCGACCGAGCAGCAGACCTGGATGCGGCTCCTCGGCTACGCGGGACACTGGTCGCTCCTCGGCTTCGGCTATTGGGCCGTCGATGAAAAAGAGACCGGCGCCTTTGCCGGCGAGCTCGGGTTCGCGAACTACAAGCGCGAGATCGCGCCGTCGATGCGCGAAGTGCCGGAGCTCGGCTGGGCGCTCGCTTCGCACGCGCACGGCCGCGGTTTCGCGACCGAAGCGGTGCGAGCCGTGCTCGCTTGGGGCGATGCGAATCTGCGATCGGAACGGACCGTCTGCTTGATCAATGTCGAGAACGCCGCGTCGGTCCGCGTGGCCGAGAAATGCGGTTACCGCATCTTCGAGCGCACCCAGTTCGGCGAGCGGCCGACGCTGTTTCTGGAACGGTTCGCGGGTCCGAGGGCTTGACGTTGCGGTTCTTCCTGGGGTAATACCGAGAATCGTGATCCGTCGTTATCTGCCGGTTCTGATGCTCGTGTTGCTCGGCGCGACGAGGGCCGCGCTCGCGCAGCCCGTCGAAAGCCCCGAGCCGTACGCGACGCCGTCCGTGCTGCCGCCCGCCGGGACCGTCCCCACGACGATCGCGCTCGACGTCACCGGCACGCCCGCGATCGACCCCGACGTCCTCGAGACGCAGATCCGCGCGGCGCTCGAGCGGGCGATCCGCCCCACGCTGCGCCCGGGCGCTTCGCTGCGCTACGGGACGATCGTTCCGTGGCCGCTGTATCCGCTGCCGTTCGGCTCGCGCGCGGCGGTGAACGTCGCCGTCGCGGTGCAGGGCGGCTCCGACACCGCGCCGGTGCAAGGCGTGACGACGGTGAACATCACGAACGATCCGGTCGCGCCGCTGCCGCCGCGCATGCTGTATCTCAGCGACGATCCGGAGTACATCCAGAGCGACGGTCTCGTCTTCCGCGGCGACGTCACGCCGCAGCGCCCCGCGCGGCTGTACTACTATCATTCCGCGATCGGCCTCCCGCGCGATCTCGACGTGGTGCTGACCGCGACCGTGCCGTCGCGCGTGCAGGTCATCGCTTCGGGCGCGGGCCCGGATCTCGACGTGATGAGCGTCGGCCACACCGTCTCGCGCGACATCCTGCGGTTCGAGCAGAGCAACGAAGGGATGGTGGTCGCGGTGACGCCCGGCAATCCGGTCATCGTGCGGCACGCGCTGCTGCTGCAGAGTGAAGTCGTTGCGGGCGCGGTCGACATGCGCGTCGTGCAAGGCGCGGTGACGGCGTCGGTGGTGAGCGCTCCGGCGGGGGGCCGCGCCGATGCGTATCTCGCCGGCCCGCGTGTCGCGTTCGACGGCCATCACCGGCACGGCGCCTTCGATCTCGACGGCTTCGGCGCGCTCGCGAGCGCCTACACCGTCGGCGGCGACGACGCCGCGGTGCAGTACGGCGGCCGCGCGCCGACGCCGCGCAACCTCGATCCGAACGATCCGGGGCACGACTACGGCGACTACGGAATCGTCCACCGCATCACGTTCACGATGCGGAATCCCACCGACGTCCCCGCGGTGGTGTATCTGTACGAGAAGCCGCTGGGCGGTCCGGTGCGCAGCACCTTCGTCGTCGACGGGCAGATGCACGAGATCGGCTGCGCGCGCCTGCAGCAGCCGTACTACGTCGCGACGTATCAGCTCGCGCCGCAGTCCGCCGGCGCGTCGACGACCGTCACGATGACCGACGGCGGCTCGTTCTACCCGATCGAATACGGCGTAACGGCGACGCAGCCGCAGCCGTACACGCCGCCCGTCGGCTCCCCCGACGGCTGCTCACCGAGCGTCCCGGCCTTCAACGACCCGTCCGCCCGCGCCCCGAAAGGCCGTTGACCGTAGCCGGCAGCGACAAGCCGTCACTCTTCCGAATACTCGGCTTGGGTGGCCCTGTACCGAGCTTCCGCCATCTTCGAGCGAACCCGATCGCCGAATCCGTGTTCCTTCTCGAGGACTCGCGGCAGCCCAAAGAAGAGATACGCGACGGCCGTAACGCTGATCAGGTCCTTGACGAATTGGGCGTGAGGTCCGCGGTTCCCGAGAGACCATCCGATCGCACCGCCCAGCACTCCGAGCGCGATCACCGCGCCGGACAGCCGGACGGACCACGTTTTGCGGACCGCACAGATGATCGCGCCCACGATCAGACCTGCGCCGTTCGCGAACAGCAGCAAGCGACCCGCGGGGACCCCGTACACGACCACGAGCGCAATGACGAGGCATAGGTAGGCGCCGATGAACAGCGCACGCCGATAGCCTTCAACGATCAGTGGACGTAGTGCGGGGTCACGCATCGGATATCGCCTAGTCGCTCATGCAGACGTACACGTTCACCTGCGCAACCACGCCCGACTGCTGTGGTACCTCCGCATCGCGTCTCGCAAACGCTTTGTCGGCTAAGCCGCGCGGGCGCGCGTGCGGCGGCGGCGCGCTTTCTCGCGGTTGCCGCAGATCGACATCTCGCACCACTGCGCCGAGCGGTTCTTCGTGTGATCGTAGAACGCCCAGCGGCACGTCGCGCGCGCGCAGACGTGGAAGCGCGACCACGTTCCCTCGCGCTGCGCGTCGTAGACGATCTTCAGCAAACGCGCGATCACGCCGGCGATGCCGCCTTCGACCGCCTGAAGTGACAACGCGCCGTCCGCCGCGCACGCGAACGAGACGTGCGCACGCGCTCCGATGCGGGCGAGGACCGCGCGCGCGTCGTCGCCGAGCACCGCGCCGTGATTGAGCGCGGCGAGCTCGCGCAAGGCTTCGCGGGCCGCTTGCAGCTCGGCGACGTCGGCCGGGCCGAGCACCTCGCCGGGCGGCAGCAGATCGCGCTCGCGCAGCCACGCCTCGAGCGCAGCCGGGGTTGCGACCGCGTCCGTCCCTTGCTCGATGAAGCGGGTGTTGATCAGCTCTCGGATCCGGTCGAGCGCCCCGGGCGCCCACGGATTGGCATCGCTCACGGCCCTACCATATCACCGGCAAACTGGCTTGACAAGGTACTAGTACCCGATATAATGACTTTATTAGACACCCGCTACCCGCAACGAGGTCACCATGGCTCCGGTCGTCCTGCCCCCCGGCTGTCCCGCCCCCGTTCGCTGAGGTCCGCGCGCGGCGCGTCGCCGCGCCGTGTCGAATTCCGCGGGAGCTCGTTCGACGTGAGAGTAGACACCGTCCGAACGAGGAGACTTCGATGCGATTCATGGTCATAGTCAAGGCGACGCCCGAGAGTGAATCCGGCGTGCTTCCCAGCACCGAGGAGTTCGCGGCGATGGGCCGCTTCAACGAAGAGCTGGTGAAGGCCGGCATGATGCTTGCGGGCGACGGGCTGCAGCCCAGCTCGAAGGGCGCGCGGGTTCGCTATTCCGGCGGAAAGACCACCGTCACCGACGGGCCGTTCACCGAAGCCAAGGAGCTCGTCGCCGGGTTCTGGCTGCTCCAGGCCAAATCGAAGGACGAGGTCGTCGAGTGGCTCAAGCGCGCGCCGTTCGAGGACGCCGAGGTCGAGATTCGCCAGATGTACGAGGCGGAAGACTTCGGCGAGAACTTCACGCCCGAGCTTCGCGAAGCGGAAGAGAAGCGCCGCGCGCAAGCGGAGTTGCAGCAGCGCTGAGCGATCCGCGCCGCGCGATCGATGCCGTCTGGCGCATCGAGTCGGCGAAGCTGATCGCGGGCCTCGCGCGGATGGTGCGCGATCTCGCGCTCGCCGAGGATCTCGCGCAGGACGCGCTGGTCGCCGCGCTCGAGCAGTGGCCGCGGTCGGGCGTCCCGGACAACCCGGGCGCCTGGCTGATGGCCGTCGCGAAGCGCCGCGCCATCGACGTGCTGCGGCGCAACGTGCGCCTCGAGCAGAAATACGAGCAGCTCGGCCGCGATCTCGACGCGCACAACGTCACCGCGGCCGAGCTCGAAGCGGCGAGCGACGAGGTCGGCGACGACATGCTGGGACTCATCTTCGTGTGCTGCCATCCGGTGCTCTCCAGCGAGGCGCGCGTCGCGCTGACGCTGCGCCTCCTCGGCGGGTTGACGACCGAGGAGATCGCGCGCGCGTTCCTCGTGCCGACGCCGACGATCGCGCAGCGCATCACCCGTGCGAAACGCACGCTCGCGGCGGCCCGCGTGCCGTTCGAGGTGCCGGCGGGCGACGAATTGCGCGCGCGCTTGTCGTCGGTGCTCGAGGTCGTCTATCTGATCTTCAACGAGGGCTATTCCGCGACGGCCGGCGAGCAGTGGACGCGCCCGGAGCTGTGCGAGGACGCGCTGCGCCTCGGCCGCATCCTCGCCGAGCTCGCGCCGAACGAGCCCGAAGTGCACGGTCTCGTCGCGCTGATGGAGATCCAGGCGTCGCGCCTGCGCGCCCGCGCCGGCCCGTCCGGCGAAGCGATCCCGCTGCTCGATCAGAACCGTGCGCGCTGGGACCGGCTGCTGATCGGCCGCGGCCTCAAAGCGCTCGACCGCGCGGAGAAGCTCGGCGGTTCGCTCGGCCCGCACACTCTGCAAGCCGCGATCGCCGCATGCCACGCCCGCGCGCCCACGTTCGAGCAGACCGACTGGCCGCGCATTGCGGCGCTGTACGACGCCCTCGCGCAACTGGCGCCCTCACCGGTCGTCGAGCTGAACCGCGCGGTCGCGCTCGGCTACGCGTTCGGCCCGGAAGCCGGTTTGGAACTGGTCGACGAGCTCGTGGCGGAGGGATCGCTCGAAAACTATCCGCTGCTTCCCGGCGTACGCGGCGATCTGCTCGAAAAGCTCGGTCGCCGCGAGGAAGCGCGCACCGAGTTCGAGCGCGCCGCCTCGCTCACGCGGAACGCGCGCGAGCGCGAGCTGCTGCTGGCGCGGATCGCCCGCTAGCTGCAGCCGTGGAACACATTCGCTCTCCAGGGCCCCGGCTCGACCGCGTACTGGAGGCGCGCGATGAAGAGCGTCTTCGTCGGCACTGTCCTGTCGATAAAGCCGACGCGGCTGAAGGCGATGAGCGCAGTGGGCCACGCCGCTGTGGGAACGTATTCGTACGACGCGGTTTGCGCGAATCGCGGTTGGTCCGACGTATTCGCTATGAAGTCCAGCACACCGGAACGGTTCGTCGACGTGAGAAGTATTGTCGAACAACCCTTCCCCGCTTTGCGAAAAACGTTTGCCCCGATACCATAAGCGTACTCGGTGTGGCTCAGCGTCGACGTCGGCGTGCTGATCCCGGGAAGCATCGCTGCGACGTCGCCGAAGCCCGACGACAGGAGCTCGCTCGACGAATTCTTGACGGACGCGTCGACGAAGAGGTCCGTTCCCGGTTTCCACGCGATCGTTCCGGTGGCGCTCGGATTGGCGTACGGGTAGCAGGGATCGCGCTTGAGGCTCTTGTTGCACGACTGAGAATCGGCGCGCCCGTATCCGAGCGACGCGGTGAAGTCGTAAGGACTGGTGTATGTCAGCGTCATCGTCCCGTGCCCGTTCGGAAGATAGTGCGATCCGCCGAGGTCGTCCGGCACGATGAATTTCGAGGCACGTGCCGCTTGCGAGATCGTCAGCTGCGACGCACCGACGTCCGCGAGCAGCGTGAGTGCGGGCCAGAGCGGCTGCTTGAGCGTCAGGCTGACGGTCTCATTGCGCCGCTCGAGTGCATCGCTGAACTGGTATGCGGCCAGCGTAAAATCGTACGGCCTGCGCGTCGCCTGAAGTCCCGAATATTCCAGTAGTCCGTAGAAGCCGTGCAAGCCCGTGAACAGATCGAAACTCGTATCGAGCGGTGCATACGCGCGGCCGGCGTTCCGGTATCCGAGCGTCGTGCTGAAGTGGCCGCGCAGCCTGGGGGACGCAGCCGGTTCGGCGGGCTTGGAGACCAGGTTCAGAAACGGAGGATCGCGCTGGTCGGACACCGCGATGTCGAGGGTTGAGCCGAATCGCTGGTATTGCGTCGCGTAGCGCACCAGCACTCCGATGTTGCGGAACGGCGACCCGTCGTCGGGCTTCGGCGGAACGACGTTGTAGGCCGCCGTTATCTGCGTGTCCTCGGTCCGAAGGGCCGTGGATGAGGTGCCGGCGTAGAACGGCGTCTTCGACGGCGCAGGCGCCGGCTGGCTGCGGTTGGCACTCACCTGCTGGACCGACAACCGCAAGAGCGAGTTCTCGGTCGTGAATTGACGGGTGTAACCTGCGACAGAATCGCGTGCCGCGGCGACGCCGGCAGTTCCTTCGAAGAACGCTGCCGTAATGCCGTCGCGGTCGGCGCCGATGAGCTTATAGCCGGCATCGATCGGATACGACACGGCGGCCGGATCGAACGGCGCGCGGTCGACACCGAGCCCGGAGAGCTGGATGCCGACGACGTTGCTGCTTGCGATCGACTGTCCGAACGGCTGCGGATCGCTCACGAAGAACGATCCGCACGATTTGCACGCGAAAGCTTTGGCATGATCGGCGCCGAGCACGCTCTGAGCGGCCTGTTTGCGAATATTCAGCAGCGGTCCGGCGTCGTCCGAGAACGTCGTAGAGAGCAGCGTACCGGTGCCGACGGGCGCATAGACGGTGCCGACTGCGCGATGCCGAGGCGTCCCGCTGGGCGGGTTTCCCAGATCGGGACCGCCCGCGATATAACGGTCGTGGACGACCTTCGCGGCGGTGCGGTCCACGTGAACGACGACGTGTGCGCTGGACGCCCGCAAGGGACAGGGAGGTTGGGCCACCGTGCATCCGTTTTCAAACTCCACGCGGCCGATGGTCGCGTCTATATCATCGGACAGCCTGAAATGGCTCAGCGTGTCGTACGAAATTTGGAGTTTCCCACCCCATCGGCCGGCCCGGCTGAACGGCTCCGTGATCGTGCCGCTACAGGACTCGGTGATCACGAGGACCGGCTGTCGCGAGGTCAACCGGCATTCTTGGTATGGCGAAAGAATGAACTCGACTTCAGATTTGGGGTCGTTGCCTTTGAGGCTCTCGAGCGAGACCCTGAGCGAGTCTTCTTGAAAGATGTCTCGTGGCGACCGGATCGTCTTTTGATCGAACGTGAACGATACCGTAATTCCGCTGTCGTCGAACGCCAATGTCGCGGTCGTTGCATCCGGAGTCTTGCCGAGAACGAGGTTGAACGCGGGATTACAGGGGAGCGGCTTCGACGTCACCTCCGCTCGGCCGTAGTGAACCGTCAGTCCGACGGTGATCATGTCGGGACAAGTTCCGGCGCCCATCGCGTCGGTTCGGCACAGCAAGACCGCGACACCGATCCCGAACGCGCAGGCCGCGACTAACTGCGCGAAGCGGTGCATGTCAGTCCGGTTTCGCAGTGATGTTGTTCAGCGTCTCCGCAGGAAACGTCGCGGGCGGGTCCCCTGGTTCACAATGAAGGTCTTTGACGGACCACGCACCGTTTCTGCACTCGAGCCTGAACCTGCCCTTCGCGCACACGATGGCCCCTTCAGGAAACGTTTGTCCCGCACCATCTTTGCAGCTCATCGCAGTACCCCCGCAATCGAGCTAGTTTGGGAATTTCACCCTAGCTATATATAGCAGGGCAGGCGGCATTCCGCAAGCGCCGGCGACATCAGCCGCCGGCCATCGCGCCGACGACGAGGAACGGTTCGGTGCCGGTCGCGACCGGGTCGGGGAGAGGCGTGTCCGGGGACTCGTGTGAGAGATCGCTTTCGCAGGCGAAGAAGCGGATGAACGCGCGGCGCTTGTGCGTCGTGTGATCGCGGATCGTGCCGCGCAGGACGGGGTACTGCGCTTCCAGCGCGTCGAGAACGGCGCGCTGCGTCGGCGTGCCGTTCACGTCGACCGCAACCTCGCCGCTCACGCGCGCCAGCGTGCGAAGGTTCGCCGGCAGCACGATGCGGATCATGGCAGCGTCTGCACCTCTACGGAAAGGACGGCCGGAAGGTCGTGCACGATCGCCGACCACGTGTCGCCGGCGTCCGGCGAAGCGTACACCTGGCCGCCGGTCGTGCCGAAGTAGATTCCGCAGGCGTCGAGCTTGTCGACCGCCATCGCGTCGCGCAGCACGTTCACGTAGCAGTTGCTCTGTGGGAGGCCGTTCGTGAGCGCCTCCCATTCGTCGCCGCCGCTGCGGCTGCGGTACACCTGGAGCTTGCCGTCGATCGGGAAGTGGTGCGAGTCGCTCTTGATCGGGACGACGTAGACCGTCTCGGGCTCGTGCGCGTGCACGTCGATCGGGAAGCCGAAGTCGGTCGGCAAGTTCCCACTGACCTCGCGCCACGACTCGCCCGCGTCGTCGGTGCGCATCACGTCCCAGTGCTTCTGCATGAAGAGCACGTTCGGGCGCGACGGATGCATCGCGAGCCGGTGCACGCAGTGCCCGACCTCGGCGTCCTGATCGGGGAGCTGCTCGGAGCGCAACCCCTTGTTGATCGGCTTCCAGCTCGTCCCGGCGTCGTCGCTGCGGAACGCGCCTGCCGCGGAGATCGCGGTGTAGAGCCGCTTCTGGTCGCTGGGGTCCAGGATGATCGTGTGCAGGCACATCCCGCCCGCGCCCGGCTGCCACGACGAGCCGGTGCCGTGGGTGCGCAGACCCGAGAGCTCGTGCCAGCTCGTGCCGCCGTCGGTCGAGCGGAAGAGCGCCGCGTCCTCGACGCCTGCGTACACCGTGTCGGGATCGGTGAGCGACGGCTCGAGATGCCACACGCGCTTGAACTCCCACGGGCGCGGCGTCCCGTCGTACCATTGGTGCGTCCCGGGGACGCCGTCGTACGTGAACTCGTTACCGACCGCGTTCCACGTCTTGCCGCCGTCGTCGGAGCGCTGGATCACCTGGCCGAACCACCCGCTGCTCTGCGATGCGTACAGCCGGTTCGGATCGGCGGGCGACCCTTTCACGTGATAGATCTCCCAGCCCGCGAAATGCGGGCCGTCGACCTTCCAGTCGTTGCGCTTGCCGTCGGACGTCAAGACGAACGCGCCCTTGCGCGTCCCTACGAGGACTCGTACTCCGCTCATGCGGCGTCCTACCGGAACGCCGGTTGCGGCTCCTCTTGCGGCACGGGGCCGCGCTCGCCGAGCGGTTCGCCCTCCTCGCGCGCGGCGCGAAGCCGGCGCTCGAGGCGGCGCTCCGCCGCGCGGTCGACGCGCGAAACGATCCACACGTAGACGACCGGGACCAAGAAGAGCGTGAGGAACAGCGAGCTCGTCAGGCCGCCGATGATCACCGTCCCCATCGACTTGCGGAACTCGGCGCCTTCGGTGATCCCGAGCGCCAGCGGCGTCATGCCGGCGATCATCGCGACCGTCGTCATCACGATCGGGCGGAAGCGGATCGTCGCGGACTCGCGGATCGCTTCGGCCAGCGCCATGCCGCGGCCGCGCAGCGTGTTCGCGTAGTCGACGAGCAGGATCCCGTTCTTCGCCACCAGGCCGACCAGCATGACGAGTCCCAGCATCGAGAACAGATTCAGCGACTGCCCTTGGAAGAACGGGATCTCCGGGAAGAGCGCGTGCATCGCGTTACACAACGCGAGGATCCCCAGCGCGCCGACGATCGCGACCGGGACGCTGAACATGATCACCAGCGGTGCGAGATAGGCGCGGTAGAGCACGACCAGCAGCATGTAGATCAGCAGGAACGAGGTCAGCAGCGCGAGCCCGAGCTTCGTCACCGTGTCGCCCAGCAGCCCGGCGTCGCTGTCGCTCGAGGTCGAGACGTTCACGCCTTGCGGGACGAACCCCGGCCTCGCGAGCTGCGCGTCGACCTGCTGCGTCACCAGGCCGATCGGTGCGCCGTTCGCGGCGTTCGCGTAGACGCGCACGATGCGGTGCCGGTCCTGCCGCTCGATCAACGGCGGCTCTTCGGTCCAGACGAACGCCGCGACGCGCGAGAGCGGGACGAGGTTTCCGGAAGCGGTGCGGACCTGCAGGTTCTCGAGCGCGCTCGGTTCGCCGCGGTACGGCAGTGGCAGGCGCAAGATCGTGTAGACCAAGCCCTCCGGCATCCGCACCTTGGTCGCGATGATCCCGCCGACCGCCGAGCGCGCGGTGCTCGCCGCGTCCTGCGGCGAGACGCCGAGCTCCGCGGCCATCCCGCGGTCGATCCGGATCTCGAGCCGCGGCCCGGCGACGCTGTTGCTCGTCTGCACGTCCTGCGCGGCGGGGTTCTTCGCGATGAACGCGGCGAGCTTGGCGGCGAACGCGTCGCGCTCGGCCGGCGGGCCGGTGACGGTGTACGTGATCGGCGGCGAGCCGGCGTTCTGCGCGCCGACCGCGCTGATGTGCGCGCCGGGCGCGAGATACGCGAGCTTCTCGGCGGCGGCGACGATGTTGTGCTCTTCGTGCCGGCGGCTGTCGTACAAGTGCACGCGCAGCTCGGCCATCTGGCCGCCGATGATGTCGCTGAACCCGTTGCTGCCGCGGCCGACCGTGACCGAGACGGCGCGCACGCCCGGCATCTTCTCGAACGCCTTGGTGAGCCGTTGCGCGGCCGCCGACGTGACGCCGATCGGCGTGCCGGCCGGGTATTGCACCGTCACGACCGCCTCGCCCCACTCGGTGTACGGCTGGAACTCCGCCGGGATCACCGTCGGGCCGCCGAACGCCGGGACGAACAGCAGCCCCATCGCCGCGAGAACGAGCGCGAACGAGCCGAAGAAGACCAGCGAAGGCCGGCGCAGCGCGCGCGGCAGCCAGTAGTCGTGGTAGCCGACCTTGATCCACTCGAACCAGCGCAGGAACGCGCCGATCGTGCGGCCGTAGAACGTGCGCACCGAGACGGCGCGCGGCCGCCGCACGAGCGCCCACTTCGCGGCGAGCAGCGGCGTGAGCGTGAACGAGACGAGCAGCGAGAACAGCGTCGCGCAGACGATGACGAGCCCGAACTCTTTCATGTACTGGCCGATGATCCCCGACATCAGCGCGATCGGCGCGAAGACGACGACGTCGACCAGCGTGATCGCGACCGCGGCGCCGCCGATCTCCGAGCGGCCCGCGATCGCGGCCTCCTCCGCCGGCTTGCCCATCTCGCGGTGGCGCGTGATGTTCTCGATCACGACGATCGAGTCGTCGACCAGGATCCCGATCGTGAGCGAGAGCCCCATCAAAGAGAGCACGTCGACCGTGAAGCCGAGCAGCGACATGACGAAGAACGTCGCCAGCAGCGAAGCCGGGATCGCGACCAGCACGACCAGCGCGCTGCGCCACACGTGCAGGAACAGCAGCAGCACGACCGCGGTGAGGACGATCCCTTCGCCGAGGTTCTGCAGCACGCCGTCGATCGACTGCATCGTGAACTCGTTGTCCGCGCCGACCTCGGTGAAGCTCAGCGCGGGATAGGTCTTCGCCATCTCCTTGAACTTGGCGCGGATCGACTTCGTCGTTCCGACCGTGTCGCTGTCGGAGTCGCGCGCGACGAACATCAGCACCGAGTCGCGTCCGTCGACCGTCGAGATCAGGCGGTGGTCGACGTACCCGTCGACGACGCGGGCGACGTCGCCGACGTGCGCCTGGCTCGTCGTCACGCCCGGCACCGTCAGCGGGAGCGATGCCAGCTGCGCGGCGTCGGTGATGTCCGCGCGCACGCCGATCGTCGACTCGCGCGCCGGCTGGTCGAGGCGGCCGCCCGGCATGCTCACGTTCCCCTGCGAGACCGCGTTGCCGACGTCGAGCATCGTCAGGCGCATCGCGAACAGCGTGCCGGGATCCGGCTCGACGTAGAACTGCCGCGGGTAGTCGCCGGCGACGGTGACGTTGCCGACGCCTTTCACGCCTTTGAGATCGGGCTCGACCTCGTTCACCACCGTGTTCGAGAGATCGGCGGGCTTCAAGCTCTTCGAGGTGATCGCTTCGATCAAGATCGGCTGCGCGCTGACGTCGACCTTGCCGATCACCGGCGGGTCGAGGTCGGAGGGAAGCGTCGAGCGCGCGGCGTTCACCGCCTGCGTGACGTCGTTCGCCGCCGAGTTGATGTCGGTGCCGAGCTTGAACTGCGCGACGATCGTCGTCCCGCCCTCGACCGCGGTCGCGTTGACCTTCTCGAGGTGCCGAATAGACTGCAGCTGGTCCTCGATCGGGCGCACGATCAGCCGCTCGATCTCGCCGGGGCTCGCGCCCGGGTAGGTGGCCGAGACGGTCACCACCGGGAAGTTGACGTTGGGGATGATGTTCTTCCCCATCGTCAGATAGGCGATCACGCCGAACAGCCCGATCGCCAGGAAGAACAGCGTGACGATCGTCGGTTGCCGGACCGCGAAGCGCGTCAGCCACATACCATATCCTAGTACGAGCGGGGCGCCCGCCGGGTTTCAGGACCTCCGGGCTTCGAGGTTCCGTAGTTCTACGGACGGCCCGGCGGGTGCGGGCGGGCTACCGTCGGTGCATCTCTCCCGCCTGAGGTGCATCGTGAATCTCCTGACGTCCCTGGTGCTCGACGTCGCGTCCGTCGCGGGCTGCGTGATCGCGGTCGACTTCATCTCCGGACTCCTCCACTGGGCCGAGGACACGTGGACCGCGCCCGGCCGCTCGGCGCTGCTCGACCGCTGGATCGTGCAAGACAACATCGACCACCATCGCCGGCCCGGCGCGATCCGCGCGGGCGACTACTGGGGGACGAACCGCGTGTGCATCGTGCTCGCGGCATCGGTCGGCGGCGTGCTCGCGCTGTGCGGCGTGCACGCCTGGCAGGCGTATCTGATCGTCGCACTCGCCTCGCAAGCAAACCAGATCCACTTGTGGGCGCACTCCGCGAACCCGCCGCGCGCGATCGCGCTACTGCAGCGTCTCGGGATCCTGCAGTCGGCCGCGCATCATGCGGTGCACCACAAGCGCCCCTACGCGAGCCGGTTCTGCACGGTGACGAACTATCTGAACCCCGTCCTCGACGAGATCGGCTTCTGGCGCGGCCTCGAGCGGCTCGCCGTCTTCTGCGGCGCGACGGTCTACCGCGGCACGCCGGCACGGCAAGGGTACTAGCGCGCGGCATGCGGGTGTTCCGGTGCGCGCTCGCCAACGTCCCCGCATGATGAGATATGCCGGACGCGCGGTGCTCTGCGCGGTGCTGGTCGCGGCGCTGGGGCGGGCCGCGAGCGCGCAGTCGGCGACGCCTTCGCCCGTTCCCACGCCGTCGGGGTTCACCGCGCACTCGCACGCAAACGTGAACTTCGTCTCCTCGGGCAACACGCTCAACGCGGTCGGGCGGTTCGCGGTCGCGCAGCGCGGCGGCCTCACCCGGATCGACATCCTCTCGGTGTCGAGTGATTCGTTTCCGCTGCCGCCGGTCACCGGGAGCGCCGTGATCGACCACACCGCGCGGACCGTCACCGTCTGGAACGACACGACGCGGCTCTACTATGTGCAGTCGTTCGTTCCGAGCGTCCTCGGCGGCCGCGCATCGCCCTCCCCTGCGCCGCGGCCGTCCGCCACGCCGCGACCGTCCCCGCGGCCGCGACGCTCGGCGCCGCCGCGCGGCTCGCCGTTCCGCGATCTGCAGGTGCTCTCGGTGTCGCTCAAGATGACCGGGCACACGACGACCGTCGGGCTGCCGACGACCGGGCTCGCGTTCGACCTGCAGGTGCAGGGCAAGAACGACCGCACCCCGACGCACGTCACCGCGAACACGCAGCTCGCCGACGACTACGCGATCTTCCCGGTCACGTTCGATGCGTCGGTTGAGCCCGGCTCGGGGAGCTTCAACATGAAGGTCTCGTACGCGGTCGACGACCTCACCCGCACGCTGCCGCCCACGACCGCGTTCACCGTCCCGGCCGGCTACACGAAGGCATCCTCGCTGATGGGCGTGTTCTTCCCGGGGCGGAACGTGAGGCCGGCGCCCTCGTCCCGCGCGGCGCCCATGGT
>Ga0213878_10000516_pt1 | contig 14329 bp, 11 predicted proteins | sample VelepicoBEBS_R02_FD_161053 | JGI IMG/M metagenome (GOLD analysis project Ga0213878, IMG submission 161053) | Vellozia epidendroides bulk soil microbial communities from rupestrian grasslands, the National Park of Serra do Cipo, Brazil - BS_R02 | ecosystem: Environmental > Terrestrial > Soil >... | reverse complement strand
GCCTACCAGCGAGAGACCGGCTTCCATACCCTCCCGCCTCCAGGTTTTGTGCGGTAGAGGCGCGCTCCCGCGCGACCAGCGTGGCACGTCCAAGTACGGCGCCCGGCAATAGGCGTATTCGCTCTAGAACCGTGTTAGACCTAAATGCCGAAGTTCAGAAGTCGTGCTCGTGCTCCTGCTCGTGCTCGAGAAATCCGCGTATCTCGTGGTCAAAGTGATGGGACAAAATGATTGCAGAAGGATCGGGCTCTCTTTTCGGCGCCGAAGCCCCCAGATCGAGCACGAGCACGACGACGAGCACGAGCACGATGGCCTCAACTTCGGAATCTAGGTTAGAATTGCTTCGTTAGCGACGCAAGCGGAGTCAAAAATTCTCCGCGATGAAGCTACCGATCGCGGCAAACGCTCCGTTAATCTTTTCCTTCGTAGCAGTAGATCCTACCGTATAGGCAACGATAAGAAGCGGCGCACGATTTGGAGGCCGCGCAATCGCAACATCACCAGCTGCGCCATTGTCGCCAGTACCGGTCTTGTCTCCGATGTTCCAAGTTGACGGTAAGCCGGCGCGCAACCGTTTGTCACCGGTCTTACACTCACGCAGCCAGGTTTCTAATCGTTGTCGTGCGGACACGGATAATTTCTCATCGAGCAGCAACGCCTGGAGGTCGTTTAACATCGAGACCGGATTGGTGGTGTCGCGCTCATCTCCCTCAAGCGCCGTATTGAGCGTGGGTTCGTTGCGATCAAGTCGGGTGATTGAATCTCCAAGAGAACGGACGTACTGCGTCAAGCCATCCGGACCACCAATGGTTTGCAGGAGAATGTTTGCCGCCGTGTTGTCGCTGTACTCGACGGCGGCAGCGCAAAGTGCGTCCAGGGTGATATTCCCCTCTTGCAGATGTTGCTTCGTGACCGGGGCCCAGGCTTGTAGGTCGCCGGGACCGTAAGAAATCTTGCGCTCCAGCTGCTCTTGGTTCTCATCGACTCTTCTCAGAACTGCTGCCGCAGCAAGAAACTTGAAGGTGCTGCACATCGGAAAACGATCAACTGCGTGATATTCGAGGCGCCGCCCATCACCCGTATCCAAGATAGCCACCCCTAGACGGCCGCCGAGATCTTTCTCGATTGCGGCAATTCTCGCTACTTCTGGTCGCTCGATCTTCTGTTCATCGGCCGCCCGCGTGACCGTGCCCAACATCAATTGAACTCCGCCAATCAATAAAGCGCATCCGCGCGACAAATGATTCATGAATGTGGCGAAATTCTAGCAGGCATAGCTGATTCGGCAACTGGGGGGCGGCCATCCCACGAATCGCTACATCCAAGGTTGTGGCTGGCCGATAACCTGCCGACCGGTCGCGATCTCGCCTTACCGATTGGGGTGGCCGACGGGATTTGAACCCGCAACAACCGGAACCACAATCCGGGGCTCTACCGTTGAGCTACGACCACCATGCGGGTGCGGAAACTGAAATTAGCTCAAGTTCGTATTCCGCCAAGGAGATTTTCGCCGCAAACATTGCAATAGCGCTCTGATCTATTATGATCGAAGCTTGATCTTGACTATAGAGCACCGTTCAGAGTTGGGACCCTCGGAGGGCTCGGGAGACTTGGCATGTGGACCGACAAGTGAAATCGCTGGGTTTTGCCGCTCTGAATTTGATTAGGGTTCTGGCGGTGGTCACGCTGTCGTGCGAAGCGGTTAACGCTCAGTTTTTGTCCCACGAACATCCGGTCGGACCAGGCGAAATCAAGCTTGGGGCCTCAAATGCCCAGACCGGGCGCTTGGGTTTTCAGGGGACCGCCATCAAGCAAGGATCTCTCGCCTGTCTTGCTCGGGTGAATAGAGAAGGTGGAGTTTTCGATCGCAAACTGGTCTTAGTGGACTATGACGACCGATATGAACCTATAGAAGCGGTGAGCAACACCGAGCGTCTCATTGATCGGGACAAGGTCTTCGCACTCATAAATTTTCTCGGGACGCCAACTTGTCGTTCGGTCCTGCCAATGTTGAACGAAGCGCATATAGTCCTCCTTGGCTCAATTTCGGGCGCGGCGTTTTTACGGCAGCCGATGCAGCCGCTGGTTTTCAACACTCGCGCGAGTTACGAGGAGGAGGCAGAGATGTTGGTCGGGCACCTTGTTTCTGACCTTGGTTGCAAAAGAATTGCCCTTTTCCGTCAGGATGACAGCTATGGAGATGCCGGCAAGATCGCGGTTCTTGACGCATTAAGACGCCGCGGACTTCAATTGGTGGGCGAGGGTGACTACGTCCGGAATTCAGTAAGAGCTCCGGACGCGCTCTATCACATTGCCAAAACTAAACCGGATGGGGTGATCCTGTTTGGCACTTACAAGCCATGCGCAGATTTCATTCGGGGGGCGAAACAAATAGGCCTGAAAAACACAGTGTTCTGTAATGTTTCGTTTGTTGGAACCGAACCACTGATCAAATACCTGGCCGAAGACGGTGATGGAGTCGTTGTTTCTCAGGTGGTTCCTTCTCCGTTTGATGATTCTTTGCCGCTGGTTCACGACTACCAGACGGATATGCGTGCGATTGGAGCGACAGAATTCAGCTACATGAGTCTGGAGGCCTACGTGAACTGCTCAGTGATGGTCACGGCACTGCGGCAGGCCGGGCCAAACTTGTCCGAAGAGGCTTTAATCCAATCGCTGGAGAATCTGAATATCGATTTCCGGTCGTTTGCGATTCGTTTTACGCCGGACACCAGACAGGGAACTCACCAGGTGTTTCTCACCAAGATCGATCACGGGCGTGCTGTACCGATCGAAAAGTTGGACCCAGCTGACTTTGGAAGATGAGCGTGGCACGAACCGAGCTGCACGAGGTCCAAGTCAATGACAGTGACGAGTCATTAGCCTCGCGGGGGCTAACTATCCGGTCGAAGTTGCTGCTTTTTACGACAGGGATTGGCTTCCTGATCCTCGCAGCGCTTGCAATTACAGCGTTCTTCTTGTCGGCGGTAGCTTTGAGGAAAGCAAGATTGGACGGGTTTCAGTCCCTCCGGACTTCTCTTTCGCAAGCGATCAACACCTATTTCGCCGACCAGCGGCGCGATATTACTGCCCAAGCGGAATTACAAACGATTCGATACGCCGTCACAGAATTGTCGTCTGGCTACGAGCATTTAATTGAGGACCTTGATGCTGCGGGCTTCAAGGTAGATCCCGCCTTCCTCAGCCAGGTCCGGCAAAGTCTCCGTGACGCCTACGAGCAAGGGCCCATGGCCGATCTTCGGAAACTCGGGGAACACGTTGGCACCTTTGACGAATTCAGTGACCTGAGTCCCGTGGCAGCGATTCTGCAATATGTTTACATTCTGAAAAATCCGTCAAGTCCCGGAGCAAAATTCCAGGAAAACTCGGTGTCGGATATTTCGAAGAACGAGAATCTCCCAGCCGATTTTCGAAGCGCCTTCTCCAAGACGATGTTTGCGCGAGCAATGGATCGCTATCACGGACTGTTTGAGACGGTCGTCCGCCGGAACAGCTACTTCGACCTGATGTTGATAGATGATCTTGGTAATGTTGTTTACACTTTTGAAAAGGGGTGGGACTTCGGAACGAATGTCTTCAAAGGTTGGCGGGAACGTTCTCCGCTGGAGAAGGTGTTTCTGGGTGCCTGGTACGGGTCAAGTACCTCCGGAGATCATGCTTCCGGCGAGGAAATTGTCATTACCGACCTGGAGCGGTATGCGGGCGCATCGGGAGCTCCGATGCTTTTTTTGAGCTGCCCAATTAACAATCGGTTAGGGGGCAGGTTAGGGGTGGTCGTACACAAGATTGCTAGTAACACGTTCACCGACATGGTTACGTTTCAAGGTCGTTGGTCGGCGGTAGGGCTGGGCGAGACCGGAGAGGCTTACATCGTAGGACCGGACCTGAGGCTGCGTACCGAATCCCGATTCGTGAAGGAGATGCCGGAGAAGATGAAGTCCCTGTCGTTCGAGCCGGACGGTTCTCCGGGGCCTCTCACCTCGATTTTGGGGGCTGCGTTGCACAACACGGCGGTAGAGAACATCTATTCTGATCAGATGTTGTCCAACGAAGGCGAGGTTACTTTCTTTGATGATATCGGCCGGGAATCACTCGGGGTTTATAAACAGCTGGGTACACCAGGGTTGGACTGGGGATTAGTCATAACTATTAGCACTGATGAAGCGTTTTCTCCGGCTGTCCATCTGACCCGGCTGATCGCGTTCGGGGGATTCATCATTTTAATTGTCGCGATATTGGCCGCTTTAGCTTTCGGGCACCTCCTTTCCGGGCCGATCGTACAGTTGGTCAACACCGCCGAAAGGATCGGGTCGGGAGATCTCTCGGCTCGGGCTCCGATCTCCAGCCGGGATGAAATTGGATTCCTGGCGGAGCGATTCAACTACATGATCGACCAGGTGGAAGAGCGGAATCGCCAGGTTCACAAAATCCTCCAGACAGTTAACGAGGGCTTATTCTTGATGGGTCCTGATTTCATAATTCAACCCGGTTATTCGAAAGTCACCGAAGAGATTTTCCAGCGCAAGATCGACGGGATTTCCTTTCTGGATCTGCTTCGCCCGGCTCCGGAGTCTGGCCTTCAACCGATCGTGAGCGATGAAACTTTGTTAGCGACGCAGCACTATCTTGAGCTGTTGCTGAACCCTCGCATCAAGGAACAGCTGATCCAGCAGACAAACCCTTTGAGTGAAATGGAATATCAGATTCTTCGGGCGAAGGGGACCTACCGCAGTAAGTTTTTGGAATTCCGGTTTAACCGAGTCGTCGAAGGTGGGAAAACGACGCAAATCATGGTGACGACCCTGGACTTGACCTCTCGGATCGCCTTGGCCAAACAAATCAAGGAAAACGAAACCAAGGCTAAGTCGCAGATTGAAATGTTGTTTGGGATCATGCACCTGGATCCGCCAATTCTCGCGGAGTTTTTGAATCACGCGAAATCCGAGATAATCAGGATGCTGAGTCTACTGGAGGCAGAGCAATATGGAAGTCACGTGGATGAATCGAGCAAGGAGCGTTCTGAACGGTACCTCCGGTTGTTACAAAAAATTTCTCGCGCGATTCACCTGATCAAAGGGAACGCCGCGATGCTCCGGCTTTCTTATTTCGAAGACCTCGCAAACGAGTTGGAGGAAAAGATTGCTACGGTGCGCGGTAACGCGGCGCTTGCTGGGGAACAATTCCTGCCGATTACCACGGGGCTGGCCTCGCTGCTGGATCAGATTGAGATGACTCATGATTTGATTGGCAGGCTGCTATCTATGCAGAAGGTGTTCGGCAAATCGCCTGGCGACGGTGCCCAGACCGACTTCGCGCCTTTGGTCCAGTTGGCAGAAGAGATCGCAGAGCGAAATGGAAAGCAAGTCCGGATCGACCTGCAGATCAGAGACGGCCTCGCCAGGTTGCCAAATCCCTTGCGTGAGCCGGTTCAGATGATGATGACCCAATTGGTCAGAAATGCGGTACTACACGGGATCGAGCCTCCTTCGGAGAGGCTGGCCCAAAGAAAACATCCGGTCGGTGAGATCCAAATACGTGCCCAACGTTTAACCGAGAACCATGGAAAAATTATTTTAACCGTGCGTGACGACGGGCGCGGGCTTAACTATGATTTATTGCGGCGACGCGCGGTGCAACTTGGCTACGCGAGTTTGAAAACGATCGACACCTGGACCCCGCAACAGTTAATTGATCTTTTATTTGAGACGGGCTTTACGACAATGGACCGACCCACAACGGATGGCGGGCGCGGAGTTGGGTTAGATGCGGTTCGAGATCTGACAGCAAAAATGGGTGGCCTGATGAACGTTTTATCAAAAGAGGGCCAATTTTGTGAGTTTCGATTAGAAATCCCCAGCGCATGAAACTTCTTATCGTTGATGACTCGAGTGTAGTCAGAAGAGCGATCGAGCGCGATCTTGAGTCCGGAGAAATCACAGAGGTCGATCAGGCAGCGACCGGTGAAGATGCGGTGAGACTGTATTCAGCCAAACGGCATGATGTAGTGACGCTGGATATTACTATGCCTGGTATGGATGGCCTAACTTGCCTGGACAAGATCGTCGAAATCAATCCCGAGGCACGCGTGTTGATCATTTCGGCCCTGCGCGATAAGGCCACCGCAATTGACGCGATTAAGAGAGGAGCCAGTGGGTTTTTATGTAAGCCGATCAACCCTTCGGAGCTGAAGGAAGCCTTCAAACTGTTGATTGAGGACTGAAGTCGTATGAACGACAATGACATCCAGGTCTTTATCAATGGCGTCCGAAGGTACTTCGACTCCATCAAGAGGGATGTTAGGGTCGTCATCGAGCCTCCTTTCATCAAGGATGAGGACAAACCGTTCTTAGAGTATACGGGGATTATCGGCATTTCCGGTAAAGCACATGGCGCGGTTTGCTTTACCGCCAATGAGGTGATGCTGGAAAATATTCTGAGATTTCTCAACGAGACGCCGATCAACCGTGATGTCATTTGCGATCTTGTCGGGGAAATCGCCAATACCCTGAGTGGAAACGCGCGCGAGGAGTTCGGCAGAGATTTTTTGATTTCGGTACCGATAGTTTCGACCGGACAAAATGTCCGCTTTCAATTTCCATCGGACAGCCGCAACTACGTGATTCCGATCATTTGGCAGGCGGAGAAAGCTTTCTTACTCGTCTGCATCAAGCAGGACACGCGCTAGCCCGCAATGAGCTCGCCGGCTTTTGCCCGATTTTTTTTGGGCCCGCAAAAAAAATCAGGCAAAAGCCGGCGAGCTCATTGCGGGCTAAAGCAGCGGAATTTAGCGGCGCAGCCGGAAATTCCGCTGCCAGAGCCTGCGTCGCTGACAAATCTTTCAAGATTTGTCAGCGACGCAGGCTTTTGACCTCCTGATAGCGTTCGAGTGCAGCCGCCCAGCGCTCATGCTGTTGAGGTTCGAACCGGTCGATGGGAAACGAGTTTCGTATGACCTGCCGGATCTCCTGAATTGATGAGAGCTCCCCCGCGGTATGGGCCTGTATCAGCAGGTTTCCAAGTGCGGTAGCCTCGACCGGACCGGCGAACACCGGCAACCCCGTGGCATCAGCAGAAAACTGGTTCAACAGCTTGCTCCGGCTACCGCCGCCGACAATGTGCAGAACTTCAATCTGGAAGCCGAAAGTTCCTGTCAACTGATCGATAATGTCGGCATAGGAGAGAGCAAGACTTTCCAGGATGCAGCGAGCCAGTTCGCCCGGAGTACCAGGAATTCGCTGTGCCGTCTGCTGGCAAAACTCCCTGATTTTTTCGATCATCCTTCCCGGCTTGAGGAACTCATCATGGTTCGGGTAGACGATCGAGGCCAGCGCCGGTGTTTTTTCTGCTTCCACATCCAGACTGGCGTAGTCGAGAATCACGCCGTTTGCGGCTAGCTCTCGCTTGGTCTCCTGCAAGAGCCATAGGCCCATGATGTTCTTCAGGAATCGGACGCGTCCGGCAAAGCCAAGCTCGTTTGTGAAATTAGCTGAGAGACAAGCGTCGTTGATGATCGGGTTGTCTGCCTCGACCCCGAGGAGTGACCAGGTCCCTGAGCTTAGAAAGGCCCAATTCTTGCCCTCCGCCGGTACACCGGCTACGGCCGCACCGGTGTCATGCGAGCAGGTGGCGTAAACCCGGCAGCCCGACAGACCGATCTCAGCCTCAACAGCCCCAGTCAACTTTCCGAGCAGTGTCCCGGAGGATACTACCGGAGGAAAAATTGTTGGGGAACAACCAAGCTGGCCTATCAGAGCCTCCGACCAGTCTTTGCTGCTAGGGTTATAGACTTGCGTTGTGCTGACGACACTCAATTCCGCCACAGCCTCCCCGCTCAGCAAATAATGAAGATAATCTGCGATTGGCAAAAAATGATCAGCGACCTCCTGGATTTTCGGCCGGTTCAAAACGTCGTCGTACAATTGGTACAAGGTATTGATCTGCATGAATTGCAGCCCGGTCTCGGCAAAGATCTGATCGCGTCCAGCCTTTTGTAACATGGCCGGATAGCTGACATCAGTGCGGCTATCCCGGTAATGGAAAGGCAAAGAGAGCAACGGCTCCCAATCACTGGCATACGCATAGTCCACGCCCCATGAATCGATGCTGACGCCGTCCGGAGTTTGGTTGGAGGCTTTCACCGCCATCAACCCCAGTTTTATTTCGTCAAAAAATTTTAAAATATCCCAGCGCAAGGTGCCTTTGACCCTGGAAGGCCCGGTCGAAAAGCGATGAATTTCATTTAACTGAATACGATCGGCCGACAGATTTCCGACGATAATGCGTCCGCTTTCAGCTCCTAAGTCACACGCTACGAATAATTTAGCATTCACCGTGAAAAGACATCCGCTGTTGCAAAAATGGGGGATTCCTCAAAAATCATAAAATCATTCAGAAAGAAAGAAACTTTTGAACGGCGGTCTGGCCAGCCTGTCTAAACTCTTCGGTTAAGGCGATTCGGGTTTGCGCACGAATCTCTCGACTTCTACTCCTTGGCGTGCGCAACCCGGATCTTTTTTTTTTGCAACTAGTCTTGATGGTCCGGCTCGCATTCGGTACCCTCCGCCTCCGATGGGGGAAACAATTCTCGTTGTCGACGACGAGCCTGATGTCGTTGACTTGGTTCGATACCACCTTCACCGGGCGGGTTTCGACGTTTTAATCGCGTTCTCAGGACCGGCTGGGCTTGCTACGGCGACTCAGTCTCGGCCCGACGCGATCGTCCTTGACATAATGTTGCCGCAAATGACCGGCCTTGAAGTCTGCAAGGCTCTCCGAAAAGGCGCCGAAACTTCCGACATCCCGATCTTGGTCCTTACTGCGAAGGCTGAACTTTCAGAGCGCATTGCGGGTCTTGAACTAGGCGTAGACGACTACATTACGAAGCCGTTCAGCCCGCGCGAGTTGGTTTTGCGTGTGCAAAACCTGCTTCGACGCCTGCAGGCCGTTCAGAATTCGTCCTTGCTCATTGTGGATGAATTTTGTCTGGACAAGGGAAATTTCGGCATCACCATCCGCGGCAGGCGACTGGACCTCACGACTACCGAATTTAAACTGCTTGCGGTCCTGGTCGAGCGTCGTGGGAGGACTCTTTCCAGGGAGACACTTTTGCAAGATGTTTGGGGCTACAAAAGCGCTATCGATACTCGTACCGTTGATACCCACGTCAGACGGCTTCGTGAAAAATTAGGTCCCGCCGCCAATCGGATCGTCACGGTACGGGGCGAGGGTTACAGATTCCTCACGAACAGTAAGCCGTGACTATCGGGTGGCTCGCCGTATGGCTGGTCCTGTTAGGCGCCGTTGCATTGCTGGCGATGATGCTCTGGCGCCGAGTGCTCCTTTTGCGTCGCGAAGTGCGCAATCTGGTTACCGACGGACCGCTCTCTAATGACATTCCGGGTCCCCGAATCATCCGGGAGATTCACCAGGACCTCCGAGAGATGGCGAGGCGGCAACGAGAGTTTACGCGACAAATCGCAGACGAAGACTTCAGTCTGCGCGCTATCCTTGCCAGCATGGTCGAGGGTGTTTTGATCGCCGACAGCCACCTGCGGATCCGGCTGACGAACGAACGCCTTCATCAGATGTTCTCGCTGCCAAAGCCGCCGGTGGATCGAACGGTGATGGAAGTGTTCAGAAACCACCTTCTGCACCAGGTTATCCAGCAGACGCTGGATACAGAGGAACCACGGTCGGCGGAATTGCAAGCCGAGATCCGGGAAGGAGATCAGTTCCAGCTTAAGCATTTCCAGGTCACCTCAGTCAGTCTGCGGCCGCGTGAACATGAGTCGCTGACCGGAGCCCTGGTGATTTTTCACGATGTCAGCCAGATCCGGTCACTGGAAGCTGTCCGGAAGGAGTTTGTGGCGAACGTCTCCCATGAGCTGCGAACACCTCTGGCGATTATTACGGGTTATCTCGAAACACTCATCGAAGGGGGAGGAGATCAGGAAACTAACCTCCGCTTCCTAAAGACGATGCACAAGCATGCCCAGCGCCTGAATCTCTTGATCGAAGATCTTCTGGCGCTTTCCCAGCTAGAGTCCCGGAAAATCAGTCTCCATTTCGAGACGGTCGATCTTGTCGAAAGCATGAACCGAGTTCTGGAACGCCTGGATTCACGAATTCGCGAGAGCGGTGCATCTGTGACAATCAATGTGCCTAAGCATCTTCCTCGGATTGAAGCCGACGGTTTCCGAATAGAACAGGCGATTCACAATCTGGTGGAGAATGCGCTCAGGCATTGCGGCAAATCTGGCGTCAAAGTCACTGTTGAGGTTCGTAGTGATGGCCGTACTGCTGCTATCAGCGTGCACGACGATGGCGTCGGTATCCCGTTGAGCGACCAGCCGCATATCTTCGAGCGTTTCTACCGCGTCCACAAGGACAGGTCGCGAGACGCCGGCGGCACCGGTCTCGGCCTGTCGATCGTGAAACACACGGTGCAAGCCCACGGTGGATCCGTATCCGTGCAAAGCGAACCAGGGGCTGGCGCAACATTTGTAATGAAACTCCCGATCCGCCAAAACTAGGGAGGCCAAGCGGTACGACGTAGGCGAACCGTCCCGGTTTGCTTAGTTCCGAAGAGTGCAAAGCGGGACGCTTCGCCTACTTGTGTCACGCGCCACGGCTCGGGCGGAGCGGCTCGACTGAGCTCGCCGAAGTCCTCGCCCTACCGCCCCTGCGCGGGCGATTACGCCGAACGCTGAACGGTGAACGCCGAACGCTGAACGTCCTCTTTGCACAGCTTCTCAACCCGTGTAGCGTCATTCTGATGGACACTCCATTGTTGGATCCGGTCGAAATCGCTCTGCATGAAGATGTCGGTTCCGGCGACCTGACGTCCCTCTACTTCATACCGGAGCAGCGTATTTCCAAGGGCAGAATTTTCGCGAAGGAATCCTGTGTGATTGCCGGTGTTGATGTGGCGCGCAAGACCTTTCACAAAATTGACCCGGCACTGAGACTTGTAAGCCCTTTACACGACGGATCCATCGGAAAACCGGGTGAAACCGTGATCGAGTTGTCCGGCTCGACCAGAAGTATTTTGACCGGCGAGCGGGTCGCTTTGAACTTTCTCCAGCGCCTATCCGGAATCGCGACGTTGACGTCTCAGTTCGTTGCGGCGGTAGATGGCACTGGGGTGGCGATTCTGGATACGCGAAAGACCACCCCTGGTCTCCGCGCCCTCGAGAAAGCCGCTGTGAGAGCAGGCGGGGGGAGAAATCATCGGATGGGGCTCTACGACGGTGTTTTGGTCAAGGATAACCATCTACTGGCGAAGCCCGAGCTCGAAGCTGCAATCCGCTCCGTTCGACAGGCTCACCCCGACGTCTTAATCGAAGTGGAAGCCGATTCCATCGATCAGGTGCGCGGATTTGTGCTGCTGACGGCAGTTGATGTGATTCTGCTCGATAATATGTCTCCGGACCAGTTGCGGGCGTGCGTTTCATTCAGGAGACCGGGACTCAAATTCGAAGCCAGCGGCGGCGTCACCCTAAAGAATGTGCGCCAGATTGCCGAGACCGGTGTCGATTTTATTTCGGTGGGCCAGCTGACCCATTCCGCAAGAGCGATTGATTTCTCACTTGAGCTCGCAGCTGCGTAACCCAAAAGAGATCGAGCTGCTACGGCTTTTATGGCCGATTGGCTCTGAGGCCGTACTGGCGGAAATATTTGAGCGGACGTCCATTCGCACGGCTGACTTTCCAATTCTCGTCGAGTCCTTGCAGCGGTGCGGCTTCATTTTCAACCGAACTGAAAAAACAATCTCAATCGCGCAGGAGCCAGAGTTGCTTATACCTGAGGCGATCCTGGCAGGGCTTCGTACAACAACAATCGGTCGCGACGTGTTGGTTTTTCGGGAGACATCGTCCACGAACGATCGGATCCGTCAAGCCGGTCTCTCGGGTGCTGCTGAGGGTCTGGTGATCTTCGCCGAAAGCCAAACCAGCGGGCGGGGAAGCTACGGTCGCAAGTGGCTATCCGCTCCACGTAGCGGCCTTTGGTTTTCGATCCTGCTTCGTACCCAGATCTTGCCGAACCGGTGGCCGATCCTGGTTCAAATGGCTGCTATGGCTGGTGCTGACGCGGTCGAAAAGTTGGTCAATCAGCCTGTGCGGATCAAGCTGCCCAATGATCTGATACTGGGCGGCGGAAAGCTCGCCGGGTTTCTGCTGGAAACTTCGAATAGTTGGGATTTTCAGATTCTGGGGATCGGGATCAATGTGCGATCCGCGCCGGAAATCGCCGGCTACCCGACCTCGGCAGTTGAGCAATTCTCCAGAAGAGCGGTTTCGAGAGCTGCGTTGGCAATAGACTTCTTAGCCCATTTTGAAGAGTGGTACCTGCAGACGCCCTTGGAAGAAGTCTCACTTGCATTCGAGCGCCGGGTTTGGCTTGACACCTAGTGCACCAAGTCCGTGGCTGGTATAGCGGCGTTGCGATCAAAATGGACCGCCGCTATACCAGCCACGGACTTGGTGCACTGTGACTGAAAACTACGAGAAGTCTTCGGGATTTCGCGCTATGTTTTGTCCCGAATTCCGAGGCTAAAGCATTCGGCGCGAGCGAAGTTTTCCGGTGCCCTTTTGTCAGGAGTTCGTCCGTGGCGGAAATGACACAGCCTAGCAATTCAAATACGGAAGGCTTTTCAGCCGAATACCATGCGGCTTTGCTGGCGGGGCTTATCCATAAGCTGAACAATATAATAACAGTCTTATCCGGCCACTCCGGGTTATTGCTGCTCGAGCCGCAACTCAAGGGAGACACATTGCAGGCGGTTCAACAGATTTCTCGCGCTGCGCAGCTTTTGTCCCGATGTATCGACGAAGCTGCGATCATCAGCAGGGTAGGGCCTCTTAGTCTGGAGCCGATTGCTCTGTCCGAGTTGTTCGAGTCGCTCGCATATCCTCCCGGTCTTTCGACCACGAAGCAGTTCGGCGAGGAAGTGAGGGTGATGGCGGATCGCCGGAAATTAAAGGCGATCTTCGAGGAAATACTGCGGAACGCCAGTGAAGCGAACGCCAAATCTGCGGTCGTCACGGTTGGTACTGACGCTGGTTCTGTTGAAATCCGGTTCCGAGACGATGGACACGGGATCAAGCCTGCAGTGAAGTCGCGCGTTTTCGATCCGTTTTTCACGACGCGGAAGCAGGAGGACAAATTTGGTCTCGGACTCTTTAGAGCAAAAGGTGATCTGGCACGTATGAAAGGGAAGATCTTCGTCGAGAGCGATGGAAAGACCTATACGGACATTCTCGTGCGGCTACCGGCGGGATGAACCGTTACGAATCTCGTTTCTTTCTGAGAAGTTTTTGCATGTCTGTCAATCGGAGACAGTTGATGACATCCTCGCGGGTTAGCCAGCCCTTTCGTGCGGCCTTGATCCCAAACCAGAGATCCTGCAGACCACGAACGGAGTGGGCATCCGGGTTGATCGCGCATCGGACACCTTGCTCCTTCGCGAGTTTCCAGTATCGCCAATCCATGTCCAGTCGCCTCGGATTCGCGTTCAATTCGATGACCGTCCCGGTGGCCTGCGCTGCCTTAATGATTTCCACTAGATCCACTTGATAGGGCTCCCGAGACAGCAGCAGGCGCCCGGTCGGATGACCCAGAATCGTGACAAATCGGTTCTCCATCGCTCGGATGATCCGCTTCGTCATTTCTTTCTCCGACAATGTAAAAGAAGCGTGCACGCTGGCGACGACGTAGTCGAGTTGAGCCAGCACCTCGTCCGGAAAGTCCAGTTGGCCGTCCCTTAAGATATCGCATTCAATGCCTGAGAGGATTTGAAAATCCGCATCGAAAGCTTTGTTGAGTTCCCGGATTTGTTCGACCTGTCGGAGTAGGCTCTTTTCGTCGAGACCATGAGCCTGAAATGAGCTTTTGCTGTGATCGGCAATGCCCAGGTATTCAAGGCCGAGTTGATTCGCAGCCTCTGCCATTTCTCGAAGCGTATTGTGCCCATCACTCTCACTCGTGTGGTTATGAAACGTTCCGCGGAGGTTCTCCAATTCGATCAAATTTGGCAATTCCCCTATCTGGGCGGCTTCAATTTCGCCGTGGTTTTCCCTCAACTCCGGAGGGATGTAGGCCAAGCCCAGCGCCCGATAAAGATCCGCCTCGGTCTGAATCTCCGGAATCGGTTTGGGTACTTTTTTGGAACCGGGCTCCGGCGCCAGACGATACTCGTTCAACGTCCAACCATTCTGGAGTGCGCGTCCACGCAGGACCACATTATGTTCCTTGCTGCCGGTGAAGTAACCAAGTGCAAACGGGAACTCATGATTCGCGACCACCCGCA
>Ga0213878_10000514_pt1 | contig 14353 bp, 19 predicted proteins | sample VelepicoBEBS_R02_FD_161053 | JGI IMG/M metagenome (GOLD analysis project Ga0213878, IMG submission 161053) | Vellozia epidendroides bulk soil microbial communities from rupestrian grasslands, the National Park of Serra do Cipo, Brazil - BS_R02 | ecosystem: Environmental > Terrestrial > Soil >... | reverse complement strand
AGAGCGCGGTTTCCATACTGTTGAATCCTTCCCACATAATGAGTGAGGTGTGGATCATAAGAGTCCGGTTCGACGAGTTCGGGCCGGTCCAGCACCTGCTCAATCCAATCAACCTGAATGCTGCGCTCAGCAATCACGTCCTTTGCATGCTCGGTAAGATCGTAGGGCCTCATCGATCGAAGATGAGTATCGCATCAAAATCCTAACTCACGGAGAATCAGCTTCGGGAGAGTCCGGCAAAGTTCTCTCGATAACTCCAGAGCAAGAGCAGTGCGAGCACCAAAACCACAATCGCGAGCGGCAGACCGGACTGGGCGAGAAAGATGTGAAAGCAAAGGATGTTCACGATCACCGGCCCAAGCAGGGTCAGGCCAAGCGGCACAAAGCGTCCGCTGAGCAGAAGCGCTCCGCCCGCGATTTGTAAAGCCCCCACGACCCACAAGTAGTGACTCACGAATAAGGCTTAAAAAAATCGCCGGCCGCTCCCTCTGGTGGCGGCATCGGGATGAAGTGCAGAAAGATGTTAAGGCCGAAGATGACAAACACGAGGCCAAGCAATACCCGAGCAACGACAGTTGCTATTTTCATAAGATTCTCCTTTGGTTTTTGGGCGACCTTAGGCCAGCTGGGCCAGAACCTGTTTTGATTGCGCGACCGCCGAAGCCAGCGCCTTTTCCGGCCCAATAGCGCTAACGGCGACGCCTGCGACATCGACCACTTCAACGTCGGTGATCCCGATAAATCCTAGAACCGCGCGAAGATAAGGTTCCTGAAAATCGAAGGGCTTATACGGGCCTTCCGAATAAACGCCGCCCCGCGCTAAAACCAGGATGGCTTTTTTGCCCTTTACCAAGCCTTCTACCCCATTTGGCGAATACCCAAATGTCCGTCCTGCACGCACGACGTGATCGATCCAGGCTTTAAGGGTCGAAGGCAGACCGAAATTGTACATTGGAACTGCGAGCACCAGAACGTCAGCGGCAGACAGCTCGGCAATCAATAAGTCAGAGAGCGCCACGGCCGCACTCTGTTCGCGAGTCAGTTGGTCGGGTTGTGCGTGTATTCCGGAGACAAAATCGCGTCCGACATGCGGCGGCGGATTTTTCGCCAAATCACGAACAACAACTTTAGCTTCGGGATAACGGGCCTGCAGATCCTTGACGATCGAGTGCGAGAAAATTCTTAACCCAATGCTTTCAAGGCACGCTCAAGCGCCGATAGATCGGCTGTAGAAAGCTTTTTCGCGATGGCGTCGTGAATCTTACTGGCTGCTTTTACGCCTGCCTCGTGACGTGCACGCCCCAATGGCGTCAGCTCCGCACGCACGCCCCTGCGGTCAATCGGATCATCGGTCCGCTTGACTAGTCCTTGCCTTTCCAGGCGATCCACCAATTGGGTGATATTTGAGCGCACACAACTGAGTTTTGAAGCCAATTCCCGCAAGCTTATCGGTTGGTCTTCCGCCATAATGACCGAGAGCGCCGCCAGTTTCGGGCCGGACAAATCCACAGGAGCCAATACTTCTTCAAACTGCTGCTCAATGTCATGGGCAGCATGAATCAGGGCATACGTTAAAGCCTCTGCTCTGTTCATATATGTTTCGATGGGTGTGTAACCGTCTTCCCGACACTATGTTTTTTTTCAGGGCCTCCCCTGACTACCGAAGTCAATTTCTTCGATTTAGTGTGAGTGTTGGCATTAAGCGATGCAACTTACTCATAGCGAAATTGCCGCCCTCATGGAAGAGTTAGTGCGACGCGCAAAACAAGGCGACGACAAGAGCGTGTTCGGTCTCTTGTTGCTGCTCGAACGAGAAGCACATGCAGGCGGTGGCTCTGACGCCGAAGTTCCGACTTGGAAAAGGAAGGGTGCCAGGTTGCTGAGTCAGCGGCGACCGATCGTTGCCCACCGTTCGCGTTACATCGAGTAATTGCTTCCCGTGATCGAGGCTACGTGGACGCTCCAACGGGCTTCCCTGACTGGAGCGTCAAAGTGTCCAACGACTTACGCTGCTATTACAGCTTTGGTAACGGAGTAATTCGGCCACTTCTCGGTCAATCTTTCGAGCGAAGCGGAATCGAAGATTAATTGCGAATGCGTATAGTCAAGTAAATCTCGTCTCCTACCGTTCCTACGTCGCCCTGGACGCCGTACTCGCTCCGCTTGATGACAAGATAATTATCGGAGCCGGTGCCCGATTGACCTTTCGAATCTTTACTCTGGCCAATAAGGTCGGACCGAAACGTCACCTGTTTCGTGACCCCGTGAAACGTTAAGTCTCCGGTCAAGTTGTACTGTTGGTCATTGACCTTTTGGGTCGACGTATTCTTGAAAGTGATAAGCGGAAACTTTTCCACATCCAGAAACCCCGCTCCTTTGATCTGGTTGTTGAGCCCCGAAAGTCCGGTGTCTAATGTACCAGTTTTGATTTCGAGTTTAACAACCGATCTTTGGGGAGCGTCGGGATCAAGTGACACCCTTCCAGAAACGCCTTCGCGGAAAGAACCGCTGATGTTGGTGGTCCACAAAAGGCGGACCTTGAATAGCACGGAAGAATTTTCCGGACTGATCTCGTACGTCTCGGAAGCCGCTGCTGCCTGAGTTATTACGAGCGCCAGCAATAGGGCGGAAAAGATCGCCATTTTCATGGAATTGCCAATGGGGGTGTTTATTTCGTCCCGCGATCCTGTCGGGTCCCATCGTCCGCCGCTGAATAACAAGGTATTCGGCTCGGACCGATTTGTCGTCCTTGACGGGCTTCTTAGACCTAATGCACCGAGTCGATCTGAGACGCAAGCGTGGCCGGCCGTTTAAAGCTTTGTCTTCCTCCCGCGATATCCTCATCCAAAATCCGTTTAATTTCGGCAACGGTTTCCGGATGGTCCATCAGATAATGACCGGATGGAACCAGCTTCTCGGATTCGGCTCCTTCCAAATGTGCGCTAGAATAGGTGACCAGGCCATCCGTGCTGCCAGGCCCCGCTATCGGCCCGATATGACCGATGATGCTATGGAAGGGAACTTTGATCGGCAGATTAGCAAGACCGTTCAGCAAGGGGTTGGGTGTAATCGAAACCAGACTCGTTGGAGCGCCGCCGCTTGCGCTAACTCGAGCATAGTAGGGATCCAGAAGACCCGGGTATTGTGTGGCCAGTTCTTTCAGTGCGCGGGTCGGAGCTTTGGAAGGCTCGATGATTCGGTTACCAATGCTGCCAACGAGGCCACCGGCCAATACGCTCCCTCGATGCGGGACCGACAGAAAGATAACGCGGTCGATAGAAGGGTTATGCCGGAAATAGAAATATTTCAGGATTAAATCTTTTACGTCCGGAGGGAGGTCTTTCAGACTGTTCAGCGGCTTGGTCGCGAACACGTTCCAAAGAGCGTCGCCTGAGTCCGAAACCAGAGTATGGGCCAGCAGTCCTCCCATGCTATGCGCGACAACGACGACGTGACGCGAGGCAATCGCAGTGCCGCTGGGATCGAATAAACGCTGGGTCGCTAGCAGGTCCTCTCGAAGCTGGGCCGAGCTCTCCAGCACGGGCTGCCCGGTCGGATAGAGAAAAAACCAGGGCTGATAATGCTCGAGCACTTTAGGGTCTGAGCAAAGATCGTTGGTCAGGTTTTGCCACGAGAGCGGAGTACCAAGCAGGCCATGAACAAAAAGGAGCGGAATTTTATTTGGATCGTAAGGATGGATCAGATAGACGCCAGTTGCGAACCGGGGATCATCAGGCCTGATAAACGATTCGATAGAGCTTCGGGCCACGTTCCCGGCGTGCGAATACAATACCGCTAATGTAGCCGTGTAATCCGCTGCGATCGGATCCGGCCCAGCAGCGGACTCCACCACGAACGGGTCGAATGTGTCGTAGAGTTTGAGCAAGGGTACTTGCCCTGGACGCGTTTCTTTGACGGCAGTTATGCCAAGGGTAATCCCGCTGGTCGGATAGTGATGGTCTTTCGGCGTCTGCTCGGGGTTTTTGGTGTAGACAACCAGGGGTGTACCCTGCCCAGCCATTTTCCATTCGTGGCGAAGACCGATCTGACGGATTGAATTGGCCAACAGGACTCGAGGCTGCCCGGCTAAATATTTTGACGATTCCTCCCGCAAGGTAGGCGTCCAATTGACTTCCACCCGCTCTCCGTTCCAGATGGTATACCTCTGGTCGAATTCCGGATGAATCACCGCGTTCGGCAGATAAAAAATCCTGACCCCAGAAGTGTCAGCGCATCCGAAAAGCAGCGCACAAATCAGGACACAGCTCAGGCGAACGCCGACTGGTGCGGGACGGTTCCTGCAAACACTCGTGCATCGAGTCATAAGTAGGAGGCGTACCGTCCGGCCATGGCCGGATCATTTGGCTGTGTCATTTGATCTTGACTGTGGTTTGGGTCCAACCACTTAGCACAGGTGCGGCGATACTATCGACGAAAACTGAATAATTCAGCGGGAGGTCGATGATTAAGAGCGGTTTCGCCTTACTGGTTCAAACTTTGATGCCGGATCGGAAATCCAGCTAGCCCAAGGGAGAGAACTCCGGCCGCCGCAGGATGCTCAGCGCGCTCCGAATTTCACGGCGTAAGTCAGCCAGCGCCTCACGCGTAACCGCAATATCTTGAGCACGATGTTCCGCCCATTCCTGGGCAGCCGCCTGAAGCCTCTGATAACTGCCTCTGATAGACTGAACGGCACCTGCAGAGAGGGCGCTGTTTGCCAGCCACTTTTCCAGTGTCCGCTGCGCTTCAGCCAGTTCGCTTAGAATGATCTTCTCTGGCGGGACCGTGCGGAGCTGGTTGACCAGACCGATCTTCGAAAGGATCCAAATAATCCATTTCGTCGGATCAATCTGCCATGGCTTTACCCCATTGCGGTAATCCCACTGAAACTCGTGGTGGTAATTGTGGTACCCTTCTCCCATGGTGACAATCGCCATCAGCCAAGAGTCGCGAGCGCTGCATTGAGAAGAATAGGGTTGTGCACCGATGTAGTGACAGAGCGAGTTTATACAGAAGGTACAGTGCTGGACAACGACAACCCGTAGCACGCCTGCCAGGAGCAGAGCTCCCAGCGCCGCCCTCCAGCCACCCCAGGCAAAGGCAATGGCCGCAGGGAACACGAAAGCCATTACGAAAGCAATGAGATTGATGTGGCGATGCTGCCAGACAAGGAGCGGGTCCTTCTTCAGATCACCAACGTTCTCCAAATTGGTTTCCGGTTTCAGCTTGAACATCAGCCAGCCGATGTGCGCATAAAACAGGCCCTTGGAGATACTATAGGGGTCGTCATCGTGATCCACATGCTTGTGGTGGTTCCGATGTTCGGAAGCCCACCAGAGGACGGAACTTTCAAATGCAGAGGCTCCAAAGACGACGGTAAATAAACGGACAAGCCAATGAGCCCGGAAAGTTCGATGCGAGAATAGCCGATGGTACCCTAGGGTGATAGAAAACCCGGACGCAAAAAGCATGAAGAAAAATAAAACGACTTGGAACCAGTCGATTCCGAAGAAATACAGATATAACGGCACCGCCGTCAGCGAAAGAAACAGCGTACCAATTAGAAATGAACTAACGAGCCAGTTGACTCTTTTGAAAGGAAATTGGGAAAACATTTTGGGTTGTCTACCGTCTGAAGCAGATCAGCGCTTACGTCGTACTGCATGTACGTCGAACTGATCCATAACCTCCTGAAAAATACGGGTTTTGCTTAGGCCCTCGTCCGGGCCAGCCAAACGCTCGCATCCGCTGTCACTTACGATCAGGAGACTACCGCTGCGCTTGTAAATAGTGAAAGTCCGCTCCCGGTCCGTTCTATCATCGATGCCGATTAATTCCCCCCACAGCTCTTCAGCGCAGCTGTTTGCTTCCCCAGAATCAATTTTTACCGATTTCATCGCAGATACGGAAAGGCGGGCCTGAACCGAACTAGCGATGGCGACGCTGAAAAGTCCCGCTTCCGCGGTCATCATTCTTCGGACGTGCCTCATTCACGGTCAAATTGCGGCCATCAATGGAATGACCTTCCAGCGCATTGATAGCGGCCTCGCCTTCGTGACGATTTCCCATAGTTACAAACGCAAAACCACGGGATTTGCCGCTCAGGCGATCGGTTACGATATGAACGTCAGTGACGGTGCCGTGAGCCGAAAATAGGTCACGCAGTGCGCTTTCGCTCGTGGAAAAGGAGAGATTACCTACGTATAATTTCATAAGATTTTCGAAGGTAGTCACAAAGCCGTTCCCGAGCGTCGAGTCCCGGACCACCAAAAAAGGCGCTCCGCCATTAAAAATCCCTCGGCAATCAACTAAAACAATCGAGCGCACGAACCTCGATCAGAATTAATAAATAGCAAGAGAAGCCGTTTTCCCAGGAAGGCGGCTCTTTCTCGACCGGCGGACGGTGAAAACCACGATGGCGGTTACAGTGGCAGCCGGGGCGGTACTCCTTGGCAGCCGAAAAGGTCGTTGAAAGCCGAGGCGGTGCTATAAATAGCCGGTGCGTCTCAGAAAACCCGCTAGTCTTGCGAGCGCACCTTTTTGAGGGCGACTTTTACCACTCAGCCAATCCTCTAAAATCGGGCACTTCATGCCCAGCCTCGTCGCTGTTTGCCGATCACTCTCATGAGACTCCTTGATATACCGGCCCAAAGCATCCAAAACTTCGTCCGTGGTCATAGCACGAATTGGTTTTAGGAAAAATTCACACGATTGTCCACTCCGGTATTGCAATTTTTTCTTAAATGCTGGAACCCGGATTTTTTGGTCTTGATTGCCAACTTTTATCCAGGATTTCGTCCATCGGGGATGGCCTCTTAATGACCCAGGCGCGGCACGCGTCATGAGTCAACAAATTAGGCTCACCCAGGGCCTCAAGGTTTTTCACCTTTGCTTTAGTACAAGACATCAAGCCCATCTGAGATTCGGGTTTGTTCGAATGATCGGCGTTCCTGACTTCTGATGCTATTTCATAAGCTCTCTTCTCGAGGCTGATTTTTTTAGCGTTAAGCTCGGCAACCGCACTGTCCGGAATCTCGACCACTAGGACGAAACGTGGCGAATTCGGACGGAGACCTCTTGAGAATTCAACTCGCATCAGATTGGACATTCGAAGCCAAGGCTCGTCCAGCATCACCGCTCACGCAACTGAGGCGAAGACCGCCGCCCGATTTCTATTCGAAATTACGATGAGACTGATCCCTATCCCGCTGGGCATCAAGGGAGCGGAAGCACTCCGATGATGAAGCGTTTCTTGTCATCAGTCCGTCGCGCACTTGCTGGGCAAGCTCCGGCCGTGCCTCGGACCGCCGCGTCGTTAGAGCTCACAAAGTGTCCAACCACATTGAGATCTCAGGCACTTTTTGATTGAGCCCTGGCCTTTTCCCAATTTTTAGCGATTCGCCGTTCGCGGTTCTACAGATAAAAACGAGTTCAAGCAGCACTTGAGATCCCCAAAATCAAGCGAAGCTTGCCACCGATATGCTTAGATAGGTCGATCATCTCTCAAGCTATATCGGCCGGAAGCTGAGCGCGACAGTTGGCCTGCCAAAGAAAGAGCCAACGTTCGAGGTGCTCGTCTCGCAACTGAAGCGGGAGGTGTTTCCTTGGCATCGGACGGGCATAGGTTCTTGGTCCGCCGATGACGGTTTCCCAGAAGTTCGCGATAATTTCCAGGTGCGCTTTCCAGTCTTTTATTTGGGCATTGAAGATGGGTCCGATCAGAGGATCTTGACGAACGTCAGCGATTAAACTTCGGGGCCGTGGCGCCCTGGTTGCGTCCGTGACCCTTTTTACTGAACAGATGGCTCATTCTATGCCACGACTACCAGTTATCCGCTAATTGCTGCATTCTCGATGGCGGCAATCGCTACGAGGGCAGACCTCACCGATAGACTAAGACTGAGCACCCGACGGAGCGTAGAATCCGGGGCGCCGCATCTGCACCAATCAAACCGGCGAGAAGGTTGTGGTGATGGCTGCCAATAACAAGTAGATCGGCGTTCAAAGTGGAGGCCATTAAGGCGATTTGTTTTACTGGTTCGCCGACCCGAAACTCCCAGCCGCAGTTAGAATAAGTTCCCACGATCTCTTCGAATTCATTCAGGAGCGTCCGCTCCGCATTGTGCCGTGCATTTTCAAAGTCCTCGTTGCTTTGTCGTGTCGTAAAACTGATCTCCTTTGGCTCAAATACGTGGACTAGCGTCAGCGAGGCGCCGAATTGTTTGGCCAACGCTAGCGCATAGTTTGTGGTTTTCATTGCATGTTCGGATAGGTCAGTCGCGACCACGATCCTCTTAATGCGTGGATTAGATTCCGCGTGCCGCTCCAGCAGCATTGGCTCAATAAAGGTGTTCATAGTTGAATTTGTCGCTTGCTCACGATTTAGCAGATTTGTGCTAGCCGGTCTCATCGTCCGTTGGTCCGTTGTGGTAGACTAACACCGGGCAAGGCGCGCGATGGACGATTCGCGATGGTTGATCAGGCCCCAAGAGCCGGCCTAAAAAACTCGGGTGACAACTGCCCGTTACAATCAGATCGGCACGTAGAATCTCAGCCATCAGAACCGTTTTCTCTGCGGGATCGCCGGCAGAAACGTACGCCGAGCATGCGCGGTATGTCCTGCGGATTCTCTCGGCTAAGTTTTCCAACGCTTTCTCCGGCTCAATCACCGGATCATCGAAACTACAATCTTTGCCGCTTGTTTCGGCGGTGCCTGCCTTAGGCGAACACACGTGAAGCAGGGTTAGAGAAGCGCCAAAAGGCGCGGCCAGCTGCACCGCGTATGCAGCGGTCTTTTCTGAATGTGACGATAGATCAACGGCCACCAGTATTTTTTTGATATTCAGGCTATCGGCGACCGCCGCTGCTTCTGGTGCCTGAGTTTCTGTTAGGATATTAGTCATATTTACTCCATTTATTTCTGCGAAAAAAGATGTTACGAAAAGAAGGTCAGAGTCCCCGTCCAGACACACTGGGAGCAACAACGCCCTCTTTTCAATCGCTAAGCGGCGCGCAAGGTACTGGACTCCTGTAAGAATTTTTCGTGATGGCGTAAAACGGCCTGGGCAATGATTTCTGCTGCATCCGTGAAACCCGTTTTGGCGGTATTAATCACCAGGTGATAAAGCAACGGATTGTCGCTATTGGCATCGAAATAACGTCGCAGATAGCGACGTCTGGCGTGGTCTTCCTCGGAAACTTTCATCGTCGCTTCATTTGGCGATAGTCCATAAAACTCCTCGGCGTGGGTAATCCTCTTCGATAGTGGTCCGACCAATCGGACGTGAAAGACGTAAGGTAAGAGCTGAGTGATAACTTCCGCTCCCCTTCCCACCATTATTACTCGTCCCATCCTGGCGAGACGCAGAATCGTCTTCGTGGTTTGTTGCGCTAGCCACCATGAATTGGGGTGAAGACCCAATAGCTCTTCTACTATGGACTCGACAGGAAGCCGCGCGTCTTCGACCACAAACTTCTCTAAATCGAGAGGAAGCTTGTGTTCTACCAAAACTTCCCTAGCCAAGTTTTTATCAAAAACGGTCCAAGCGGGTTCTGTCGCCGCCGGCTTGATGATCGCGTTTAGTTGATCCGCCATCATCTGAGCGACCGTAGTCGCTCCCGCCCCTGACTCTCGCGAAATCGTGATAGATGGTTGCTGCAACGGAGCTTTTTCTTTTATCGCCGCCTGCAATTTCAGGTAGCGATTAAACTTTTCTAACGATAGTGGTTTCATACATTTGCTTCTAGGTTGTTAACTCGTGAGTTTTCGCATAACGGCAGGAAGACATGGATACGGTTTCAGGCAGCCAGCATTCCGATCATCCGGATCAGACTTTGGTCGATTCCTTTTGTTTTGCCGGCGACTAACGCGTAAGGAGTAGTAACGATTTGTCCTTTTTGTAGACCTACCAGGACCCCAGTCTCATCGTGATGCAGGCATTCAATTGCAGTGACTCCAAAACGAGTTGCCAACAAACGATCAAATGCGCCAGGCGCTCCGCCACGTTGAACATGTCCTAACGTCACTACTCGTAGATCGAATCCCACCTGATCCTTTTGCGCGTTGCAGTATTGCGCCAGCGTAGCCGCATTGTATCGGGCGCCTTCAGCCACGACACCGATCGCATGTGCCTTGCCTCGCTGATAAGCTTCGCGAAAAAGCTCTATTACCGCTTGGGGCTCCATCTCCACCTCGGGCATGACAATGGCCTCAGCGCCGCCCGCGATCCCAGCAGCTAACGCCAAGTAACCGCAGTTCCGTCCCATCACTTCGACCAAGAACGCACGGTGATGCGAACTCGCGGTAATTTTGATCCGATCAATCGCCTCTAACGCGACATTGAGAGCGGAATCCACTCCGATCGAGATCTCCGTTCCTAAGAGGTCGTTGTCGATCGTAGAAGCGATGCCGACCACGGGGAACCCAGTAGTTGCTAGAGCGGCAGCGCCGCTTTGAGATCCGTTGCCACCGACCACTACGAGCCCATCAATGTCAGCCGCCTCCAAAATCGTCCGAGCCTCTTGAATCCAGCTATGGAGTTTAAATTCGGGACAACGAGCACTGCCTAAGATCGTTCCGCCCTGGTGGATTATTCCGCCCACATCTCGAGCAGTTAATAATCGAAAGTTTGCGGAGAGTAGTCCCTTATATCCATCGTGAATACCCACCACTTCGTAACCAAGGTGAAGCCCGGTTCGAACCACCGCTCGGATAGCCGCATTCATTCCGGGCGCGTCACCTCCACTTGTTAACACCGCGAATCGCCTTTTCATGATTCAAAGGTGGCCAATCGATGGCTGCTCGGCTCCACATCGGTTGTCAAAAGGTTGGCCTCAATTGGCTCGGGGAGGTTGAGGAGCGGTTCTTTAGCAAATGTCTGACTAGCCGGTACACACAGCACTGGGCAATTGGCTCCGCGAACTAGTTCATCCAGTAATTCTTCTGGCAGCCAGCACCAACGGACCAAATCCAATGGCAACGGAACGGCGATTAAATCAGCTAACAATCTCTGACTTTGCCGAAGGATCTGCGTTACCGGAGATCCGTCTACATAGCGACAACTGCACCTCGGAAAGAGTTTTCGCGCTGTGCCGGCAAGCTCATACAATCGTGATCGAACTCTCCGTCGATTAAGCGATAGTTCGCGTACCGCCTGGTCGCCCCTGGCAAAGTCAAAGCTTGGCGGCGTAACGTAGCAATGCAGAAGCGTCACGCTGGCCCCGAGACGGCGAGCCATGGATAGAATAGGATGTAGATCACTCAGTTTTGTCTGAATCGCGTCTACCGGAACTAGTATCCGACGAATCGGCGAGAAAATCGGCGCCGTCTGAGTTGTCTTCACACGGGAAGATTAGTCCCACCATCAAACGATACTCTCCCTGTCTTGCTTGCTGCTGGTCCTGTTTTGATAAACCGCGAGACGGTTACAGAGTTTAGCCTAGTCCTGCGAGCGCGGGATTGGAAACCGGCTCCGTAGGAGCGAGATCTTTATAGCCCGAGACGCAACGGAAAGGCATCAGCTCCATTAGGAGCGACATCTGATTGGGAATCCGCCTCCGATGCCGCTCCTAACGGAGCTGGTCGAATTTCGGTGATCCTAACTATAAAGATTTGGCTCCTAACGGAGCCGTTTCAGGCATTTCGCTGCGCTCGCTATTCTCTCTGTGCCGTCGTCCAACGAGCGGCAAACGAGATCAGCTCCGCGGTCGTGTTAATTTTTAACTTGGTTTTGATGTTAGCTCGGTGCGCGTCGACGGTCTTTGCACTCAAGTGTAACTTCTTCGCAATCTGATGGGACGACAATCCTTCACCCAACGCTTGAAAAACCTCGAACTCCCGGTCACTGAGGCTCTGAATGGATGAACGACCGGTCCCGGGCTGGCCACCGGAGAATATCTCTAGAATATGAGCCGACATACTTTCACTCACATAGATTTTCCCACTCAGGACATGCCGGATTGCGACCATCAGTTTGTCGCCGCCTTCGTGCTTGGTAATATAACCGCGGGCACCCGCTCGGAGTACTCGGTCCGCATATAACGATTCGTCATGCATCGAGAGCACGAGCATCGGTAGCTCCGGATGCATCGCCTTAACATCTTTGATCAGTTCCAAGCCGCTCTTACCCGGGAGTGTGATGTCGATCAACATGATGTCCGGTTGACTCTTGCCTAGAAAATCGAGCGCTTCGGCTGCACTCTCGGCTTCACCGCATACAACCGTGTCGGACTGATGGTTGATCAAGTGAATCAGCCCGCCTCGAGTCATCGGATGGTCATCGACGATCAAAATCCGGGCCTTTTGCGGTGTTTCAGCTTTTTTCATGCTAACCTAAGCCTGCAAGCGACGGTAGTGCCTTTACCTTTTCCTTTGACAGAATCAATCCTGAGCATTGCCCCAATCATATCGGCTCGGTACTCCATGATCCGCAGCCCCATGCCTTCAATTGCGCGCCCGTCTTGACTAAAACCAACTCCATCGTCCTTCACGGTCAATACTAACTCCTGATCCACATGCTTTAGGCTGATTATGATCTTCTTCGCCTGTCCATGTTTTACTGCGTTTCCGATCGCTTCCTGTGCAATCCGATAGAGATGAGTGGCTGATTTCTGATTCTCCAAAAGGACCGGTTGTGGGCACTCGAAAGAGCAGTGCACTCTGAAAAGATTGGTCGCATTAGTCGCTAGATTGTTAAGCGCAGACATCAAGCCGTTTGGTTCAATCTCCACGGGTGAAAGCCCTCTGGCCAACGCGCGCGCCTGTTTCGTGGCGTTCCGGATCAGCTCTCCGATGCGAGCAGCCTCGGCTTGCGCCTCCGGCGTTTTGGATAGCTGCTGTACCAAGACTGAATTTTGGAACTCGATCCCGGCAAGCTGCTGGCACAAACTATCATGTAAGTCTTGGCCGATGCGTTGCTGTTCGCGGCTGCTGGCATTCAGTAGCTCTTCCTCTAATACTCTCCGTTCGATGGCCGCTGCTAATGCGTCGGCGACCGACTGCAAAAAATGCACATCATCGCCGGTGAACGAGCGTTGCCGTCGCGTATGTGCCCCCAAAATCCCGTAGGGCTTACCTCGCCCATGAATGATCACACTGACACCACTACGAATGCCGTGTTCCACAAAAAAAGCCGGCGCCTTAAAGCGCGTCTCCGTTCTTAGATCTTCGACCACCACGGGCGAACTTGATAGTAAAGTAAACCCGCCGTGAGAGCCGAGCCCGATCGGGAGGGATGCTTTTCCCACCGAACCCTCTCTCCAACCAATACCCGCTCGCAAGCAGAGAGCGTTGTCGGTTAATTCCAATACCTTGCAAAACTCGACCTTAAGAACCTTGGTTGTTAGGGCGACGGCATCATCCAACACTGATGTCAGGTCGCGACCCTCCAATGCCCGCCGGCTCAGTTCCGCCACCGCGCTCTGCTGGCGAGCGCGATTTTCGAAAGCGGCCACCGCGGTTTGAGTAGCATACGTCAGCTCGGAGGTGCGTTCGCGAACCCGAGTCTCTAGCTCTTCGTGCGATTTTCGGAGGACCTCCTCCACGCGCTTGTGTTCGGTGACATCTCTCACCGTCGCGATGACAACTCGTCCCTGATTCGTATGAACCGGGCTCAGCATGATATCGGCTGGGAACTCGGAACCATCTTTGCGCAAAGCATAGAGATCGAGATCGACTCCCATCTCCCGCAGTCGCGGCGCAGACATATAGCGGTTTCGATGTTCTTCGTGCCGCCCCCTGAATCGAGCGGGAATGAGAACTTCGATTCGCTTGCCCACGAGCTCTCGGCTCGCATACCCAAACATGCTTTTGACCTGGTCATTCACGCGGGTAATCCGGCCGGCGTCATCAACCACAATGACGGCATCGGGAGAAAACCGGAAAAAAGCCGCTAGCATGTTGTTCGTCCGCTCAGATTTTCCGCCGGCCGGGAGCTTCTGCTGATTGGCCGAAACCAGTTTACGTTGTCGTGTAGAAGCGACAACTTTCTTGTGCCGGGTCGATTGAACCGCCCGCTTCTTGGCGGGCTTCTGCGAACTCATGGATAAGGCCCTCCGTGAGCCCGTTCGATCTTAACCCGGACCAAATATTATAGAAAGGGCGAAAACGATTTCTTGTAATACCGCCTCGGTCGGGCCCTTGGAGCGCTGCCTCGCTTGCGAGGCCGATTGCGGTCGGAACTAGAATAAAAATTAAGCACCTGCCGGAGGAGGTCGCTTTTTACCTTTCACCTTTCACACTCCGTTCCTTACCACTCACTCTCCGGTTCCATGACAACGACGATCGGGCAGGCGGAGACAATCCTGCGGCTCCCCAACGTTAAAAGTTCCGGGTGCCGAAACCTCGCCGCAAGTG
>Ga0213878_10000513_pt1 | contig 14369 bp, 16 predicted proteins | sample VelepicoBEBS_R02_FD_161053 | JGI IMG/M metagenome (GOLD analysis project Ga0213878, IMG submission 161053) | Vellozia epidendroides bulk soil microbial communities from rupestrian grasslands, the National Park of Serra do Cipo, Brazil - BS_R02 | ecosystem: Environmental > Terrestrial > Soil >... | reverse complement strand
TCGCCAGCTCCAGCGGCCCTCCACATGGGGCTCGTGCGACCAGTCTGGTGGCCGGCTGGCTCAGGGCGTGAGCCTGTCACTAACTAACGATCAAAGAGCCCTCAGGCGACCTGCAGCTTTCCGTTCAGGTGCAGTTCGCCGAACAGCTCCTTGGGGTCGGCCATCTGCGGGATCAGGTCCAGCGGCGCGCCCAGGCCCAGCTGGGCGCCGAGGTCGCGCAGCAGGCGCAGCGCCGAGAAGTCCTCCAGCGCGAAGCCGACCGAGTCGAACACGGTGACCTGCTCCGACGACTCGCGCCCGGGGGGCGGCCGGCCAGCACGCGCCAGAACTCGGCGACGGGGAAGTCGGCCGGCATCTGCTGCACGTCACCCTCGACGCGCGACTGCGGCTCGTACTCGACGACGACGACGCGCGCCGCCGCCAGCACGCCGGGGTGCAGTTCGGTCTTGCCGGGGCAGTCGCCGCCTACGCCGTTGACGTGCATGCCGGGCTGGACCATGTCGGGCGTCAGGATGGTGGCGCTGCTCTTGTCGGCCGCCGCGGTGGTGACGATGTCGGCGCCGCGCACGGCCTCGGCCGCCGAGTTGCAGACGGTCTGCACCAGGCCCGGTGTGGCCTGCAGGTGGCGCACCAGCCGGGCCGTGGCGGCGGGGTCGATGTCGAACAGGCGCAGCTCGCGTATGCCCAGCAGGTGGTGGAAGGCCGGGGCCTGGAACTCGCTCCGCGCGCCGTTGCCGATCAGCGCCATCACGCGGCTGTCGGGGCGGGCCAGTGCCTGGCGACCATGGCGGACGTGGCCGCGGTACGCAGCGCCGTCGTCAGCGTCAGCTCGGAGAGCAGGAGGGGGGCGCCGGTGGCCACATCGGCGAGCACGCCGAAGGCCATCACGGTCGGCAGGCCGACGCGGTGGTTCCTGGGGTGGCCGTTGACGTACTTGAAGCTGTAGAGGCTGGCGTCGGCGATGGGCATCAGCTCGATGACGCCGTCCGGCGAATGGGTGGCGACGCGCGGCGTCTTGTCGAACTCGGCCCAGCGCAGGTAGTCCGCTTCGAGACAGGCGACGAGGCGGCGCGGCAGGTCGGGAAGTCCCACGCGCTGCGCGATGCAGGCGACGTCCCGGGTCGTCAGGACGGTGGTCATGTCGGTCTCCTTGAGGCGTTTGCGTCCATTCTTTGCAGGCGGCCCGCCAAACAGAAGCGCAACTCCTGTCGCCGAATGCGGTGTGATTTGTCAGAATGGCAATGCATATTGACGATCTGATCGATATGGACGCCCTGGACCAGCAACTCCTCGCCCTGCTGCGCACCGACGCCCGGGCCAGCGTCGCCACGCTGGCGGCCCGGCTCAAGGTCTCGCGCGGCACCGTCACCAACCGCATCGCCCGGCTGGAGGACGACGGTGTCATCACCGGCTACACGGTGCGCCTGCGGCCCGACACCGTGCCCGACCAGATCACCGCCTGGATGAGCATCACCGTGGAGGGCAACCGCACCCGCGAGGTCGTCGCCATGCTGCTGGGCGAGCCCGGCATCACCGGCCTGTTCGACACCAACGGCCGCTGGGACCTGCTGGCCGAGATCCGCAGCTCCAGCCTGCAGGAGCTGGCCGACGTGCTGGAGCGGGTGCGCCTCATCAAGGGCATCGCCGGCACAGAGACCAGCATCCACCTGCAAAGCTACAAGCTCGGCTGAAGCGGGGCTGGCGCCTGGCGCCGGGCGTCAGGCCCGCCTCGGTTATCGTGCGCCGCGCCAACCCGTTTTCGACATGACTCCTGCCTTTCTCCGCCGCGCCGGGCTTGCCGCCCTGATCACGTTCCTCGCCGGCTGCTCCATGCTGCAAAGCCCGCCGCCGCCGGTCGTCGTGCCGACGCCCGAGCCCCCGCCCGTCGTCAAGCCGGCCCCCCGGCCGCCGCGCCTGGGCCTGGCCCTGGGCGGCGGCGCCGCGCGCGGCTTCGCCCACATCGGCGTCATCCAGGTGCTGGAGGAGAACGGCATCAAGGTGGACCTGGTCGCCGGCACCTCGGCCGGCAGCCTGGTGGCGTCGCTCTACGCCTCCGGCAAGAGCGGCAAGGAGATGCAGCAGCTTGCCGAGACCATGGACGAGGGCGCCATCACCGACTGGTCCTTCCCGCTGCGTGGCCTGATCCGCGGAGAGGCGCTGGCGCGCTACATCCGCGACAAGACCGGCGGCAAGAACATCGACCAGATGGCGCTGCCGCTGGGCATCGTCGCCACCGACCTGGCCGATGGCTCGGCCATCCTGTTCCGCAGCGGCGACACCGGCACGGCCGTGCGCGCGTCCAGCGCCGTGCCGGCGGTGTTCCAGCCGGTGCGCATCGGCCAGCGCGAGTATGTCGACGGCGGCCTGGTGTCGCCGGTGCCGGTGCGCTTCGCCCGCGAGATGGGGGCGCAGCTGGTCGTCGCCGTGGACATCACGTCGCCGCCCGAGAAAGACCCGCCCGGCGACGCCTTCCGCATGCTGATGCAGACTTTCTCCATCATGGGCCGCAGCATCAACACGTTCGAGCTGCGCGAGGCCGACGTCGTCATCCGGCCCCGGCTGGACGGCATAGGCAGCGCCGACTTCACGGCCCGCCGCCGCTCGGTTCAGGCCGGACGCGAGGCGGCGCTGGCGATGCTGCCGCTGCTGCGCCAGCGCATCGCGGACAAGACCCGCTGAGCCATGCACGACACCGAGATGCCGCTGTTCCCGCTGCGCTCGGTGCTGTTCCCCGACGGCCACCTGCCGCTGCGCATCTTCGAGCCGCGCTATCTGGACATGGTGCAGCGCTGCCATGCCCGCGGTGAGCCCTTCGGCGTCATCGCGCTGACGGCCGGCGACGAGGTGCGCCGGCGCGAGGGCGAGGGCTTCAAGGCCGAGTCCTTCCACGACATCGGCACGCTGGCGCGCATCGCGCAGTTCGAACGCCCCCAGCCCGGCCTCATCCAGATCCGCGCGCGCGGCGCGCAGCGCTTCCGGCTGCTGCAGAGCCGCCGCCTGAGCCATGGCCTGTGGGTCGGCCGGCTGGAGCCGCTGGCGGACGATGCGGCCGTGGCCGTACCCGAGGACCTCGGCGCCGCAGCGCTGCAGCTGCAGGACCTGATGGCCGGCTGGGCGCAGCGCGCCGCCGCCGAGGACCTGCCGGTGCAGCCGCCCTGCCGGTGGGGCGACGCCGGCTGGTTGTCCAACCGCTGGGCCGAGCTGCTGCCCATGCCGCTGGAGGCGCGCCAGCGACTGATGGCGCTGGACAATCCGCTGCTGCGGCTGGAGCTGGTGGTGGACCGCCTGGACGCGATCAGGCGTCCAGCCAGTCCGTGAGCGCCGCCAGCACCGCGGCCTTCTCTGGCTCGTTGAAGATCTCGTGCGCCAGGCCCGGCCAGGGGCGGCTCGCGACGACGCCTGCGGGCGCGGCGGCGGCGAAGGCCGCGCTGCCGCGCGGCGCCACGCAGCGGTCGGCTCCGGCCCACATCAGCAGCGTCGGCAGCGCCCAGCGCGGCGCGGCGTCCAGGACGTGGGCGCCAGCGTCAACGATGAAGCGCGTCAGCCGCGCGGTGATGCGGTCGTGCACCAGCGGGTCCGCGACATAGGCCCGCACGACCACGGCGTCGTGGCAGATCCATTCGGGCTTCAGGCCATTGCTGACGGCCAGGCCCGGCGCCAGTGCGCCGGCCAGCGCGAGGGCCAGCCTCTGGCCGGTGTTGAGGCCGGCGTCCAGGGCCGGCGAGGACATCACCAGGCCGTCCAGCGGGCGGCTCCACGCCGCCGGCCGGCCCGTCAGCGCCTCGGCGGCGAAGCGTCCGGCGACAAGGCCACCCATGCTGTGGCCCAGCAGCACCAGGCGGGCGCCGGGTCGGCGCACCGCGTCGATGACGCGGGCCGTGTCGCGCAGCAGCGCGTCATGCTCGGGAATGTCGCCGCGCCGGCCCTCGCTCTTGCCATGGCCGCGGTGGTCCCAGCCGTGCACGTCCCAGCCGGCCGCATTCAGCGCCGCCGCGACAGCGGCATGGCGCTCGATGTGCTCGCCCAGGCCATGCACGATGAGCACCTGGCCGCGCGTGGGCGCCGCGGCGGGCCAGTGGCGGAGATGGAGCTTCAGGCCGTCGTCGGTGGTGAGGGTCATCGGGGCGGGGGAGGGGAGTCGGGCTGCCAGTGTGCCTGCTCCGGCATGTCGCGCCGCGAACCCAGCACGCGGGCATAGGCCCAGGTGAACTCGGCGCCTATCAGCAGGATCTGCGCGGAGAAGTAGACCCACACCAGCAGCGCCACCACCGAGGCCGCCGCGCCGAAGCCCGAGGCCACGCCGCTGTGCCGCAGATAGCTGCCGATGCCGTGGCGCCCCAGCGCGAACAGCCCGGCGGTCACCAGGGCGCCCAGCAGCACGTCGCGCCAGGCGACGCGCACGCGCGGCATCCACTTGAAGATCAACGCGAACACGGCGACGACCAGGCCCTGGCTGATGAGGGCGTTGGCGATGGCCGCGACGCGCAGCCAGTCGCCGAACCAGGGCTGCCAGAAGGACTGGGCGGCCGACAGCACGGCGTCCAGCAGCAGCGACACCAGCACCAGGAAGCTCAGGCCCAGGATGAGGCCGAAGCTCAGCAGCCGCGTGCGCAACCAGTTCAGCCAGCCCTGCACGGGCCGGGCCGGCACGCGCCAGATGGTGTCCAGCGCGTCTTGCAGCTCGGCGAACATCGTCGTCGCACCCACCAGCATCAGGCCCAGGCCCAGCACGGTGTTGAGCCAGCCACCGGCGGGCCATGAGACCGTCTTCAGCAGCGCCTGCACCGTCGAGGCGGCGGCGCTGCCGAACAGGCGGGCGAGCTGGTCGAAGAGTTCGCCGCGCACCGCGTCACCGCCCCAGACCAGGCCGGCCACGGAGACGACGATGAGCAGCAGCGGTGCCAGCGAGAACAGCGTGTAGTAGGCCAGCGCGGCGCCCATGCGCGGGCCGCGGTTGGCCAGGAAGCCGTCGAAGGTCAGCCGCAGCACGCGCCCGAGCGGGCGTATCGATTCGAGCCAGCGCATGCCCGAAGTCTGGCCGCCGGTTCGCGCGCAGCCTGTAGGACGGAGCCTGGACGCGAGCTGCCGTCAGCGCGTGACGATGGGAAAGTTGCCGCTCGCGGCCTGGAAGAGGCCGAAGAAGCGGCCCAGCGCCAGGGGATTGCCGCCCACCTGCACGTCGCCGCTTGCCAGCGCCTCGCGGGCCGTGAGCTGGCCGCCCAGCAGCCGCAGGTAGACGGCCTTGGGCAGTGTCAACGTCGCGTTGGCATCCGCGTCGGCCACGCCCTTGCGGTAGCGCAGCACCGAGTTGGCGACGCTCAGCACATAGGTCTCGCCGAGGTCGCTGAAGACGAGGTTGATCTTCAGGTTCACGCCCTCGGCCCGGACCGGGTCCAGCGACGCGGCCGAGCGCTCGATGAAGCGTGCGATGGGCACGTGCTGCAGCAGGTCGCCCAGCGCCGCCAGGCCCAGGCCCCTGGACCCGCCGCCGCCGCGCAGCTCCAGCGCGCCGGACAGGTAGATGTTGCGCTGCGGCGCAGACTCGGCGGCCCACGCGAGCTGCTCGAAGGTCCTGGCCAGCAGCTCGCGGGCCGCTGCGTTGCCGGCATCGGCCAGCACGGCATGACGCAGCAGTTCAGCCGCCCAGCGGTGGTCGCCCGCATCGAACGCGGCCTGGGCGGCGCTCACCAGCTTGTCGATGCCGCCGGCCAGCTTCACGTAGCGGCGCGCGGCCTCGACCGGCGGCAGCGGATCCAGGTGGCTGGGGTGGCCGTCGAAGAAGCCCAGGTAGAACTGGTAGACGGCGCGCACGTTGAACTTCAGCTCGCCGTAGTAGCCGCGCACGTCGAACTCGTCCCGCAGGGCCCTGGGCAGCCGGATCTGCTCGGCGATCTCCTCGGCGTTGAGGCCCTGGTTGATGCCGCGAACGGTCTGGTCGTGGATGAAGCGGTAGACGTCGGCCTGGGCGCCGATGAACCGGTGGATGCGGGCCTCGCCCCATACGGGCCACTGGTGGCTGTTGAAGACGACGTCGGCACCGGCCACCCAGTCCTGCGCGGCGTCGAGGTAGCCGGCCCAGCGCAGCGCGTCGCGCACCTTGGCGCCGCGCGGGGTCAGCAGGTTGTGCAGGTTGTGGCTGAGCAGCTCGGCACCGCAGAACGCCTTGAACTCCGGCAGCTCGATGACGAACTCGGCCGGGGCCTCGCTGCCGGGCACGTTGTGGAAGACCAGGCGGCGGCCGTCGACGACCAGCTCCTGGCGCTCGCCCTCGACCAGCTGCGTCGGCGCGAGCATGCCGAGGCGCCCGAGCGCGAGCGCCTTGCCCAGGCCGGTGTCGACCGATCCGTTCGCGTTGCGCGGCAGCAGGTTGCCGTACATCCAGGTGGCGCGCCGGCCCATCGCGGTGCCGACGAGCAGGGTCTCGCTGGTCGCCTCCTCCATGAAGCCCGCGGGCGCAATGACGGGCACGCGCCGCGCGGCGGCCTCCTCGGGGGTGATGACGCCCAGTGCGCCGCCGAAATGATCGGCATGGCTGTGCGTGAAGACGATGGCCGACACGGGCCGGTTGCCCAGGTGCTGGCGCGCGAAGGCCATCGCCGCGGCGGCCGTCTCGCCCGACGACAGCGTGTCGATGACGATCCAGCCGGTCTTGCCGTCGACCAGGGTCAAGTTGGCGAGGTCGAAGCCGCGCAGTTGCCAGATGCCGCCCGCCGGGCCGTCCGTGACTTTGAACAGCCCGATTTCGTTGTTGAGCCTGGCGTGGCGCCACAGGCTGGGGTTCACCGTGGCCGGCGCGTCACCCTGGACGAAGCCGTAGTCGGCGAAGTCCCAGACGATGCTGCCGTCCGCTGCCTTGATCTGGCCGCTGGGCCGGGCGATGAGCCCGCGTTGGGCCTCCGCGGGCGCCGGGTCGTCGGCATGGGCGGCGAGCGCCGCGAGTGCGAGCAGGGCGGGGGCGAGGAGGCGCATCGCCCGATTCTGGCGCCGGCGTGCAGCGGCGTGGGGCCCTTCATGCGAGGCTTGATCGCGCGGATCGCCTTGCGCAGCCGACAGTATTGCGCGCCGGGCTGTCTTGGCCCCGTGCGGTGCGAACAACGCGGTTTGGCGCGCAGCGCATCGCTTTCGCCGGAAGATCGGACATGCATGCACGATCTCAGGGCAGCCTCTATGAGGCCCCGGGGGCTCGCCGGGCAATACTGGACGGCAAGCCAGACGGCACGGCCTTGGGGACCCCAGATGGAATGCTTCGCGACGATGCGCCTCACCTTGCTCGCCACCATGTCCGCGATGAGCTTGACGATGCTGCCCGCCTCGACCCTTGCCGCACCGGGCAGTTCGACGCTCGAGTTCGACCAGCGCGTCGGCGCGCGCAGCGAGCGCCTGCGCATTGCGGTCTCGCCGACGCATGTCGCGGTGCTCAACGAGGCCGGGCAGGCCACCATGCTGTACCAGCGTGCCAGCCGGCTGCTGATCCTGCTCGATCATGGTGGGCGCACCTACCGGCAACTCGACCGGCCGCATCTTGAGCGGCTGGCCGTCGAGGTCAATGCGGCGATGCGCCAGACGCGCGCGCGGATCGACTCTCTGCCGCCGGCCGAGCGGGCCCGGGCCGAAGGCGCGCTGGCCGAGTTGCTCGGCGGCCCGCCCGCGCCCGCCAGCGAGATGCTCAGCTTCGGCGCCGCGGCGCAGGGCGGACGGGCTGCCGGCATCGATTGCCGCTGGCACGACATGCGCGTCGGCGGCGCGGCCGCCGGCCGGGTCTGTGCCGCCGAGCCGCGCCGCGTGCCGGGAGGCGAAGGGGTGCTGGAGTTGCTGGGTGCGATGTCCGAGGCCTACGGGCATCTGAGCCGGCTGACGGCGGCGCAACTGCCGGCCGTGCTCAAGGGCAATCCGCTGCTGCCGGTCGTCAAGCTCGGCCAGCTGCCGCTGCTGATGCAGGAGCAGCGCCGCGATGGCGAGCGCAGCGAATCGCGGCTGCTGTCCGTGAGCGAGGCGCCGGTCGCCGCCAGCGTGTTCGCGATCCCCGCGGGTTTCCGCGACGCCTTCGCCGAGACCTGACTCCCGGCCATGACGCCGCCGTCAGGCGGTGCCGGCGCGCGAACGGCCGCGGCCTTGTCAACCCGGGTTAGTGCCCCGCTCAACCCCGCGATTTACGTCGCGGGTCGTGTTTCCTCAAATCGGTCCGGGCTAAACCAAAAAAATGGAGACAACAATGAGTTCAATAGTTAGCCGTACCGGCTGGATACGCTCGGCCCTGGTCAAGGTGGCGCTGGCGCTGTGCCTGCCCGCGGCCCATGCCGTTCCGTCCTTCAGCACGATCTACGTGTTCGGCGACAGCCTGTCCGACACCGGCAACACGCAGGCGGTGCTGGGCACCAATGCCATCATCGCCAATACGGCCGGCTATGGCGCCAACGGGCGCTTCTCCAACGGCCCGGTCTGGCACGAGAGCCTGGCCACCGGCCTGGGCCTGGCCCCGGCCACGCGTTCGCGCAGCAACGGCAACAACTACGCCCATGGCGGCGCGCGCATCGACAACGCCAGCGGCCAGTCGGCCGGGGTGCTGAACCAGTACGCCTCGTACACCTCGGGCAAGGGCGCCGGCGGCGCCGACGCCAACGCGCTGTACATCGTCTGGGGCGGCGGCAACGATGCTCGCGACCTGGTCGGCAAGGCCAACCCCCTGAGCGCGATCCAGAGCGCGATCGGCAGCCTCAGCGGCGTGCTGACCGGCCTGCTGAACTCGGGTGCGACCACGCTGCTGGTGCCCAACCTGCCGGACCTGGGCCGCATCCCCGAGTTCCGCACCGGCGCGAATGCCAGCTCGGCCTCGCAGGTGAGCAAGCTGTGGAATGACACGCTGCTGACGATGCTGGACGAGATCAACAGCCACACCACGGCCTCGATCTACTTTCTCGACGTGTTCTCGATCTTCAACGATGTGCTGGACCACCCGGCTTCGTACGGCTTCAGCAACACGACCGGCCAGTGCCGTTCGCTGGGCTTCCTGAACCTGACCGAGATCAGCTGCGCCAATGCCGACAGCTGGGTGTTCTGGGATCAGATCCATCCGACCAAGGCCGCCCACGCGATGCTGGGCGCGGCCGCGCTCGACCTGTTGAGCAACGGCTCGCCGCTGGCCCACGTGCCCGAGCCGGCCAGCGTGATGCTGGTGCTGCTGGCCCTCGCCCTGGCCGCGGCAATCAGCCGTCCTCGGCGTGGTGCCGCGCAGGACGGCCTACCGCTGCCGGCGCCGGCACTGGCCTGATGGAGGGGTGCCCAGGCCCGTTGAAGACGCCGGGCCTGGGCGGTACTGTCTGAGCGGGGCTCCGGCGGGTGCCGGGAGGCAAGCTCGAAAGGTTCTGGCCTGTGGGGCTTGGTGGCCTGCGAGGTGCTGGCCCGGAAGTTCTGGAGTCGGACTCCGCGACGGCCTGCTGGGGCGACTCGAATGCGTTGCCGGCGGCGGCGCGGCCGGCCTCGCCACTCATTCGCCCCGTCGCGTTCAGATCGCCTTGCGCAGCCGCTCGTAGCCGCTGCGGCTCACGGGGATGCGCTTGCCGTTCCTCATGCGGGCGACATGGGCGTCGCTGTCGGTGCGCTCCAGGCCTTGCAGCGCGGCCAGGTTGATGATGAAGGAGCGATGCACGCGCACGAAGCGCGTGGGGTCCAGCTGGGTCTCCAGCTCGGAGATGCGCTGGTTCTTCAGGTGCTCGCGGCCCTGGGCGTGGAAGGCGACCTGGTCCGCCTGGGCCTCGATGTAGGCAATGTCGTCGACCGGCAGCACCTGCATGCCATCGCCGTCGCGCACCAGCACGCGCGCCAGCACTGGTCCGGCCGGCGCCACCAGCTGCTCCAGCCCCGGCGCGGCCTGGCCCAGAAGCAATCGCGCGCGCTCCAGTGCGGCGTCGAAGCGGGCCTGCGAGAAGGGCTTGAGCAGGTAGTCCACCGCGTGCAGCTCGAAGGCGCGCATTGCATGCTGGTCGTAGGCCGTCGTGAAGATGATGCCGTCGCGCCGGCCGGTCAGCTCCAGCACCTCCAGGCCGGTGAGCTTGGGCATCTGGATATCGAGGAAGACAAGATCGGGCTTGAGTTCGGTGATGGCGCGTGCGGCGTCCAGGCCGTTGTCCGCCTCGGCGACGAGGCTGATGTCGGCATGGGGTCGCAGGTACTCGGCCAGCAGGCGGCGGGCCAGCTGTTCGTCTTCGGCGATGAGGGCGCGCAGGGTCATGGCGAGGCTTCGTAAGGCAGTGAGATCTCGACGGCGAAGCCCTCGGGCGTGGCTCCCCATTGCATGCGGGCACGGCCGTGGTATTGCGCCGCCAGGCGTTCGCGGAGGTTGCGCAGGCCCAGGCCCAGGCCGGTTTCCTTGGACGGCGTGGCGGGGACGGGGTTGCGCACGGCCAGGTGCAGCCAGCCATCGTGCGCCAGCGCCTGCACGCGCAGCAGGCCACCGTCGTCGCGCGGGCGCAGGCCGTGCTTGAGGGCGTTCTCCACCAGCGGCTGCAGCGTCAGCGGTGGCAGCAGCGCGTCCAGGCTGGCGGGCTCGGCGTCGACAGCGGTCGTCAGCTTGTCGCCCAGGCGCTGCTGCTCAATGGCGAGGTAATGCGACACCAGGCCCAGCTCGTCCTCCAGCCGGATGCGCTCGCGGCCGGCGAGGTCCAGCGTGCGGCGGAAGAATTGCGCCAGGTCTATGGCCATGGCGCGGGCGGCGGCCGGGTCCAGGTGGGTGAGGGCGCTGATGGAGTTCAGGCTGTTGAAGAGGAAATGCGGGTCGATCTGCAGTCGCAGCAGTTGCAGCTCCATGTCGCGCGCCAGCAGCCGGGCCTGGGCCTCACGCTCGCTGGCAGCCTGGGCGCCCTGGAAGGCGATCAGCACGTCGTGCGCCAGCACGGACAGGGCCAGCAGCGCGAGCAGGCCCGCGCCCAGCAGCGCCACGCCGCGGCGGCCCAGGCCGACCCAGCCCTCGGGGTGGCCGAACAGGCCGCCGGCGGCGTCCCAGCCGGCGGCCAGGGCTGTCATGACGGCGGCCAGCGTCAGCACCAGGCCGGCGCGATAGCCCAGCGCGGCCGCCCAGCCGACGCTGCCGAAGGGGCGGCTGCGGCAGGGGTAGTAGACGGCCAGCAGCACGAAGGCGAGCACGCCGCACAGCGGCACCGTCCAGGGCAGGGCCCAGCCCAGCGGCGCGATGCCCAGTGCCTGCAGCAGGGCGGCCAGGGCCAGGCCGGCCAGCACCCAGGCCAGCAGGTAGGCGGCCAGCCCGCGCAGATGGTTCAGCAGCGGATGCAAGGCGGTGTCAGTTCTTGATTTCGACGCCGCCGAACATCACGTCGCCGCGCAGCACCAGGCGCGGGCCGGGCGTCATGGGCGGGACGGTCTTGTCCTCGACGCCGCCGAAGGTCGACGAGACCTCCACCACCACCAGCCAGTCGCGCGGCACGCGCAGCTCGACGCCGCTGAAGCTGGCGGAGATATCCAGCCGCGCCTCGGCGCCGTCGATCGCGGCCTGGCTCAGGTCCACCTCCACGCCGCCGAAGGTGCTGGCGATGCGGCCACCCTTGAAGCTGCGCGAGTCGTAGCGCTGGCTGATGGCGCTGAAGCTGGCGTCGACGTCGATGCGCTCGCCATGCTCCAGCGTGGAGGCCTGGAAGCAGGTCTCCCGGCGCCGGCGCGGGAACAGGCCGCGCGCCAGGATGGCCAGGCCCAGCAGGATGACGAAGACGGGCCACCAGTCGCGCGGGTTGAAGTCGGCATAACCCAGGTTGCGCGCCGTCAGCAGTCCGCCGATGAGGACCAGCCCCAGGCCGAACAGCCAGCTGCCGGCATGGCGGGGACGGGCCAGCCGCGCCATGCCGAACAGCACGAAGACCAGCGGCCAGAAGGTGCGCAGCAGCGGCATGCCGAAGACCTTGAGGTTGTCCAGCAGGGCCAGGACGCCGAAGCCGATGACGACCAGGCCGAAGACGATGCGACTGCCGGGATGGCGGCGCGGGTAGGTGCGATGGCGGCGGGTTCTCATGGGCGGGCTCGGTCCCGAAGGGCAACGGGCGCTAGTAGACACGGCCGCGGCCGGCGGCGCTGCCGCGATCAGGCGAATCGTCGCCATTCGCCGACGAATCGACGGCCGCCCGCGCCGGCGGGCAAGACCCCGGCCAGTGCGGGGGCAAGGGCGGCCGGCCCGGTGCTGTTTGTTTCATGGAACTAATATGGTTGCATGAAACGAGACGGCCGACTTTCCGGGGTGCTGCACCTGCTGCTCCACATGGCGGAGACCGGGGCTCCGGCGACCTCCGAGACGCTGGCGCGGGCGATGAACACCAACCCCGTCGTCGTGCGGCGGCTGATGGCGGGCCTGCGGCGCGCCGGCTTCGTCGCGTCGGCCAAGGGGCATGGCGGCGGCTGGGTGCTGGGCTGCCCGCTGTCGGCGATGACGCTGGGCGACGTACACGCCGCCCTGGGCGCGCCGCCCTTCCTGGCCGCCGGACTGCGCGACGAGCGTTCGTCCTGCCTCGTCGAGCAAGCCGTCAATTCGGCGCTGGGCGCCGCCTATGCCGAGGCCGAGGCCTTGCTCGTTGCGCGCCTGCACGGCGTCAAGCTGTCCGTGCTGGCCGAGGATTTCCACCGCCGCATGCAGGAGCGCGGCCTCTCAACCCAGGACCTGAACCATGATGTATGACGCCCTCGTCGTCGGCGGCAGCTTTGCCGGCCTCTCCGCTGCGCTGCAGCTCGCCCGGGCACGCCGGCGCATCGTCGTGGTCGATGCCGGCCAGCGGCGCAACCGCTTCGCCGACGCTTCGCACGGCTTCCTCGGCCAGGACGGCCGCGCGCCCGGCGACATCCAGTGCGAGGCGAGGGTGCAGCTGGCGGCCTATCCCAACGTGGACTGGCGCGAAGGCCTGGCGGCCGCGGCGCGCCGGCAGGGTGAGGGCTTCGAGGTCGACGTCGGCGGCGACACGCTGCGGGCGCAGCGCCTGGTGCTGGCGACCGGCGTCGTCGACGAGCTGCCGCTCGTCGAGGGCCTGATGCAGCGCTGGGGCCGGACGGTCTTCCACTGCCCCTATTGCCATGGCTACGAGCTTGGTGGCGGCGCCATCGGCGTGCTGGCGAGCGGCCCGCAGTCCATGCACCACGCGCTGATGCTGCCCGACTGGGGGCCGACGACGTTTTTCCTGAACGACGCCTTCGTGCCCGATGCCGAGCAGGCGCGGGCGCTGGCCGCGCGCGGCGTGACGGTCGAGGCCGTGCCGATCGCGCGCATCAGCGAAGAGATGACCGTGGAGCTGGAGGATGGCCGCCGTGTGCCGCTGGCCGGCCTGTTCACGGCCACGCGCACCCGCATGGCCAGCCCGCTGGCCGAGCAGCTGGGCTGCGAGTTCGAGCAGGGGCCGGCCAGGCCCTATCTGCGCCGCACGCTGATGGAAACCAGCGTGCCCGGCGTGTTCGCCTGCGGGGACGCGGCACTGGCATTTGCCAATGTGGCCATTGCGGTTGGCGACGGCGCGATGACCGGCGCGGCCACTCACCGCTCGCTGATTCCGGGGCTGTGAACGCTCATGGGTAGCAAGTGCCCAACCGTCGATGGGACGGGCACTTGGCGCGATTCGTGGCCATTTGCTTTTGAGAGCTTTTCCCAGCGCGAGCCGCCACTGATGCGTCCTACCCTGACACCATCGCCCAGTGAGAAAGACAACTTTCGCCGCGTCTCGCCGGCACGCGGCGCTGAGGCGCTGCTTGACGATCTCGATGCTCGTGTCACCCTCTGCTCCCTGACGAAGGGGCAGGCTCGACCGCTTTTTCGCCGGGAGCGGAATACTTGCCGCTCCATTCAGACGACATCAGGGGTTTGATGCGCGGCCATGCCTTCTCCCAAAAAGGGCCTGCAGGGATCAGCGACGGATCGATCGCATCAGCCACGTAGATGCCAGCCCGCTTGGCCACTTTCTTGCCCGCGTCGCCGCGGGCCATCATGACGATGTCGTTGACGTAGCGCTGAATCGGGCTACGGCCTGTCGCCACCCTCTCCGCGGGCTCGATCGCCGCCGTCCTCTTCAGGAACTCTCGAACGACTCCGATGGCCAGGACCAGTTGCAATTCGCCCTTGTCATTCTGCTTTTCTGGGAGCTTGTGGAGGTTGACCAGCCTGCTTCGCAGCACGTGAAGCGGGTGCATGACGAGGGTAAGCGGTAAGTCGTGGGCGTCCTTGCCGGCCTGCTCAGCGTTTGATACGTGACGCCGTGTAGGCAATGCATTCCACGATGCCGAGCGAGCTCAACCACACCTGATGCTCGGCATCGCTGTTGAGGGACGAGATGCCTTGCTCGCGCAAGTGCCCGAAGGCGTAGGCGAGCAGGTAGCGCTCGGGGTAGTCGTCG
>Ga0213878_10000511_pt1 | contig 14431 bp, 15 predicted proteins | sample VelepicoBEBS_R02_FD_161053 | JGI IMG/M metagenome (GOLD analysis project Ga0213878, IMG submission 161053) | Vellozia epidendroides bulk soil microbial communities from rupestrian grasslands, the National Park of Serra do Cipo, Brazil - BS_R02 | ecosystem: Environmental > Terrestrial > Soil >... | reverse complement strand
CGGCCTGATCGGCATCAGGCGGGCGCTGGGCCAGCAGAATTTTACCATCCTGTTCGATAATCGCGGCAACAACATCAATAGTTTTCAGCATTCGCGTCAACGTTTCCTCTCTGGGGATGCCATACTATCCTGGTCTTTGATTTCACTAAAGAACCGCAGGAGTTTTCGGGTGAAAAATCACCAGCCCTGGATACCGCCGCTTGACGATATCCCCGTATCACTGTCGCCGATTGTCCATCTGCAGAAAAAACACTATGGCGAGACCCTTAACCCGACGCGCTGGTGGGGACGCATGCCGCGTCTGTTCTGGCTGGTGGCGTTGTTTGTCGGCTGGCTGGAGCGCCGCCGCGCGCGGCTTGCGCCGGAATTGCGGGCGCTGCTGATGACGCGGGTGTCGCAGCAGTGCCACTGCGCGTTTTGCATCGATGCCAACAGCCTGCGCCTTGCCGAGCGCTGTAACGCGCTGGAAAAAGTGCAGGCGGTGGCGCAATGGCAGACCTCGGCGCTGTTCAGCGATGAAGAGCGCGCGGCGCTGGCCTATGCCGATGCCGTGACCGCCACGCCGCCGGTGGTCACCGACGCGCAAAAAGCGGCGCTGAAACAGCATTATTCCGATGACGCGATCGCTGAAATGACCGCGCTTATTGCCTTTCAGAATCTGTCAGCGCGGTTCAATGCGGCGCTGGATATCCCCTCGCAGGGGCTGTGCGACAGCCAGAGGGCGCCGCATGCTTGATAAGTATCTGCATCCGCGGGTCAAACCGGGCCTCAACCGCCTCGCCGCGCTGCTGGACCGCCCAGGCGTCTCGCCGGACGGCCTGACGCTCGTGGGCTTCGCCGTCGGCGTGCTGGCGCTGCCGTTTCTGGCGCTGGGCTGGTACGGCGCGGCGCTGGTCGCTATTGTGCTCAACCGTCTGATGGACGGCCTCGACGGCGCGCTGGCGCGGCGTCGGGGGTTGAGCGATGCGGGCGGGTTTCTCGATATCGCGCTGGATTTTCTGTTCTACGCGCTGGTGCCGTTTGGTTTTATCCTCGCTGACCCGTCGCACAACGCGCTGCCCGGCGGCTGGTTACTGTTCGCCTTTATTGGCACCGGCAGCAGCTTTCTCGCCTTTGCCGCGCTCGCGGCGAAGCATCAGCTCGATAACCCGGGCTATGCGCACAAATCGTTTTACTATCTTGGCGGGCTGACGGAGGGGAGCGAAACGATGCTGTTGTTCGGGTTGAGCTGCCTGTTTCCGGCGCTGTTCCCGTGGTTTGCGTGGATATTCGGCACGCTGTGCTGGCTGACGACCTTCACCCGGGTGTGGAGCGGCTACGTGACGCTGAAGGGGCTGGAAACCCGGCAGGGGTAACCGCTGCCGGGATAAGGGCGGTTACAGCGTACTGTCCGGCCCGCGCTCGCCGCGGCTCACCGGATTTTTCGCATCCGCACTCCATTCATACCAGCCGCCGTCGTACACCGCGACGCGCGGCCAGCCCATAGCGCGCGCGTACATAAAGGCTTCAGAAGCGCGCCAGCCAGTGCCGCAGTAGAACGCCACCTGTTGGGATGGCTGGATATGCCAGGCGCTCCACATGGCGGTGATGTCGTCGGCGCTGCGCATGGTGCCGTCCGGGTTATGGAAATCCTCCATGTGCGTGGCGTCACTGCCCGCATGGCCCCAGCGTGCACCCGCGATCTCGCCCATCGGCTTAATGTAGCTGTAGCCGCTGGTGGTGCCGATAAACTCCGGCCACGAGCGAATACTGACCAGCGAGGCATCCTGACGGTGCAGCAGGCCGCGCGCCTGTTGCATATCCAGCATCAACTGCGGTTGACCGGGGATCGGCGCGCCAAAATCCGGCGCGGGCTTGACGTTGCCCGGCGTGCCGCGCTCGACCGGCAGCCCGGCGTCGGCCCAGGCCTGCCAGCCGCCGTCCAGTAACCGGACATCCTTGACCCCGGCATACAGCAGGATCTGCGCCACGCGGGCGGCGGCATAGACATCGCGGCCATAGAGGATCACCGTCGTGTCATGGCGGATACCGTGTTTCGCCATCATCGCCTTGAGGTCGGCGTCTGACACCTTATTCCACAGCGGTTCGCTTTCAACTTCATTGGTATCGATATAGTCGGCGCCGGGAATATGGTTCAGCAGATAGAACTTCGGCGCGCCCCAGGCGGCTTCAATTACTTTCCACTCACCGGCAGGCGCGGCGGCGACGGTCTTACCCTGCTGCAGGTCGTGCAGCCACTGCGGGTAGACCAACTGTTCGAAATGGGCGAGCTTTTGCAGCCGTGTCGGCTGTTGCAGCGCATCGCTCAGCAGCGTCACGTGGGTCATGCCCGCTTTTTTCAGGCGCTCAGCGACGGCAGGATTATCGCTATCGTCGCCGTACAGCGCCAGCGGGGTCTCCGGCTTGAGCTGATGCTGCGTGATCCAGGCGGCGAGCTGCGTATCGCTCATGGCGGAAAGCCAACGGGCGGAAAGGTTGAGAGCGGCGGGTTCATGGCCCTGAGGGCCCTGCAGGCTTTGCGGCCAGCCGTTGTAGAAGGCGCTCTGTCGGGTATCAATAGCGATACCGTTTTGTTGTTGTAACTGCTTGAGTGATAACGAGGACGGAATATCAGCAGCAAAGGAAGAGGCGGTGGAGGTCAGCCCGATCAGCAGGGCCAGCGCGGTCAGTTGAGAAACACGTTTCATCGAATTGCCCGACGGTAGTTTGTGGAAACGCCATTCTGAACGCCGCCATGGTGAAAAACATTGCGCTGGCGCAGTTTAGCGCCAGCTTTCAAGCTGTAAGCAACGTCCGCCGGGGGGAATGTCCGCAGCATCGTGGGTGACCAGCACGACCGGGATGGACAGCCGTTTCAGCTCGGCGAACACCCACTGGCGAAAGCTGTCGCGCAGCGGAGCGTCGAGGCGGCTGAAGGGTTCGTCCATCAGCAGGGCTTCCGGCTGCGCCAGCATCGCCCGCAGCAGCGCGACGCGGGCGCGCTGGCCGCCGGACAGCGTGGCCGGGTCGCGGGCATAAAAACCGCCGAGCCCGGCCTTTTCCAGCGCCGCATCTACCCTCGCGCGACGCGCGTTGCCCCGGATGGCGGCAGGCAGCGCCAGCAGCAGGTTTTGCCCGACGCTGAAGTGATCGAACAGCAGCGCATCCTGAAACAAAATGCCGATATGCCGGGCGTGCGTCGGCAGCGTATCGCGGCGTGTACCGTTCAGCCGCAGTTCGCCCTGTGCGCGAAAGGCATCGGGCAGGGCGCCCGCTATCCACGCGAACAGGGTGGATTTCCCGCTGCCGGAGGTGCCCATCAGGGTGAGTGTCTCTCCTGGGCTGACGTCAAAACTGACGTTGCGCAGCAGCGGGCGTCCCGCCAGCGTTAATGAGAGCTGTGAAACACTGAGCATCAGCGCAGTCCTTGTCGATAGTGGCCCGCCAGGCGCAGCAGCAGGGCGATAAGCAAAAATACGGCGGTGGGCAGCAGCAGTTGCCAGAGCGCCTCGGCCGCCAGCAGGGCGGTATCCCCTCCGCTGCTTAGGGCCACCGCATCGGTCGTCAGGGTGGTAATGCGTCCGCCGCCGAGCCACAGCGTGGGTAAGTATTGCGCAATGCTCACCGAAAAACCCACCGCCAGCGCAGAGAGCAGCGGGCGCAGCATCTGCGGGCACAATACCTGCCAGAAAATCCGCCCGCGTCGCCAGCCCAGCGTGCGGGCGACCAGCGTCAGGCGTGGGTCGATGCGCCGCCATGCCGGGGCCATGACAAACAGCATCCACGGGAATACCCACAGCAGGTGTCCCCACAGCACGGTCAGCCACTGGCCATCCAGCACGCCCTGTAGCGCCAGCTGATACTGACCGGCCACCAGCGGCAGCGCGGGCAAGATCAGCGGCAGCCAGAGAAGGGTGTTGAGACGCGGATGGCCAAGCTCAAGCCAGGCCAGACACAGCAGGGCGCCGAGCAGCGCCGAGAGCGCCCCCAGCCACAGGCTGTTGAGCAGGCTTTCCGGCGACGGCGCCGTCAACCGTGAGGTTAACGCCAGCACGATGACGCACAGCAGCCCGCAGAGGGGCAAAAAAAAGGCGAAAAAACGTCCCGGCAGCGCCCGCGGTCGGGGATGGCGAACGCCGCTAAAATCAGGCACCCGGCGTCGCCAGCCGCGCCACAGCGTCAGCGCCAGCAGGGTGAGGACGGCAAGCATCGCCAGCAGCAGCAGACAGGCGAGCGCCCCTTTGGCCTGCTGCGCGTCGTCGCCCTGCGACAACCATTGCCAGGCGAGCACCGCCAGCGTCGGCGGATTCCCGGGGCCTAACACCTGCGCGACATCCACCACCGACAGCGTCCAGGCGGTGGTCGCCAGCAGCACAATGCGCAGTTGCGGCATCAGCTGCGGCAGCACCAGCCAGGCCAGGCACTGCCAGCGGCCGTAGCCCTGGCTTTGCAGCACCATCGCCTGCTCCGCCAGCCGCTTTTCACCTAGCAGCGCGTAGATAGCCCACAGCAAAAAGCCGCTCTCTTTCAGCGCCAGGGTCAGGCCGACGCCGACGCCGTAACGGTCCGGCGAGGCGCTGAGAAACGGCAGCCAGCGGTACAACGCGCCGCCTTCGGCAAACAGCAGCAGCGCGCAGGTGGCGAAGGCGACATGCGGGACGGCCAGCAGCAGCGGGAGGCGCGAGGAGAGCTGCCGCCATTGCCGCGACGGCCAGCAGGCGGCGATCGCGCTCAGGGCGATAAGCAGGGCGCCCGCGACGGCGATAAGCGTCGAGACCAGCGTGGCGGCAACGGCCTGCGGCAACTGTGGGTCGCCGAGCAGCGCCCGCCAGTGCTCCGCCGAAAAGGCGGGCGCCAGCAGCAGGCCCGCCCCCGGAATCAGGGGAAGATACAGCATCCCCACCGCACCCCACGCCAGCAGGGTTAATGCGTGCCGTAACGGCGCAGCCATTCCTGCTCCAGCGCGTTGACCCAGGCGGCGTGCGGCTCAGCCAGCACCGGCGGCGTTTTTTCACCGCTTTGCGGCACCAGCGCGGGCAGCTTAACCGGGTCCAGCACCGTCGGATCGCCCCAGATGGCCGGGTCGGCTTTGCGGCTTTGCGCCGCAGGCGAGAGGAGGAAATTGGCGACGACCTGCGCGCCCGCCGCCGCACGCGCGTTGGCGGGGATCGTCACGAAATGCACGTTGCCGAGCATGCCCTGGGTAAAGCCAAAGCTGTAGCTGTCGGCGGGAAGCTCGCCGGAGGTCGCTTTCTGCCGGGCGTGCATTGGGTTAAAGGTCAGCGACAGGCGCAGCGTGCCGTTCGCCAGCATGGTATCCATTTTCGCGGGCGAGGCCGGGAAATCCGTGCCTTTGCGCCATAAATTCGGGTGCAGTTTGTCCAGATACGCCCACAGCGGCGCGGTAACGGCATCGAAGGTCTTGTCGTCTGGCGGTTGCTTCAGCGCGTCGGGCTGTGTGGTCTGGGTAATCAGCAACTGCTCAAGGAACGCGGTGCCGGTGAAGTCCGGCGGGCGGGGATAGGTGACCGTGCCCGGGTGCGCGCGGGCATAGCTCAGCAGCGCGTCGGCATCGGCCAGCGGGGCAGGCGTGTCGCTACGCCGGGCGATAAAGGTTAACTGCGCGCTGCCCCACGGCGACTCTGCGCCCCCGGTCGGCACCGAAAAGTCTTCCCGTACCGGTTTTTGCGTATCGACATAGCGCCAGTTGGGCAACTGTTCCGCCCAGCCGGTTTTCAGCAACCCGGCGGTTTTCAGGGCGCGGAAGTTTTCGCCGTTCACCCACAGCAGGTCGATGGAGCCATTGTGGGTGCGCCCGGCGCGAGTCTCGGTCTGAATGCGCTTGACCGCATCGGCGGCGTCGGCGATATGCACAATGCGTAAATCAATCGCGTAGTCGCGCTTTACTTCGCCGCTCACCCAGTCGAGGTAGCGGTTGACCGCCTGATCGCCGCCCCAGGCGTTGAACCAGACCGTCTGCCCACGGGCCTCGGTTTCGGTTTGCTGCCACTGACAGGCGGCCAGTAATGGACTGCTTGCCAGCAGCCCTGCCCATAAGATGCCATAACGCACACGGCGCATATTGTCTCCTTAGCGGTGAGTAAAGCGGGCCAGCAGCCAGCGGGAAAGCAGCGGCAGCAGGCCAATCAGGGCGAATGCCAGCAGCATGCCCACAGAGAGGATCTCGTTGAATGAATGTAGCTGAGCGGTCTGACGGCCTGCATTAAGATACACCAGCGTCGCTGGCAGCATGCCGAGCTGGCTGACCCACCAGTAGCGGGCGAGGCCGATACGGGTCAACCCGGCGAGCAGATTGACCATAAAAAAAGGAAACAGCGGCATCAGGCGCAGGGCGAACAGGTAGACCGCGCCGTCGCGGGCGACACCGGCATTCACCGCCGCCATCTGCTGCGGGAAGCGCGCCAGCACCCAGTCGGCCAGCAGATAGCGGCTGGCGAGCGTCGCCAGCAGGGCGCCGAGCGTTGAGGCGAACGACACCAGCAGCACTGCCTGCCAGAAGGGGAAAATCGCGCCGCCGAGCAGGGTTAAGAGCGTCGCGCCGGGAAACGACAGCGCCGTCACCAGCACGTAGAGCGCAAAATAGAGCACCGCCGCGAGGAACGGGTGCAGCGCGTGCCACTGCGCCGCCTGCGTCTGGAGGTGGCGCAGGGACTCAAGCGTCAGCAACTCACGGGGAATGCACAGCGCAGCGGCGAGGATCAGGGCTGCCAGCAACGCCAGCAGCACGCCTTTACGTAGGTTCAACGGCGGTTATTTGCCTTTAAACGTCGCCCAGACCGGGGCGTGATCGGAGGGTTTTTCCATGCCGCGGATCTCGTAGTCGATCCCGGTTTCGATGCAGTGCTGCGCCAGCGGCGAACTGGCCAGCAGCAGGTCTATGCGCAGGCCGCGGTTGTCGTCGAAACCTTTTGAACGGTAGTCAAACCACGAGAACTTATCCTGGGTGTCCGGATGCGCGTGACGGAAGGTATCCACCAGCCCCCAGTCCAGCAGCCGCGCCATCCACTCGCGCTCTTCCGGCAGGAACGAGCATTTGCCGGTACGCAGCCAGCGTTTGCGATTGTCGTCGCCGATGCCGATATCCAGGTCGGTCGGGCTGATATTCATATCGCCCATGATAAGCACCGGGTTCGCGTTGTTCAGCGCGGTGTTCAGGTAGTTTTGCAGGTTCTGGTAGAACAGCTCTTTCGCCGGGAACTTCAGCGGGTGGTCGCGGCTCTCACCCTGCGGGAAGTAGCCGTTGATCACGGTAACGTTGCCGAACGCCGACGGAATTTCCGCCATGATAATGCGGCGCTGGGCGTCTTCGGCGTCGTCCGGGAAACCGCGGCTCACGGAAACCGGCGCCTCTTTGGTCAGCAGCGCCACCCCATAGTGACCTTTCTGCCCGTGATAAAAGACGTTGTAGCCGAGCTTCGCCACGTCTTCGAGCGGGAACATATCGTCGTGAACTTTTGTCTCCTGTAAGCCGATTACGTCGGGCTGGTGTTTTTCGACGATGGCTTCCAGTTGATGAGGGCGGGCGCGCAGGCCGTTGATATTAAAAGAGACAAATTTCATAGTCACTGTCACTGTGCAGGGTGAATGGTGCAGGGATGGTAGCAGAAATTTCGCTGGCTGACCTCTTCCTGGACGGGTGCGGCGGTAAATTATCCGCCATACTTCCGTTATAGGCACAGAGTGCATTACACTGCGCGCTGCAAAATGTGAGTGTTGACTATTTATTAGGCGGTAAAGGCGATGCAAGGAACCATCACAACCTGGTTTGAAGATAAAGGGTTTGGCTTTATCAAAGATGAAAACGGCGAAAACCGCTATTTTCATGTGATAAAGGTTGCCAACCCTGACCTGATTAAGAAAGACGTGGCGGTCACCTTTGAGCCCACCACCAACAACAAAGGGCTGTCGGCGTATGCGGTGAAGGTTATCCCGGACAGCAAGTACATCTATATTGCCGGTGAGCGCCTCAAAATCACCGCCATCAAATCCTGGGTGGTGTTCAGCGAAGAAGAGCCGGTCGACACCAAAATCGATAAAGAGAATGCAGTGCTGTCGGTCGGGATGCTGATGAGCAGCATTCGCCCGAAAGCCACGGCCAATGCGGGCGAAATGCGCACGGTGAAAAAGCTGGCGGTCACCACCTTCCAGAACAAGACGCTGATCTTCTCCGAAGACGAAATTGACGTCGAAGAAACGGTCAAAATGCTCAAAAAAGTGCGTTAAGCCGTCGCCTGATGTCTGCCATTATCGATACCTTTATTGCCCCGCCATGCCATGACGAGATTGCGATCCTCTGGCAGGACGCGCATCTGGTGATTATCAATAAACCCGCGGGGCTGCTCAGCCTCTCGGGGAAAAACCCGCAAAATCTTGATTCGGTGCATCACCGGCTGGTGACGCTGTTTCCCGGCTGCACGCTGGTGCATCGCCTTGATTTCGGCACCTCCGGGCTGATGGTGGTGGCCCGCAATAAGGCGGTCAATGCCGCCCTGTGCCAGCAGTTCAGCCAGCGTACCGTGCGCAAAGTGTACAGCGCGCTGCTGTGCGGGCATCTGGCGGAGAACGAGGGGATGGTCGACGTGCCGATAGCCAAAGACCCGGCGCTGTTTCCGCGGATGTCGATTTGCGCGACCCACGGCAAACCGGCGCGCTCTCATTACCAGGTGGTGGAACGGCTGACGCAGGAGCGGGAGGACGGCGGGGAACTGCCACTGACGCGGGTGACGTTAACGCCGCAGACCGGGCGCACCCATCAGCTGCGCATTCACTGCCAGCAACTGGGGCACCCGATTTTAGGCTGCGACCTGTATGGCGGCCTTTTGCCGCCCTACAGCGAACGGACGCCGCGCCTGATGCTGCACGCCAGCGAGCTGCATTTTACGCATCCCGCCAGTGCAGAGCCGTTTAGCATCCGCAGCGACAGCCCGTTCTGACGCGGCTTACCACATCAAATCGTCGGGGATTTTGAAATCCGCATACGGATCGTCTTCGTCCTGCGCGTCCTGACTCAGCGCGCTGTGCAAGACAATACTGTCGGCATCGCGTTGGGCGATTTTATCGGCAACGGCGGCGGGGATGATGGCGTACTGCGCCTCGGCGTTGTTATCCACCATCAAACGGGCGATGGCGAGACGGCCGTTGATCAGCTGCGTCTGGGTCTGCTTATCGACCGCGACTTTTTTGATCAGGTTAGTATCGGTGAAGTTAAAATCGATAGTGCCTCTGGCGACGGTGATGCGGTTCATCTCAATCAGCTGCTTCACCTGCGCTTTCAGCTCTTTTGACAACACCGCCTGTTTTTGCTGCTCGCTCAGCTGCTTATCGCGCTCAAGCTGCGCCTTTTTATTCTCTTCTACCGCCTCTCTGGCTTCACGCGCCTGCACGCGGGACTTTTTCGCCGTGCGCTGGACTTTGGCCATTTTCTTGCTGGTCACTAAACCGGCTTTCAGCATCTGCTCTTGTAAGGTGAGTTTTGTCATCGTGGTACCGAAACTAGGTGAATAATACCCAGGATTATACCTGTAATTGCGGCGGCTGTGTCAGGTTGCGGATTGGGATTTTCGCGTTAGCGGGCAGGGCGCATTGCCATGGCTTACCGATTCGGATATCACGTTTGTTACTGATAGTTTCAATTCGAAGTAATTCAGCCTGGGGCTATTTATCATCGTTATTTGTGCGTTAAAAAATTGTATAGCATGAAAATCCCCGTCTACACTTGAATAAAAAACAATGCGTTGTGTGCTAAGCATTTAAAAATTGTCACAATGTCCAGTGAGGTCAACATGTCTGTCAGCATCAGAGATTTGCGATCGCTTGTCGAAGAACATTTAAAGTACACATTGTGTGTTAACTTAAATAAAGCCACCAACGGCGATGTGTTTAATGCTGTGGCGCTGGCGATTCGATATTTTCAGCAAGATCAATTTCTCTGTAGCCAGACCCGGCAACGCGCAGAAAAGAAAAAGCGCGTTTATTATCTGTCAATGGAGTTTCTGCTCGGGCAGTCATTACGCAATAACCTGATGAACATGAATTTGCTGAACGATATGCGTCAGGTTGTCACTGAACTGGGATTCGATTTCGACAATATTCTTGATGAAGAACCCGATGCCGCGCTGGGAAATGGCGGGTTAGGGCGCTTAGCCGCCTGTTTTATTGACTCGATGGCGACGCTGGATATCGCCGCGTCAGGCCACGGCATCAAATACGAATATGGCTTGTTCCGGCAATCGTTTCAGGATGGCCAGCAGGTAGAACATCCGGATGACTGGCATTCCATGCACTCCCCGTGGTTGGTTGAGCACCATACGCAACAAATGCTGATCCCGATTGGTGGTTATATTGAACACATCGATGATATCAATGGGAATTACAACCCGATGTGGATGGGGTGGAATACCATCATCGGTATTCCCAACGATTATTTCGTGTCGGGTTACCGGGGCAGTACCACGAATAAGCTCCGTTTATACTGTGCGGTGGCCTCCAACTCTTTTAATATTCATATTTTCAATCGTGGCGATTACATAAAAGCGGTCAGTGAAAAAATTGCTTCGGAGAATATTTCAAAAATACTCTATCCGTCGGATGAAGTCCTGACAGGTAAAGAACTGCGGCTCACTCAGGAATATTTCCTTGTGGCCTGCACCTTGCGCGATATTTTTCGTGAATACAGTGAAATTGAGTCGGATATTTCGTTACTGCCGCAACATGTCGCCATCCAGCTCAATGATACGCATCCTGCCCTGGCGGTTGTCGAGCTGATGCGGATGCTCGTCGACGAATATAACCTCCCCTGGCCGCAGGCCTGGGAGATCACGCAGAAAACCTGTGCTTACACCAACCATACGTTGATGCCCGAGGCGCTGGAAACCTGGCCGGTGGCGCTTTTTGAAAAACTCTTGCCGCGCCACCTGCAGATAATCTTTGAAATTAACCAGCGTTTTCTTGAGGACGTTGCGACGCGTTGGCCCGAACATCCCCATTTGTTGACGTCGTTGTCTCTGTTTGAGGGAGATAAGGACAAGCGTATCCGGATGGCCAATCTGGCTATCGTCGGAAGCCATCGGGTTAATGGGGTCGCGATGCTCCATTCGGAACTCATTAAAAAACATCTGGTGCCTGATTTTTACTTTATTACTCCCGAGAAATTCATTAATCAGACAAACGGCGTCACACCGCGTCGCTGGTTGCAGCAGGCTAACCCAGGTCTTGCCACGTTTCTCAACCAGCAACTGGGCGCCAGGTGGCCGACGGATTTGCATTTGCTGCGCAAGTTAGAGAAAAAGGGCGATGATCCCGCGGTTATCGATCAAATTCGCGCCATCAAATTCAACAACAAATCCGCGCTTAGCCAGATTGTGTCGCACCGTTATGGCATCACGCTGGATCCCATGGCGATGTTTGATTGCCAGGTAAAACGCATTCACGAGTACAAGCGCCAACTGCTGAATATTCTGCATGTCATCTCCCTCTACCTGGATATCAAAGAACACGGGAAAACCATTGCGCCCAAAGTGCATCTCTTTGCCGGCAAGGCGGCGCCGGGCTACCGGATGGCAAAACTCATTATTCAGCTGATCAATACGGTCGCCAAAAAAATCAACAGCGATCCACGTATTGCCGGGCAGCTGAAAGTCGTTTTTCTGGAGGATTACAAAGTCTCGTTGGCCGAATGCATCATTCCGGCAACTGACCTTTCGGAACAGATTTCGACCGCAGGGACTGAAGCATCCGGCACCAGCAACATGAAGTTTGCCCTCAATGGCGCATTAACGATAGGGACGTACGATGGCGCGAATATTGAAATCCGCAATGCCGTAGGGGCGGATAACTTCTATCTGTTTGGCGCGGTTGCAGAAGAGATCAATGAACGCCGACACCATGGCGATAATAACCGCTTTTATCAGCAGAATAATCCGCGAATCGCCCATATCGTGGATACGCTTATTTCTGGGGTATTTACCTCCGATCGCGATATTTTTGCGCCGTTACACCAGATGCTGACAACGGCGGATAATTATTGCCATCTGCTGGATTTTGACAGCTATTGCCTGGCGCAACAGCAGGCGATGGCGGATTTTGAACATCCGCGCCAGTGGCATCAGAAAGCATTGTTAAATATTAGCCGGATGGGCGAGTTTTCCAGTGACAGAACCATTCAGGGATATGCAAAGGATATTTGGGGAATTCATTGCTAACACAGTGGTTGACGGTATGGATCAAAAACCCGAATTAACGCTTTTGATTGTTGATGACTCGAAAAGCTACCGACATTTGTTGGCGAATATCCTGAGCCAGTGGGGATACCATGTTTTACACGCTGAGGATGGCCTGCATGCGCTCAGGATACTGAATGAAAACAGTATCAATGTCGTGATAACTGACTGGGAAATGCCGGAAATGGACGGCGGCGAGTTATGTCGGCAGGTGCGACGGCATGATTACGGTCACTACATTTACATTATTCTGGTCACCGCCCGGCAAACCACAGACGATTTAGTGTTAGGGCTGGAGTCCGGCGCGGATGATTTTTTATCAAAGCCGATTCATCAAAGCCAGCTCCGCGCCAGGCTGCATGTCGCCGAGCGTATCCTGATGCTGGAAAATAAGCTTGAGGTGCGAAACCAGCGTTTGAGCACCGCGTATCAGCAAATCGAGCAAGACCTGCAGGCCGCCGCCCGTCTGCAACGTCGCGTATTACCGGCCACCGCGCTGAGTTTTGAAGGGTATCAGGCTGACTGGATATTTTTGCCTTCAGCGTATGTCTCCGGAGATTTATTGAATTATTTCATGCTCGATAAGCATCACATCGCGTTTTATAGCATTGATGTGGCAGGCCATGGGGTAAGTGCCGCGATGCTGTCACTGGCGGTGTCCCGGGAGTTTCTTTCCGGTCGGATTAATGAACGATTATTAATTGTTGAAGGACAGATTGTGCCGCCGCATGACGTTGTCGCTGCGCTGAATCAGCGTTTCTGTCTGGATAACGAAGATATTACCAGCTATTTCACGCTTATCTACGGGCTCATTGATACCCGAACGGGAAAGGGGGCGCTTTGCCAGGCTGGCCATCCAACCCCTTTTATTATTCGTCAACAAGGAGAACTTGTTTCCGTGGGGCATGGCGGGGTACCTGTGGGGCTCTTCCCGGACTCAGAATACCAGAGTTGTGATTTCTCACTTGAGCCAGGCGACCGTCTCTATTTATACAGTGACGGGATTAGCGAATGTGAGAATCATGACGGAGAATTATACGGTGAGGCGCGGTTACAAAAAATGATGATGGATCTGCGTGATAAAGATAAAGCAGAGCTGTTTCAATGTGTTGAAGATGCTCTGGTACGCTGGTGCCAGCCTGAACCGCAGGAGCGCACCGAATATTCACGGTTTTTTAATGACGATATTTCATTAGTGGCGATAGAACGTATCGCGTAATTTCTGGAACAAATACCGAGGACTACCATGAACTTTGAAATGCACAGTGAAAATGGCGTAGAGATTGTTGTTCCCTTGGTTCGCAGGCTGGATGCGTCGGTCGCACTGACCTTTAAACAGCAGGTGCTGGAGGTTATCGGGCAGAACAACAACAATGTCTTGCTGGATTTTAGCCACGTCGATTTTATTGACAGTAGCTGTCTCGGCGCATTGGTCTCGATACTCAAGAGTTTAAACGGCAAGGGTGAACTGGTGTTATGTTCGCTCAACGTCAATATTCACAACCTCTTTAAGCTGACCCGAATGGATCGTATTTTTTCTATTAAGGATAATCGTCAGGATGCTTTACAGATGTTGATGAGCTGATATCACAGCGCTTTTTCGGTGAATAATGATGGAAAAAGTTAATACGGTATTTCGCTTACCCACATCGCTCGATAATCTGGAAACGCTGAGCAGCGCCATACGGCAATTTATCGCGCAGCTTGAACTCGACCCGGCCGTGGTTTATCAACTCGAGTTAGCCACCTGCGAAGCCTTCAGCAATATTGTCAGGCATGGCGTAAACCACGATCCCGGACAGTATGTTGGGGTCACGCTGTCCTACGCCGAAGGCGGGGTGGAGATCGTGCTTTCGGATTGCGGTAAGCCTATCCCCCAGGCCGTATTGCATGCCCTGGAGGGCCGTTCAAAATCCCTTCCCGCGCCCGACCCGCGCCGGCAGGCGACCTGGCCGGAGCGGGGAATGGGTCTGAAGCTGATTTTTGCCATGATGGACGATGTCAGCTATCGTTCTCTGGAAGGGCGTAATGAGCTTATCCTGATTAAACATGTCTGAGCGCATGGTGCCTCCTGGCAGAGAAATGTCTGCGGGTTTATTTAGCCGTTTTATTCGTCTCCCATTATGGCGAGCAGTTCGTTACGCAGTTGCTGGCACAACGGTTCCAGCTGCGTTTGTTGATGAGTGACAGGCCCTATTTCCTGTTCGATGGCG
>Ga0213878_10000510_pt1 | contig 14472 bp, 16 predicted proteins | sample VelepicoBEBS_R02_FD_161053 | JGI IMG/M metagenome (GOLD analysis project Ga0213878, IMG submission 161053) | Vellozia epidendroides bulk soil microbial communities from rupestrian grasslands, the National Park of Serra do Cipo, Brazil - BS_R02 | ecosystem: Environmental > Terrestrial > Soil >... | reverse complement strand
CCGTTGGACAGGCGCAGCATGCAGCAGCTTCATTTCGCCCCTGCGGGTTCCGTGTAGCTTTTGCTTCGTGACACGCCATCCCCTGATTCTCGGGGACGGGTCGTCTCACTCTCCCACGGCTGGCAATTATTGTTTTACAGTAAGTTTTTCTTGTTTTACGACAGACTCCATGCCCGACCCGTTCTCCGCCGATGGCCTGCGGCGCATTCGCCGCCTGGCCTGGATCGTGCGACTGCTCTGCCTCTTCGGTGTCGTGCTCATCGGCAGCCTGCCCTTCATCTTCTGGGCCCAGCCCGACTGGGTGGCCGAGGTCGCCGCCCGCACCTGGAACCTGCATCGGCTGCAGCTGGACCTCGGTTCGCGACTGTGGGGCCTGGCGGCCTCGCTGCTGCCCGCCTCGGTCAGCCTGTTCGCGCTGTGGCAGATGTGGTCGCTGTTCGGCTGCTTCGCCCAGGGTGAACTGCTGGCGCGCCGCCCCGCCCGGCATCTGCGCCGCCTGGGCCTGGGCCTGTGCGCGCTGGCCGCCGCCCAGCCGCTGGGCCACACGCTGGGCATCCTCGCCCTGACCTGGGGCAACCCCAAGGGCGAGCGCCAGTTGTGGTTCGGCCTGTCGTCGGACCACTACCTGGCGCTGCTGTTCGGCCTGCTGCTGCTGGCGCTGGCCCAGGTGCTCTTCGAAGCCGCGCGCGTGGCCGACGAGAACGCCGAGTTCGTCTAGAGGCACCGATGCCCATCACCGTCACCCTCGACGTCATGCTCGCACGCCGCAAGATGCGCTCGCGCGAGCTCGCCGAGCGCGTGGGCATCACCGAGGCCAACCTGTCGCTGCTCAAGAGCGGCAAGGTGCGCGGCGTGCGCTTCGACACCCTCTCGCGCATCTGCGAGGCCCTGCAATGCCAGCCCGGCGACCTGCTTGCCTGGGAGCCCGGACCGGAACCGGAGGGCGAGGGGCATGGGCTTTGAACGCCGCCTTGCGCTGTGGCTGCTGATCGCCGCCGCCCATGTGGGCCTGGTGGCGGGTCTGGCGCCGCACCGGTCCGCGCCGCCCGAGCCGACATGGCCGGGGCTGGCAGTCAAGCTGCTGCCGCTGCCCCGTGCCGTCAAGCCCAAGCCTGAGGCCAGGCCGGGAGCGCAGCGCCCGGCTGCGCCCGCGCGCCGGCTCGTCCCCACGCCCGCGCGCCCCGAGCCGCCGGCCCTGGAGGCACCGCCGAGCACGCAGCCAGCCCCCCCGACGGACATCGCCGAAGCGGTGCCCGCGCCACCGTCCGCTGCACTGCTGGTGAACAGCGAGGCCACGCGGCAGGCGATACGCCAGGCGGCGCGCGCGCCGCTGCTTGCCGAGCGGGCCGCTTCGGCCAGCCAGGCCCCCGCCCGCGAGAACGCGCAAGAGCGTTTCGGCCGCGAGGTCGCGCGCACGGCCTACGGCAACTGCCTGAAGGGGGAGTTCCCCGGCAGCGGCGGCGGCCTGCTCAGCCTGCCGTTCTGGATCGCCGCCGAAGTCAGCGGCAAATGCAAGAAGTGACCGGAGAACCCACGCCCCATGACCATCAAGCCCGCCCTGCTCATCGCCCTGCTGCTGCCGCTGTCGGCCGCCGCCCAGCCGACCGCTGTGCTGCCGCCCGTCCAGACCGAACTCAAGCGCGACGACAGCGTGCTGCCCTATGCCCGCGTCAACAGTCTGCTCGCCCAACTGCGCCAGCATGGCGAGGGCCTGTTCCGCCTGGACTTCAAGATAGACGCCGCGAAGTTCAAGACGGCGCTGGACGAGGTGCGGATGACCGTGCGCAGCGACGAAGCGGACTACCCCATCAAGATCGATGCCGGGGGCGGCCTCGAGCTGCCCATCCTGCCCGAGGCCGAGGCCAAGACCGCCGACATCGCCACCAATGTCGCCAAGGGCAAGCTTGCCGTGCGCGGCACCATCGAACTGACGACGCCGCCCGAGCAACTGACCATGGCCAGGGTGCGCCAGATCGTGCGCGTGGCCCGCACGCTGCGCGAGGAGCTGCTGCCCTGGTACCTGCGCTGGCTGTTCCCGCGCATCGAGGCCGTGCGCATCTGCAGCGCCACGCCCAGCTGGGAGCTGGAGTGGCGCGAAGATGGGCAGCTGCTCGGCCTGCCGCTGGCGCCGGCCGCCGGCGAGCGCGACCCCGAAGCCAGGAAGGGCGAGAAGGGCCGGCCCTGCACGCTGTTGACCGGTCAGGAGAACTGGCCCGACGCGGCTCGCCTGCTGCCCCCGCCAGGTAGCAGGCTCAGCGTGAAGTTCTGAGCGTCGTGGACCACCGCTGGATTGCGCGCACCGGCGTCGCGGCCCTGCACCTGGGGCTGCTCGCGCTGCTCTGGCTGCATCGCCCGCCCCCGCTGGAGCATCCCGGCGAGCTGCGGCTGACGACCGTGCGCCTCGTGCCTCTGCAGCAGCGGCCGCCCCCACCCGCGCCGCCCGCCGCTACCACGCCGCGGCTGCCGGCACCCGAGCTGTCCCTGCCGGCACCGCCGGCCTTCAGCAGCGATTCCCCTTCGCCCGCGGCCGCCAGTCCCGCGCCGGCGGCCGCGGCCGACGGCAGCGCCGCCGAGCCGCCCCGGACCACGCTGCGCCTGACGCTGCCACCCGGCTACGCGGCCTCAGCCGGCGTTCGCAGCGCGGCCCTGAACGACCCTCGCAGCAACACTGTGCGCCGTACGCTGGAGGGGCAGATCGCGAACGCCGCAGCCCTCACCGGCGATTGGGTGGAAGAGCGCACCAGCGACAACCGCATCCGCCGGCGCCGCGGCGATACCTGCGTGGAAACCGAAGAGTCCCGCATCGCCACCATCGACCGCTTCAACGAGAACGTCGCGCCGCGCGCGACCAAGATGACGGGCCAGCCCTACAAGTGCCAATGAGCCTCGCGCGCCGTGGGCCGCATCGACGACGGCTCGATGCCGAACATGCGCTTGTGCGTACGGCTCAGGTGGGCGGAGTCGGCGAACCCGGCCTGGTGGGCGGCTGCCGTCCATGACGCGCCGGCCATGACGGCCTCGACGGCCAGGTTGATGCGCAGCCACAGAAGATAAGCGCGGAAGGAGCAGCCCGTGCCGTCGACGAAGAGGTGGCGGAAGCGGCTCTCCGAAAGCGCCACCGAGGCCGCCACCTCGCCCAGCGGCAGCGGCCGGCCGATGTGGCGGCGGATGTAGTCCAGCGCGCGCACCAGCCGCGCGTCCAGCGCCTCGTCCGGCTCGACGCCCGCGCCGCACAGCGCATGAATGGCCGCCGTCATGGCCTGCTGCATCGCCGTTGAGTCGGCATCGGCTTCGAAGGCGGTGAACAGCGCCCGCGCGGCGTCGCGCGCCTCGTCCGGCGGCAGCGCCACCAGCGCCGCGGTGCCGAAGCGCTCGGTCAGCGCCCGGCCGGCACGGCTCTCGGGCTCGACGAACAGGTGCGCCACGCGCAGCGCGTCCGCCTCGAACTGGTGCTTGCAATGGGTGGGCACCAGCGCGCCGGCAAACGAGGTCCAGCGGCCGTCGGCCTCGGTGCGAAAGCGCAGCTCGCCCACGGGCGCCAGCGCCAGCTGGTGTGCGTGGTGGTCGTGCCACTGGGTGCGGCCTTCACTGCGACCGATCCACAGGCCGACGCCCTGCCAGAGGTAGGCCCGGCCGCTGCCGTCGCTTGCCCAGGCGGAACTGGGCCGTTCCATGTCAGCCGTTTCGTTCAAGCGCAAACCGACCGCCCCGCGAAAAATCCCAGCCATACCCGCTGCCTCCCCCGACCAGACGCCATGAACTTCGCAACCGACTTCGCCCGCCGCATCCGCCCCAGCGTGAGCGCGGAACTGGCCGCCGCCGGCTGGCATGAGCAGCGCGGCAACGCCGACCTCGCCGCTCGCCATCTGGAGCGGGCCCACATCCTAGGCCAGGCCTCCACCATCGAGCATGTCCGCGTGCACGCCGCGATGCTCGGCTGGGCGCTGCGACAGCGCTCGGTGCGCGAGCTGCTGGGCCAGGCCTGGCGGCTGGCCGGCGCGGCGCTCAAGACCTGGCTCTGGGTGCCCTGGGGCAACACCGGCATGAGCAACGTCAGCGGCTTCAGGCCCATGCCGGTGCCGCCCGAGCTGCGGCAGCTGATCGCGGCCGCGCACCACCGCCCCGGCACCCGCTAATCCAACGAGCTTCACCCACCGACAGGGCGCCGTGACGGCGCCCCGGGGCGCGCTCGCGCCCGCTTTTATCCAACCAGGAGTTCCACCATGCGCAGATCCACCTTCCTCGCCACCGCGGCCGCCCTCGTCAGCACCGCCTACCTGACCGCCTGCGGCAGCCCGCCCAGCGACCTCGACCTTTCGCTGCAGCACCCCAGCACGCAGGGCCAGTTCGTCGTCACGCTGGAGCCGCCCGCTTCGGGCCCCGTGCTGGGCCAGATCCAGACCTGGCGGCTGCGCCTGAGCACGCGGGATGGCGAGCCGGTATCGCAGGCCCGCATCCTCTTCAGCGGCGGCATGCCCCAGCATGGCCACGGCTTCCCGACCCAGCCTCGCGTGACGCGCGAAGTCAGCCCCGGCGTCTACATGCTGGAGGGCGTGAAGTTCAGCATGTCCGGCTGGTGGGACATGCGCCTGGGGCTGCAGGCCGGCGACCGCACGGACACCGCCGTCTTCAACGTCGTGCTGGACGATGGCCGCCTGCGCCGCTGAGGACCGGGCCATGAAGCACCTCATGCGAGCGGCTGCGCTCGCGCTGCCACTGCTCACCGCGTTCGCGTTCGCGACCACCGCCAGGCCCTGGACATCCGCCGAGCGGGCGACGCTGAGTGCCCTGCACATCGGGCGCCTGGCCGCGGCGCCGGCCGACCCCTCCAATGTCGTGGCCGACCGCCCCGAGGCGGTGGCCCTGGGCCGACGCCTGTTCTTCGACGCCAGGCTGTCGGCCAACGGCCGGGTGTCCTGCGCCAGCTGCCATGCGCCGGAACAGGGCTTCCAGGACGGCCGCCCAGTCGGCGAGGGCCTGGCCACCGGTAGCCGCCGCACCATGCCGGTACCGGCCGCCGCGCATGCCAGCTGGTTCTTCTGGGACGGCCGCAAGGACAGCCTGTGGTCCCAGGCGCTGGGGCCGCTGGAGGATGCCGCCGAGCATGGCGCCAACCGCGTGCAGTTGGTGCGCCTGCTGGCGCAGGCCTACCGCCCCGACTACGAGGCACTGTTCGGCCCGCTGCCGCCGCTGGCCGGCCTGCCCGCCGCGGCCAGCCCGCTGGGCACGGCGGCCGAGCAGGCCGCATGGGCACGGCTGCCCGAGGCCCAGCGGGAGGCAGTCGACCGCGCCTTCGCCAACCTCGGCAAGGCCATCGCTGCCTACGAGCGCACGCTGACGCCCGGCGAAAGCCGCTTCGACCGCTACGTCGCCGCCGTCACCGGCGGCCGCGCGGAGGACGAGGCCCAGCTGTCGCCGGCCGAGGTGCGCGGCCTGCGGCTCTTCATCGGCAAGGCGCAATGCGTGAGCTGCCACGCCGGCCCGCTGTTCAGCGACCAGCATTTCCACAACACCGGCGTGCCGCCGCGCGACCCGCGGCGGCCCGATCCCGGGCGCGCGCCGGCGGTCGCCCGCGTGCAGGCCGATCCGTTCAACTGCCTGGGCCGCTTCAGCGACGCGTCGCCCGAGGGCTGCCAGGAGCTGCGCTTCATCGCCGACGCCGACCCGCACATGCAGTCTGCCTTCAAGACGCCCGGCCTGCGCAACGTCGCCGGGCGCGCGCCCTATATGCACGCCGGCCAGTTCGCCACGCTGGAGCAGGTCATCGCCCATTACGTCGCCGCGCCGGACGCAGCGCTGGGCCACAGCGAACTCGCCCGCGTCGGCCATCCCCACGCCGAGCGCCGCCCCATCGCGCTCAACGACGCCGAGGCGGCCGACCTGGCGGCGTTCCTGCGCAGCCTGTCGGGCCCGGTCTGCGAGCGGGGCCGGCCATGCTGAGCTGCCGCCATGCCACGCGGCGCGACGCTGCGGCCCTGTTCGAGATGGTGCGCGAGCTGGCCGCCCACGAGAACAGCCTGGCGGCGCTGCGGACCGACCTGGAGCGCTTCTGCCGCGACGGCTTCGGCCCGCAGCCACGCTTCGCCGCCGTGCTGGCCGAAGCGGAGGGCCGGCTGGTGGGCTATGTGTCCTACACCCGGGCCTATGCAATCTGGCACGGCGGCATGTCGCTGAACGTCGACGACGTCTACGTACGCGCGGACTTCAGGCGCCAGGGCGTCGGCGCGGCCATGCTGCACTGGCTGCGCGCGTTCGCGGCCCAGACCGGCGCCTGCCGCCTGCGCTGGGGGGTCAACGCGCACAACACCGGCGCGATCCGCTTCTACGAGCGCCTGGGCGCGGTCGTGACGACCAAGGGCCTGTGCAGCTGGGAGCTCGCGGAGCGAGCACGGGTCTAGGTTGCTGCCGCGCGCTGCTGCTCGCGCAGTCGCAGCAGGCGGCGCTGCAGCTTGCCGGTCGTCGTCATCGGCAGCGCGTCGATGAACTCGATCTCCTTGGGGTACTCGTAGGGCGCCAGCCGCGCCCTCACATGGGCCTGCAGCGCCTCCACCAGCGCGGCGTCGCCCGCATGCCCCTCGGCCAGCACGACATAGGCCTTCACGATGGCGCCGCGTTCGGCGTCGGGCTTGGGCACCACGGCTGCGTTGGCCACGGCCGCATGCTTGAGCAGGCAGTTCTCGATCTCGCCCGGGCCGATGCGGTAGCCGGCGCTCTTGAAGACATCGTCGGCCCGCCCCTCGTACCAGAGCGTGCCGTCGGCGTCGCTGCGCGCGAGGTCGCCGGTGCGGCACCAGCTGTCCGCCGGGTCACCGGTGAACTTGGCGCGGGTCGCGGCCTCGTTGTTCCAGTAGCCCAGGAAGAACACCGGGTCGGGCTCGCCATGGCGGTCGCGCGCATGCACGGCCACCTCACCCACCTCGCCCGGCGCGCACTCGCGGCCGTCGTCATCGATGACGGCGACGCGATGGCCCGGGTAGGCCCGACCCATGCTGCCCGGCTTGGCCGGCCACAGCGCCTGGCAGTTGCCGACGACGTAGTTCATCTCGGTCTGGCCGAACATCTCGTTGACCGGCACGCCCAGCGCATCGCGGCACCAGGCGAAGACGGCGTCGCCCACCGCCTCGCCAGCGCTCATCAGCGCGCGCAGCTTCAGCTTGTGGCGCTGCGGCCTGGGCTCGGCCTTCATCATGGCCTTGAGCGCGGTGGGAAACAGGAAGCTGTGCGTGACGCCGTAGGCCGCCATCAGCTCGAAGGCCTTGGCCGCCGAGAAGCGGCCCTGCCAGGCAACGATGGGCCGGCCGAAGTAGAGGCTGGGCAGCAGCGCGTCCATCAGCCCGCCGGTCCAGGCCCAGTCGGCCGGGCTCCAGAAGACGGCGTCACTGGGATGGCTGGGGTTGAAGGGGTCGAAGCCGAACCAGTTCTGGCTGGCGACGAAGCCGCTCAGGTTGCCCACCAGCGCCCGCTGCGGGATCAGCGCGCCCTTGGGGTTGCCCGTGGTGCCGCTGGTGTAGATCAGGATGGCCGGATCGTCGGCCCGGGTCGCCACCGGCTTGAAGCGGGCCTCCTCGGCCTGCAGGGCCTGCAGCCACGGCAGCTCGTCGCAGTCCACCGGACATTCGCCGACGACGAGGATTCGCCGCAGCGCCGCGCAGCGCGCCTTGACCTCGCGCAATGCCGGCAGGACCTCGCAGGCGGCGATGGCCAGCACGGCGCCGCTGTCCTGCAAGCGGTACTCCAGCGCCTCGGCGCCGAACAGCATGGACAGCGGCATCGCGACCGCGCCGATCTGCTGGATGGCGATGTGGGCAACGGCCGTCTCGAAGCGCTGCGGCAACACGATGGCCACGCGGTGGCCGCGGCGCACGCCCTGGGCCAGCAACGCGTTGGACAGGCGGTTGGCGGCGCGCTGCAGCTGGCCGTAGCTGTACTGCGCGCGGCAGCCGCTCTCGCTGTCGAAGTGGACGGCCGTGGCCTTGGGAGTGTCGCGCGCCCAGCGGCCGCAGCAGGCCTCGGCGATGTTGAAGTCCTCGGGCACCTGCCAGCGGAAGGCGGCGTGCAGCTGCTGGTAAAGGTCTTCCGCCATGGGCCACCCCGATTGGGACAAGGGGGCGAATGCTAGCCAGCGCGCCGGCGGCCGGCCTCATGGATTGCCCGGAGCCGAAGCCGGGCCGCCGGGCTCAAGGCCTCAGAGACCCAGCCAGGACGAGGGCGACCACATGCTGGGCCGGTCGCCATCGCTGTAGCGTTCCAGCGCATCGCCCGCCAGCCGGCAGATGCGCCACTCCGGCATGACGGTGGCCCCGAGCTTCTCGTAGAAGCGGATGGCGTCCTCGTTCCAGTTCAGCACCGTCCACTCGAAGCGGCCGTAGCCGCGCTCGCAGGCCAGCTGGGCCAGGTGCACGAGCAGGGAGCGGCCCAGGCCGCTGCGACGGTGGGCGGGGCGCACGTACAGGTCTTCCAGGTACAGCCCCGGCTTGGCCAGGAAGGTCGAGAAGTTGGTGTAGTACAGCGCGAAGGCGACAACCTCGCCGTCGATCTCGCCGAGCATGCACTCCGCGACCGGGTGGTCGCCGAAGAGATGCGGGGCCAGCTTGTCGGGCGTGACCTCCAGCAGATGGGTCAGGTGCTCGAACTCGGCGAGCTCGGCGATGAGCTGGACGATGGCGGGCAGATCGCCCGGCTCGGCGGCGCGCAGGATGGGGCGTGAGGGCATGGAGGCCATTGTCGGCGCACTGCAGTGCCCTAAAGTGCGGATATGCCCGATGTCTACACCCCGCGCCGCGCGCATCGAAGCGAGTTCCTGGTCCTGCGCGGCCTGCGCCACCACATCCTGCGCTGGGGTCAGCCCTTGCCCGGTCGCCCGCCGCTGGTCATGGTGCATGGCTGGATGGACGTCGGCGCCTCATTCCAGTTCGTCGTCGACGCGCTCGGGGACGAGCGCGAGGTCATTGCGCTGGACTGGCGCGGCTTCGGCCTCAGCGCGACGACGGGCGCCGACTGCTACTGGTTCCCAGACTACCTTGGCGACCTGGATGCGCTGCTGGACGCCGTCAGCCCCGGAGCGCCGGTGGACCTGCTGGGCCACAGCATGGGCGGCAACGTCGCGATGAGCTATGCCGGCGTGCGCCCGCAGCGGGTGCGCCGCCTCGTCAACCTCGAGGGCTTCGGCATGCCCGACACCGCGTCCGCGGCGGCGCCCGAGCGCCTGGCCAGGTGGCTGGACGAGCTGAAGGACCCGCCCTCGCTGCGCCCCTATGCGACGCTGGCAGACGTGGCGCAGCGGCTGGCGAAGAACAACCCCCGCCTGCCGGCTGCCAAGGCCGCCTGGCTGGCCGGGCACTGGGCCCGCGAGACAGCCGCGGGCTTCGAGCTCAACGCCGACCCGGCCCACAAGCTGGCCAACCCCATGCTCTACCGCAAGGCCGAGGTGCTGGCCTGCTGGCAGCGCATCGCCGCGCCCACGCTGTGGGTCGAGGGCAGCGACGACCAGCTGACGCGCTTCTGGGGCACGCGCTACCCGCGCGCGGACTTCGAGGCCCGGCTGGCGCTGGTGCCGGCGCTGGAGCGCGCCGTGCTGCGGGATGCCGGCCACATGCTGCACCACGACCAGCCCGAGGCGCTGGCGGCCCTTCTGGAGCCCTTCCTGGCCGGCGCATGAGGCCCGGCGCAGCGACCGTTCAGGGGCGCGGCTCGCCGAATTCGCGCTCCAGCCGGTTCATGCGCCAGGCGTAGACGACGACGATGGCGCAGAAGCCCAGCAGCGCGCCTTGCGAGGCCAGCCAGAAGGCCAGCGGCCAGCCGAACACCTCCACGCTCAGCTCGCGGGCGAAGAACACCGGCGCGAAGGCGACGATGGCCCAGGCCACCAGCAGCCAGGCGGTGAGCCGGCGGGTGCGGCGCCAGTAGTCGGCAGGTACAGGATCCGTCATGACGGCATTCTGTCCCATGAGAAAATCCCCGTTTTGCCCATAAGAACGACTGTCATGGACATCGAACACATCAACCAAATCGGCAACAGCCTCGCCGACCTCTCAGCGCGCACCGACGCGCTAAGGGGGTATCTTTGACTTCGACCGCAAGGCCCTGCGCCTGAACGAAGTCAACGCGTCGCTCGAGAACCCCAACGTCTGGAACGACCCCAAGCGCGCCCAGGAGCTGGGCAAGGAAAAGCGCACGCTGGAAGCCGTGGTCGACACGATCACGATGCTGACCGGCTCGCTGGCCGACAACGCCGAGCTCTTCGAGATGAGCCGCGAGGAAGGCGACGAGGCCGGCATGCTGGCCATCGAGGAAGACGCCGGCAAGCTGCGCGCGAAGATCGAGGAGCTCGAGTTCCGCCGCATGTTCAACAACCCGGCCGACCCGAGCAACTGCTTCATCGACATCCAGGCCGGCGCCGGCGGCACCGAGGCCTGCGACTGGGCCGGCATGCTGCTGCGCCAGTACCTGAAGTACTGCGAGCGCAAGGGCTTCAAGGCGACGCTGGAAGACGAGACGCCCGGCGACGTGGCCGGCATCAAGAGCGCCACGATCAAGGTGGAAGGCGAGTACGCCTTCGGCCTGCTGCGCACGGAGACCGGCGTGCACCGCCTGGTGCGCAAGTCGCCGTTCGACTCGTCCGGCGGCCGGCACACGTCGTTCGCGTCGCTGTTCGTCTACCCGGAAGTCGACGACTCCATCGAGATCGACATCAACCCGGCGGACGTGCGCACCGACACCTTCCGCGCCTCCGGCGCCGGCGGCCAGCACATCAACAAGACCGACTCGGCCGTGCGCCTGACGCACATCCCGACCGGCATCGTCGTGCAGTGCCAGGACGGCCGCAGCCAGCACAGCAACCGCGACGTCGCCTGGCGCCGCCTGCGCTCGCGCCTGTACGACCACGAGATGAAGAAGCGCATGGAAGAGCAGCAGAAGCTGGAGGACACCAAGACCGACGTCGGCTGGGGCCACCAGATCCGCTCCTACGTGCTGGACCAGAGCCGCATCAAGGACCTGCGCACCAACTACGAGACCTCGGCCACGCAGAAGGTGCTGGACGGCGATCTCGACCCCTTCATCACCGAGTCGCTCAAGCAGGGCGTCTGACTCCGGGCCGCCGCGGCGGCCCTTTCTTTTTCCTCATCCAAGGAAGTCCCTCATGCGTGAAGGCACCGCTCCCCTGATCCAGCGGCTGGACTACCAGCAGCCGGCCTTCTGGATCCGCAAGGTCGACCTGACCTTCGACCTCGACCCGGCCAAGACCCTCGTCACCAGCAAGATGCAGGTCGAGCGCAACCGCGCCGTGCCGCACGGCCCGCTGCGCCTGCACGGCGAAGAGCTGAACCTGCTGCGCGTGCTGATCGCGGGCAACGGCGTCTCCTTCCGCCAGGAAGGCCATGAACTGGTCATAGACAACCCGCCCGACGAAGACTTTTCGCTGGAGATCCGCAACGCCATCTGCCCCGAGAAGAACACGGCCCTGTCGGGCCTCTACACCTCGGGCGGCAGCTTCTTCACGCAATGCGAGGCCGAGGGCTTCCGCCGCATCACCTACTTCCTGGACCGGCCGGACGTGATGGCCGTCTATACGGTCACGCTGCGCGCCGACGCCACCAAGTACCCCATCCTGCTCGCCAACGGCAACCTGGTGGACAGCGGCAAGCTGGAGAACGGCCGCCACTTCGCAGTCTGGAACGACCCCTTCCCCAAGCCCAGCTACCTGTTCGCCGTCGTCGCCGGCGACCTGGTCGTGCGTGAGCAGCGCGTGCGCACGCGCGCCGGCAAGGACCACCTGCTGCAGGTCTATGTGCGCCGCGGCGACCTGGAGAAGACCGAGCACGCGATGAACAGCCTCATCGCCTCCATGGTCTGGGACGAGGCCCGCTTCGGCCTGCCCCTGGACCTGGAGCGCTTCATGGTCGTCGGCGTGTCCGACTTCAACATGGGCGCGATGGAGAACAAGGGCCTGAACATCTTCAACACCAGCGCCCTGCTCGCCTCGCCCGCCACCGCGACGGACGCTGACTTCGCCCGCATCGAGTCCATCGTCGCGCACGAGTACTTCCACAACTGGACCGGCAACCGCGTGACCTGCCGCGACTGGTTCCAGCTGTCGCTGAAGGAAGGCCTGACCGTCTTCCGCGACCAGGAGTTCTCCATGGACATGGCCGGCACATCGTCGGCCCGCGCGGTCTGCCGCATCCAGGACGTGCGCCAGCTGCGCGCGATGCAGTTCCCCGAGGACAGCGGCGCGATGGCCCACCCGGTGCGCCCGGACAGCTACAGCGAGATCAACAACTTCTACACGGCCACCGTCTACGAGAAGGGCGCCGAGGTCGTGCGCATGTACCAGACGCTGGTGAGCCGCAAGGGCTTCGAGGCCGGCATGAAGCTGTACTTCGAGCGCCACGACGGCCAGGCCGTGACCTGCGACGACTTCGCCGCCGCCATCGCCGACGCCAACCCGGGCTCGCAGCTGTCCACGCGACTGGACGCCTTCAAGCGCTGGTACTCGCAGGCCGGCACGCCCCGCGTGACCGCCCGCGGCGAGCATGACGCCGCCGCCCGCACCTTCACGCTGCGCTTCACGCAGCAGACGCCCGCGACGCCGGGCCAGGGTGACAAGCAGCCGCAGGTCATCCCCGTTGTCATGGGCCTGCTGGACCGCCATGGCGTCGCATTGCCGCTGAACGCCAACGGCGACACGGAGCAGGTGCTGGTGCTGGACCAGGCCGAGCAAAGCTTCGTCTTCGAGAACATCGACAGCGAGCCCGTGCCCTCTCTGCTGCGCGGCTTCTCGGCGCCCGTGGTGCTGAACGACGGCCTGTCCGATGCCGGCCTGCTGGTGCTGATGCGCCACGACAGCGACCCCTTCAACCGCTGGGAGGCCGGCCAGCGCCTGGCGCTGAACCGCATCCTGCACGCACTGCGCGACGGCCAGCCGCTGGTGCTGAGCACCGCCTTCATCGAGGCGATGCGCGGCGTGCTCAACCACCCCGAGCTGGACCCGGCCTTCAAGGAGCTGGCGCTGACACTGCCGGGCGAGAGCTACATCGCCGAGCAGCTGGACGTCGTCGACCCGCAGGCCATCCACGCCGCCGTGATGGCCGCGCAAACCCAGCTCGCCAGCGCGCTGCGCGACGACTGGGCCGCCGCCTTCGAGGCCCACCAGGTGCAGGGTGGCTACACGCCCGACCCGGTCTCCTCCGGCAAGCGGGCGCTCGCCAACCTGGCGCTGTCCATGCTGGTGCTGGATGCGCAGTCCAGCGGCGACACGGTCTGGCCCGGCAAGGCCTACCAGCGCTTCAAGGACGCATCCAACATGACCGACCGCATGGGTGCACTGGTCGCGCTCGTGAACGCGAACGCCGCGCTGGCCGCCCCTGCGCTGGAGCGCTTCCACGCGCTGTTCAAGGACGACGCGCTGGTCATCGACAAATGGTTCCAGCTCCAGGCCCGCGCGCCCGAAGCCGAAGGCCGGGTGTTCGCCCGCGTGAAGGCGCTGACCAAGCATGCCGACTTCACGCTGAAGAACCCCAACCGCGCGCGCAGCCTGCTGGCGTCCCTGTGCATGTTCAACCCGGCCGCCTTCCACCGCGCGGATGCGGCTGGCTATGTGTTCTGGGCCGACCAGGTGCTGGCCATCGACGCCATCAACCCGCAGCTGGCCAGCCGCATCGCCCGCGCGATGGACCGCTGGGCGCAACTGGCCGAGCCCTACCGCGCGGCGGCCCGCGAAGCCGTGGCCCGCGTCGCCGCCAAGCCCGACCTGTCGGGCGACGTGCGCGAGATCGTCGAGCGCGCACTCGCCTCGGGAGAATGACATGTTGACCCCCTCGCCCACTTCGTTCGCTGCGCCCCGAGGCGGCGCTTCGCTCCCTTGGGACGGCACGGCAGGAGTTTCGGCATGACCCGCCAGACCAGCCTGACCCAGTACCTCGTCGAGCAGCAGCGCGAGCACGGCCACATCCCGCAGGAGCTGCGCCTGCTGATCGAGGTCGTCGCGCGCGCCTGCAAGCGCATCGCCATCGCCGTCAACAAGGGCGCCTTGGGCGACGTACTCGGCAGCGCCGGCAGCGAGAACGTGCAGGGCGAGGTGCAGAAGAAGCTGGACATCATCGCCAACGAGGTGCTGATCGAGGCCAACGAGTGGGGCGGCCACCTCGCGGCCATGGCCAGCGAGGAGATGGACGGCATCTACGTCGTCCCCAACCGCTATCCGCAGGGCGAGTACCTGCTGCTGTTCGACCCGCTGGACGGCTCGTCCAACATCGACGTCAACGTGTCCATCGGCACCATCTTCAGCGTGCTGCGCAAGGTGGGCCATGCGCGCGGCGTTTCGGAGGAGGACTTCCTGCAGCCGGGCAAGCAGCAGGCGGCTGCCGGCTATTGCGTCTACGGCCCGCAGAGCATGCTGGTGCTGACGGTGGGCGACGGTGTCGCGATGTTCACGCTGGACCGCGAAACCGGCTCCTGGGTGCTGACGCAGGA
>Ga0213878_10000509_pt1 | contig 14478 bp, 12 predicted proteins | sample VelepicoBEBS_R02_FD_161053 | JGI IMG/M metagenome (GOLD analysis project Ga0213878, IMG submission 161053) | Vellozia epidendroides bulk soil microbial communities from rupestrian grasslands, the National Park of Serra do Cipo, Brazil - BS_R02 | ecosystem: Environmental > Terrestrial > Soil >... | reverse complement strand
GGAAGCCACTCTGGCGATAGCCAGACACTTGGTACAGGAGTGGTTTTAGGCGAACCTGGGTGCGCCTAGGAGAAAGAGGAAGGAGAGACCGCTTTGGGGCTCCACGGGGAGAAAGTCTTTTCTCCCGGAAATTAGAGACAGAACTAACGGCGATTCGTAACACTGTGCAGAAAACAAAACACTTTTCGTGCCTTCACCCCTATATGTTTGAGCGATACAGGTTCTCAAACCCGTCATTTGAGCCCCAGACGGACGCTGGTATGCTTAGCTGGAGGTATCTGTTGTATGTTGGATGCGAAAGGGCTTCTGAAGCGCGCTGTCCTTGTCGCGATAATCAGCGCGTTACCCGGTTTTGTTAACGTTGTCTCCGCCGGTCGTGGCGGATCAGGTGGATCAGGTGGTAGTTCCTCGAGCAGCTCGAGCGGTGGCCATTCCTCAAGTGGCATGAGCGGTGGCCATTCCTCAACCGGTATGAGCGGCGCTCACGCTTCAACCAGTACGAATGCTGGTCATTCCGCGACTAATTCAAAGGGCGGTCGTTCTGCCGGCGATCCAAGCAACGTCACTCAATCAGGCGCCAATCACCACGTCATGCCGGCAATGACCAGTCGCTCAAGGGAAGCCAGCAAAGTTCTTGTGAATCGCGCGGTCAGTACCGGCGAGACCGGTCAAAATATTCAAGGGGGGATGGTGCCGAACGAGGATTGGAAGCGACGTCACCGGTATCCGCCAAACTGATTGAGCCGGCTGCGGATCCGGGCCACCTTCGCAGACCACAGCGCGCCGCGACACCGTGTGCTCGAAAATAACTAGTGTCTGGCCGCGACGTAGCATTTCGGCGAGCTCGGTCGAGTCGCTTTGCGGAGTCCGGCTGTAGACGGGGGTTAGATGTTGTCCATAGACGAGGATAGCGCGCTGAGCCCACCAATGACAGCGCCAATCAGCGTCAACCAGTTCAGGGCGCTAGCTAGCTTGGACGATGACTTACTGGCCTCGTCCACGGTTTGCCGCAAATTCTTGCCAGCGTCATCTTTGGTGCTTCGCAATTCACTGATTCGCTCGGCAAGATTAAGAAGAATATTGGGAGTATTCTTACCCTCGTTCCAACTGAAAAACTCACCGCCTTGCTCGAGAAATCTGTCTAGTTTTTCCGGATCAGGTGTCACTGGAGATGGCATATTTGCTCACAGAAATGGAGGCGTGATCCCAAATTAGCAAAGACTGACTCGCATTCCTTAAAGAAAGATCATCGGTTCCGTGTAAGTTCACTTGCTTCCATGGCTGATCAAGCGGATCGGAAAGGATCCCCATATGAAGCACGTCGTTGTCGTCGGTGGCGGGTTTGCCGGTCTGAACTGTGCGCGTAAACTGGCGGCGTACTCTGACATTCGGATCACGCTGATCGATAAGAATAACTATCAGCAGTTCCAGCCGTTGCTCTACCAGGTGGCGACCGCGATATTGGCGCCTAGCAATGCGGCTTTTGCCTTGCGCACGGTTCTCAAGCGTCACTCCAACGTGGACGTAAAGCTGGGCGAAGTGGTCTCGGTTGATCTCAAGACGCGAACCGTTGAAACTGCGGAGGGACAAAAATACCAAGGCGACTACCTGATCCTTGCCGCAGGGTCACAGCCAAATTTCTTTGGCACGCCTGGAGCCGATCAACATACATACCCTTTGTATTCACTTCGTGACGCGGAGTTGCTGCGATCTCGGTTAATCGCCGTCTTGGAGTCGGCTGATCGAGACCCCTCGCTAATCGCCAAAGGAGCGTTGAATTTCGTGATCGTGGGAGCAGGTCCCACCGGTGCAGAAACGGCCGGTACACTCGGGGATATGACTCAACGGCTGCTCAAAGACGTGTTCAAGGATCTGGATGTGAGCAAAGCGCAGATTTTTTTGGTCGATAGAGGGCAGAGCGTGTTGAGTACGTTTTCCCAGAAGTCCCAAGAATACGCTGCAAGGATGCTGGAACAGCGTGGCGTTCAAGTACGACTGGGAGTCGCCGCTAAGGAGGTCGGTCCCGGCCATGTGCTGCTCTCGGACGGAACTAAAATTCTTACTCGCACTGTAATTTGGGCGGGCGGTCTGAAAGCGTCCTCGTTGTCGGCCAATGTAGGCGTAGCTCCAGGCCATGGCGGACGTATCGATGTCCAACCCGACTTTAGCGTTAAGGATTTCCCGGGCGTCTACGCGCTCGGAGATTTTGCGAATATCACCGGCGCGGACGGCAAGCCTTTGCCACAGCTCGCATCCGTGGCGGAACAGTCAGGCAAATGGTGTGCAAAAAATATTGCGGCAGTAATAGGTGGGGAGCCAGAACAGCCTTTCCGGTACTTGGACAAAGGAATCATGGCGATGATTGGGCGCAATGCCGCCGTGGCTGAAGTTGGCGAACATCGCCACGAACTCCAGGGCTCGATTGCTTTCGCTGCCTGGCTCGGAGTACATGCTGCGCTACTCACCGCTGCCCGGGCGAAGATAGAAACCTTTGTGGAATGGGGTTGGGACTACTTTGGCAAAGCGCACGCTGATCCGGTTCTCGATCGCGCCAGTCAGATAAATATTAACTGGAACGACGAGGAAGAGGAGGCGGGATCCGGTCCCAAACCTTGAATCGCGGCTTCGCCGCTGAAATCGGGGTCACGCCTCCGTTTGTAAAAAATTGTACGTTAAGCCGGAAGCCTGAAGCAACGTAGCGCGTGAGCGGCCTCAGCACGGCCTGCAGGGCAGTCTTGAGCAGATCGGTACCCTGTTGATTTTTCATTCAAGTGAACTTGGGACTCACGCAACGGAGCAGAAAACCGGTTTAAGCGGGTCATTACACCAAAAGGAAAAAATCGTGCGTTCAGGGCTTGCTGTAGGTCCCTTAAAGCAAAGCGGCGCTCTACAACTGGATTAGAGCACGTTTTTCGAGCAGTGGGTTAATCAGATACTCAGTCAATTGTGCCGGCGTTTCTACCGAGGTTGCCCTGGGAAATTCGAGCTTAGCGTACAATTTTTTCCCTTCGGTGTAGTCGGCCCTATTAGCCCATAACCTTCGCCGCAAGTTCGTCGCGCCGCCGTTGCATTCAGCGCCATTTGTTATGTCGTTGCGATGGGTACGCGAAGTCTCGGCTAAACTGCCGACCAGGCACCTATCTCGCCGCGGCCAACGATGACGGAGTGGTTTGCCACCATTTCTTCAACGATACGCTGGACAAGCGTTTCAAGTCCAAGTTCCTCAGAAGTCGCGATGCCCATTCGGATAATTTCCGGGGCCAAAATCACTGCTTGATCGGCGTCGAGATGAATGACATCGGTATCTGTTGCTCCGCCAATCACGGCGTGTAACCGCATCGTCGGGCCGGGGAGACCGGCGGCGAGGAAAGCCGAATAAAGCTTCAGCCCGACCAAGGTGTCGACGCCCGTTCGCCTGTAGGCCTCGTTGACCCACCGGCATGCCCGGTCATAGCTTGGAACAGGCGGATGGGAGCGCATTTGAGCTCGGTCCGGTTCGTGGAACAGCACGATGCCGCCCGGTCGCGCCAATTTCGCGATCAATCTGATCGTCGCTGCCGGATCGGGCTGGAAACACAACACATATCGACCGACAATGGCATCAAAGCGCCGATCCAATTGCAAGGTTTCCAGGTCGCTTTGATGGAATGACACGTTTTTCAGGGCGAGTTGCTCGGCTCGTGCGCACGCCTTGGCCACCGCAACACTAGAACGGTCGACTCCAACAACATGCCCCTGCGGGCCGACGATTTTCTCGACCAGGAGGGAAACATCGCCAGCGCCGCTTCCGACGTCGAGAACGTGCATGCCTTCGGCGATTCCCGCTTCCAGCATGAACTGCCTGGTAATCGGGTCAATGAGATTTGCTTGCCGCCGCAAGCGTTCCAACTCCCCGTCCGAGTGCCCAAGAACGTAATTCGCCTCAACGTGAACGGCCATGATGTGCCTCTCCGTTTCGGCTCAATAATTTGCGGAGCATTGCCGGCTGGTATACGTGCTGCATCTGCATGTCGTGCTCCACGAATTGGAACAATTCGTCGAAGTTCATGATCGGCAAATTCTAGCTGAAATTCGTTTTCCGAGAAGCGGCTCTGTCGTAAAAAGTTCATTTCGCACCGGCTCGATTCCGCGATGCAAGATTCTAAAAGCCAGTTTCTCGACTCGCTTTCTTAGACTAGAGTCGTCTTAACTCGGTTTGAGACATCAACTCCCCCGGATACCTCTTTTTGCTCATGGCTGACAAAAAGCACGTCGCCTTACTTCAACCCACGGTCAGCCTCCCGCGCAAGAGTACCGTCTACGGCTTAAACGGCCATAGCGCGCTTTTTGTAATCGATTTACCCGTAGAAACTTGCGAATATACACTTTAGCAATCACGCAGATTTACCGCACTTTTTACAAAGACCTTAGAGAATTCCGATACTTGCGATTGATGTGCGCGGCTGCGCCCGTCGTAGCTTCACGCTTCAGGATGGAAGCGGCCAACATACGGTTTCCAAGTCAGATCGATGGCGCGACTCGCATCACTCCGTAAAATCGTCTACAACCGATACCAACTCTTCGTCGCAGGGGTTGGCGGCCCTGAGAGCTGTCAATGCACGAGAATCAGCGGAAGCCGCCGCTCGCCAATAGTTGCTCGCCGGTGAGCCACTGAGAATCGTCCGATGCCAAAAAGACCGCGATCGGAGCGATATCAGTGACTTGTCCGCTTCGGCCTAACGGCGTTTGGGCTACAGCCGCTTTTTCTAAGTCAGAACCAATAAAACCGACTTTGTGGGTACCTTCGGTTTCAACGACTCCGGGATTAATGCTGTTGACTCGGATCTTTCTAGGACCGAGTTCGCGAGCCAACACTCCAGTGATGGCATCGAGAGCGCCTTTAGTTCCGGAGTAGACGACTGAATTCGGCAGCGTGATCCGGCTGATCAGAGAGCCAATATTGATGATGCTGCTGCCTTCGCCAAGATGCTTGACTGCGGCTTGGGTCGCCAGAAGCGCCCCGAGCACGTTGATATTAAACATCCGGTGGAACTGTTCCTCGGTAACTGCTTCGATCGGTGCAAATTCGTAAACTCCGGAGTTATTAACCAGGATATCGAGCCGCCCGTAGGTTTTGATGGCCGCGTCGATGATACCCTGCGCTTCTCCAGCCTTGGAAACGTCGCCACCTACAGCGACTGCTGTTCCTCCGACCTTATAGATCTGGTCAACCACTGCATCGGCGCCAGCCTTGCTGGACGCGTAGTTTACTACCACGGAGGCGCCTTCTGCGGCCAAGGCTTTAGCGATGGCGGCTCCGATACCTTTGGATGCGCCGGTAACAACGGCGACTTTGCCTTTTAGTTTACTCATGGATGATGATTTCGAATCGAATTACTGGACTGGTATTGGAGGAAATAAGCTGACTACTTCCATAGTTCGGTTGCTCTGCTCATATGCTGTTTCTAACGAACTCTGGAGGCAGAGTTTCAGGATGGATGATCCTGCCCGCCGCGCCATAAACGTTTTAACCCGGTGGTAAAACCTAGGCTGCGGAGCCAACGACCAGACGACGACTTCACAGCGACCTGACAACCCCTGCGGTTTCGAGACCCGCGGAACCGGCGTCTTCCATGATCCGCGACAGATTTTCTGGATTGAAGAACTCCTCTTGCGGTATTATTCCTTCGGTTGCCATTATAAAACGATTGGTGTCTTTCTGATTTCCTCTTAGGGCAGCGCGAAGCTGATAAGTCTCCGGTGGGAGAGGTTTGAAACGCGCAAAGTCAATGTTACGCTGATAGTCGATAGCGCTCGCCTCGTTTCGCCGTTTCTCGTAGTCCGACATGGCATCCTCGATGAGTCGCTTGCCAGAAAGTCCTTCGTCAGCGGCATTGGCAAGAAGTTCTGCATCCCGGAAGGCGTCGCAGATTCCGAGAGCCGTGAAGGGGTCTTTGTGGCATCCGGCGTCTCCGACCAATGCCCAGCCCGGCCCATATGGTTTGCGGAAAAAGTTAGGAACATCCCCTGTACCGTAGAACCGTTCCTCACGCCTGCCAATCCGTACGCGCTCCGCAAGCGGAGGCACCAGTTCCAGGACTCGCATGAAATTACCGGCGATGTCCGATCGAACTCGATAAAAGTCTTCGATCGGCCAACCAATAAAGATGGAGAACATCTTATGATTCGTGGGGAAGGCGAAAATAACTCGGCGCTGCCTGAGATAGATTTCGAGGCCGTCGTTGGGCACGTCGCTCCAATAGGAGAAATACCAGCAGGTGAAGGTTTGCGTACTTTGGTACACCTGCGCTCGGACAGCGCGTGCCAAATGAGATCTCCTGCCGTCGGCACCAATGGTGATTAGCGCCCTTTCCGTTACGACGGATCCGCCCCGGTTGCTTTTTCCGCGGATACCCGTCAAACGATTGTCCTCACTGAGAAAATCCTCGACACAGAATCCCTCTCTCAACTCTGCGCCAGCATCAATAGCAGCATCGATCAGGATATTGTCGAGTACGCTTCGTCGAGGAGCGTAGCCGAATGCAACTCCTTCCATCATCAGCGTTCTCCCAATCAGGGGAAAGTCACCGTAGTCAGTGGTCTGCGTAAGGACAGGAGGACAATTTGACTCGACAATCTTGTCTAGAAGTCTCCAGCGAGCAAGCAGCTTAGGTCCCTGTCGGTGGATGAAATGGCCGTGAGCAATCTCGCTAGGAAACTTACTTCTATCCACTAGCAGGACTTTGTAGCCCTTTCGCGCCAACAGCATGGCAACCGGCGCTCCAGCGCACCTAGCTCCGATCACGATTACATCGTACATTGATAGTCTGTCTGAAGTATTTATCTTTCGGAGGCTCAACTAAAGAATTTGAGCGCTCGGCTTGTATCTCGTTCCTAACGAACTCTGGAACCGGAGTTTCAGGATAGATGAAGGTTCAAAGAAAATTTCGGCGAACAGAAGGTACCTTAGATCGGGCTTTTCTTTTCTACTAGCGCAACAGAAGAGTCCGCTCGACTGGATAGGTCTGACAGGGTCAGACCTATCCAGTCAGCTGCGTAGCAGTCATTAGTTTGTACGGTCTGCCATATCACCCAGAAGAGATTCGAATCAACTCCAAGCACCGGTGAAACGTCAGAAGCGATCTTGGCGAGAGCGACACTACCCGGCGACGAGTTCGGATTGAGAATTTTGAGACAGGCATGTCCTATTACTTGCGTCGCGCAAGGGCTAACAGACTTCGGACAGGATAATAAAAAATCCCTTCTCGACACTCGATACCGAGTTGCGCCAGTTCGGAGGAATCACAAATCCGGAGAAATTCATCAATCGCCGCCTCCGCAACTGGGCCTGACCTGTCGATCTCGCACCAACGCTGGATGGTTATTCCGCCTGGCTTTTCTGATAACCCATTCTCCAGGTGCTCAATTTTCAAACCTGAGTTCGACAAGATTTCGTGCCATTGGCTGGCAGTATAGGCGCGCACGTGTGTCGGATCATGCAACATCTCCAACACGTGAAGGATCGTGTCGCACCTAGCGTTCTCGCATCCTTGCAGATCTATTATCCCAACGATTCCACCCTTCTCTTCTTTTTTTGCTTTTTGAAACTGCGGCGCTGGAATCCGTTAGAACTGGGATGTAAATGGAACACACGAGCGCTTATGAAATTCGATGACAATAAAACCATTAATCTTTGCAAATCGCGATTCGGCGCCGTCGATAACGCCAAGCCCCAGCTCTGCCCGGTTCATGGAATGCACCGCCATGTTCATGCTCTCCTCTCTTAAATACCTGCCAGCACGCTCGTCCAAGCCACGAGCTACCGGAATAAATATCGTCATCGATACAGGGCTAAGTATAAATCAAGCTGAGAATCTGCTTTCTGCAGCGGAATCGTACGTCGACTTTATTAAGTTTGGCTTCGGAACGGCCTTCTTTACAGGCGGGTTCGAAAAAAAGTTGGCTCTCTACCGCGCGAGTGGGATCCAGGTGTTTTTCGGGGGCACGATTTTTGAGGCTTACGCGGTGCGAAACCAGTTCAATGATTATCTCCGGCTTCTGGATATGAACCAGATTACATATGCAGAAGTCAGCGACGGTTCTCTCAGGATGACGTCCGAAAAAAAGTGTCGCTATATCGAGAGACTTTCGACCCACGTGCAGGTTTTTTCGGAAGTCGGGAGCAAGAGCGACACTTCCAGCCTGACAGTGACAGAATGGGTTGACGCAATTAAATCAGAATTAGAAGCCGGGGCAAGTCGTGTAATTGCCGAAGCACGCGAGAGCGGTACTGCGGGAGTTTGCAAACCCAACGGAGATGTTCGAGCGGATCTGATTTTTGAAATCCTTAAACAGGTCGCGAATGACCGGTTAATTTGGGAAGCGCCAACCAAAAAACAGCAAGCCTGGATGGTGAACACCTTAGGAGCGAATGTCAACTTGGGAAACATCCAACCTGACGATGTAATTTCACTGGAAGCGCTGCGCTGTGGGTTGCGTGGTGATACCTTTCTGACTTTTTTACCAGAGGCGACCCCGAACGGTTATTTTCCTAGAGAGATTAGCGGGATGTCTTGCTATTCTTTTGAAATTTAGCAGGGCAGTGAAAAGGTCCATTACCCGGGGAAGGTAGAAGGGCCGTCAGGACAGTCAACTCGCTGATAGCCAGCCCCGAAGCTCTGCCTTCTCGACGATCTGCCTCGAACTCTAGACCCGTAACTGCCCCAATTCAGGCTGGCTGGTTTTGCCAGATATGATTCGAACCCACGGACGGCCTCCAGTGCAAGAGTACCGTCTACGGCTTAAACGGCCATAGAGCGGCGAAGCCGCCACGAGATCAAACGGTTGGTGGCGGAAGTCGAAACCAGTGGACTGCGACGGAGTGAATTTCTCAGAGGCAAATTTGGCGCTAGGCTCTATCGTTTGGCCTCGTGATGTTCTCGGGATAGGTCCTGGGGAGAGTCAGGACAAAGCGGCTTCCCTTGCCAACTTCGGAGAAGACCTCGATCTTTCCTTGCAATTCGTTGACAAGACGCCTGGTGATAGCCAGTCCAAGCCCGCTCCCTTTGGTGTTTTCCGAAGGGCCAACTCTTTTGAACTCTTCGAAAATCGTATCGAAATGCTCGGGCAATATGCCGATCCCGGAATCCTCGACTGCAATCTGCCAAGTATTGTCGGGAAGAGAACGAAACTTCAGAACAACGGTTCCTTCGGTCTTTTCAGGATGCCGATAATTGATCGCGTTAATCGTAAGATTCGTGACGATACGGCGGATCTTTTTCGGATCGCTGCGCACCCTTTTCAGTTCGGGATCAATCTCAAGAACGAGTCTTAGGCCTGCATCCTTTGTCATGGCAAGAAACGATGATTCAAAGTCTGCGCAGATGGAGGGCATGTCGATATCTTCCAACTGTGGAGTGTCGGCGCCCTGAAGCAAGAGCGAGTAATTCCTGAGGTCGTCCAACAGCTCGGCCATCTCCTGCACGTTACGTTTACAGGTGCGAACCATATCTTCCCGGTTGGACTGATCATCGCTAATAGAGAGAAAACTGATGGTGAGGTTCAGAGTGTTAAGAACGTTCGAGATTTCGTGGCTAACCGTCCGCATAAGCCTCAGGCGCAGCTCGTCGGTCTTGCTGAGCCTCTTGTTTGCCTCCAGCAGCCTGGCGTTGACCAAGCGTAATTCTTCCGTGTAATTCTCGACATAACGTTGCACGGAGCCGGCAACGCAATCCTCAAAAAAGCCAGCCAGATTTTTCCAAGCGGCCTTGCTCTGGCCGACCCACTTGGGATTCAGTTCAAAAAATTTATCAATGGCGTTATCCAGAATGGATTTGTGGACCAGCCACAGCTCCCGAACGAGTTCGGTCAATTCGTATCTCTGCTGCCAGCGTGTTGCCCCATGCTTGACGGCAGCGTCGACCGTGCGTTTCCGAGTCTCAGTATCTGCTTCAGTGATGAAATACTCGACGAGATCTAAAAAAAGCTGCGGGAAATGATCGATCAATTGCTGATCCGTAAGGGCAAATGCGCTGGGTATGGTGGCGGTGGTTCGAATCGCGCGGATGACCTGCTCCCCAATAAACGCCTGTTGGCGAACCAGATAATCGACCAAGTGCTGCGTAACTTCGTCTTTCGTCGCCATTCGTCTCTAATACGTTGAGGTCGGTATCTTGGCAAAGGGATCCAGGATTCTACTTTCGAGGGGCATGGCTCCCTGTGCGAGGAGATCCTCGATTCGGTCGCGCGCAAGCACGGAGCGCTGAGCCGGTCTGGGTTTTTGATCGCGGGATCGTCAGTGAAGAGAACCTCGCATTGCTACGCCAGCGTGGGGCGTTCTGTCTGGTAGCCACCCCCCCAAGGCGGATGTTGGGCCCTTTCCAGAACGAATTCGTCAAAGGAAGATTGGAGCCAGGTGGAAGGTCATCCGCAGACCCAGCTGAAGTTGGTGGAGCGAAGGCCGGGAGGTGGTCTGGCAAAGGAGACCACTGCTTGTGACGCAAGAGCCACAACTGCGAAGGCGGCTGACTTTTCCTTTCGGTTCCTCCTTGTCAACTACGGGTGCTTGATTCTTACGCCGTTAACTCCTGTCCTCAAACCGAATTTTTTCGGCGGGCGTATCTCGGCATTACCTAGCTGGGTAAGATGCCGACCAACTTTGGCCTGGTTGACTAAGGCGACCGCAAGAACGCGACAGGCAGCGCATGATCGCGATAGCAGCGCGGACAGCGATGCTCGATACTCCTGTAGCACTCCATGGTTCAGTCCCTCGACGAATACATCATCCAAGAAAACGACATAACAGGCGGTGTAAAAATGAAAAAGCGAAAACTCGGAAAGAGCAATCTTGAAGTCTCAGCGATCGGCCTCGGCTGCATGAGCATGACCGGCGCTTACGGTGCGGTCGTAGAAAAACAAGAAATGATCTCGGTTATCCGTGCGGCGGTCGAACGCGGCGTCACATTCTTCGATACGGCTCAGGTCTATGGGCCGTTCGCCAACGAAGAACTAGTCGGCGAAGCCCTTGCTCCTTTCCTTGGGCAAGTGGTGATTGCGACGAAGTTCGGGTTCAAATTCGAGCACAACGGCGCTCCACGTATGGTAGGCCTGGATAGCCGGCCAGAGTACATCAAACGAGGCGTCGAGGGCTCGCTCAAACGACTACGAGTTGACGCCATTGATCTTTTCTATCAACACCGTGTCGACCCCGAGGTACCCATCGAAGAAGTAGCGGGTGCGGTGAAAGACCTAATTCAGGAAGGCAAGGTCAAGCACTTCGGGATGTCTGAAGCAGCAGCACAGACGATCCGCCGGGCGCATGCAATTCAGCCGGTTACCGCCGTTCAGAGCGAATACTCGCTCTGGTGGAAACGCCCTGAAGCTGAAGTATTGCCAATGCTCGAGGAACTCAGGATCGGCTTTGTGCCTTACAGTCCTCTAGGAAAGGGATTTCTTACCGGAAAAATCAACGAAGCAACTACTTTTGACAGTACCGATCTGCGGAGCCGCATTCCGCGTTTTGCGCTTGAGGCACGGAACGCAAATCAGATCTTGGTTGATGACCTTGCCAAGGTCGCAGAGCGGAAGAAGGCGACAACTGCTCAGATCGCGCTCGCATGGCTGCTTGCACAGAAGCCATGGATTGTTCCGATTCCAGGTACCACGAAGCTGGCGCGGATGGAGGAAAACATTAGTGCGGCCGAGATCGATTTGAGCCCAGAGGATCTCCGCGAGATCGACGACGCTGCATCAGAGTTCACGGTGCAAGGTGGGCGGTATCCGGAAGAACTTGAGCGCATGACCTACCGGTGAATAGCGGTCCGGAACCGGATGGTGGAAAATAAACCGTGGCCTGCAAGCCTTGAGGAGAATTCCACAATGACAACCTGGCCAAAAGACGAACTGCGTAGGATTTCTGAGGCCGATGATTTACATGTCTCGCCTTTACGTGAGGACGGGGTGACCTACGGCACACCAACGTGGATTTGGTCTGTAGCGGTCGAGGGCGCTCTTTACGCGCGCGCTTACAACGGACAAAAATCTCGTTGGTACCAATGCGGCACTACGACAGAAGGCGGGGCGGATCATCGCTGCCGGCATGACAAAGGAGGTTATCTTCGAGCCGGTTGATGGACCGATCAGTGACCGAATCGATGATGCTTACCAGGCGAAGTATACCGACAGCCCATACCTCAGCCCGATGATAGGCGCACGCGCTCGTTTCGCGACAGTCAAAGTCGTGCCGCGTGGGGACTAAACCATGCCTGAGGTGGACACCGACAGGTCCGTATACCTCGAATATCGACAATCAATCTCTCAGGGCAAGTAACGTTGTGGATGCATTGTGCGGGGACAGAGCTGCAACCATTTCCCCTTGTGCGACTGCGGCGATCCGCGGCTGACGATATGTGGCAACGGTACGAACGCCGTCTGGTTATTTCGCTCGACAGGGGAGTCCGATGAAGCTAACGCGTTAACTCTTCAGGTTCCACAAGCTTCAATCCACCCAAAAGACATCAATAGCCGAATCGGATATCGCCCCAGCTTGTCAAAAGCGCCAGGATCGGCTTTTAGAGCCTCGGTTTTATTAGTTTTCTGCAACGTGGATGAAGCAACCGACCGTTGAAAGAAAAGATCGTGGCCGGAATTGCCGGGTTTAGGCTTTCGAACCTACGGTCGTCCTCTAGCGCAAGAATACCGTCTACGGCTTAAACGGCCACAGAGCGGATTTTATAATTATCTAAGATATAGGGTCTTATGACTTAATGATTTAGAAATCCCGCAGCTTTCACGCATTTTTGAAGAAGAAACCATCTTTTTTCTTGTTCTCTCTAGGGCTTCCCTCGCTTATCTAAGAGCGGGCGTGTCCGATCAGGCCCCGAGGAATTCGTCGATCACCCGCACGAGTTCGTCGGCGCGCGCCCAGATGAGCGCGTGGTCGGCACCATCGATAATGACGAGCTTAGAACCAGTGATGCCGTCGTGAAGCATCTTCGCGTGATGGAGCGGTACGGCCTCATCGCGCGAGGCGGCGACAACGAGCGTCGGACATTTGATCTCGGCCAAGCGGCGCCTGCTGTCGAACGCCATCGCCGCCATCCATACGGACACCATCGACTTGCGATCCTGGCTCGCGATGAGGCCAACGACCCGGTCGGCACGTTGCTTGCCGAGCTGCTTCAAGCCCTGTGAGACGACGAACTTCGCGAACCGCCTCATACCGGCGACGTCGAGGAGAAGCGGGAGGAGGTGGCCTTCGAGCCTCTCGCGAAATGTCGCCATGTTGAAGGCGTAGGTGCATGCGAGCACGAGGCGGTTGCATCGCGTGGGGTGGTCGAGAACCAGTTGTTGGGCAATTGCACCGCCATGCGCGTAGCCGAGCACAGCAGTCGAGTCGATACCAAGATGGTCGAGCAGGCGAGGCAGGTCAGACGCGAGGTGCGCAGCTGTATACGGCGGCGCAAGTCCCCGACTCCGTCCGTGGCCACGCAGGTCGGGAACGATCACCCGATGTCGGGTTGCGAAGTGCTCGACTACCGGCTCGAACATCTCGCCGGTGAACATCAGCCCATGCACGAGCAGGAGGGGCGGCCCCCATCCCCGCTCAGTAAAGTAGAGGAGCTCTGAGGATGCCATCTTGGTGTTCCTCTGGTAGATCGAATATACATCGGAAAGCATCAAGCCGAGAGGGCTTGCTCTGAGACTAATCGGCTTGCACTCAACCAGATCGACTTCGAATGCCGGGGCAGGTTGTGGAAAGCTTGTAAAGGGCGCAACGATCACCAGTTCGAACAAAAACAAGCCGCCGAGCGAGGAGGCCAAGATGTGCAGCCAGCGGACTCCTAATCGATAGCAACATCATCACACGAAACGCCGAACCGGCTTTTTTCGGCTCCGGTTTGTTGGCAGACTCGCTTAAGGATCAATGTGTTACTTCAAACGCGAAATCGCATAATTCCCAAAGCGATTGATGTGCTCGGTTCTACACGGACTGAGTGTGCTCAGCGCCTCCATGTCGACGGGATGGCCTTCTTCGAGCGGGCGTGATCTCCAACCTCTTGACGCTCTCCTCATAAGCTCAGCAGATCCGATTCACGGCTTGCGTTTCAAATACACTCGATTTGTAGCGCTACAAACCCTACCCTCAGGAGGCATGAACGAACACCTGGAGTGTCGCCAGTTTGACGTTTTGGAGCCTGTCCCCGACTCCGATGCGAAAATGCTTGGCAGTTTCATTGTCGGTATTCCGGCAATGACATTTCGCGCGTTCCAAAACCAATGTCCAGGTTCCGAGCTAGAGCCCGCCATTCTGCGGAGCATCTCGTCGGAAGAGAGACGAAAAATCGGCCTTCATCTTTGGGTTAAGTTCAAGCCGGAAACCATGTTCATCGCCCGTACTAGCAGACCCTACCCGGGAGATATTCCCGAAGAACCGACCTTCCAAGGCGAAACCGAGAAAAGGTTTTGGGTTTTCTCGAAGTCCGGTAAGGAGGTCTTGTT
>Ga0213878_10000508_pt1 | contig 14505 bp, 11 predicted proteins | sample VelepicoBEBS_R02_FD_161053 | JGI IMG/M metagenome (GOLD analysis project Ga0213878, IMG submission 161053) | Vellozia epidendroides bulk soil microbial communities from rupestrian grasslands, the National Park of Serra do Cipo, Brazil - BS_R02 | ecosystem: Environmental > Terrestrial > Soil >... | reverse complement strand
CCAGAGTTGTTCGTTTTGCGTCAGCAGACCGGCCGGTTTCGGCAGCTTCTGGCCTTTCAGACGCGCTTCCAGCCAGGCCTGGGTCGCCATTAGCTGGCTGCGCAGGGTTTTCATCAGGTGGCGATACGGTTCCTGTTCGCCTTCCGCGCCAGCCAGTGCGCGCAGCTCCGGGGTCGCTTCCACCATGGAAAGCTCGGAAATCAGCACCTGAATGTCTTTCAGGAACAGGTCGGTAGCCTTCCAGCGGCTCAGCAGCAGCACATGGCGAGTGATATCCGCCGTCACGTTCGGGTTGCCGTCGCGGTCGCCGCCCATCCAGGAGGTGAAGCGAACCGGGACGAAATCCACCGGCAGGCGGTAGTCCAGATTCGCTTCCAGCTGTTCGTTCAGCTCGCGCAGGTAGTTCGGCACGCCTTCCCACAGGCTGTTTTCCACCACCGCAAAACCCCATTTGGCTTCATCCACCGGGCTTGGGCGGTACTTACGAATTTCGTCGGTATGCCAGGACTGCGCGATCAGCTGGCGCAGACGGCGCATCAACTGGTGGCGTTCATAGTCGGCAATGTCTTTGTTATCCAACTGCTTTAAGCAGTTATTCACTTCCACCATTTTGTGGATAAGCGTACGGCGGGTGATTTCCGTCGGGTGCGCGGTCAGCACCAGCTCCAGGGATAGCGACTCGACGGCTTTTTTGATTGTGGCGTCGTTGAGTTCAGGTTGGTCTTTCAGTTTACGCAGCGTACGTGCGATCACTTCAGGGTTGCTGGCCGCTTCGCCGTTCGGTGAAATGCTGTGATATTGCTCGGCGGTGTTGGCCAGGTTCAGAAACTGGCTGAACGCGCGGGCGACCGGCAGCAGCTCATCGTTGGACAGATTTTGCAACGTGGTGAGCAGCTCCTGGCGGTTTGCTTCGTTACCGGCACGAGAGGATTTCGACAGCTTACGGATGGTTTCTACACGATCAAGAATGTTCTCGCCAAGTGCGTCCTTGATGGTTTCACCAAGCACCTTACCGAGCATACTGACATTACTGCGCAAAGCGGAATATTGTTCGTTCATATTACCCAGAACCCTACCTGTATTATTTTTGCCTGACTTTATAAAGCCACGTAAAAACCCCTGCGTCAATTGCGGTGAAATCGCTTCAGGAAACGAATAAATGTCGACAATTTACGAAATTTAATTCACGGAGCGCCAGATAAGCGTTGCTTATGAATCTGTGAGCGGCGTCACGGGAGATTCCCCTCCCGGACCGTACAGACGGGAGGGGAAGGCATCAATGCCAGCAGAAATGATGGATGACCTGGGTAATCAGCTCGCGGGTTGGTTTGATAAACCGCGTTTCCAGATATTCATCCGGCTGGTGCGCCTGGTTGATAGAACCTGGGCCCAGCACCAGCGTCGGGCACAGGGTCTGGATATAAGGGGCTTCGGTGCAGTAGTTCACCACGTCGGTATGGGTATTGAGCAGCTTTTCCACCACCTGCACCAGCCGGTGATCCGGCGGGCATTCATAACCCGGTATCGGCGGATGCAGCTCCGATACCGTCAGACGGCCCGGCCACTTCTCGCTGACCGGCGCCAGCGCGTCGTTGAGCAGTCCGTTGAGATCGTCCAGCGTCATGCCCGGCAGCGGGCGAATATCCATATGCAGTTCGCAGCAGGCGCAGATGCGGTTGGACGCGTCGCCGCCGTGAATGCTGCCGAGGTTGAGCGTCGGCCAGGGCACCGCGAAGGCGTCATAGCGATAACGCGCTTTGAGCGTGTCGCGCAGGTGCATGATGCGGCCAATCGCGTCGTGCATTAGCTCGATGGCGTTCACGCCGCGCGCCGGGTCGCTGGAGTGGCCTGATTGCCCCAGCACGCGAATCGCGCTGGAGATATGGCCTTTGTGCGCACGCACCGGTTGCAGCGAGGTTGGCTCGCCAATGATGGCGCAGTCCGGGCGCAGAGTGGTGGATTCGGCGAAATAGCGCGCGCCTGCCATACTGGTCTCTTCATCGGCGGTCGCCAGAATGTAGAGCGGTTTCTTAAGCGTAGTCACATCGACGTCACGCAGCGCGTCGAGAATAAAGGCGAAAAAGCCTTTCATATCCGCGGTGCCGAGGCCGTAAAGCTTGTTGTCGTGTTCGGTCAGCGTAAACGGGTCGCGCGTCCAGCGTCCGTCGTCAAAGGGGACGGTGTCGGTGTGTCCGGTCAGCAGCAGGCCGCCGTTGCCCTGGCCGGTGCTGGCCAGCAGATTAAATTTATGGCGCGTGCCGGGGACGCTTTGAATCTCAATGTTGAACCCCAGCGTCGCAAACCACTCTGCCAGCAAATTGATTAAAGCTTCATTACTCTGATCAAGGGATTCTTCCGTGGCGCTGATGGACGGTGTGGCGATCAATGCGCGATAAATCTCGATAAACGGCGGTAAATTGTTTTTCATTGTTGACACACCTCAGGTCATGATAGTATCAATATTCATGCATTATTTGTGAATAAAAATACATTATCGTTGAGCATAAAGGAACCCGATGTTGAATACGCTGATTGTAGGCGCCAGCGGTTATGCAGGCGCGGAGCTGGTGAGCTACATAAATCGTCATCCGCATATGAACATAACCGCTTTGACAGTCTCAGCGCAAAGCAATGATGCCGGAAAGTTAATTTCAGAGCTTCACCCTCAACTGAAGGGCATTGTCGATCTTCCCCTGCAGCCGATGTCCGACATTCGGGCGTTTAGCGGCGGTGTCGACGTGGTGTTCCTGGCGACCGCGCATGAGGTCAGCCACGATCTGGCGCCGCAGTTCCTTGAGGCGGGCTGCGTGGTGTTCGATCTCTCCGGCGCGTTTCGCGTCAACGATGCGGCGTTTTACCCACGTTACTATGGCTTCACTCATCAGCACCCGCACCTGCTGGAGCAGGCGGTCTACGGGCTGGCGGAGTGGAGTGGTGAGCAGCTCAAAGAGGCGAACCTCATCGCCGTTCCGGGCTGTTACCCGACGGCGGCGCAACTGTCGCTAAAACCGATTATCGACGCCGGGCTGCTGGATCTCACCCAGTGGCCGGTCATTAACGCGACCAGCGGCGTGAGCGGCGCCGGGCGTAAAGCTGCGCTCTCCAACAGCTTTTGCGAAGTAAGCCTGCAACCGTATGGCGTGTTCAACCATCGTCATCATCCGGAAATTACCACCCACCTGGGCGCAGAGGTGATTTTTACGCCGCATCTGGGTAATTTTAAGCGGGGGATTCTGGAAACCATTACCTGCCGTCTGAAACCGGGCATCGCCCGCGAGCAGGTGGCGGACGTCTTCCATCAGGCCTATGCCGACAAACCGCTGGTGCGCCTGTATGACCACGGCGTTCCGGCGCTGAAAAATGTGGTCGGCCTGCCGTTTTGCGATATCGGTTTCGCCGTACAGGGCGAGCACCTGATCGTGGTGGCGGCCGAAGATAACTTGCTGAAAGGCGCGGCGGCACAGGCGGTGCAGTGTGCCAACATGCGTTTCGGTTTCGCTGAAACGCAGTCTCTTCTTTAATGGATAACAGCGTGATGAATAATCCTTTAATTATCAAACTTGGCGGCGTGCTGCTGGACAGCGAAGAAGCGCTGGAGCGCCTGTTTACCGCGCTGGTGAACTATCGCGCCGAGCATCAGCGTCCGCTGGTGATCGTCCACGGCGGCGGCTGCGTGGTGGATGAGCTGATGAAGCAGCTCAACCTGCCAGTGAAAAAGAAAAATGGCCTGCGGGTGACGCCTGCCGACCAGATAGACATGATTACCGGCGCGCTGGCGGGCACGGCGAACAAAACCTTGCTGGCCTGGGCGACAAAGCACAAGATTGCGTCTGTCGGCCTGTATCTTGGCGATGGCGGCAGCGTGAAGGTAAGTCAGCTTGATGAAGAACTGGGCCACGTCGGTCTGGCGCAACCGGGCTCACCGAGGCTTATTAACCTGCTGCTGGAAGGCGGGTTTCTGCCGGTCGTCAGCTCCATCGGCGTGACCGATGAGGGCCAGTTGATGAACGTGAACGCGGACCAGGCGGCCACAGCGCTGGCGGCGACGCTGGGCGCGGATCTGATCCTGCTCTCCGATGTGAGCGGCATTCTGGACGGCAAAGGCCAGCGCATTGCGGAAATGACTGCGGCGAAAGCCGAACAGCTGATCGATCAGGGCATTATCACCGACGGGATGATCGTCAAAGTCAATGCGGCGCTGGATGCCGCCCGCGCGCTGGGCCGTCCGGTGGATATCGCCTCATGGCGCCACGCGGAGCAGCTTCCGGCGCTGTTTAACGGCACGCCGATCGGCACGCGTATTCTGGCGTAATAGAGTAACAGAACCTGTAGGCCGGGTAAGCGCAGCGCCACCCGGCAAAAATATCATATTAAGGAAATTCGTTATGGCACTTTGGGGTGGGCGTTTTACTCAGGCAGCGGATCAACGGTTCAAACAGTTCAACGACTCTTTGCGCTTTGACTATCGCCTGGCGGAGCAGGATATCGTTGGCTCTGTGGCCTGGTCCAAAGCGCTGGTGACGGTCGGCGTGCTGACGACTGACGAACAGCGCCAGTTGGAAGAGGCGCTGGGCAACCTGCTGGAAGAAGTACGGGCGAACCCACAGCAGATCCTCGACAGCGATGCCGAAGATATTCACAGCTGGGTGGAAGGCAAACTTATCGATAAAGTCGGCCAACTGGGTAAAAAGCTGCATACCGGGCGTAGCCGTAACGACCAGGTGGCGACCGACCTCAAGCTGTGGTGCAAAGACACCGTGGTGGAGCTGCTGGCGGCAAACCGTCAGCTGCAGGGCGCGCTGGTGGACACCGCGCAGCACAATCAGGACGCGGTGATGCCGGGCTATACGCACCTGCAGCGCGCGCAGCCGGTGACGTTCGCTCACTGGTGTCTGGCTTATGTTGAAATGCTGGCGCGTGATGAAAGCCGCCTGCAGGATACTCTGAAGCGTCTCGACGTCAGCCCGCTGGGTAGCGGCGCGTTGGCGGGTACCGCCTATGAGATTGACCGTGAGCAGTTGGCGGGGTGGTTAGGTTTTGCCGCCGCGACCCGCAACAGCCTGGACAGCGTTTCTGACCGTGACCATGTGCTTGAGCTGCTGTCTGATGCCGCTATCGGCATGGTGCATCTGTCCCGTTTTGCTGAAGACCTTATCTTCTTTAACTCCGGGGAAGCCGGTTTTGTGGAACTTTCCGACCGCGTGACCTCCGGTTCATCGCTGATGCCGCAGAAGAAAAACCCGGACGCGCTGGAGCTGATTCGCGGCAAATGCGGCCGCGTGCAGGGGGCATTGACCGGTATGATGATGACCCTGAAAGGTCTGCCGCTGGCCTATAACAAGGACATGCAGGAAGACAAAGAAGGGTTGTTCGATGCGCTGGATACCTGGCTTGACTGCCTGCACATGGCGGCGCTGGTGCTGGACGGTATTCAGGTGAAACGCCCGCGCTGTCAGGAAGCGGCGCAGCAGGGTTACGCCAATGCGACCGAGCTTGCGGATTACCTGGTAGCGAAAGGTGTACCGTTCCGTGAAGCCCACCATATTGTCGGTGAAGCGGTGGTGGAAGCGATTCGTCAGGGGAAACCGCTGGAAGGGCTGTCACTCGGCGATCTGCAGAAATTCAGCGCGGTGATTGGCGACGATGTGTATCCGGTACTGTCGCTGCAGTCGTGCCTCGACAAGCGCGCGGCGAAAGGCGGCGTGTCGCCGAAGCAGGTCGCGCAGGCGATTGCGGAAGCGAAAAACCGCCTGGTGTGAGAGCGGCAACATTACGTCAGCGGAGCCCAACCTTGCGTTGGGCTTTTTTATGCAAAAAAAGCGGACCACAGGGGATCCGCAAAAGTTCACGTTGGCTTTAGTTGTTTCGGGTATGAGAGAAGCTCTCAGAACGCGGCTGGACTTCAGGGGTTAAATGAGGTTCCGCCTTGTTTCTGTGGACTATTATTGTACAGAATGCTTGATAGGGATAATCGTTCGTTGCTATTCTATCTATCGCCACGAACTATCGTGGCGATGGAGGATGAATAATGAATATTCGTGATCTTGAATACCTGGTGGCACTCGCCGAACACCGTCATTTTCGCCGTGCGGCGGATTCCTGCCACGTCAGCCAACCGACGCTGAGCGGTCAGATCCGCAAACTGGAAGATGAACTTGGCGTGATGCTGCTGGAGCGCACCAGCCGTAAGGTGCTGTTCACCCAGGCAGGGCTCTTGCTGGTGGATCAGGCGCGGACCGTGCTGCGCGAGGTCAAAGTGCTCAAGGAGATGGCAAGCCAGCAGGGAGAGACCATGTCGGGTCCGCTGCATATCGGCTTGATCCCAACCGTCGGCCCCTACCTCTTGCCGCACATCATTCCGCTGCTGCACCAGTCTTTCCCGAAACTGGAAATGTACCTGCACGAGGCGCAAACGCATCAACTGCTGGCACAGCTGGACAGCGGTAAGCTCGACTGCGCCATTCTGGCGCTGGTGAAGGAAAGTGAAGCCTTTATTGAAGTGCCGCTGTTTGACGAGCCGATGATGCTGGCCATCTACGAAGACCATCCGTGGGCGAACCGCGACCGTGTGCCGATGTCCGATCTGGCGGGTGAAAAACTGCTGATGCTGGAAGACGGCCACTGTCTGCGCGATCAGGCGATGGGCTTCTGCTTCGAAGCGGGAGCGGATGAGGATACCCATTTCCGCGCGACCAGCCTTGAAACGCTGCGCAATATGGTGGCGGCAGGAAGCGGTATTACGCTGCTGCCGGCGCTGGCGGTACCGCAGGAGCGTAAGCGCGATGGCGTTATCTATCTGCCGTGCATCAAACCGGAGCCACGACGCACCGTTGGGCTGGTGTATCGCCCGGGTTCGCCGTTGCGCAGTCGCTATGAGCAGTTAGCGGAGGCCATCCGCGTTAAGATGGATGGCCATTTTGACAGCCCGTTAAAACAGGCGGTTTAAGCCGTTTAACGCGGCCACACGGTAGGCTTCCGCCATCGTGGGGTAGTTGAAGGTGGTGTTAACGAAGTACTCAATGGTGTTGCCACCACCTTTTTGCTCCATGATTGCCTGGCCGATGTGAATGATTTCGGCGGCGCGCTCGCCAAAACAGTGGATGCCGAGGATCTCTTTTGTTTCCCGATGGAACAAGATTTTCAGCGTGCCCACGTTCATCCCGACGATTTGCGCCCGCGCCAGGTGTTTAAATTGCGCGCGACCCACCTCGTACGGCACCTTCATGGCCGTCAGCTGCTGCTCGGTTTTCCCGACAGAACTGATTTCCGGAATGGTGTAAATCCCGGTCGGAATATCTTCAATCAGGTGCGCCGTCGCTTCGCCCTTGATCATCGCCTGCGCGGCGATTCGGCCCTGATCGTAGGCCGCGGAGGCCAGGCTTGGATAACCGATGACGTCGCCCACGGCATAAATATGCGGGATGGCCGTCTGGTACATGCTGTTCACTTTCAGTTGGCCGCGGCTGTCGGTTTGCAGACCGATGTTTTCCAGCGACAGGCTGTCGGTGTTGCCGGTACGACCGTTGGCATACAGCAGGCAGTCGGCTTTCAGCTTTTTGCCGGACTTCAGGTGCATGATCACGCCGTCGTCCATGCCCTCAATTTTCTCGTACTCTTCGTTGTGGCGAATGACCACGCCGCTGTTCCAGAAGTGATAGGAGAGCGAGTCCGACATTTCCTGATCGAGAAACGCCAGCAGGCGATCGCGGGTGTTGATCAGATCCACCTTGACCTCCATCCCGCGGAAGATCGACGCATACTCACAGCCGATCACCCCGGCGCCGTAGATGATCACATGGCGCGGTTCGTGGTGCAGGCTGAGGATGGAGTCGCTGTCGTAAATGCGCGGATGGGCAAAGTCGACATCGACCGGGTGGTAGGGGCGCGAGCCGCAGGCGATGACGAACTTGTCGGCGGTCAGCGTTTCGACCGAGCCGTCGTGGCACTCAAGCGCGATGGTGTGTTCATCCACGAAACGCGCGTCGCCCTGCAGAATGTCGCAGTGGTTGCGCTCGTAGAAACCCTGACGCATACGCGTTTGCTGGTTAATGACGCTGTCGGCGTGGTTCAGGATATCGGCGAAAGAGGAACGAAGAAGACGGGAATGGTCGCTGTAGAGTGGATTTTGGTTGAATTCAATAATACGGCTAACGGCATGACGGAGGGCTTTCGACGGGATAGTGCCCCAGTGGGTGCAACCGCCGCCGACGTTATGGTAGCGCTCAATAACGGCTATCCGGGCTCCCTGTTTCACCAGCCCCATCGCAGCGCCTTCGCCGCCCGGGCCAGAACCTATCACAATTGCATCATAATCCCAGGAATGTGCCATGGTATTACTCACCTGTTCTTATACATAAAATAAACACGATGGTAACATTCGGGCGTCTTTAACCCAATAATCATTGTGCGTTTTTGCTGCGGCACAGCACAAACCGCCCGTAAACAATCATTCACAATCCGGCGTAAACCCATTACTTTTAATCTCTGGTATAGTGCCAGACAAGGCATATGGAAGGATTCAGACATCGTGATGGGCGTAAGAGCGCAACAAAAAGAAAAGACCCGGCGTTCGCTGGTGGAAGCAGCATTCAGTCAGCTGAGCGCGGAACGCAGCTTTGCAAGCCTGAGTCTGCGAGAGGTAGCGCGCGAGGCAGGCATTGCGCCGACCTCCTTTTATCGCCATTTCCGCGATGTGGATGAACTGGGGCTGACCATGGTGGATGAGAGCGGTCTGATGCTCCGTCAACTGATGCGTCAGGCGCGCCAGCGCATCGCCAAGGGCGGCAGCGTGATTCGCACCTCGGTGTCTACCTTTATGGAATTCATCGGCAACAATCCGAACGCCTTCCGTCTGTTGTTGCGGGAACGTTCCGGAACGTCGGCGGCTTTTCGCGCCGCTGTCGCACGCGAAATTCAGCATTTTATTGCGGAACTTGCCGACTATCTTGAAATCGAAAACCATATGCCGCGCGCTTTCACAGAGGCGCAAGCTGAAGCCATGGTGACCATTGTCTTCAGCGCAGGCGCAGAGGCGCTGGATGTCGGCCCTGAACAGCGCCGACAGCTGGAAGAACGGCTGGTGCTGCAGCTGCGGATGATCTCCAAAGGTGCCTATTACTGGTACCGCCGTGAACAAGAGAAAATGACACATCACTCCGAGTAAGGTGAAGGACGAGCAATGAAACAGTCAGGTCAAGATAGAGGTACGCTGTTGCTGGCGCTTATCGCTGGTTTAACCATTAATGGCACGTTTGCGGCATTGTTCAGCTCGATTGTGCCTTTCTCCGTTTTCCCCATTATCGCGCTGGTGCTGACGATTTACTGTCTGCATCAACGCTACCAGAACCGCACGATGCCGGTAGGTTTACCGGGCCTTGCGGCGGCATGCTTTATTCTCGGCATTCTGCTTTATAGCACCGTGGTACGTGCGGAATACCCGGATATTGGCTCCAATTTCTTCCCGGCGGTGCTGTCTGTGGCGATGGTGTTCTGGATTGCTTACCGTATGCGTAACCGCAAAAACGAGATGCCGGAGTAACGCCGGATAAGAAACTAAACAGGCTGCCCGGCAGCCTGTTTTGCTATCTGCGCTGCCAGAAATGCCGCTTTTGTTCCAGCGCCTGCCAGACAGGCCCCACGCCTGCCCACCCTGATTCGGCCTGCGTCAGGCTTGCGCCAATCATCCAGCCCATCGCTCGCTGCGTCGGAATATCTGTCACGCGGGAAAGCGCGGATTCCGTAAACAGGGTTTTCAGGGTCGCGGCATCGTTAAGATTGCCAAAGACGGTCTGCAGCTTTTTCAGGGTGTCGAGAAAGGGCGCGGTGTGCCGGACGGGATACAGAGAGGCGAAGACTTCGGCGGGGTAGCGCAGCTTTTTCAGCTCTTTGCGCAGTTCGTGACGTTCTTCCCGGGTCAGCGACGCGAGCCTGTCGGCGTGGAGGATGACCTTTTGCCAGCGTTTGTCCAGGGCGCACCCGGCAAGCTCCCTGACCGGCATCGCCAGCCGTCGGCTTTGTTCGATGTCGAATGGGTCAAGCCAGCCGCGCTGTTCAATAAAGCGGCCGACGTCAGCGAGAAAGGCCGGGACGCGCGGGTCGATAAGCAGTTGGTGCAGATATTCGCGCCGTTCGTGCGCCAGCGTTTGCAGACGTTCGGCAAGCGCCTGAAAACAGGGTTCTTCGGGATGCCGCTGAATTTCACGCGCAACCAGCTCGCCCACGATGACGTCAAGATCCCTGAGATTTCCGACTTCCTGGCCGAGCCAGCGCGCTTCGTCGCTCAGGCGCTGCATTTCCTGGCACCGCAGCACGGGGCGAAACACGGAAAAGACGCTGCGCAGGCGACGCAGGCCGATGCGCAGCTGGTGCGGCCCTTCGGGATCGTCTGTCTGGCGAACGACGGAAATATTCGCGCTTATCTGGGCAAGACATTCACGCAGTATGTCGCGTGCCGCTCGCTCTGCGGTCTGGTCTGCGCGGAGTTTGACGTCTTTTGCATTGCGGGGCGCCAGCGCAAGCACAGCCTGCTCTGCCGTCGTGTTGTCGATGGGGATGGGTAACTCGGTGGCATGGAGGTGATGCTTTCGCTTCATAGTGCCTTATCCGTAACAAGTCACCTCCAATTATCGTTCATGGCGCCGGATTCGGCGTCCGCGCGCCTGTTTTTTTACGCTTTGCGCGTTAGCAGCACGCCGCACTCCATGTGGTGTGTGTACGGGAACTGATCGAACAACGCGAGGCGTTCAACCTTGTGCGTCTGGCTCAGGGTGTCGAGGTTTTTGCACAACGTTTCCGGGTTGCAGGAGATGTACAGAATACGCGGGTAGGCCTGCACCATTTTTTCCGTTTCGCTGTCCAGCCCGCTGCGCGGCGGATCGACGAAAATCGTCTCGCACTGGTAGCTCTGCAAATCAATACCCTGCAGGCGGTTGAACTGCCGCACGCCGTTCATCGCCTGGGTGAACTCTTCTGCCGACATGCGAATAATTTGCACGTTATCGATATGGTTCGCCGCGATGTTGTATTGCGCGGAGGCCACCGACGGCTTGGCGATTTCCGTCGCCAGTACGCGGGTAAAGTTACGCGCCAGCGCCAGGGAAAAGTTGCCGTTGCCGCAGTACAGCTCCAGCAGGTCGCCCGTGGAGCCCGTCGTGACGTCCTGCGCCCACTCCAGCATCTGAATATTCATGGCGGCGTTTGGCTGGGTGAAGCTGTTTTCCACCTGGCGATAGATCATTTCGCGCCCGCCGACCGGCAGACGCTCATCGATGTAATCCCTGTCGAGGGCGATTTTGGTCTTCGTCGCGCGGCCAATCAGCTGGACGTTGAGATTTGCGGCTCGCAGCGCATCACGCAGGCGCGTGGCGGCGGCCTGCCACTCTTCGCCCAGCGCTTTGTGATAGAGCAGGGAGACAATCGCCTGATTGCTCATTGTGGTGAGGTAATCGACCTGAAACAGCTTATGGCGCAGCACCTGATCGTCTTTGACCCCGGCAATCACGGCCTTCATCAGCGCGTTAATCAGCTGACTGGCGGCCGGGAAGCTGTCGACGCGGATGCGCTGTTTGGTCTCTTGATCGAAGATGATGTGATAAAGGTCGTCACCCTCGTGCCAGAGACGAAATTCTGCGCGCATGCGGTAGTGGCTGACTGGTGAGCGGAACACCTCAGGAACGGGCGCGGCAAAAGGCGTCATCATGCTTTGCAGACGGACGACTTTTTCCGCCAGCTGCGCTTCGTACTGTTCTGTCGGGAGGTGTTCGGGGGTCATGATGCTTCCTGAGTGATAAATAATTACGCGGGGATTGTAGGGATTGTTCAGGGGATGTCCAGCCTTTATCAGCAATAGCTGTCTGGACATCTATACATGTCTAATTGTAGCATTCTGTTTCCGGTCTCCTTTGAGTGAAAAGGGAATCCAGTGTGAATCTGGAGCTGACGCGCAGCGGTAAAGACTGGCGGGATGAGAAGTTGCAGACACTGCTTTGGAAGAGTGGGAAGTCTTCATCCATAACACGCCACCCAGCCCGAAGACCTGCCGGATTACGTCGCAGTGGATTTTCATCATCGCGTGCTACTGATGAAACCGGCGGCATCCTTCTTATATTGTGGATGCTTTTACAATGATTAAAAAAGCTTCGCTGCTGACGGCGCTCTCCGTCACGGCATTTTCTGGCTGGGCGCAGGACAGCGACTCAGACACCATGGTAGTAACGGCAAACCGCGTTGAACAACCCATCAATACCGTTCTGGCGCCTGTGAGCGTGGTGACGCGTCAGGATATCGATCGCTGGCAATCGACCTCTGTTGTTGACGTGATGCGTCGTTTGCCGGGTGTCGATGTGGCACAGTACGGCGGACTGGGGCAGCAGTCATCCCTGTTTATTCGTGGCACCAACTCCAGCCATGTGCTGATTCTGGTCAACGGCATTCGCCTGAACCAGGCGGGCGTGAGCGGCTCTTCCGATTTAAGCCAGTTCCCGATATCTCTGGTGCAGCGCATCGAATACATCCGTGGACCGCGCTCAGCGGTGTATGGCTCTGATGCGATTGGCGGTGTCGTCAACATTATTACGACGCACGATAAAGACGGTACGACGTTAAACGCAGGCGTGGGAACAAACGGTTATCAGAGCTATGGCGGCAGCACGCAGCAGACGCTGGGCGGCAACACGCGCGTGACCCTGGCCGGGGATTACACCTATACCAAAGGGTTTGACGTGGTGGCGGAAGGCAATACCGGCGGAGTCGCTCAGCCGGACCGCGACGGCTTTATGAGCAAAACGCTGTATGGCTCTGTTGAGCATGACTTTTCCGAACAGTGGGGCGCGTTTGTCCGCGGTTACGGCTACGACAACCGTACGGCGTATGATGGCAGCGTCTTTACTCCGGGCGTTCTGGTGGACACTCGCCAACTGTACAGCCAGACCTGGGATGCGGGCCTGCGCTATAACAACGATATTTTCCATTCGCAGCTCACCTCCAGCTATAGCCATAGCAAAGATTACAACTATGACCCGAACCTGGGGCGCTATGACTCCACGGCGACGCTCGATGACGTCAAACAGTACAACCTGCAGTGGGCAAACTCGGTGGATGTCGGCCACGGCAACATCGGCGCGGGCGTTGACTGGCAGAAGCAGAGCACAGAGCCCGGTACGAGCTATGTGACTGACGCCTATGATATCCGTAATACCGGCCTGTATATGACGGCGTTGCAAAAGCTGGGCGATTTCACCCTGGAAGGCGCGGCCCGCAGCGATGACAACTCGCAGTTCGGCCAGCACGGCACATGGCAGAGCAGCGCCGCCTGGGAGTTTATCGACGGCTACCGTTTTGTGGCCTCCTATGGCACGGCTTTTAAAGCGCCGAATCTGGGGCAGCTGTACGGCTTCTACGGCAACGAAGATCTGAAGCCGGAAGAGAGCAAACAATGGGAAGGCGCGTTTGAGGGGCTGACGGCGGGCGTGACCTGGCGTGTATCAGGCTACCGTAACGACATCGATAACCTGATCGACTACAACACTGACCTGCAGAAGTATTACAACGTCGGTCAGGCGCGTATTAAAGGTATTGAAGCCACCGCGTCGTTCGATACCGGGCCGCTGACGCACAATATTGGCTATGATTATCTCGATGCGCGCGATGCAAAAACCAACGAACTTCTCGATCGTCGGGCAAAGCAACAGGTGAAATACCAACTGGACTGGCAGGTCTATGATTTCGACTGGAGCATGACCTACCACTACCTGGGCACGCGCTATGATACGGATTACAGCACCTATCCGAACCAAAAGGTAAAAATGGGCGGCGTCAGCCTGTGGGATGTGGCGGTGTCATATCCGATAACCTCTCACCTTACAGTTCGTGGTAAAATCGCCAACCTGTTCGATAAAGACTACGAGACAGTTTATGGCTATCACACTGCAGGACGAGAATACAACTTGTCGGGCAGCTATACCTTCTGATCCACGTCCCACCGTGCTGGTGTTTGACTCCGGCGTCGGTGGGTTGTCGGTTTATGATGAGATTCGGCATCTCTTGCCGGATCTGCATTACATCTACGCTTTCGATAACGTCGCATTCCCGTACGGCGAAAAAAGCGAGTCGTTCATCGTTGAGCGCGTCGTTGAGATAGTCACCGCCGTTCAGGCTCGCTACCCGTTGGCGCTGGCGGTGATCGCCTGCAATACCGCAAGTACCGTCTCACTCCCCGCGTTGCGAGAAAAGTTCGCTTTCCCGGTAGTGGGCGTCGTTCCGGCGATTAAACCGGCCGCTCGTCTGACGGCCAATGGTATTGTCGGATTGCTGGCGACTCGCGGTACGGTGAAACGTCCTTATACTCGCGAACTTATCGACCGCTTTGCCAATGAGTGTCGGATAGAAATGCTGGGGTCGGCGGAGTTGGTGGAACTGGCGGAAGCGAAGTTGCATGGCGAGCCGGTCCCGCTGGAGGAGCTGCGTCGTATTCTTCGCCCCTGGCTGCGGATGCCGGAGCCGCCGGAT
>Ga0213878_10000507_pt1 | contig 14516 bp, 12 predicted proteins | sample VelepicoBEBS_R02_FD_161053 | JGI IMG/M metagenome (GOLD analysis project Ga0213878, IMG submission 161053) | Vellozia epidendroides bulk soil microbial communities from rupestrian grasslands, the National Park of Serra do Cipo, Brazil - BS_R02 | ecosystem: Environmental > Terrestrial > Soil >... | reverse complement strand
CTGCAAAATCAGCTCATCGCGGCCGCCTGCAATATTAAAAGATGGTTCCAAAAACTGCAGGGAACCATTTTCGCAGCCCCAAGAGAAGACGCCGCCTGGAGCGGTGCTTCTCTACGGGAAGTTTTGGCCAACTATTTTGTTCAGATCGACCCGCGCAGCTTTTGGGCAAAAGCAGTGGCCTGAAACCGCCCGGCCACGCCAAATTTTTTATCGTGCGTCGAGGCTTTGGAGTGACTTTGTAATTAGAACCTGATTCACTGTCTGGTTCAGCCTCTAGCAGGGCCTCTTCACCGCGAACCGGGGTTTTTCAGCGGAATCAACAATCAACATTTAATTTGACGGCTAAGGCCGGATACGGAGGCACTGCCGCTCAGTGAGTCGCCCCTTGCGCATCTCTGCAGCGAACGGTTGGTATCACGTACTCAATCGTGGAATCGATGGCCGGGCGAGGTTGAATACCCGGCTGTGAGCGTCGCCGATCGCACGGTTCCAAAACCGGCTTAAGACCGGCTCGTTTAGCCCTTGCCAGCCAGGCTCCTCGCCTGAAGTCTGTTCTCTCCATTGCCGGCAAGTTGCCTGAGCAAAAGTAAGACATTTAGACGCAAGCTCGCTGACCTTGTCGACATAAGCTTCTTTAGCCATTCGCCTTCACCCTCCTTTTCATCTAAATCTTAACGCTTCAATTCTGCCCAAGCCACGCCGCTATTGGCCATCGTCGCCCTCAGGTTGTCTTATGCGAAGTCGCTAGCGAAGTGACGGCGGCTTCTTCTGCTTTTTGGGAAGAAGAATTTAAAGACAGTTTGTTTCGATTCACTTTTTTCATCGGCGAGGTGGTAAGCCGTGCAGTTGATAAAAGGCGGAGACGGAAAAACTGAGCTTCCAATAATCAGCGTTCTCCCCTCCTCCACCCTCCCCTCGCCTACTGCTACTGATTTTAGGAGTTCGTGAACCGATCTTTTTCCACCCTAAATGGCAAGCCTAGCTAACCCAAAATGGAACGAGAGTTGATCATGGAGCGAACCCGTGCTGACCTCCAAGCCGCGCTCCGCGCCAAGGGCGCGTGGGAGGCCGAAAGCGCCAGATGACCGACAGCAAGATTCAGGCTGCGAGAAAGCTATTGGAAAGGGGGGACGCGACCCCGTGATGTCGCGCAGAGCTCAGGCGTGTCGAGTTGTGTGCGTCAAGTTCTGCAAAAAGGGGGTCTGAGGTTGTGGGCTGGAAGGAGCGAGTGAATTTGGACGGCCTCGACCTCAGTAGGTAATTTAGATGGCCATAGTTCAACAAACGTCGGACGGCATCCGCAAGATTCTCACCCGCGTTTACATTAGCCGAGGAGAGCTTCTGTAATCGCAAACCATTCCTCTTGCAGCGAACTGCGACACGGAGGCTTACCCGAACGCTGGTACCAATACGCGGCATTCGAAGGATCGCCTTCCTTCCTGTGTAAGTACGCGTGCACCCAGGCGCCGGCAGGACCCTCATCTTGCTGCGCTGATTCGTGAGCTCTCGTCCAGTCCCCCTTAGCATCCCACCACAACCCTAGGAAGAGACAGGTCTGTTATTTGAAGCCTCCGATTGGGCCTTTTCTATTCCGTTAGTCTGGTCATTAGTTTCCTTACCTCGTATAGCCTCGGCACATACAAGGTTCCGTCTGCCAAGCCAAGGAGTCTGTCGATCGCCACTCCATTCAGGCGCAAGCGCTTGTGAAAAGCTTTGAGCGCCTCCTGCTTTTCTCGCCCGGTTGCGGCCCCGATAATTCGGGTAACAAATGAGGAAGTATTAGAGGCAAGCTGTTGGAGCAGGTCGGTCACTCCCTCCGGGTCATCTGTGTCGAAAACGCGTTCTTTGACACCCTGACTGATAATATCGGTTAGAATTGGTCTGAACAACAGTTCCGAAGCGGTGACCACCCTTTGATATAACCCGTGATTTTCCGGGCGAAACAGGGCACCGAACACCGCCCAAGCGCCGGGAGCTAACTCAGTCTTGATCCGGGTGCCTTTTGCCAGAAAGGCGTTCAAGCGCTGCAAAGGATTCAGTGTCTGATCCGTAAGTACATCATCAAGCTTCGCGAGCGTTTGCTGGGCGAACCGATCTGCCAGCGCCGCCAAAAGGGCTTCCTTTGAAAGAAAGTAGTGATAGAAAACACCTTTCGAGATGCCGGCATCGGCGATGATATCATTCAGGCTAACACTGTCATAACCCCGGGAAAGAAAGAGCGCGAGCGAGTGGTCGAGAATCTCGGATCGCCGTAGATCGGGGTGCTTAATTACGCGAGGCATGTTGCTGAATTAGCCGACGAGCGGCAGGCTCATCGCTACGTTTGATGTGACTATAACACCGGCAAACCCCGGATGAGCAGGCCGCCGTCGCTCCGCTTTGGCGCGCCCTGGTTGCAAGGCCCGTAAGGTCGTGAAACTTGGCCGCGACGTAGGCTAGGCGTAGTCGGGAGCTCAGCCCTACCGGTTTATCCAACGATAGGGCTGATCCGTATTTCCGCTGGCCGGCTTGACAATAGACCACTGGTCTATATACTAGACTAGTGGTCTAATACAAGCGGTTTTAGCTCAATTAGGCAAATCAAATCGCTGCCAACAAATCGATCACATGAAAAACTGGCGCAAGTACCTGTAGCGGGTGTCACACCAGTTAACGGAGTTGAATTATGATGGTGAAATCCCTTATTCGGACCGTTCTGTGGCTAGTCGTGTTCGCCATTCTGTTGTTCGTTCCGGCCGGTACCACCAACTGGACGGCTGCCTGGATATTTCTTGTCGAAACTTCTGTCATCAGCATCGTGCTCGCGGTCTGGCTAGCCAGATACGATCCGGAGTTGCTTAAGGAACGGATGCGTTCGCCTATCCAGAAGGAGCAATCCGTCGAAGACAAGATTGTGACCGGGCTGCTTCTATTCTTCTTTTCTGCTTGGTTCGTGTTTATGGCGCTCGACGCCGTCCGGTTCAAATGGTCTAGTGTTCCGGCCTGGCTCCAGATTCCAGGCGCGCTCGGTGTGCTGGTTGCCTGTTACATCGGTTATCTGACACTACGGGAAAACACGTTTGCAGCGCTAGTGGTAAAGGTCCAAGAAGAACGTTCTCAAAGGGTCATTACCACTGGACCTTATCGGTATGTCCGCCATCCAATGTATGCGGGCATGATCTTTTATTTAGTTGGTGCGCCTCTGCTTCTTGGCTCCTGGTGGGGACTTCTTTGGGGATGCGGACTACTCGGTCTATTCGCAATTCGCCTCCTGATTGAGGAAGGAACCCTTAGGAAAGGACTTCCGGGTTACAATGACTATGCGGCACAGGTACGGTATCGGTTGGTCCCGCGGGTCTGGTAGGCCAGAAATAGCCTCTAATTAATCGGCTCCGCATTGTTTAATTGCGTGGTTGAGGTCGGGATTCTGAGTGAGTCCGGTTGGATTTCAGTGTGGAGCTTACCGAGTTCCGTCGCGAACTGTCGCTGGAGTGGCTGACGGTACTCTTGTGGTGGGAAGGCCTCCGCGGGGCAAACAGACTCTGGCGAAGCCAAACACTTTGAGGGGATGAGTGGTCTTTCGGTTTAAGTTTGGATCGTTTGGGGTGATGAGGTGCCAACCGGAGCTCGCGCCGCGGCAGCGATTAGCGAGTCCATCTGAATCCCGCCACATTTGTTACTCCCATCGTTCAATGCTGATAGTAGTCTATCCCAGGACCACCAACCAATAACAGAAATGACGATATGACCAACACAGACCTAGAGAACCACAAGGTCGTTTCACCAAACGAATGGCTCGAGGCACGAAAACACTTTCTGATCCAAGAGAAAGAATTTACTCGTCTCCGCGATCAACTGAGCCGGCAACGAAGAGAACTGCCGTGGGTAAAGGTGGACAAAGAGTATATTTTTCACGGACCGAAGGGTAAGGAAACCCTATCGGAACTGTTTGATGGAAGAAGCCAGTTGATCGTTTATCACTTCATGTTTGGACCCGACTGGGAAGCCGGGTGTCCGCACTGCTCCTTTTGGGCCGACAATTTCAACAGTATCATCGTACACTTGAATCACCGGGACGTCACAGTGGTCGCTGTGTCTCGGGCGCCATGGCAGAAGCTGGAAGCTTTCAAGAAGCGAATGGGGTGGAACTTCAAGTGGGTCTCATCATCCGAATCGGATTTTAATTTCGATTATCACGTCTCATTCGCGCCGGAAGAGCTAGCCAAGAAAGAAGTCATCTACAATTTTACAACAAACGTCGACATTGAAAGTTCCGAACGGGAAGGAGTTAGCGTCTTTTACAAGGACGCGACGGGTAGCGTGTTCCACACTTATTCCGCTTATGCACGTGGCATCGATATGCTAAATACGGCATACCATTATCTCGATTTGGTTCCCAAAGGCCGGGATGAAGCCGGGTTGGAATTTACCCAAGCGTGGGTGCGTTATCACGACGAATACGGCGACTAGACGCATCGGTCACGACGCTGGACGTTCTCTTCAGTGAGCTTCTGCCTCCCTTATTGCCTTAAGAGCTTCAGAAGTGCAATCCGCGAGGTGCAATGCTTCAGCCTTGAGCGCTGGGGAAAATGACATGAACGTATCGGTCTTTACCAACCACATGGCTGTCCGCGTTGCCTGATTTCGACAGTCGGTTCGTGTCACCCGAGCGAAACGCATCGGCGACGCCACCGACATCGGCCGTGGTGTAGTTAATAAGACGCTTACCTTTGGTCGAGACAAAAGCAGTCAAATCCACCGGGCGATGCTCAACGCGACTGTGAGATGCCTTCAGAACGAGTTCCAAGTAAAACTGGAAGAGGCCTGAAAGGCACTGGTAGTCCTCAAGGGCTTCCGATCGAGGGTACCCTCTAAAAAGCGTAATCGTCTTACTAACTACATCGCCGCACCAGACGACGGCGATTGTAGTGTTAGCGCTCGCTTACCTGGATGTTCTCGTCGAGAATTCGTTTAATTTCGGCGATCGCAGCTGCATTGGACAATAGGTCATGGCCTGCCGGGACGCTTTTCTCTGATTCCGCTCCTTCCAGGTGTGCGCTACGGTAAGATACGACCCCATCGGAGCTTTCAGCTCCATCGTTGATGCCCCGATTGCCGATAATACTATGAAATGGAACCCGGATTGGTAAGGCGGCAAGACTATCCAACAAAGGGTTTGGAGCCAGCGAAAATAGGCTTGTGGGCCCACCCCGTACGTTGACGCTTCCGAAGTAAGGAGTCAAAACGCCTGGGTACTCGCTCGCTAATTCTCTCAACATTTCGGCCGGCGTTCTGGAATGCCGAATCAATCGGTCACCAATGCTGCCAACGATGCCGGCAGCCAGCCGGCTTCCACGGTGGGGCACCGCCATAAAAATTACCCGATCAATACATGGCTGATGACGGAAAAAGAAATATTGAAAAATCATGCTTCTTTCGGCTGGCTGGAGAGACAAAGCATCCAGCGGTTTATTCGCAACTGCGTTCCAAAGAGCGTTTTCGGAATCCGACACCAATGTGTGAGCAAGCAGGCCTCCCATACTGTGCGCTACGACCACCACATGACGAGATGGGACGGCGGTACCTGATGGATCGAATAGTTTTTGAGTTGCCTGCAGATCTTGACGGAGTTGGGCTGCGCTTTCTAGAACGGATTGCCCGGTTGGATAAAGGAAAAACCAAGGTTGATAATGCTCGAGAATCCGTGGATCCGAACAGAGGTCATTTACCATATTTTGCCACGAGAAAGGCGAAGACAACAGGCCATGAATAAAAAGAATCGGAGTCTTGTTAGGATCGTACGGGTGAATGAGATAAATGCCGGTGGCAAATCTTGGGTCATCCGGTCGCAGGAATGATGCAGCAGAGCTTTCCGCTACCTTTGCGGCGTGTGAATCAATCACCGCCAAAGTGGATGTATAGTTGGCGGCAATCGCCTTAGCCTCGGATGCCGACTCGACAACAACGGGATCAAACGAATCGTACAGCTTGAGCAGCGGAATCTCACCCGGATTCTCCTCTTTCACCGCTGTTACGCCAAGGGTAATCCCGGTTGTCGGATAATGTCTTTCCTTCAAGCTGCTTTCGGGATTCCTACAGTAGACGACGAGAGGCGTGCCCTCCCCCACTGTTCTGTATTCATGCCGCAAACCCTTCTCCTGGATGGCATCTGCGAGAATTACCTGATCGTAGTTAAGCAAATATTTGAGGGCTTCCTCACGCAATGAAGAAGTCAACATCACTCGAACCCGTTGGCCGTTCCAGGTCGCAAAGGGCTGGTCAAACCTCGGATGAATTACTGCTTCCGGCGGGTAAGAGATCTTAACGAGATGAGCGCAGCCGGAAAACAGAAGAGCTACGAGAACGCAGCTGACCAATTGGCGCGTTAAAATCGTAAATTGGCTGTTCACTATTCCTCAGGTAACCGAATACACCGTCAATCTGTTCTGGCTGTTAACCTTGGCGTCCCGCCAGTCATAAGACAGAAAGCCAGACTTTATGGTCCGCGGGAGTCGCCATCAGTTTCCGTGCCAGCTTTCGCCTGGAATATTTAAATCCTTGCGGTTGAAGGTATTAGGAACTTCAACCATAGAGTACCGCCCCGGCACGGAGTTTTGCACGTTCGAAAAATCGACCCAGGTCGCCGCCGGATTGGCTGCCGTCCACGCTGAGCAAGACTTAGACTAACTTAACTAAGGTGTTGGGTTTTCTGAACGCACGGCCTGCCCGGTGCCGTTCTATTGGCAATTCATTCATTGCGAGATAGAATCCCTCAACAATGAACGATCCGCAGCAGCGGGCCATTGCAACGAGTCAACACTCGGGGATTGGGAATGAGGAACGTTCGCGCCGGAATGAGGATCAGCTTTATCTTGCGCTTGACTCGGCGCGCATGGGTACCTGGGATTGGTATCTGCTCGATCGCTCCATGCATTGGGACGAGCGGATGCACGCACTCCTCGGTCTGGAACCCTCAACCTTCGGCGGGCGCTACGAGGATTTCCTGGAGATGATTCATGCTGAGAACCGGCAGCAGGTAGCCGGAGAATTAGCGCAGGCAGTTGAAATGCGTGCGGAGTATGAAGGAGACTTCCGCGTGGTCTGGCCAACGGATGGCAGTGTTCACACTCTCAGGGCGAGATCAAAAGTCGTTTGTGACAATCAGGGAAAGCCAGTGCTGATGACCGGCGTTTCCTGGGATGTCAGTGAGCGCTTCCAGATGGAGAATGCCCTCGCACGAGAGCGTTTTCTCCTGAAGACGCTAATGGACACTCTACCGGATCACATCTACTTCAAGGACAGGGAGAGCCGGTTTATTGCAGTAAATCGTGCCGCGGCAACCTTGTTTGGCTCCGAAGATCCAGCGGCCGCGCTCGGCAAGACAGACGCGGATTTATTCGCTCGCAAACATGCCCTGGCTGCGCTCCGCGATGAACAGGAGATTCTGCGTACCGGACGGCCTCTAGTGAACATGGAGGAAAAGGAGACCTGGCCCGATGGGCATGAGACGTGGGTTTCTACTTCAAAGTTGCCGCTGCGAGATCCCGAAGGACACATCATCGGCACCTTTGGGCTCTCGCGCGACATCACGGAGAAAAAGCGAGCTGAAGAAAAACTCGCGGCGACCTCGAAAGAGCTGACCAGGCTTAACCGGATCCTGCAGACTCTCTACCAATGTAACCACGCCTTGATCCGTGCCACAGATGAACATGAGCTTTTACAGTCGGTTTGCGAGATTCTCGTAAAAGTCGGAGGGATCCGCTTGGCGTGGGTCGGAGTTTGCGAGGACGACGCTGAAAAGACGGTTCGACCCGTCGCTATGGCCGGATACGGCCTCGACTATGTTGAAAATGCCAAGATTTCCTGGAGCGACCAAACCGAGAGAGGGCGCGGCCCGACCGGGATCTCTCTCCGGACTGGAAAACCCTATTGGGCCAGAAATATGCGCACGGATCCCACCCTGGCTCCTTGGCGCGACGCCGCCATTGCTCGCCAATATGCCTCCTGCGTCGCCCTCCCTTTGATTTTTTCCGGGATCCGGATCGGTGCTATGAGCCTGTATGCTCGGAGACTCAACGCCTTCAATGAGACCACGATTGACCAGTACACCGATCTGGCCAACAACCTCGCATACGGAGTTGCAGCGCTCCGGACTCAGGCGGAACGGAAACTCGCCGAAGAAGCGTTACGTAATATTGAGCAACGTTTGCAGGATATTGTAGATAACACCACTGCCCTTATTTTCATAAAAGACCTCGACCTCAAATACCAATTAATCAACCGAGAATTGGAACGTCGTCACCAGGTTCAACGCAATCTGATCCGTGGTAAGTCCGATTTTGATATCTACCCTCCCGGTATCGCCGAGAGGCTGCGCGCGAATGACCGGCAAGTAATCGAGACCGGGAAACCAATCGAATTCGAGGAATGCGTACCCGCCGCTGACGGCGACCGGTTTTACATCACCTCAAAGTTCTTGCTCCGGGACGGCAGTGGGAAACCTTACGCGATTTGCGGTATCGCGACCGATATCACCGAGAGAAAAAGAACCGAAATGGAACTACTCCGGACCGAGGAGGCGAAGCGCGAAGCTCAGGCCGCGCTGACTCATGTTTCGCGAGTAACAATGGTCGGCGAATTAGCGGCTTCCATTGCTCACGAATTAAATCAGCCGCTTACGGGCGTCGTGACTAATAGCAACGCCTGCCTGCGCTGGCTCAGCAACGACCCTCCAAATCTTAGTGAAGGGCGCGAGGCAGTAAGGCGCATTCTCCGGGACGGAACGCGTGCCGCTGACGTCATTACCAGGATCAGATCGCTCCTGCGCAAGACCGAGGCGGAGCTGGTGCCTATGGACATTAACGACGCCATTCGCGAAGTGATCGCTCTGATCCAGCCTGAGGTCCGAAAAAACGAGGTCAAGCTCCGGATCGATTTGGATCCGGGTTTGCCGCCCGTCCAGGGCGATCGGGTGCTACTTCAGCAGGTCCTTCTCAATCTGCTGATCAACGCCATCGAAGCCATGGCCGCCATTGATCGTGTTGATCGAAACTTACAGATGATCTCTCGCCGGTTGGAACCGGCGATAGTGCTGGTTGCCGTCCGCGACTCTGGACCTGGTCTTGGAGAACATTCTTTCGAGGATATATCGGAGGCGTTTTTTACCACTAAGCCGAATGGGATGGGAATGGGACTATCGATCAGCCGCTCGATTGTCGAAAATCACGGCGGCCGCCTGTGGGCTGAACCAAACCCCGACCGTGGTGCAACCTTTCAATTTACTCTGCCCTCAAACGACGAGGCCTGAGCCACGAATCGATCCCTTTGGCGCCTTGGGAGCGCAGCGCAACATCGGGATAATCCGAGGAGCATCTGCCACCAGCAAGACATCCCGCTCATCTCTGTAGGAAAATAACCGTGCGGGGTCGCCTCTGGTAAAAAAGTCAGAAAGGTATCACCACGCAACCCGCAGCGTAGGCGCAGCTGCCCAGCGTTGTTAGTTAGGCGGCTTATTGGCTAGTCAATTTGTTACCCAATCGGCTAACTCTCTAAGGGTTTTCAAGATAGCATCTTCTCCTAATTCCAGATCGTAACGGAGAATGCTAGCGGCATCAAATATGAGCCGCAGAACCCGATCAAAATCCTCCTTTTCTTTTGGAGTTAGTTCCCATTTAGTAAGAGGCAGTCTTTCCTTCACCAGCTCTTCAGCTTCTATTTTTTCTCTATTTGGTTTCATATGCGTTAGGGAAGGGAGTTTTTCAAATGCTGTTGACACGTCAGCAGATTTTGCGGGTGGTTTGGAATCGGACTCCACGGGGCAGGAGCGGAAGCGTTGCAAGAGGACCCCTGATTTCCACGCGGCCCCGGGGTTTTCTGGTTGGACAAACTACTCGTGGTACGCGGAGGCGTTCCGGAAGGGGTTATAGACTCCCCGGCTATGTCGTTCCGGAGCATACACAAACCCGTAGAGATCTTTTTTGATGTCGACAGGCTCCAAGATCAGGCCTTTATCCCGAACGGCCTTGGTGTATTCGATCAGAACTCGCGCGGTACCGTCGATGCCCCACATGCGGAATCCTGTCCCCAGAAATCCGCCGTTAGGATAAAGTTGTTCCAGGTTTGCCATCGCGTGGAAACAATTGATCGCGATTTGGTCCTTTCGGGTAAGGCGGTCATCGGCCTTGTAACGGATAGTTCCTCCATCGAGTAACTCCTTCCGTTTCACGCCAAGCTCAAAAGCTTCTTTCTTAACCTCGTACGGTCCCCATATGCCTATGGCGTTCTTAAAAAGCACCCCCAGTTTCAATGTCTCGGGCAGCTTGAAGCATTTCCCGGGAACGATAGGACATGTGTTCAAGTTCGGATCGATCCGGCTGCCAAAGGCGCCGAAGACGCACAGATCCTGGTTCTGAGCAAAATCGGCAGGCATCCAACTAATGGTAAACGCCTCAAAATTCCGGTTCCTGTATTCTCCTCGCCTAAATCCGGGCGTGAAATGGGGCTGCTTGTTGTCGGCAAAGACGCGTATCACCGCAATGAATGAGTGCGCAAGTGCCGGTTTATTCGATCGATGCTGATAAGCGAAAGGCACAATGAAATAGCGGTCCACGGTGTTCTCGCCTTCTCCCAAGCGAGCTGAGACTTTAGCCTTGATGCGGTTCACAACCTGATCCCATAACGGCACATCATAGTTGGAGTAGTTGATATCCGGTTTGAGGAGTCCAGCCTGAGCCTGGACGCACGGGCTAAAAAGGAGAGCGCTCATTGTGACCAAGCGAGCAACAGTCTGGCTCGATCGCTTGGTTTTCCGGTGGGCTCCGCAGCGGTTTAAGAGCAGGCAATCGCTGCCCTTGATAGATATTGGTGCGCGGCGCACCGCGCTTCGGTCGATGTTTTTAATGCAATTCATATATCAACGCCCCAGCACGGTCTTCATCATCGTACAAGTGCAAACAAAATGCCCCCGGCCTTTGTTAAGATAGCGCTGCTAAATGGCGTACGATCTTATGGCAAAACAGATACAGGTCAGCAAGTCTTTCCATGCCCTGCGGGTTGGAGCCGACATCCCCGAGGCGGTGCTCGAAGAGATGGAGGCGGAATATCGAGATCTTTGCAGATCTTTCTCACTAGCAAATTCCGGATCTCCGAGCGCTTCGACTAGCGTCAAACGCAGGCTTGTCAGCAATTCTTCGCGCGTGCGTTCCTGGGCGTTTACGCCAGGAACCTCTTCGACCCAACCGATCCACCATTCGCCGTCCCGTTTGACAACCGCCGTTCGTTGTCCGGTGGGGTCCTATAACGCTCCGATTTGGCCAGTAATTGAACAGGGGCGAGCTGTTCATATTTCCAACGTTGCTTATCTTGGAGGTCCTGCCAAATTTCGCTCATAAACTTACCGACAATCTCCTTCGCCGAAAAGAAGCGATTACTAGTCGATTGGCCTTTTTTGGAAAACTCACTCATTGCTGTCAGTGGACGTTGTATGATGCGATTGGCGCGAATATTAATGTTTCCCTTTTTTCTCCCGGCATCACAGCTCGGCTCCCCCTACATCGAGCTCTCGGCGACTCCAGGCCAACTCTGAACGCCTTTGGTAACGGAATATGCATGGTCACCGTAGTGCCCTGTCCGAGCTCGCTACGCACCTCTAACTTGAAGGAGCGAGCGAACAATCCTTGCAGCCGCCGGCGTAATAGGGACAGCGCGTGGGCCCGGGGGCGCTCTCCGAAGAAAACACGTTTGACCTCTGTCGAAGGCAAACCTTGCCCGTCATCGCTGACGCTCATCTCCAGCCACCGTCCTGTCCGACGGACCGCGAGCTGCAGCCGCCCGGCTCGCGGCGAGGATTGCAGTCCGTGTTGGACCGCGTTCTCCACCAACGGCTCGAACGAGAAAGGCGGCACCAGAACCTTGAGCAAGCCCGGATCGATTGTCTGCTCCACCTTCAATCGGTCACCGAATCGCAGCGACTCGATATCTAAATAAGCACGCACGACCGCCAGCTCTTCCTCCAGAGGTACTAGCAGTCGCTCGTTTTGATCGAAACTGGCCCTGAGGAATTGGCGCAACAGTCCTGTCGCCCGAGGTACTTCCAGCGGCGCAACCTTCGACAGCGCCGAAACGGCATTCAAAGCATTGAACAAAAAATGCGGATTCATCCGCGCTTGCAAGGCGTGCGCCTCGGCCGAAGCCACTGCTCGTGTTTGCTCGTCGCGGTTACGTACTTGCTCGACGACAGCCAAAATCAACGCCGTGCCCAAACCTTGCAGCACAGGGGCCATGCCAATCTCCTCGATCCTGTGCGGTGACAGGTGAGAATCAGGAGCAAAGAAAAAGGTAAGGCTATTCCGCAGCAACGATACCCCAAAAGTCAGACAGAATCCGGTTAGTGGATGCTGCGCCAGCCTAGGGCGCCAGTGGTACAGGCGCCCTCCAGCCAAACCACCGCACAACATGGAAATTGCGATCGCGCCCAAAGGCAGGCCGTGATGAGCAACCGCGAGCCAGGTGACAAACACGCTAACGGCGAGTCCCACCCAAGGGCCTGCTACCAGACCCGCTGCACACACCGCCACGATTCGTTCGTTAAGCCATCCAACGTGCGAAGCAGTGACTTCTTCGACGAGGCCGAGGATCAAAAAAACCACCAAAGCCGTTCCTTGATCGTGCTTCGATGGCAAAGGACGCTTCGGTTGCCTAAAGCCCGGCAGAAGCGTGAGCGCGAACGCTGCCGTTACTAACACACAAACTTCATTGAAAATTGGGCCCATGGCGGGTAGACCGGGATCGCTCATAAAGAACCAAAATTGCTGCCAGTTTTTCGATCGAGCGTTTGGGCACAGCATCCGTTCACGTGCGACGCGTCCGGATAGCCGCCACCGACCCCATGGCCGATTCCCATGCGCTCCGGCAGGATGACCGCGAAAGCTGAAATCCCTCCGACAAATGGCAACCAGATAAATGTCTTGCCGGGAAGAGTGCAGTCAGTGTCGGCGCCCTTTAATTTTGATACTCGCTCCTGGAGAGCAATAGCATTCATATATTACCTCCGGTACAATAATACTTTCCATTCCACCAATGCATTGTTAGAATAGATAGTATGCGTGATGTGCATTTGCGACAGGTCGACCTGAATCTTTTGTCCACCCTCTACGCCCTCTTGGAAGAACGTCATGTAACCCGTGCAGCAAAGCGTTGTTTTTTGACCCAGTCGGCAATGAGCCGTTCTCTCGAGAGATTACGTGACACCTTCGGAGACGAGCTCCTGATTCGGACAGGCCGCATCTACGAGCGCACCGTCCGAGGAGAATGGCTTTTGCGAGAACTGGAGAATCTTCTCCCTCGGCTGGAGGCTCTGGTGCGAGGCGAACCTTTTGACCCGGCGCAAAGCCGGGAAAGACTTCGGGTGGCTGTGACCGACAACGGATCCATAGTCCTTTTGCCGGCACTAACTCAACGCATCCGGACGGCCGCACCGGACATGACCCTGGAAATTGTCGCCTGGCACGATCGATCATTTGAAGATGTGGAGGCGGGCAAAGTAGATCTGGCTGTCAGTCCCTTGCCTGCACCGTCGCCGCTGGAAACCGAGAGGCTCTTCAAGGAGGACTTCGTTTGTCTGCTCGGAGCCGATCATGAGTTTCGCTCTCGCCGCTTCACGCTGAAGCAATATCTAGAACTTTCTCATGTCGTCGTGGGCGTTCGTGATCGACCCCTGGCAGATCTTGGTTTGAGACGACGAGTCACCCTCAGTGTTCCGTTCCTTGTGGCGGCGGTTGCCGCCGTCGCTGGCAGCGATCTGGTGTTGACGCTCCCGCGCAAATTGGCCAGGGCCGTCGCTGCGATGGCGAACGTCCGCTCTGTGGAACCGCCTCCAGAGATCAAGAGCTTTCAATACTTCATGGTATGGCATCCGCGACTGACGGCGGAACCGGCCCAAGTTTGGTTCCGTGAGCAATCGCGAATAGTCGCCAAGGCGATTTGAAGATTATCCTGCAAGCGCCGACGCAAGGACAAGAGTTTTTGAAGCATTCTACACAACAAAACCACAAGGCATGGGAATGGGCTTGTGGATTTGTCGTTCGATTATCGAGGCGCATGGCGGACAGTTGACCCGAAGTCCTTGGCCCTACCGTGAACCCATACTTATACAAATCTTTAGAGTATGGGTCAGGGCATACCATCGTATCATGGAACCCAACTCAGCTCTCATGCTACCTGTCCTTTGAACAGCGATTGAAAGAAGGACAAAGGTGGCCAAGAAACGTCAGCAAACCAAAATTCCATTGATTTGCATCGTGGACGACGATGAGTCGCTGGTTGAGGCAACTGTCAGTCTCGTAGAGTCGGTTGGATACATCGCGGAAGGGTTCTGCTCGGCAGAGGACTTTTTAAAGTCGCCTCAATCGCGATGGCCAGTTTCGGCACTATGCGTAAGCTTATGCAAACTGAACTATCAAATCCCGCGCCAGCTGACAAACCTGTAGTCTCCGATCAACCAGTGAAACCAGCGGTCAAGACGCCTCGTAAGCGTCGCC
>Ga0213878_10000506_pt1 | contig 14518 bp, 10 predicted proteins | sample VelepicoBEBS_R02_FD_161053 | JGI IMG/M metagenome (GOLD analysis project Ga0213878, IMG submission 161053) | Vellozia epidendroides bulk soil microbial communities from rupestrian grasslands, the National Park of Serra do Cipo, Brazil - BS_R02 | ecosystem: Environmental > Terrestrial > Soil >... | reverse complement strand
CCCGTCGTGCTCTTCCCGGCGACGCCGCGCGCCCGCCGCCGCGGGTTTCTCGACGTGCCCGCCGAGGTCGTCGCGCTCCCGCTCGCAGGGCCGTCCACGCTGTTGCTCGCGGCGCGCGCGCTGCTGCGCCGCCCGCGCGCCGCATTCGGCGCGCTCGCCGCGATCCTCACCGAGCGCTATCCGCTGCGCGGGAAGCTGAAGAACCTGGTCGTCGTCCCGAAGGGGCTCGCGCTCGCGGAGATCGCGCGCGGTCGCGGGATCGCGCACCTGCACGCGTACTGGCTCTCGACGCCGGCGACGATCGCCTGGCTCGCCTCGCGCGTCGCCGGGATCCCGTTCAGCGCGACGACGCACCGCTGGGACCTCTACGAGAACAACCTCGCCGCGCGCAAGCTCCGCGACGCCGCGTTCGTCCGCACGATCTCCGAGCGCGGCCGCGCCGACCTGCTCCGCATGACCGGCGCCGATCCGGCGAAGGTCACCGTCGTCCGGCTCGGCATCGCGCTGCCGCCGCGCGGCGCGACCGCAGCGGGGAGCGCGAATACCGGCGACGTCGGCCCGCTCCGGATCGTGTGCGCGGCCCGGCTGGTCCCGGTGAAAGGGCACGCGTACCTGATCGACGCGCTCGCGCGGCTGCGCGAGATGGGGATCGCCTTCGCGTGCACGCTCGCCGGCGAGGGCGAGCTGCGCGGCGAGCTCGAGCGGCGCGTCGCCGCAGCCGGGCTCGCGGACGCGGTCCGCTTCGCCGGGGTCGTCCCGCACGACGAGCTGCTCGCGCGGCTCGAGCGCGGGGAGTACGACGTCGCGGTGATCTCGAGCATCGAGCGGTCCGGGGGGCTGATGGAAGGCGTCCCGGTCGCGCTGATCGAGGCGATGGCGGCCGGCGCGGTCGTGGTCGCGACCGACTCCGGGAGCATCGGCGAGCTGGTCGACGGGAGCACCGGGGTCCTGGTCCCGCAGTCCGACGCCGCGGCGCTCGCCGAGGGGCTCGCCCGGGTCGCTCGCGATCCCGGACTTCGCGCGCGACTGCGGGCCGGCGCCCGGGCGCGGGTCGAGCGCGATTTCGACGGAGCCCGCACCGCGGAACGGTTGCGGGCGCTCATTGCCGGCGTGAGGGAGACCCCCGCAGCTGGGTATAGCGTCGAAGAGCCGGACACTTGCTTGGAGGGCGCGTGACGCGCGAGGATTCACGGATGATCGACCGCGCCGAGAAGCCGGGATAGCGTGATGCTGTCCACCGGCTCGTTCTCGCGCCCCGATTTCAGCGACCGCCGCACCCGGCTCTCGCTCGGCATCGCCGTGATGGGCGCGCTGATCGCCGCCTTCGTCTACACGATCGGGACCGGCGACGTTCGGCTCACCGTGCTGGTCGCGTTCCTCGCCATCGCGCCGGCGCTGCTGATCCTCGCGCTGAAGCGCTCGTACCTGTTCCCGTACGGGATCTACGTCGTGCTGATCCCGTTCGACAACATGCTGAAGATCTCGGGCTCGGGGACGCTCACGAAGATGCTCGGGATCCTCTCGACGCTCTTCGTGATCATCTACGCGTTCCGGCGCAAGGGGCTCAACGCGCCGCCGCTGAGCCTCTATCTCTGGCTCGCGTACATGGCGTGGCTGCTGCTCAGCCTGCTGTGGACGCCGGACCTGCCGAACGGGCTGATCGACGCGCAGCAAACGGTCTCGCTGATCCTCATGTACGCCGTGCTCGCGGTCGCACCGGTCGAGGAGCGGGACCTACGCGCGATCTGTGCGTGCATCGTCCTCGGCGGGATCGCGTCGGCCTTCTACGGGATGTACCTGCTGCACGACCAGCCGATCGCGCAGACGATCGGCGGCGAGGCCGGGCGCCTGATGATCAACGTCGACAACCGGACGATCGACGCGAACCATTTCGCGAACGCGATGCTCACGCCGATCGCGCTCTCGCTCGTCGCGCTGCTGAACTCGCGCAAGCCGCTGGTTATCCTCGGCTCGATCGCGGCGCTCGCGGTTTTGTTCGCAGGCGAGCTGATGAGCCTCTCGCGCGAGGCGATGCTCGCGTGTGCGGTGATCGTCGCCATCACGGTGTTCCGCTCGCGCCGGCGGCTGCTCGGCTTCATCATCGGCGGATCGGTGATCGGGCTCGTCCCGATCTTCGTGCCGACGGTCCTGCAGCGCATGACCGATGCGTTCAAGACCGGCGGCGCCGGGCGCACCTCGATCTGGGACGTGGTGCTGCTGGCCTACAAGCAGCACCCGTTCTTCGGCACCGGGGCCGGCGGCTCGATCGACGCGTACGACCGGACGTATCTGCAGGTGTTCCAGTTCTACAACGCCGGCTGGAGCCGTCCGCCGCACAACACGCCGATGCAGATCGCGCTGGAGCTCGGCGTCGTCGGCCTCGTCCTGATCCTCGGCGCGTACTTCCTGACGTTCCGGCAGTTCCGTGAGGTTCGCCAGGGTGACTCGCTGTACGATCTGCGCGTCGCGCTCGGCGCCTCGCTGATCGGGCTCGGCATCTGCTCGCTCTTCATCGGGCTCGCAACGTACAAGTATTTCTGGCTCGCGCTGTCCACGACGGCGCAGCTTCGAACCGTCGCGCGATCGCGAAGGCGCGCGGAGCCGCTCCCCGCGGCCGGGGCGCCCGCCGCGCGCCGCGCGCGGCCGCGCCTCTGGCGCCGCTGGACCCGCCGACCGGCCCCGGCCGTACCGTGAACGTCGTCGTCTCCCTTCCGGGCCGGCGCGTCCCGCGGTGGCACGCCTGGTGCATCGGCGCGCTGCGCGCCGCGCCGGCGCTCTCGGTGAGCGTCGTGCTCGGCCGCGAGGATCCCGGCGCGCTGCCGAGCGGCCTGGGCGTGCGCCTCGGGGGCCGCGCGCTGGCGCCGGCCGACGTCACGCCCGACGCCTTCGACCCCGCCGACGGCGCGGACGTCGTGCTCGATCTCGGCGGCGGCGCGCTCGGGCTTCGGCCGCGCGAAGGCGTGTGGCGCTTTCGCCTCGGCGAGGACGACGACCGCGATCTGCCGTTCGCGCGCGAGATCGCCGCGGGCCGGCCGACCTTCGAGAGCGCGCTGATCCGCTCGCGCGACGGCCGCGACGAAGTGCTCAGAAAAGGGCGCTTCGCCTCGCCGCGCTGGTATCCGGCGACGCTGCGGCAGACGCTGGCCGAGGCCGCGCGCTGGCCGGCGACGCTGGCGTCGGCGCTCGCCGCGGGCGCCGAGCTGCACGGCGAAGCGGCGCCGCCGAGCGTGCGCCGAACCCCCGCGTCCCGGCTGCGCTTCGTGCTCTCGCTCGGCCGGCGGGCCGCCGGCGCACTGACGACCGCGCTGCTGGAGATCGACGAGTGGAACGTCGGCTTCGTGGAAGGCGGCCCCGCGCGGCTGCTCGCGCCCGAGCCGCTGGACGTCAAATGGCTGCCGCGGCCGGCGCCGCGGTCGTACATCGCCGACCCGTTCCTGGTCGAGCGCGACGGCGTGCGCGCACTCTTCGTCGAGACGTTCGACTACCGCGACGAGCGGGGCGCCATCGAGGCGATCGTGCTCGATGAAGAAGACCGCATCGTCCGCCGCGCCCGCGTCCTCGATCTCCCGACGCACCTGAGCTATCCCTACCCGGTCGAGATCGACGGCGAGCTCTACCTGATGCCGGAGAACTCCGCCGCCGGCGAGGCGGCGCTCTACCGCTGCGCCGAGTTTCCCGACCGCTGGGAGCGCGAGACCGCGGTCCTCTCCGGGATCGACGCGGTCGACACGACGCTCTTCGCGCACGAGGGGCGCTGGTGGGCGTTCTGCACGCGCTACTCGCGCGGCTCGACGCTCGCGCTGCACGCCTTCCACGCCGAGTCGCCGCGCGGCCCGTGGACGCCGCACGCGCTCAATCCGATCGTCGTCGACGTCACGCGCGCGCGCCCGGCCGGCCAGCCGTTCTCGGTCGACGGCGCGCTCTACCGCCCGGCGCAGGACTGCTCGCGCTCGTACGGCTGCGCGCTCGTGATCGCGCGCATCGACGAGCTCACGCCCTCGTCGTACCGCGAGCAGATCGTTCGCCGGCTCGACCCGAGCGGCTTCGCGCGCTGGAACGCGGGCATCCACACCGTCAGCTTCGCGCCCGGCCGGATCGTGATCGACGGCAAGCGCGCGTACCGCGACCTGCGCCGGCTCCGCGGCGCGGCCCGCAAGATCGCCTTCGCCGGCCGCCGCGCGTTCCGCCGGCGCCCCGTGACCGAGGCCACCTTCGCTTAAAGCGCGCCGCGAACGTCCGATACTACAAGGGCGACCCCGCGCGTAGACGCTTCGTAGACGCCGGGTTCGTAGGCTGTGAAAACGACGACGGCGCCGCTCGTGAGGAGCGCGCCGCCGCCGTGAGGATTCGCTACACCGCCGGTCATGCCGGCAAGCTACGTCGGCGGTGCAGCGTGGTGCCAGCAGCCGTCTCGGCGTACTGACTTTGTAAGAGTGTAACCCAAGTCACGCGTCGAGCGCAATCACCCGAAACGGAGTTCGCTCATGCGTGCGCGCGAAATCGCGACCTTGATTTCCTTTTGCCTCGCCGCCGCCTCGCTGGCGGCGTGCGGCGGCGGCGGCGGCGCATCGTTGCCGCCGGTCCAGCCGCCGGGCGCGGGCAACGCAGGTTCGTCGGTTCCGTCCGCGCCCGCGTCGGTCGCGATCTCGATCGCGATCCCGTCCGCGAGCACCGCGAGCTCGAGCGCGCGGCGCGCGCGCTACGTCTCCGCCGGGACGAGATCGGCGACGGTGAGCTACGCGGGGACGTCGCAGACGGCGAACTGCACGTCGACGTGCTCGCTGGTCGCGAACGTGATGCCGGGGACGGTCATGTTCTCGCTGAGCTTGTACGATGCGCAGAACGGGACCGGCCATGTTCTCTCGACCGGGCAGACGACCGCGACGATCGTCGCCGGCACGAGCAACACCGTCAATGTGACCTTCGACGCCGTCGTCGCCGCGGTGGTGGTCTCGACGCCGTCGGCGAGCGTGAACGCGGGAACGCCCGCGACGATCCCCGTCACCGTGACGGCGAAAGACGCGGCGGGCTACACGATCGTCGGCAGCGATCCGTACGCGACGCCGATCGCGATCAGCAGCGACGATTCGTCCGGCGCCTTCTCGCTCTCGACGGCGTCGGTCGCCGCGCCCGGCGCGCCGGTCATGCTCGCGTACAACGGTACGCCGGTCTCGAAGCCCGTCCACGTCGCGGCGAGCATTCAGGGGACTCCGGTCGCCGTCACGCCGGCGACGATCGCCGTGCAGACGCCGCCGGCTCCGGCGACGCCGTCTCCCGCGCCGACCGCCACGCCGGTTCCGGCCGGCGGCGTTCCCGCGCACGTGAAGACGTACTACTACTACGGGATCAACGGCGTCAACGCCGGGATTCCGCCCGCGTGGATGGCCGCGCACGCCGACTACGTCGAAGACGACGCCGCGAACGACACCAGCCTGCTCAAAGCGTTCAAGGCGGCCGGCGGAAAGTACACCGTCTCCTACAGCGATCCGGCGTTCTCGGTCTACTGCGCGCCGCCGTTCACGCCGCCCGCCGGCTCGTGCCGCGGACCGATGGGCAGTCTGGTCAGCGGCGACGAGTCGGCGTGGCTGCACGCCGCCGACGGGACGCGCGTCCACAAGTTCTACAGCGATCACTTCCAGTACCAGGAAGCGATGAACCCGCGATCCGCGAGCGTGCAGAACGCGTACCGCAACAGCACGGGCGGCTGGGCGAGCGCGATGCCGAACCTCGACTACATCTTCGCCGACGACTCGGGCGGCACGCTGACGGGCGGCGACGGAACGCAGCTCACCGGCCTGCTGTACAACTTCAGCGGAGCCGCGACGGAGATCGCGAGCGACGACGCGTTCGTCAGCGCGGAGAAGCAGATCTTCGCCGCCGCGGCGCGCCCGGTGTTCATCAACGGCGCGACGCCGTACACGATGATGCCCTCGTACGACGGCGCCTTCCTGAGCGCGCCGAACGTGGCGGGGCAGAACTTCGAGGGCTGCTACGGCGACTACAGCGGCCTGATCACCGACAGCTCGAGCAGCGGGCCGCGCTGGAGCAACATCTCGAACGCGCTCATCGCGGTCAACCGCTACAACAGCACCGCGCTGTGCATGAACGTGTGGGCGGCGACGCCTTCGAACCGCATCTACTACCTGGCCTCGTGGTGGATGGCGTTCGACCCCGTACACTCGGTCATCGTGCCGCAGGCTCCGACGTCGGACGGCTACACGGTGCTGCCGGAGTACGACATCGTTCCGATGCAGCCGCGGACGACGGCGACGTCGACGATCGCCTCGCTGCGCGCCTCGAGCGGCGCGTACGTCCGTGAGTTCGGCGCCTGCTATCAGGCCGGCGCGGCGATCGGCCCGTGCGCGGCGGTCGTGAACCCGAGCTCGGCTGCGGTCGCGATGCCGGCGCTCGCCGGGAAGTACACGAGCGCGCTGGCGCTCGACGACCGCAGCTCGTACACCGGCGGCAAGGCGTCGTGGACGGGCGCCGTGCCCGCGTCGCTGAGCGCGAACAGCGCGGTCGTTCTGCGGTAAGCGGGTCCTTCGGCGGGGAACGATCGAGCCAGCATGCGCTTATCGGTGATCGTCCCGTCGAAGAACCGGCCCGACGAGATCATCAACTGCCTCGAGAGCATCTACGCGCACAGCCCGCAGGTCGACGAGGTGATCGTCGTCGACCAGTCGGCGACGGCGTACGAGCTGCCGGCGCATCCGCGCCTCACGCACGTCTACCGGCCCGACCTTTCGGGTCTCACGGCTGCCCGCAACACCGGGATCGACGCGTCGAGCGGCGACGCCGTGCTGTTCATGGACGACGACTGTCTGTTCGTGAACGACGTCGTCGCCGAGATGAGCGCGTTCCTGGACGCGCATCCGGACGCGATCGGCGCGCAGGCGAAGGTCACCGACGCGGAGTACGTGCCGCGGCCGCTGTCCTCGCGGATCTTCGAGCACGGATTCTTCGATGTCTACACGCTCGGACCGGACGACGACCTGCGCCGCACGATGGGTTTCGGCTGCGCGTTCCGCCGCTCGCTGTTCGATCACGAGCGCTACGACGACGACCACCTCGAAGGCTACTGCTACGGCGAGGACTACGATCTCTCGGCGCGCGCGCGCCGCTGGGGGCGCTTGATGTACGCGCCCGCCGCGGTCGTCGAGCACCGCGCCTCACGCGTGAACCGGTTCGACCGCCGCCGCTTCTACGAGACGCGCTGGAGAAACCTGAACTATCTCTTCGCGAAGCACCGCCCGCGGCGCTCGCTGCAGGACCGGCTGGCGCATCTCTGGTGGCGGACCGGCGAGACGGTGCAGTGGCTTCGCTTCGGGCTCGGGTTGCCGCGTCTCCCGCGCTGAGCTCCGCGAACGACCGCGTCTACAGCTGGCGCCCGGGTCCGTAGACGACGTTCGCGACGGCGAGCTTGAGGTCGAGCCACTTCGGCCGCGCGCGCTCGATGACCGCCGCGCGCAGCCCCGGCCGCAGCACGCGGTAGTGCCGCGTGACGGTGACCTCGCTCGCGTAGCGGGCCTTGAACGGCTCGGCGCCGCGCATGAAGTCGAAGCGCTGGTAGCCCGACTCGATCGCTATGCGGATGGCGCGACCGATGATCCCTTTGCCGGGCGAGAGCTTCTCGTACGCCTGGTCGAAGCCGATCATGTACAGCCCGAAATACGAGCGGTCCGCATCGACGAACGCGGTCCCGCCCGCGAGCGGCTTCTCGCCGTCCCAGTACATCGTCATGCGCAGCAAGCCGCGGTCGAACGCGTCGCGGAACAGCGGCCCGTAGCGGGCGCGCTGTTTGCGCAGGTTCCCGCCTTGGCGCGAGTGGTTCACGAGGAGCATCGCCTCGATGTGCGCGTCGACGTCCGCCGCGGACGGCTCGCTGATCCGGAACGCCGGCACCGCTTCGGCGAGACGCCGCTCGACGCGCAGCATGTTGACGCGCGTCTTCGCCGAGATCGACTCGGTGATGTAGCGCTCCCACGTGTCGGGGAGCGCGCAGGAGAAGCACTCCGTCCCCTCGGTGGAGATCACGCGCATCCCGCGGTCTTCGAGCCGGCGCACGAGCGTGTCGATGCGCGGATCGTTGACGTCGCCGACGTTGAACGCGTCCCACGGCTCGCGCACGATCGCGTCGGCGAAGGCGCCGATCGCGGCCTCCGCGCGCGCCGGATCGGCGATCATCCCGGTGTAGTCGGCGGTCGGGTTTCCGCCGAGCGCGAGCTCGCGCACGATCGGCGAGGCGTTGCGCGCGATCGGAAGATACGCGACGGTCTCGCCGCCGTCGCGCGCGGCGAGCACGCTCCAGCGCAGCCGCGCGTGCGGAAAGTACGAGCGCAGCCAGCGCCAGGTCGTGAAGACCATCGCATGCGGATCACGCCGCTCCAGCGCTTCCCAGCGCTCGCGTTCCGCCTCGAACGCCTCCAGCGTGGCGATCCGCTCGACCTCCATGTTCGCGTCCCTTCCGTTCTCGTTCACGCGTTTCGTCCGGCCCGCATCGAGCGAGCGCCCGTCCCCATCATTCCCGTACCACGCGTTCCGTAACGGGCGCGCCTTCTCCGGCGCGTCCGAGCCCGTAGAGTTCCGCGATCCGCGCGGCCCACCGGTCGAGGCCGTCGCCGTCCGCATCGCGTGCGGCGGGCGGCGCCGCGCCGCTCGCGAACGCGCCGCGCAGCGCGTCGGCGAGCGCGCCCGGGTCTTCGCTGCGCGCGAGCGTCACGCGGGCGTCGCGGCGCGCCAGATCGGCGGCCCAGGGCAGATCGCTCGCGACGACCGGAATCCCGCACGCGGCCGCCTCGAGCGCGACGAACGGCATGCCTTCGCCGCGCGAGGGCAGCGCGAGCGCGTCGACCGCCCACAGCACCTCGCGCACGTCCTCGCTGAAGGGGACGTCGACGACGCGCGCGTGGCGCGCCAGCTCGGCGCGCGCCTCGGCGGGCGTCGCGACGGCGACGACGGTGACGGCGTCGAGCCGGGCGAGCGCCGAGGCCAGCACGTCGGCGCCCTTGATCCGCGGGTCCCGGCCGAAGAACGCGATCGCCGGCCCGCCGCCGATCCCGAGCCGGGCGCGCGCCTCGGTGCGCTCCTCGGCGCTCGGCGGCCGAAACCGCTCGGTGTCGACCGCGTTCGGCACGACCACGATCTTCGACGCCGCCGCGCCGACCGCGCGCGCATCGCCGGCGATCGCGCTCGAGACGCAGATGAAGCGCTCGACCCGCGCGCCGATCAGCCCGTACTTCAGCCGCCGCAGCGGCGTGATCCGCGCATCGCGCGCCGTGCCCTGCTCGAAGGCGGAGTGCAGGTGCCACAGCACGCGGGCGCGCGAGCGCCAGACCGCGAGCGTCACCGGCGCGAGCCACTCGAAGAAGTGCGCGTGCACGAGGTCGCCGCGCAGCTCGGCGACCGCGCGCGCGGCGGCGCGCGGCGTGTTCGGGACGACGTGGAGGCGAACGCCGAGCTCGCGGGCGGAGGCGTGCCACGGCGTCTGGCCGACGTCCGGGACGACCAGCTCGAACGCGTGCCCCTCGCCGATGAGCCGCCGCGCGAGGCGCTCCATGGCGGGGACAAACCCGCCGCGCTGGCGTCCGCCGTACGCGGCGGCCCAGACGATGCGCATGCTGGAGATCGCTTGCCCGCATGGGTATCAGGCGAAACAATGCGCATCGCGCTGCTGACCCAGTTCTACCCGCCCGAGCCGCTCGCCGCGGCGAACCGGCTCTCCGCGATGGCGAAGGCGTTCGCCGCGGGCGGCGACGACGTGCACGTGTTCACCGCGCTGCCGTCGTTCCCCGACGGGGTCATCCCCGCCGAGTACCGCGGCCGCACCCGGCAGACCGAGCGGACCGCCGAGGGCATCGTCGTCGAGCGGGTGCCGACGTACGCGTCGGCGGCGACGCCGGGGAGCCGGATCCTGAACTGGCTCTCGGTCTCGGCCGGGATCGCGGCGCGCGTCACCGCGGTGCGCGAGCGCTTCGACGTCGTGATCGTCTCCTCGCCGCCGATCACCCTCGCCGCCGCGGCCTTCGCCGCGGTCGCGGCGCACCGCGCGCCGCTGGTCGTCGACATCCGCGACGTCTGGCCGGAGATTGCGCTGAAGATCGGCGAGTGGCGGCCGGGCTCGCCGCCGGCCCGGGCGGTCGGCGCCCTCGCCGACGCGCTGTACCGGCGCGCGGCGCTGATCTCGTCGGTCACGCAGCCGCAGTGCGACGAGATCGTCGCGCGTGGGGTCGACCCGGCGAAGGTGATGCTCGCCTCGAACGGGTTCGACCCCGTCGAGCCGGCGGCGGCTCCGCCCGTCCCGCCGGTCGAAGGCGTCCGCGACGTCGTCTACGTCGGCAACATGGGCCGCTCGATGGGCCTGGAGATCGTCCTCGACGCCGCCGCGGCGCTGCACGACGACCCGACGATACGGTTCGTGATGATCGGCGGCGGCACCGCGGCGGCCGGGCTCCGCGCGCGCGCCGAGGCCGAGGGCCTCGCCAACGTCGTCTTCACCGGTCCGCTCCCGCGCCCGGACGCGCAGCGGGCGCTCCAGGACGCCGCGGCGACGGTCGTCCCGCTGCTGGCCTCGATCACCGACACGCTGCCGACGAAGCTCTTCGACGCGATGATCGCCGGGACGCCGATCGTGCTCAGCGCCGGCGGCGAGGCGCGCCGGGTCGTCGAGCGCGCCGGCGCGGGTCTGGTCGTCCCGCCCGAGGACGCGGCGGCGCTCGTCGCGGGGATTCGCGAGGTGCTCGGTGACGACGCGCTGCGGGCGCGCTTCCGCGCGAACGGCCCGCCGTTCGTGCGCGCGAACTACGAGCGGGCGGCGGTGATGACGCGCTTCGCCGAGCGCGTCCGCGCCATCAAGTCGCGGTAGAGCTGCGCGTAGCGGCGCGCCTGCGTCCCGACGTCGAACTCGACCGACGCGTAGGCGAGCGCGGCGGCGGTCCGCGCGGCGGTCTCCGCGGGCCGCTCGACGACCTGCGCGATCGCCTCGCCGACCGCCTCGGGGCTGAAGTCGCGGGCGACGAGGCCGAACCGTCCGTGCCCGAGCATCTCGAGCGCGCCGTTCCACGGCGTCGAGACGACCGGGGCGCCTTCCAGCATCGCCTCGATCATCGCGAGCGGCATCGCCTCGCGCGCCGAGGTCATCAGCGCGATGTCGGCGCCTGCCAGCAACTCGCGCGCGTCGGTGCGGAAGCCCAGCAGCGTGACGCGGCCGGCCAGCCCGGCCGCCTCGGCCTGCGCCTGCAGCTCCGCGCGCAGCGGTCCGTCGCCTGCGATGACGAGCCGGGCGCGGGCCCGCAGCGGGCCGGGGAGCCGCGCCAGCGCGTCGATGGCGATGTCGTGCCGCTTCTGCGGGAACAGCCGCGCGACCGCGACCAGCGCGAGGTCGCCGTCCGCGAGCCCGAGCGTCGCCCGCGCCCGTGCGCGGCGGCCGGGGTCGGGCGGGGCGGGCGGCATCCCGTTCGGGATCACGACGATCCGCTCGAGCGGGATCGACTCCGCGGCGGAGAGCTCTTCGCGGCGCCGCGAGGTGAAGTCGACGAACGCGGCGGTCCGCGGGTTCAGCAGCCGGTTCAGCCCGCGGTAGACCCAGCGCGGCTTCGGCGGGGTCAGGTCCGGGTTGTGCTCGGTGTGGACGATCTGCGGGACGCCGGCGAGCAGCGCGGCGAGGCGGCCCCAGTACCGCCCGTGGTGGCCGTGGCTGTGGACGACGTCGGGGCGAAGACGGCGCAGCTCGCGGACCATCCGCCAGAGGAAGCCCGCGTCGCGCCGCCCGGCGCGGTCGATCGCGACCACCGGGACGCCGGCGCGCTCGCGCGCCTCGGGGTGCTTCGAGCGGTTGACGGTCATCGCGACCAGCTCGACATCCGGCTCGCGAGTATGCTGCATCAGCAGGGCGACGACGTTCTCCGCTCCGTAGAGCCCGAGGTCACCGCAGACGTGGACGACCCTCATGGTACGTGGGGCTCGTACCCGTCCGGGCGCTTGGCGACCCATGTTAGCTCGGTCGCTTTTCGGGGGAGACTCCGACCAAACCATGAGGGACGCCATGCTCACGGTGGAGCACGTCGACAAGTCGTTTCCGACCCTGCACGGATTCGGGGCGATGTTGCGTTCCCTCACCGGCCAGCACATCCCGCGGCGCCAGGTTCTCTTCGACGTGAACCTCCAGGTCGAGCGCGGCGAGCTCTTCGGGCTGCTGGGCCCGAACGGCGCCGGCAAGTCGACGCTGTTGAAGCTGCTCGCGACGCTGACCGTCCCCGACCGCGGCCGAATGACGATCGACGGGATCGACGTCGCCGCCGAGCCGCTCGAGGCGAAGCGCCGGATCGCGCTCTGCGCGAGCGACGAGCGCTCGTTCTACTTCCGGCTGACCGCGCGCCAGAACCTCGAGTTCTTCGGCGCGCTCGCCGGGCTCTCCGGGAAGCATCTGCGCGACCGGATCGACGAGTGCATCGAGCGCGTCGACCTGACCTCGCACCTCGACCGCCGGGTCGGCGGCTTCTCGTCCGGGATGCGCGTCAGGCTCACCGTCGCGCGCGCGCTGCTCGGCGATCCGTCGGTGCTGTTCTTCGACGAGCCGACGCGCGCGGTGGACCCCGTCCACGCCGAGGACATCCGCATGCTGATCCGCGGCGAGCTGGTGCAGAAGGCGGGCAAGACGGTGATCCTCGCGACGAACCTGCTCGAGGAGGCGTGGGAGGTTTGCGACCGCGTCGCGGTCGTGAACCACGGCCGCATCGTCGCGCTCGGCCCGCCGCGCGAGCTCGACCACGATCTCGGCGCGATCGCGCGCTACCGCGTCACCCTCGCCGAGGTCGACGACGAGCTGCTCGCGCGCACGCGCACGCTCCCGGGCTTCCTCGACCTGCGCGTCGTGCGCTCGGAACGCGGCGTCGATCTGCTCGTCGAGATGGAGCCGCAGGAAGGCGCGCTCGGCGCGCTGATGCGCGTCGTCTCGTGGAACGGCAGCGCGCTGCGCGACTTCCGCCCGGTCGATCCCGAGGCGATCGAGATCTTCAAGAAAGTCACCAGCGTCACGGATGTGAAGGACGATGAGCACCGCGATTAGCCGCGCGCCCCGGCTGCCGCTGGCGCGCGTCGGCGCGATCTTCCGCCGCGACGCGATCGTCGCGCTCTCGTATCCCGGAAACTTCGCGCTCTCGTGGCTCTCGATCGGCGTCGAGGTCGTGATCGCGTGGTACATCTCGACGCTGATCCACCCGTCCTCGAAGTTCGGCGGCGGCGGCGAGGTCACGTCGTACTTCCAGTACATCGCGATCAACTTCGCGTTCGTGCGCTTCCAGACGGCGGCGCTCGCGAGCTTCGCCGAGGCGATCCGCGACGGCCAGCTCACCGGGACGCTCGAGGTCGTCCTGGCGACGCCGACGACGCTCCCGGTCCTCGTCCTTTCTTCGGGGGTGTGGTCGTTCGCGCTGACGGCGATGCAGACCGGAGTCTATCTGCTGGTGGCGGTCGCGTTCGGCCTGAACCTCTCGCACGTCAACCCCACGACCGCGCTCGTGTTCCTCGGGCTGACCGTCGCCGCCGTCTCGCCGCTCGGCGTCCTCGCCGCGGCGCTGGCGATGGTGATCAAGAAGACGGGGCCCGTCGAGTGGCTCTCGGCCTCGAGCGCGAGCCTGTTCGGCGGCGTCTACATCCCGCTGGCCTCGCTGCCGTGGGTGCTTCAGGCGATCGGGTGGTGTCTGCCGATCACGCACGCGCTCAACGGCTTCCGTGCCGCGGCGTCGGGCGTCGCGCTCTCCGCCGTCGCCTACGACGCGTACTGGCTCGCCGGCGCGTCGGTCGTCCTGATGCCGCTCTCGCTCTGGATCTTCGTCCGCGCGGTCAACAAAGCGCGCGTCGACGGCACCCTCGCGATGTACTGATGGGACCAAGGTCCCTTCAATAACGGGACTGCGGCCACGTCGCTGCGGAAGGTCCCGCGGGCATGACTCATCTAGCCTCGTAAGGAGATGAGCACCGCTATGATCACCCGCCCGATCGCTGCCGCGGCCCTCGTGCTGTCGATGACGCTGCCGGCAATGGCCCAACCGATCGAGATCGCGACGCTCGGACGCGCGCCGTTGATGGGCCAGTCGACGAACGCCGCCGAGCTGCAGTACAACTTCAAGAAGAACGAAGCGCTGATGCGCCGCGCCGGCGCCGACCTCGGGCTGACCAGCGAGCAGTACGAGCAGTTCAGGCTCGCGCTCGAGGTCGGGAAGCCGAACTGGGTCACGGTCCCGCGGCATCTCGACGCGATGACGTGGTCCTCGGACGGCCAGGTGCACGTCCTCCACGACGTCGTCATCCCGGCCAACCAGAAGGGCGTCGAGGTCGACCTCCACTCCGGCGACAAAGTGATCGCGCTGTTCCTGCCGGCGAAGTGCGGCAATCTCTCGGTGATCCGCCGGACCGTCCCGCACGTCGCGGCGGTTCGCAACTTCCCGGTCCCGCACGTCGCCGCCGTCACCGCGCCGCAGCCCTGCGGCCCCGGCATGACCTCGCCGAACGGAACCGGCAT